>ENA-ORPK01000210-ORPK01000210.1-human-gut-metagenome-genome-assembly--contig:-NODE-210-length-56927-cov-10.231326_pt1 | contig 56927 bp, 53 predicted proteins | sample MGYA00242139_ERZ509068 | MGnify/ENA primary metagenome ERZ509068 (study PRJEB26280, sample SAMEA2338687) | human gut metagenome | biome: human gut; feature: human-associated habitat; material: faeces...
ATTTAGTAATGAAATATTGTACTAATAAGAATATATATAAAACAACATATAAAATTATTAATGAAAAAAAGTTATTAGTTTAGAAAGGAAAGTATTATGTTAAATTTAAAAAATATTACAAAAATATATAAAACATCGTCTTTCGAGCAAAAAGCTCTTGATGATGTATCAATAAGTTTTAGAAACAATGAATTTGTCTTTATCTTAGGAGAAAGCGGAAGTGGGAAAACCACGCTTTTAAATATTATTGGTGGTCTTGATAATTCATATGAAGGTGATTTAATAATTAATGGGAAAAGTACTAAAAATTTTAAAAATGAAGATTTTGATAGTTATCGAAATAATCTTTTAGGATTAGTTTTTCAAAATTATAATCTTATAAATCATTTATCAGTATTAGAAAATGTAGAACTTCCTTTAAAATTAGCTAATGTAGATTATAAAAAAAGAAAAGAATTAGCATTATTATCTTTAAAGAAAGTAAATTTAGAAAATCATATTTATAAAAAACCTAATGAATTATCCGGAGGAGAAAGACAAAGAGTAGCAATTGCCCGTGCTATTGTTAATAATCCTAAGATTATAACTTTAGATGAACCAACTGGGGCATTAGATTCTAAAACAAGTATAGAAATAATGGAATTAATAAAAGAAATATCAAAAGATAAATTAGTAATTATGGTAACGCATAATAAAGAATTATCCAAAAAATATGCTAGTAGAATTATTGAACTTAAAGATGGAAAAATAATAAAAGATACAAATAATTATAATAGTAATGAAAAAGAAGAAATTTTATTAAATAAAAAAACTAAAATGAAATTTATGGATGCTTTAAAATTATCATTATCTAATATAAAAACAAAAAAAGGAAGAACTATTTTAACTTCTTTAGCATCATCAATTGGAATAATAGGTATTGCTCTTGTTTTATCTTTATCAAATGGTTTTAATAAACAAATTAAAAAATATGAACAAAAAATATTTTCAACAATGCCTATTGTTATAAATAAAGAAGCATTAAATTTAACTCTTGATGATAATAAAAAACTTAATACTTATCAAAATATTAATTATGTTATCCCAAGAAAAAGTGATAGTGATGATATTATAAAATATAATAATATATCAAATGATTATTTAAATTATATAGAAAAAATAAATAAAGATTATACATATGGAATTAATTATGTAAAAAATCCTAATATTAATTTTATTTATAAAGACAAAAACAATAAATTATTTTTAACAGATAATCCTACTTTAAATATTAAATGTATACCTAAAACTTCTAATAATAATAATTTTATAGATATATATTATGATATTTTAAAAGGAAGACTTCCTAATAGTAAAAATGAAATAGTTTTAGAAGTAGATTCTTATAATAAAGTAGATTCTAATTTACTTGAACTTTTAGGAATAGATTTTTCTTCTAATGTAAATTTTGATGAAATAATTAATTCAAATATTAATATTGTTTTTAATGATGATTTATATGTAAGAAACAATTCTTATTGGAGTAAAAGTATTAATTTAGATAAATTATATGATAAATCATATCCCTTAAAAGTAGTAGGTATTATTAGAATGAAAAATATATATCCATCGATAATAACATCTTCAAGTATTTTATATACAACAGATTTTATTAATTATTTATTAGATATTAATAGTTCATCAAATATAATAAAAGACCAAGAAAAGAAAGATTTTGATGTTTTGACTGGTACTATTTTTAAAAATAAAGAAGAAAAAGAAAAAAAGTTAGAATATTTAGGAAAAAATAATAGTTTTTCTTCAATTACTATTTATCCTAAAGATTTTAATTCAAAAGAAAAAATAATAAAATATTTAGATAAATATAATGATGACAAAAAAGAAAATGATAAAATTTCTTATACAGATGAATCTAAATTAATATCAGTTATGACAAGTTCAATTATTGAATCTATAACAATAGTTTTAGTCTTTTTTTCAAGTATTTCACTTATTGTATCTTCAATAATGATAGGAATAGTAACTTATATAAGTGTTCTTGAAAGAACTAAAGAAATAGGAATTTTAAGAAGTTTAGGAGCAAGAAAAAAAGATATATCAAGAGTATTTAATGCTGAAAACTTTATAATAGGAATATCCTCAGGTATATTTGGAATTATTGTTACAAAAGTATTAATTATTCCTGTTAATATTATAATAAAAAATGTAACTTCGCTTTCTAATGTAGCTATTTTAAGTTTTAAACATATTATTATTTTAATTATAATTAGTTTAGTTATAACTTTAATCGGAGGTTTGATTCCTTCTAAAATATCTTCTAATAAAAATATAATTGATTCTTTAAGATAAAAATAAATTAAGAAATATATTTTTAAATATACATACAATTAAATGAAAGGGGAATAATTATGGAAATTTATATTGTAAAACAAGGTGATACTTTAGAAAATATAGCAAGTTTATATAATGTAAGTGTAAACGACATAATAAAAGCTAATAATTTAAAAATGCCTTTTAATTTAGAGGTAGGAACAGCTTTAAATATACCACTTGGTGTTACAAATATTTTTGATTATTATACAATTCTTAAAGGAGATACATTATATTCTGTTGCTAAGAAAAATAATGTAACAGTAAATATATTATCAGCAATTAATGGACTTGATCCAAGTGAATATATTTATCCTGGACAAACAATACTTGTTCCAAAACAAGGTGTTAGTGTATATATAACAACAATGGGAGATACGATTCAAAATATAGCAAGATATTTTAATACAACTGTTGCTAATCTTAGCTATAATAACAATAATATATATCTTTTACCTGATCAATTAATTGTATATAGAAACATGTAAAAATATCATTTTTGATATTTTTTTATTACTTTTATTTTTTAATACTTAATTGTATGTTATAATATTTAATGAGGAAAATTTATGAAAAAAAAGATATTTATTTTTAGTTTAATTATTATAATTATAGATTTTATTATAAAATTATTTGCTCTTAACAATATAACTAATATATGTGTTATTCCTAACTTTTTTTATCTAACACTTGCTAAAAATACAGGAGCAGCTTTTAGTTTATTAGAAAATCAAACAATATTTTTTATATTAATCGGAGTACTTGTTATATTTTATATCTTTAACTATTTAATAAAAGATAAAATATCAACTTTAGAAAAAATATCATATATATTTTTAACTGGAGGAATTATAGGTAATTTAATTGATAGAATAATTTATGGTTATGTTGTTGATTATTTAAGATTTATTATTTTTGGTTATAATTTTCCAATATTTAATTTAGCAGATATTTGTATAACAATAGGTGTTATATTATTAATTATAAATATGCTTAGAAAGGAATAATTTATGAATTTAGAAGTAAATGAAAATAATGTAAGATTAGATGTTTATCTTACTAATAATACAGAACTTTCAAGAACAAAAATACAAAAACTTATAAAAGAAGGGAACATTTTAGTTAATAATAAAGTTTGTCCTTCTAATTATAAAGTAAAAGAAAAATATTTAATAGAAATAGAAAATATTTGTGATGAAAACATAGATACATTACCTGAAAAAATGGATTTGGATATTGTATATGAAGATGATTATTTACTTATTATTAATAAAAAAAGTGGGGTAGTAGTGCATCCTGCGGTAGGTAATTATAATCATACTTTAGTAAATGGACTTTTGTATCATTTTAATACTTTAAGTAATAAAAATACAATAAGACCTGGTATTGTTCATAGATTAGATAAAGATACAAGTGGTTTAATGGTTGTAGCTAAAGATGATAAAACACATGAATTACTAGCAGATATGATAAAACATAAAAAAGTAGAAAGAAAATATGTTGCATTAGTATGGGGTGTTATTAAACATGAAAAAGGTACAATAAATGCTCCGATTGGAAGAGATTTTTCTAATAGACAAAAATATACGGTTACAGATGTTAATTCTAAAGAATCTATTACTCATTTTAGAGTATTAAAAAGATTTAAAGATGCAAGCTTAGTAGAATGTATTCTTGAAACAGGGAGAACCCATCAAATAAGAGTACATTTTACATACATAAATCATCCGATAGTAAATGATCCATTATATGGTAATAGAAAAATAATAAATGATTTCGGACAAATGCTTCATTCTAAAAGTATAAAATTTATTCATCCAATTACAAAAAAAGAATTATACTTTGAAAAAGATGTCCCAGAAGAATTTAAAAATATTTTAAAAGATTTTGAAGAATAACTTATTTATTAAGAGGTGAATTATGAAAAATAAAAAAATATTAGTTCTTGTTATATTATTTATATCATTTTTCTTAACTGGTTGTGATAACTATAAAGATGGTAATTATGGAGAACAAATAGTTAATTCTTGGTTTAATTATAGTTATGGTGATATTGATTTAGGAAAAACAAGAAGAAATTTAGAAAAAATTAAAGAAATTGAAACTACTTCATGTGATTATTTTACTAAATATAAAAGTAATTATATTTATAAATGTAAATTAACATATAAAGAAATAGGAGAAACTTTAATTCCACTTGGAGAAGTTAAAACAAAAGATATTTATGCTGTTTTAATTCCTTATAAAAATAATACATTTACTTATAAAGTATATAATTCTTCAAGTGAAGATAAAATATGGGAAAAGGATAGTGATTTAAAATGAATAAAAATAAAAAAGATAAATTAAGTATGATAATATCAGGTATCTATTTAATAATAAGTTTTGTTTTATTAGGGTTAATAATAGCAAAATGTATAAGTACAAAAAGCTTAGATAATGCTAATGTAGAAACAACATTATTTCTTTTAATCTCAGTAATATATTTTTTCTTTTATTATATAAAAAATAAAGATAAAACAAATTTATTAACAGATATAAAAGGAAATAAATTACCTGTTGGAAATAGTAAGGAAGAAAAAAATATAAGAAAAAGAAATTATTTAAAAGAAAGTTTAGTATTCAGTATAGTAGTGATGTGTTTAGATTTAATGTCAATTCTTATTTTAAATAATAAAGATGATTTATTTAAATTTTCTAGTAATAATACATTAAATATTATATTAAATATTGGTTTAACTTTTGTTTTATGTTTTATAATATCATATTTATTAGATATGTTAATAGATAAAATTATTTTAAAAAAAAGAAAGGAAAAGTAATTTATGAAAGATAAAATATTAAAAATAATTGGTAATTTATTATTAGTTTTAGGAGGTTTTTATCTAATATTTAGTCCATCTAATACATTTTCATCAATTGTATATGTAATTGGATTATTATTAGCTATTTATGGAGGAATAATTGTTATTTATTCTTTAATTAACAGAAGTAATTTAATGGTGTTTGGTAATGTTCTTTTCAGCGGGTGTATAAATATTCTTCTTGGAATTATATTAATGGTAAATAAAAATGGAACAATTATGATGCTATCAAGATTACTTGGTATTTGGTTAATTGTTAAATCATTATTTTCTTTATCACTATATTATGGAAGTAATATAAAAGATAAAAAAGAAATAGTAACTGATTTAATAAAATTAGTGCTTGGAATATTAATATTAACAACTCCAATTATATCTATAATATTTACTGGTACAATTATAGGAATTATTTGTGTTCTTATTGGAGTATATAATTTTTATGATATGTATACAAATAAAAGTGTTTATAAAGTTAAAATAAAGAAATAGAGGTAGGTATGTATGAAAAATAAAACATTAAAAAAAATAGTAATAATATTAATAGCAATATTAGTGATTGAATTAATATATTTTGGAATAAAATATATTAAAGTTAGGAAAGAATCTACTTATTATAGTGCTATAAACAGTACAATTAAAGTAAATGATAAATATGTATCAGTAGGATTAAGTGATTTTAAACATAGTAAATTTAATAAATATAAAGCACCAGGTTATAATAAAGCAACTTTATTTGTTTATGATAAAAATTTAAAACTTATAAAAGAAAAATATTTAGATTTAGGTTTAGTTAGTGAATATAAAGATATTGTAAAAGTTGAAGATGGTTATATAGCAGTAGGGTATGTACTTATGGATGAAAAAAGTAAAAAAGATAACTTAACTGAAGCTGTTATTGTAAAATATGATAATAATTTTAATATTGTATGGAGAAAGAATTTAAATATTTTAGATATATCAAAATTTAATAAAGTTAAAGTAGATAAAGCTGGGAATTATGTAGTCGTAGGAACAAGTGTTTATGCTCCTAATATAATAGGTAATCATACAACTGGAGGGGCAATTATAGTTAAATACGATAAAAATGGTGAAGTTTTATCTAAAATTAATTTAGGAGGTCCTCAAACAGGAGAATTTAACGATTTAGTTATAACAAATGATGGTTATGTAGTTGTAGGGTTAAAAGCTACAGGAACGGGCGCTATTTATAAATATAGTTTTGATGGTAAAGAGCTTTGGCATAATTATTATGGAATTACAGATAAAGAAGGACTTACAAGTATAAAAATGTTAAGTGATGGTAGTTTTATAGTTACAGGTAGTAAATTAGAAGAAAAAAATAAAACAGATAATTATGAAGCTGCTTTAATAAAGTTTGATAAAAATGGTAAATTAGTAAAAAGTATTGTATATCAAAAAGAAGATATTACTAAATTTACATATGTTGAAACATATAAAGATAAAATATTAGTAATAGGGTTATATGGTGTTAAAAAGAATAATCTTTTAGTAAATAATTCAGTTTTAGTGACTTATGATAATAATTTAGAAAAACAAGATGAAAAAATATATAAAGGAAATAATACTTATACTTTAAAAAATATATTTGTAAGTGATGATGAATATGTATTATCAGGACATACTAATTCTAAATTAAAAGGTATAAAAACAAATGGAAAAGATTATTATAATGTAATAATAAAAAATAGTTAAAATTTTTAACTATTTTTTTATATTTAATATAATTGGAAGAACAATAGGCTTTCTTCCTGTTTGACTTCTTATAAAAGATGATGTTTCTCTAGTAAGTTCAGTTTTAACATCAGAAAATGTTACTTTTTGTTTTTTTAATTCTTTTTCAATAGTTTTTTTAGCAACATCTTCAATTTTATTTAATAATTCTTCATTTTCGTTAATAAGAATAAATCCACGAGTTGTAATCATAGGTTTAGCAAGTAATTTTTTCTTTTCCATATCAATATTAGCAATAATAACTAAAATACCATCATTAGCCATTATTTTACGATCATTTAAAACTGCTCCGCCAACTTCACCAATACGATTACCATCAACATATATTTCACTAACATCTAATGTTCCTACTTGTTTAACATTTCCATTATCCATTTCTAACACATCACCATTATCAAGAATGAAAGTGTTTTCTTTTGGAATATCACATTCAATACCAAGTTTAGTATGTTTTTTAAGCATTCTGTATTCACCATGAATAGGCATTAAATATTTAGGTTGTAAAAGTCTAATCATAAGTTTTAATTCTTCAGTCATTGCATGACCTGATGCATGGATTTCTCTATCGTTTGTTGTTGTATAAACTTTAACACCTTTTAAATAAAGTTTGTTAATTGTATTAGCAATAGCTTGATAATTTCCAGGTATAGCAGAACTAGAAAATATAACAATATCATCAGTTCTTAAACTAATTTGTTTATGTATACCATCAGCAATTCTTGACAAAGCTGATAAAGGTTCACCTTGAGTTCCTGTACATAATAAAACTACTTCACTTGATTTTAACTTGTTTGCTTCTTCAGCACTTATAATTACACCTTTAGCATCAATATAGCCACCTTCCATAGAAATATTAATATTATTTTCCATACTTCTACCAAAGATACATACTTTTCTATTAAAATATTTGCAAGTTTCAATAATATGTTTTAGTCTATATATATTAGAAGCAAATGTTGCAATAATAAGTCTATTACTACTATGTTTACTAAATACTTCATGTAAAGCCTCATCAACTTTTGATTCCGATAAACTAAACCCTTCATCTAAAGCATTTGTAGATTCACTCATAAGTAAAGTAACACCGCTTTTACCAATGTTTGTTATTTCATTAAAATCAGTAACAGGTCCAATTGGGGTTAAGTCAAATTTAAAATCTCCGGTTTCTACAATTGTTCCATTTGGATTTTTAACACAAATTCCATAAGAATCTGGAACAGAATGGGTTGTTCTAAAAAATGAAACCTCAAAGTTTTTAAATTTTAATTTATCACTTTCCTTATAAACTTTTAATCCTTTATAAAAAATATTTTTTTCATCTAATTTCTTTCTAATAAGTGCTGCTGCTTGATTAGGAGCAAAAATAGAAGGTATATTAATATTTTGAAGTAGAAAAGGTATAGCACCAATATGATCTTCATGTCCGTGTGTAATAATCAAAGTTTTTATCTTTTTTTCATTCTTTTTTAAAAAATTCCAGTCTGGTAAAACATAATCTATACCACGTAATTCTTCTTCAGGGAAAATAACTCCAGCATCAATAATAATAATTTCATTATCTTGCATTATACAATACATATTTTTTCCGACTTCTCCTAAACCACCAAGAGCAAACACATAAGTTTTGTTTGGTTTAAACATATATATTATAAAATCTCCTTTCTTTTTAATTTTTTAATAGAATCAACCAAGAAAAATTATACTATAAAAAAGAATGTTTTGTCAAATTTATTATTAAAAAATTTACTTTCCCTAATTGACTAAAAAAAACAATTATTATATACTAATTATAGTAATAAAATAAGGAAGTTGGTTAACATATGAAAAAAATATTAAATAATATTAAAAATTTTTTTAAAACAGATGTAAAAATAATAAATAGTTATTTCTTAGCAGTTACAATATTAGTTATATTAGTAAGTGTAGGATTTACTAGTTATGCTTTATTTAGTTATGCTAAAATAAGTAATAATTTAATAGAACTAACTGTAGGTAAACAAATAAAATTAATATCAAAAATTTGTGCTGGAGAAAATTTTGGAACTTGTATAGTGGAAAACTCAAAATATTCAGGAATTGGGGAATCTGCTTATAATATGGCAAGATTTTATGGAAATACAGTTGATAATAATTATGTAACTTTAGGAAATGATACAACAAAATATAGAATAATCGGAGTAGTAACATCAAATGATACACAAATAGGAACAACAACAGGAATGATAAAAGTTATAAAAGCAGATAAATGGATAAATGCTATGTGGAATGCTGTTAATTTATCATCATCATTAAATCCTAGTTCTATAAGTAATTATTCAAAGACTTGGGAGTATACAAGTTTAGCATCAGCATTAAATAATAATTCTACTTCTAAAGTAAATGTAGGAAATATGGAATTTGGAGAAAAATTTGTATCAAATACAGTAACACCATATTATTATGAATATATTAATAAAAAAGGATTAACTAATTATGTTGTAAAAAATATAAAATATGATTGTTATATAAGTACAAGTAAAAGTAATGAATATCCAAGCGATTATCCACCAAGTGCCACTACATATACAGCATGCAATTCGTATAAAACTATTGGAATGTTAGATGCTCGTGATGCTTTTTGTTCTTCAGGAAGTAGTTGTGATAAGGCTGGTTGGCTTGGTTCTGAGGATGAAAATATAACCGCAGCATTAGGATATGATTATACTCCAAGAACTTATTCAAATGGATCTGTTTCATCTTGTGGAACAAATTGTAAAAGTTTTTATTTACAACGTTGGGGAAAATTAACATCTACATATGATTATTTCCGCGGATATGGTGGTTCTGCTTATGGAAATCAATTAGAATTTTATGCTGATATGGTTAGACCTTCTTTTTATCTAGTTTCAACTTTAAAAGTAACTGGAGGAGATGGTACAATTAATAATCCATATACACTTAGTTTATAAAATAATAAAATAGAAAGATTAACTTTCTATTTTTTGTGTAAAATCAGGTATAAAGCATTTACCTTTGGAATCTTGTTCTTGAACGAAACAATTTCTAATACCTAAATTATAAGCATAGTCTATCATATTTTCATATATTTTTTCATCAAGGGTATTATTTAGTTCATTATATTTTAATTTTTTAATTGGGGTATATTGATTCATTAAACTTATATAAATATTATCTTTATATGTATTATATAAATAATTTAATATTTCTTTTGTATCATTTTCCATATTAGGTAACATTAAATGTCTTACTATCACACCTTTTTTTAATAAATTATTTTTAAATTTACATTTAGATACTTGTCTTGTCATTTCTTCTAAAGCTTTTATACATATTTCTTTATAGTTATATGCTTTAGAATATTTAACAGCAATTTCATTATTAAAATATTTAAAATCAGGTAAATAAATATCAATATATCCTTCAAGTAATTTTAATGTTTCAACAGTTTCATAACCACTTGTATTATATATAATTGGAATATTTAATCCTTTTTCCTTAGCAAGATCTAATCCTTTTATAATAAGGGGTACATAAATTGTAGGGGTAACTAAATTAATGTTATCAGCACCTTTATTTTGTAAAGTTATACATATATTACTAAATTCTTCAATTGTTATTTCTTTACCTATATTATTTGTAGATATTTCATAATTTTGACAAAAAATACATCTTAAATTACAATTACTAAAAAATATCGCACCACTTGTACCAAGGCATGGTTCTTCATAATAAAACAAATCTGCTTTAGCTATTTTTAACTTATCATTTGCTTTACAAAATCCTACTTCTTTATTTCTATTAACATGGCAAAGTCTTGGACATAAAATACAATCATTCATAAAAAATCACCTGTAATTTATTATAACTTATTTATTTATTTTTTCAAATAGTATATACTTATTATGGTGAATCTTATGAAGAAAATATTATTCTTACTTTTATTATTATTTATATTTCCTTTAAGTGTATTTTCTTATGATTTTAATATAAATAGTAATAATGTTATTTTGATTAACTTAAATGAAGATAAAATTCTTTACGAAAAAAATAGTGATTCTAAAACATATATCGCATCACTTACTAAAATAATGACTGCGGTTGTTGCATTAGAAAATATTGATGATTTAAGTACAAAAGTTCTTCTTACTACTGAAGATTTTAAAGATATATATAAATATGATTTACAAAAATCAGGTTTAAGAGTTAATAATTCTTATTCTTATGAAGAGCTTTTATACGCACTTTTAATTTCATCTGGTGCTGATGCAGCATCATGTTTAGCAAGAAATATCGGAGGAAGTGTAAGTAATTTTGTTTCAATGATGAATGATAAAGCTGAAGAGTTAAATCTTAATAATACAAAGTTTGCTAATCCAATTGGATATGATGATGTAAATAATTATTCAACAGTTAAAGATGTATCAATTCTTTTTAAGTATGCTTTAAATAATGAAACATTTAAAAAAATAGTAACTACTTTTTCTTATAAAACACATGATAATATTACTTTAAATCATACGATAAAATATTATGCCAATAAGTATAATTTAACTTTAGATAATATAAGCGGAGGAAAAACAGGAAATGAAACTTTATCAGGATATTGTCTTGCATCAATTTCTTTAAAAGATGTAGATTATATGCTTATTACAACAAATTCTAAATCTTCAAGTGGGCATATAAAAGATGCTTTAAATTTATATAAATATTATATAGATAATTATAATTATCAAACAATAATTAAAAGTAAAGAAATAATTTATTATTTAAAAACTAAATATTTTAAAGAAGATAAAATACCTATTTATGCTAAAAGAAAATATTCTTATTATTTAGAGAATAATTATAATAAAGATGATATTAAGATAGAATATAACTTTTTAGATAATATATCATATAAAAATAAAATAAATTCAAAAATAGGAAGTATAAAGATATATTATAAAGATACTTTACTTGAAGAAGATAATATATATTTAGATAGAAAAATAAACTTTAATTTAATAAGCTTTATAAAACAAAATAATTATGTTAAATATAGTTTAATTATTATTTTTATAGGAATATTAATTTATTTATTAAAACTATATTTAAATAATAGAAAAAATATTATTAATATTAATGAATAGATAATATCTTTTTATATCATTATAGATATGAAAGGATATTTTTATGGCTAAATATAAAGTTGAATTAACAGGGGTAAATACAAGTGAATTAAAAGTACTTACTAGTGAAGAAACAAAAAAGTTGTTTTTAAAAATGAAAGATGGGGATAAGTTTGCTAGGGAAGAGTTAATAAAAGGAAATTTAAAACTTGTTTTAAGTATTTTAAAAAGATTTAATTCTAAGGGTGAAAATATGGATGATTTATTTCAAATTGGATGTGTTGGTCTTGTTAAAGCAATAGATAATTTTGATATAGATTTAGGAGTACAATTATCAACATATGCTGTTCCTATGATACTTGGAGAAGTTAAAAGATATTTAAGAGATAATAATCCTGTTAGAATTAGTAGAAGTATAAAAGATACTGCTTATAAAGTCTTAAAAGAAAAAGAAAGATTAACTATGGAAAATGGTGTAGAACCTACAAATAGTGAACTTGCTAAAATACTTGGAATTGAAGAATATGATATTGTTGTAGCGTTAGAATCTCTTATTTCTCCGGTTAGTTTATTTGAGCCTATATATAATGATGGAGGAGATACAATATATTTATTCGATCAAGTAGAAGATAAAAAATCAAATTGTGATGTTGATATGAAAGTAGCTTTAGAAAAAGCTATTAATAAACTTAGTAAAAAAGAACAGTTTATTTTAGAAAATAGATTTTTTATAGGTAAAACACAAATGGAAATAGCAGATGAAATAGGATTAAGTCAGGCTCAAATATCAAGGTTAGAAAAGACTGCTTTAAAAAGAATTAGAAAACAATTGTAAAGAATTGTTTTTTTTACAATAAAATTAAATAGGTGGTATTATGAGATTATCAGAGATGCAACATAAAGATATAATAGATTTAAATGGTAATAAAATAGGAAATATTATAGATGTTAAAATAGATGAAAAAGGTAATTTATTATCTTTAATCGTAGAACAACAAAAAACTTTATTTAGATTTTCTTCGAAAGATATTGAAACAGAAATAACATGGGATAAGATAGAAACAATAGGAGTAGATGTTATTTTAGTTAAAATGTAAATAAACAGTTATTTTATTTACAAATATAAGATATTTTGTTATAATTTAGGTATAAAGTAGGGTTTGGTATGGAGGATATGTATGAAAAAAATATTATATTTATTAATTGGATTATTTTTATTTATTCCATTTAATATTAAGGCATTAGCAGAAGCACAAGCAACATTAACTTGTGAAGGGAAAGTTAAACAAAATAGTAATGTAGATTGTACTGTAAAACTTACGGTAACTACTGGTACGATAAAATCATTTGAAGCATCTTTAACTGGGGATGGAACTTATTTTTCTTCTACTTCAAATGCTTTTCAAGAAAATAGTTCTATATCTGATGTTTTTGAAAAAAAAGTACAAGTTTTAGCATTAGAAAAAGCAGGGACTGGTAAAATAACACTTAAAGATATAAAAGCAATGGATGATGAAAATAATGAAGTAACTATAAGTGAAGTTAGTACAACTGTTAAAGTACTTGATAATAATAGCTTTCTTACTAATATAAAGTTAGATGATAAAAATATTGATACTTATGGTGTTACTTTTGCCCCTAATACAACTAATTATACAATTAATATTACGAAGAAAAGTAGTATTAATATTTCTGTTGAAAAATCTAGTACTGTATCTGTAGCAGGAATAGGAACTAAAAATTTAACATGTGGTGTTAATAATATTGATATAACTGCTACTAGTGAAGATAAAACAAAAACAACAACATATAAACTTGTTATTAACAGGACTTGTGATAGCGATACAACATTAAAAAATATTGCTATTTCAAGTGGAAAATTAAATCCGAGTTATGTTGCTTCTACTAGAAGTTATAATGTTGATGTAACTAAAGATATTGATAAAATAACAATTAATGCCGTAAAAAATAATGAAACACAAAAAGTAACGGGAGTAGTTAAAGATTATGCTTTAAAATTTGGTGAAAATAAATTTACTATAACTGTTGTAGCAGAAAATGGAAATAGTAAAGATTATGTAATAACTGTTAATAGACAAGATACAAGAAGTACAAATAATAATTTAAAAAGTCTTGAAATAGAAGAAGGTAAATTAAATAAAGAATTTAAAAGTGATGTTTTAGAATATCAAATGAAAGTATTATATGATGTTACTAAATTAAATATAAAATATGAAACAGAAGAAGAACATGCTAAAGTAGAAGTACTTGGAGATGTTAATAAATTAAAAGAAAATGAAAATATTATTACTTTAAAAGTAACTAGTGAAAAAGGTGACGTAAAAGAGTATAAATTAGTTGTAACAAGATTAAAAGAGGGAGAAACGCTTGGAAATAATCCTGATATTAGTGAATTAAAGATTAAAGGGTATGATATTAATTTTAGTAAAGATAAACAAGTTTATAGTTTAAAAATAGAAAAAGAAAAAACACTTAATATTGAAGTTATTTTAGAAGATCCAACTTCTTCATATAAAATAACAGGAAATAATGATTTAAAAGATGGAAGTATTATAAAAATTAATACAACAAGTAAAGATGGTTCAACTAGAGAATATCAAATAGTTATTGAAAAAGAAAATAAAATATTTTTATATATAATAGGTACAATTCTTATTTTATCTATCGTAGGATTAATTGTTTATGTTGTAATTAGTAAAATAAAAGAAAATAAAGATAATCCTAAACAACCAAAAGAAAAAGATGTAAAAGTAAAAACAAATATTATAAAAAATAAAAATCAAGAAGAAGTGGATTTAGATAAAATAGAACAACAATTAAAAGAAATTGAAGATAAAAAAAGTAAATTACTTGATGTAACTAAACCTATTAGTATAATTCCAGATAATGTTAATGATTTAACTAAGCAAGAAGAACTTAAAGAAATAAAAGAAAAGCAAGATAATTTACTTGAAGAAGTAAATGCTATAAAAGAACAAATAAAAGAAGAAGGAGTTAAGACTTGTAATATATGTGGTCATAAAATACTTAGTTCTTTAGAAGTTTGTCCATATTGTAAACATAAATTTTAAAAAAAGATAAAAAATAGTTGCAATATTATAAATTATATAGTATATTAATGATGTTCCATTTCTTGGTTTCTAAAAAACCTTGATAACTAAGAAATTGGTGAAATTTTATAAGGAGGTAATAATATGGCTTTAAGTAATGAAAAGAAACAAGAAATTATTAAAAAATATGCAAGAGATGCTAAAGATACAGGTTCAACTGAAGTTCAAGTAGCTATTCTTACTGAAGAAATTAATAATTTAACAGAACATTTAAAAGAACATAAACACGATTATCATTCAAAACGTGGATTATTAAAAAAAGTTGGTAAAAGAAAAAATTTACTTAACTATTTAAAAAATAATGATGTTAATAAATATCGTGAAACTATTGAAAAATTAGGATTAAGAAAATAATGTAGGCACTATTTTTTAGTGTCTTTATTTTTAGTAAAAATGGAGGAAATATGAAAAGAACATTTGAAAAAGAATTTTATGGAAAAAAAATAGTAGTAGAAATTGGAGAATTAGCAAAACAAGCAAATAGTGCCTGTTTAGTTAGATATGGTGATACTGTTGTTTTAACAGCGGTAGTTAATGGTAAAGAACCAACAACGGGAGATTTTTTTCCACTTATGGTTTTATATCAAGAAAAATTATATTCAGTAGGTAAAATACCTGGAGGATTTATAAAAAGAGAAGGTCGTCCAACTGAGGCAGCAACACTTGCAGCAAGATTAATTGATAGACCAATTAGACCTTTATTTAAAGAAGGATTTAAAAACGAAGTACAAATAATAAATACAGTATTATCTGTTGATACTGCTTATTCACCAGAACTTACTGCACTTTTTGGATCAAGTCTTGCTTTAACAATTAGTGATTTACCTTTTGAAGGACCAGTTGCAGGAGTAGTTGTAGGAAGAATTAATGGTAAATTTGTTATAAACCCAACACCAGAAGAACAAGAACAAAGTGATATTTATTTAACAGTTGCAGGAACAAAAGATGCAATTAATATGGTTGAATCTAGTGCTAAACAAGTTAGTGAAGAAGATATGCTTGAAGCATTAATGTTCGGACATGAAGCAGTTAAAGAATTAATTTTATTTGAAGAAGAAATTGAAAAAGAAGTAGGTAAAGAAAAGAAAGATTATCCACTTATTAAAATTGCTCCTGAAATTAACAGTAGAGTAAGAGATATAATTACAGTAAGAATGGTTAATGCTATTAAAATAGAAGAAAAACTTGCTAGACAAGAAAAAATAGATGAATTAAAAGAAGAAACTAGAAATACATTTAAAGAATTATATAATAATTTAAGTGAAAAAGAATTAGATGAGGTAATTAAGCAAGTTAATGAAGTATTAGAACATATTGAATATGAAGAAATAAGAAGATTAATTACTGATGATAAAATAAGACCAGATGGAAGAAAAACAACAGAAATTAGACCACTTAATTCACAAGTAGATATTTTACCAAGAACACATGGTTCAGCTTTATTTACTCGTGGACAAACACAAGTATTAAGTGTTACAACTTTAGGATCTATTAATGAATATCAAATACTTGATGGTTTAAGCGATGAAGAAGGTAAAAGATTTATGCATCACTATAACTTCCCTCAATTTGCAGTAGGAGAAACAGGAAGATACGGAACACCTGGAAGAAGAGAAATAGGACATGGTGCTTTAGGAGAAAAAGCCTTAGCACAAGTTATTCCAAGTGAAGAAGAATTTCCATATACTATTCGTGTTGTAAGTGAAGTATTAGAAAGTAATGGTTCAAGTTCACAAGCTAGTATTTGTGCTGGATGTATGAGTTTAATGGCCGCAGGAGTACCAATTAAAGATATGGTTGCAGGTATAGCTATGGGACTTATAACTAATGAAAATGGAAATTATACAATTTTAACAGATATTCAAGGTGCTGAAGATCATTATGGTGATATGGACTTTAAAGTTGCAGGAACTAAAAATGGTATTTGTGCTTTACAAATGGATATAAAAATTAAAGGAATAACAAAAGAAATTTTAAAAGAAGCCTTAGAGCAAGCTAAAGTAGCTAGACTTGAAGTATTAGAAAATATGCAAACTGCTATTACAGAGCCAAGAAAAGAATTATCTAAATATGCACCAAAGATTAAACAAATGAAAATTCGTGAAGATCAAATTAAAGCTGTTATTGGTCGTGGTGGAGAAGTAATAACAAAAATTATACAAGATGCAAGTAATGTTGTTAGTGTTAATGATAAAAATGCAGTTAAAATTGATATTGATGATGAAGGAAGAATTCTTTTATATCACCAAGATATTGAGGTGTTAAATAAAGCAATGAAAATGATTGAAGATATAACTCGTGAAGTAGAAGAAGGCAAAATATATACTGCTAAAGTAGTTAAAATAATCGAAGCAGGATGTTTTGTTGAAGTTTGGAGTGGTTGTGAAGGATTTGTTCATATTTCTAAACTAGCTAAAGATCGTGTAAATAAAGTTGAAGATGTTGTTAAAGAAGGCGATGAAATAGTAGTTAAATATATTGGTACAGATAATAAAGGAAGATTAAACTTTTCAAGAAAAGATGCTATGTAGTATCTTTTTTTTATTTGTAATAAATGTGGCACAAATTACCAGCAATAATTTTTATATTATTATGATAAAACAATTGTATAAATAAATTAAATAATTGTCCACATAATTTTTTTGTACTGTCTGCTTTAAACTTACCACTGCATAATGCATGTCAGTGATTATTTTTATGTAAGCGCAACTTGTGAAAATAAAATTATGGCTGAACTTACTGATACTGGTGATTTAACAGAAATAGCAACAAAAGATATAAGAACATGTAACGATACAAATTGGTTGGCTCTAATAAATACTGAATGGACATTTCTTCATACTTCATGGTGGCTTAGCGGAGTGATAACAATATCTAGTGATAAAGCTTCTGTTGTTGAAGAAGATGCAGTAAGGCCAGTCTTATATCTAACATCTTTTGCTAAAATTACTGGTGGATCTGGAACAAGTACTAATCCATATACACTAGGATTATAAAATATAAATTAACTTTAAAGACTAAATGTTTTTGAAGTTTTTTTGTAAAAAAGTGTAAACAAAGTTGCTATATTTATACTTTATTTATATAATTAAATTATAAACAATAGAAAAGAGGATTTGCGTATGAAAAAAACAAAAAAAATTATAACTATTTTGATGCTTATTTCAATGATAAGTAGTTTTCTATCTCCTTTATGTGTTAATGCTTTAACAAGTGGAGATGTTTATAATTATATAACTAATACTAAAACTACATATAATAATTTAAAAACAAAATTAGAAGTAAGTAAAAATGAAACAAAATATATAGATGATGAAACATTTAAATTTGCTATTGACTTAATAGAAAAAAATGTTGAAAATGATAATAATACTTTAAATGAGAATGAATTATTATTAGATAATAAAGTATCTTTAAAAAGTCTTATTGAAACTTATTTTAATGAAAAATTAGAAGAATATAATCTTAATTTTTCAAGTGATATTTTACTTGATGTTAATATTTTAGAAGATATTAAATATACTAAAGATGAAGTAGAGTATACATTATTAACTAAAGATGAAATATCTAATGTTTTAATTAATAATTATTTTAAAGCATTAAATGATAATATCGTAGCATATAATAGTTTTTATAATGATAAAATAACAGAATATGAAACAGTGTATAATAATTTAAAAACAAAAAAAGAAAATACAATATTGTATATTAATAATTTAATAAATGATAGTAAAACATATAAAGATAATGAATTACTATTAGGTAATAATCCTAATATGGAAGTAGATAATGAAGATGTAATAACATTACTTAAAGAAAAAATAAGTTATTTAGAAAGTATTGTATTTACTATTGATAATTATAAACAATTAGATAGTAAAATAGATGATATTAAAAATGATGCTAATCGCATTTATAACACATTTAAATCAAATAATAAAGATTATATAGCATTAGGATTAGATGTATTATTAAATGATTTAAATAATAAGTATAATTTAGTTGATACAACTATAGATAAAACTAATTATTATAATTTAAATAATATTTCAGTTTTAAAAGATGTTGTAGATAATGAAAATAATTTAGTTTTACTTAATGCTAAAATTGAAGCATATTTAGAAAGAAGGCCTAGTGATACAACTACAATTAATACATTGCTTTCTAATATAAATGAAAAAAGAAATGAATTAAATAAAGAATTAGCTATTAAATATCTTGAAGAAATGATAGATAATAATGATTTAACTGAAGAAGATAATATTGATAAATTATATGAATTATTACCTTTAACTTATATTAATAAAGAAATAAAAGAAAGAATATATACAATTAAATTAAGTTTTTATGATATGAATATTGAAAATGAAGATATAACATTTGAAATAAAAGGAAAATATTTTATTATAGATACATTAATTAAAATAACAAAAGAAGTTTTAGAGCAAAATATAATATATAGAAATTTATATGAAATAGATGATGATGGTAAATTTGAAATATCAATATATGATAAAAATAATGTGTTAATTCGTACTTATGAAATTATTATAAGAGGGGATTTAAATAATGATTTTATTCTTGATAATAGTGATATAAATTTATTTAGAGATAAATTATTAAAAAATGATAAATTAGATGAAGTTGATTTATTTAAATTAGATTTTAATGGTGATTTAGAAGTTGATTTTGAAGATTTAATGATAGCAAATAATAAAGTTAATGGTTCGGAAGTTGATGTTACTACTACTGCAAATTATGTTATTACAACAAAAAAAGAAGATAATAAAATATATTATACAATTACTTTAAAAACAGATAATGTAGTAACTGGTATATTATTTGATATAAACATATCTAATAATTTAGATTTTGATAGTATTACATATTTAAATGATAAATTAAAAGTTAATGATATTACTAATCCTACTAGAATAATAGGATTAGAAGATTTTATAAATGATGAAAAATTAATTACTCTTTGTTATGAAGATACTAAAGATATGGAAGAAGATAGTATATTTAGTATGGTTGATGTTATTTCTTATTTAAGTAATAAAGAAAAGATTAATATAAAAGAAATATCAAATGTAATACCTAAAAAAGTAGTTAATGTTGAATTACCAAAAGAAGAAGAAGCAAAAGTTATTTATGTAGATAATAGTATAAATGATGATAGTAATAATTCAAGTAATAATCCTTCTAAAACTCCATCAGATGATAATAAACAAGATGATAATAAGAATATAGAAGATAATAAGAAAAATGAAGAAAATTTATTACCAAGCATTCTTAAAATAGCATTAATTGTACTTTTAGGAACATTAATAGTTTATTTTATGAATAGAAATGAAAAAGAAGAAGAATTAAATTTTGATGAAGAAAAAGATAAAACAAATCAAAAAGAAAATAAATAAATATATAAAAACTAGATAGGTTTATTCCTTATCTAGTTCTTTTTTTGCTTTATCGATTTCTTTTTTTAAATCTTTTTCTACTTCTTTAATACTTTTTGTTTTATCTTCTTTTTCTAATACTAGTTTTTTATTTACTTTTTTAACTTCTTTAGTCCATTCAAGATTATTATCTTTTTTCTTTTTATTAGATTTTATATCATCATTTAAAATAGTTTTTTCTTTATCTTTTTTCTTATGTTTTTTATTTTTGGAAGCTGCAACAACTATTATTAATATTCCAAATAAAACAGATAATCCTGACATAATATAAACTAAATATTTAGTTTCTTCTAATTTTTCTTCATATAATTTAATTAAATCTTTATTAAATATTTGAATTGTCCCTTCATTTTCTTCATACATATAAAGATTAGTAGTAGACGACTCAATATTTGTAGCATAGAATAAATAATAATTATTAGTCAATTTATAAACTGTTATTTCGTTATTATTTATTTCTTTTATTTCACTTTTTAAATTATCTACTTTTTTATCAATAATATTTACTTTTACTTTATTAAATATTATTTCTTGATATAAAGTATAAGTATTATCTTCTTCGTTATAAATATATAAATTAGTGTTTCCATCATTATCTTTTAAACCAATTAAAGTATAATTAGTAGTTTCATTATATAATGCAGGTATTTTAGTATCATTAATAGTTATTTCTTTATTAGTAAATAATCCTGATTCTGGGATTTTTAAACTTGATTTTCTTTTTATGATAGTATAAGTATTATCATTTATTTTAACTTCAATAGGATTTTCATCTAAAACAGTTACTTTAATTGTATAAGTTTTTTTAGTTCCTTTTTGACTTGTAACAATTATATCAAATTTATTTTCTCCCTCGCTAACTTTAAATTTGCCAGTTCCAACAATATTAGCAGTTGAGTCTTCTTTTGTAGCATTAATAGTTATTTCTTCAACCGAAGAGGGGACTTTAACAGTGTAAGTTAAAGTATCTTTATTAAATGTTTGCTCTAAATTATAACCTGTAATAGTTAGACTTTTTAAATTGTTATTCGTTGAATAAGTAACAGGTTTTGTAGGTTCAGGATTTTTAATTGTAACAGAAGTAGGATCAACAGTAGTTGTAATAGGCTTTTCTGTATCTATTGATAATATTGAATAAGATTTTACAGATATTCTTGAGTATCCTGTTGCGATAGCTTTAAATGTAAATGTTTTAGCACTTAGTGTACTAAAAGCATTGTAAGCACAATATCCATCATGGCAAGATGCAGTATCGTGTTCACTTATTAATTTTATCTTTGATGAATCATAATCAAGTGTATACTCACATAAACCTATTTTTTCACTTGTTTTACTTACACATTTAACTGTTACTGTAAATGTACTACCTGGACTAGGTTTTTTATTTGATGTATATATGTCATAATAGCCACTTGCTGCTTTAACATTTAAAATGGGCATTATAAATAACCCTAAAAATAAATATATAATTTTTTTCTTCATAATTTTCCTCCTTTATTTTAATGTAATATATTTTAATATATGTTTTTGAATTCTAAGCATATCAACAGGACTAACACTGTTATCATAGTTTGTATCACATGCTTCATAATATTCGTCTTTTAATGTAGTATATTTTAATATATGTTTTTGAATTCTAAGTAAGTCAACTGCAGTTACTTTACCATCACCATTCGTATCTCCTTTAATAACAATAGTATAAGTTTTTTCATATGAATTATTTTTAATAATTAACTTATCTCCTGTTTTTAAAATACTATTATTTGGAGTGTTATCTTTATTTGTAATAGTTATACTAACATCAGTATTAGCTTGTTTTATAAGATTAATAAGATATGAAACATTTTTATTTTCACCAATACCACTTATATATAAATCATTAATTTTTACATCTACATTTTTTAAGATATCTTCAATAGGCAAGTCATCACTTGTTTCATTATCTTTTCTTATTAGTTTTACTTTATATGTTTTTTTATTTCCTGTTTCACTTGTAACTATAATTTCAATTACTTTTTCTTTTTCTTCTTTAGCAAGTGTTACTTCACCAGTTCCACTTATTGTAGCTTTAGAAGATTTTGCTGTTGCAGTAACAGTAACTTTATCTAAATTTGAATTAATATAAACTTCATATTCAACAACATCACTATCAAAATTTTGAAGTTTTTCATTATTTATGGAAATTGATGTTAAATTATTATCATTATCACCAATGATAGGGTGAGTTGTAAATTCTTTAGGCATATCTTTATATACAGGTATTATAAAGGTAAACTCTTCATTTGTTAGTTTTAGTTTATCAATATACGTGTTATAAGAACTTAATGCTTCGCTTGCTGGAGCAATTATATTTGTCATATATTGATGTGTATAAGAAGGGAAGTGAGCTTTATCACTTGTATTAAATTTTTGATAATATAATGTATTTTGATTATTATTTATATATGCTGTAGCAATAAATTTACCACCATAAACAATAGCTTTTTCTCTTGTATCCCATGGTGTTCCCTCATAACTATCAACAAGTCCTGCTGCAACAGCAATACCACGTGTTACAGCACTATTTGTATAACTATCTTGATAAGCACCAATATTATAAAAGTTGTAAAAACCATCTAAGTTATTTGATCTATATTTTAGACCACCAGTTGAAGTAGCAGTTCCTGTTATCGCAGCATAATTACTATTACTTCCACCTTCTTGAATAGTTCTAGCGGCTAAATGGATTGGGCTTGCTCCATAAGTTCCTGCTTTTAAATAATAGTTAATATATTCATCATTTGCTAAGTAACTACTTCCAAACATGTTTTTTAAAATAACATTATAATTTTTATAATCTTTATCATAATTTAACTTTTCAAAAACAAAGATATTTTTTTCTGTTAAATAATTTCTTGGATCAAGAAAAAATGCATTAACTGGACTACTTACCGTATACCAATTAGGATTTTCTCTTATTGTATTTGATGCTCTATAGGCACTTTCATTTGTTTGAAGAGCATTTTTGTTAGCTTCACCATTTACAACTGTTGTAAAACTTTTATTAACTAAATCAGCTTCAAAAATAAAGTTTGGATATTTTTTATGTAGATAAGTTAAAAAGGGAATATAACTATCAGGAAAACCTTTTTCCTTTAATACTTTAGTATATTCTTCATCATTTAATGTAATATCATTATAATTACTAATTAATTTTGAATAAACAAACCCTGTTCTTCCATTATAATAGCTTATTTTAGTCCAGTTACCACTTTTTTGAATTATATTAACTTCTGTTCCTAGATAGATTCTGTCAACAGCAGTTCCTCCAGGAGTAGATCTAACTGTAGCATAGTCTTCATTTATTCTTGTCCCATATTTTGTATTTGTATAATATAATGTATTATTAGTAATTTCTCCAGATTTTGTTATACTTATAAGTTCACCACACATATAATTATTTGTGTTATTATTAAAATATACTTGATACCAATAAGCACATTCTTTTTGTTCTTTGCTATCACTATTAATAAATTTTTTATCACTAACTAAAGTAACACTTTTACCATATGCTAAATAACCAGTTTTATTAAAATTAGTGCCTGCACCACTTCTTACGTTAACACCTTCTTGATCAATAACTGTACCAATGATAGTGGAAGCAAATACATTTTGCATAATTAATATATTAATTAATATAAATAAATATAAAAATCTTTTCTTTAACATAATTACCTCCTTATTATCATATATAAGTAATTATATCAAAAATAACCAATTTTAGATATAGTATATAATTTTTTTACAAATATTTTACATTAACATGACATAAAATTTAATATAAAACTACTTGCTATAAAGAAAAAGTAATGTTATAATTAATTTGTTCTTATTTGGGGCTATAGCCAAGCGGTAAGGCACGGGTCTGCAACACCCTCATCACCAGTTCAAATCTGGTTAGCCCCTCCAATATGATTTTTAATTGAACTTTTTGGTTTAATTTTTTATTTTAAATTAATAAGATTATGATATATTACTATTGAAAGGAGTTAAATTTATGGCTTTAGTTAAGTGTAATGAATGTGGGAAAGAAATGAGTGATAAAGCAAAGATTTGTCCAAAATGTGGTTGTCCTAATTATGAAAATGTAGATACTGTAAGTTCAGATAAAAGTGATACTTTATGTTTAACAGGTTTAATTGTAGGAATAGTATCTTTCTTTATAGATTTTGTTGGCCTTGTTTCTGCAACAGGTTTAACATTATCAATTATTGGATATACGAAAGCAACAAATTCAAAAAGTAAAAAGTTTGCAATAATAGGTATAATTTGTAGTGCAATAGAATTGATTTTAAAGTTTATTCAATTAACTATTTTAATTTCAAATGGATATTAATTGTTATATGTTTAACAATTAATGTCTTTTTATTTGACAAAAAGCATCATAAGCGTTATAATAACGAACAAAAAAGGGTGGGTTATATGGTTTTAGAAGTTTTTTTTAATAAAAGCATAAGTAATTATTATGAAATTGATGATACGATAACATTGGTTCTTACCGAAGATATTGATAATTTAAGATTTATTAAATCTAAAATGGAACAAATAAATGAAATATTAATTGCTTCTGGTGATGAAAGAAATATAAATCAAATAAAACAGTTATTTGATTATAATAAAAAGTTAATTGTTAATAGTGATTGTGTATCACATCAAATGTTGTTAAAATTAAAAGAAATGTTTGGAAATAATTTTTATGTAAAAAGTAAATATAATGAACATGAAGATGTTTTAGTAGATGAATATTTAAAAACAATAGATAAATTATTTAAGATGAAAGAATATATAGAACATTATTCTTTGTCACCATTAGAAAGATTAATATACATATATGATATGGTTAAAGAAAGAATATATAAAACATCTTCTGTTTCAAATTCTTGTTCGAGGGATTTAACAAAAGTATTAAATGAAGAAGAAATTGTATGTGAAGGATATTCTAATATAATGACATCTTTAGCTAATTTTTTAGGACTTAATACATTTGTTAAAATATATCATAATTTAGAAAAAACAGATGGTCATGCTACTGTAGGAGTTTATTTAAATGATTTAAAATATGATATTCATGGTGTATTTGAATGTGATCCTACATGGGATAGAAAAAGAAGTATAGAAGATAATGATTTTATTAATAATTATTCATGGTGTATGGAAAAAGTTACAACAAGTGAAAGAATTAAGGAAATGAAATTAATAACAGAACCTGATTTAATAAGAAAACAAATAACAAAAGCATATAATGATATTTTTAATGAAGATTATAAAGATTATGATATTTTAATAAAGCAAGCTTTTAAGATTTTTTATAAAAAAGCAAGTAATTTTTATAAGGAAATTGGACTTAATTTAAAAGCAAATGAAGTTTTAGGTTTAATGGGAACTTATGAAGTGGATAAAGTAAATGAAATATATAAAGATATTTTAAGTTATTACAATATTCAAATAGATCCTGAAGATTTTATAAAAGCATTATATAATGCAAGAAGAATAGAATATTTATCTAATCCTGATGTTCGAAGATTGACTTTTGATGATTTAGAAAAATCTATTGTTAATAAATATAATTTAAATATGATGTCAAGAATAAATTTTTTACTTGAATATGGTACAGTTGAAGGTATTATTTTTGGAGAAGATGATATTGATGTAAATGATGATGAATTTTCTAAAATAGAAGAGGATAATTTAAAGTTAAGACTTTTATATGATTTAAAAACTTATTTAGAAATAAAAAAAGATAATATTAGAAGAAGTTAAATATTAAAAAAATTAATAAAATACTCTTGATAAAGGAGTATTTTTGTTGTATAATCTAGTAGTTATTTAAAAAGGTGTGGTAAAGATGGAAAAAATAATAAATGTTGCAATAGTAGCGCATGTTGATGCTGGAAAAAGTACATTAGTAGATGCTTTATTAAGTCAATGTGGAGCATTAAAAACAAGTGAAATGGATGTTCATCAAATAATGGATAGTAATGATCTTGAAAAAGAAAGAGGAATTACAATTTATTCTAAAAATTGTTCAGTTCGTTATAAAGATTATAAAATTAATATTGTAGATACTCCAGGACATGCTGATTTTTCTAGTGAAGTAGAAAGAATTATAAAAACAGTAGATACAGTAGTTTTAATCGTAGATTCTAAAGAAGGACCTATGCCTCAAACAAGGTTTGTTCTTGATAAAGCATTAAAACAAAATTTAAATCCAATTTTATTTATTAATAAAATAGATAAAAAAGATGCAAGAATTGATGATGTTGTTAACATGACATTTGATTTGTTCTGTGAACTTGGTGCAAATGAAAAACAACTTGATTTCCCAATATGTTATGGTTCTGCTAGAGATGGTATAGCAAAGTATGAAGTGGAAGATGATAATAAGGATATTACACCAATACTTGATACAATTATTAAACATACAAGTTGTTATGAGGGTAATGAACAAGATCCAGTACAAATGCAAATATCAAGTTTAGCTTATGATGATTATTTAGGAAGACTTGGAATAGGTAGAATATCTAAAGGTGTTTTAAAATCAGGTCAAATGGTTGCTATTAGTAAAAATAATGGTGAAGTTGTAAATTCTCGTGTTGGTAAAATCTTTGTTAATGAAGGTATTATAAGAAAAGAAGTAAAAGAAGCAAGATATGGTGAAATTGCTATTGTTCAAACAATTAGTGATATATCAATTGGAGATACAATATGTGATATTAATCATATAAATCCACTTCCTCCGATTATTATTGAAGAACCAACTATGTCAATGAATTTCTTAGTAAATTCAAGTCCTTTTGCAGGTCGTTCAGGTAAATTTTTAACTAATAGACATATAAAAGAAAGATTAGATAGAGAATTAGAAACCAATGTTGGATTAAAAGTAGAAAGTCTAAATGGCGCAGATGGATATAAAGTATCTGGTCGTGGAGAACTTCATTTATCAGTTTTACTTGAAGAAATGAGAAGAGAAGGGTATGAACTTTCTGTATCAAAACCTGTTGTTTTATTTAAGGAAATTGATGGTGTAAAATGTGAACCATTTGAAGAAGTTTTAATTGATTGTCCTAATGATTATGCTGGTACAATTATTCAAGATTTAAATGAAAGAAAAGGTAATATTGTTTCAATAACAAATGATGAAAATTATACACATTTAGTATTTAATTGTCCTACAAGAGGTCTTATTGGTTATAGATCAAGTTTTATAACAAATACTAAGGGTGAAGGAATAATGGTTAGAAGTTTTAAAGATTATGAACCATATGTTGGTCCTATTACAAGAAGAAAAAATGGTGTTTTAGTATCTATGGAAGATGGTAAAACAATGGCATTTAGTTTATATAACTTAAGTGATAGAGGAACTTTAATTGTAGATCCTGCAACAGAAGTATATAAAGGAATGATTGTAGGTATTCATAATAGGGATAATGATTTAAATGTAAACCCATGTAAAAATAAAAACTTAACTAATACAAGAGCAAGTGGTAGTGATGATGCTTTAGTTTTAGTACCACCAAAGAAATTTACTCTTGAAGAAGCATTAGAATTTATCGAAGATGATGAATATGTAGAACTTACTCCTGATGCAATTAGATTAAGAAAGAAAATATTAGATGAAAAAGAAAGATTTAGACAAAATAGATAACTAAGCTTAGGCTTAGTTTTTTTGTGCAATTATACCAAATATAAAAAACTTGTTAAAATTTATAAAAAATAAAAAATAGGGTAAAATAGTTAATTCGACAAAATATGATAAAATTTATGGTATTAAATTTTAAATTTTACTTAAGATGAATTTTTAAAATTCATCTTTTTTTATGTTCTAAAAGTTAAAATTAGCCATTTGCAAGGCTTTTTTATATATGTTAATGTATCTTTTGAAAGGAGGAATATATGGTTAATCAAGTGTTTTTAATAGGAAGATTAGTTAGAGATCCAGAACTTTTTGAAACGGCAAATAAAACGGAAGTTGCTAAGATTACTTTAGCTATTCAAAAAGGGTATAAAAATCAAGATGGAATTTATGAAGTAGATTATATTAATTGTACTTTATGGCGTGGAATAGCTAAATCTATTTGTGATTATTGTAAAAAAGGTGACACAATTGCTGTTAGAGGAAAACTAGAATCTAATAGATATGAAAAAGATGGAAAAATGGTTTATTCTACTGATGTAATTGCAGAAAAAATAAGTTTTATTTCTAGTAAAAAAGAAGAAATAAAAAAAGAAATAGAATAATAATAAAAATATAAGTTATTTTGTTTAACTTATATTTTTTGTTAATCTATTTACAATAAAGTAAAATAAATAAGAAATAATACCTAAGATAAATATTGAAGTTATGACTAAATTTAAATTAAATATATCAGATCCATAGTTAATTAAATATCCAAGACCTTTTTTGGATACTAAAAGTTCTCCCATTATTACCCCAATTAAAGATAGACTTATATTAATTTTTAAAGTATTAGCTAGGCTTGGAATATTACTTCTAAACACTAATTTAGTAAATATTTGAAATTTATTAGCTTTAAATGATTTCATTAAAAATATTTTGGCTTTATCTGTTTCGATGAAAGCGTTATACATATTTAAAATAATAGTAAAGATACTTATTAAGATAGCCATTAAAACAATTGATTTTATATTGGCACCCATCCATATAATTAAAAGTGGTCCTAAAGATACTTTAGGTAGTGAATTTAATATAGTTATGTATGGTTCTAATATTTTAGATAAAGTATTACTCCACCAAAGAATAGTTGCTATAAAAATACCTATAATAGTTGATAGTATAAAACTAATAATAGTTTCGTATGAAGTAATAAATATATGATCTAATAAATTATAGTTTTTAAATAAATCTATAATAGTAGTTCCTATTTTTGAAGGATAAGAAGTTAAAAAAGTATTAATTAAATTATTTCTACCTAAATATTCCCATATACCAAGTAAGAAAATAATTATAAATATTTTAAAAAAACCAACAATAAATTTATTTTTTCTAATATTTTTTAAATAAATTTTATGTTCTAAACTATACATGATGATCTAACTCTTTCCATATATTTGTGTAGTAAGAAGCAAATTCTTCTTTTTTTCTATTTTCTGTTGGAATACTTTTTTCTTTAAATTCTATATTATAAATATTTTTAACATAAGAAGGTCTTTTTGATAAAAGGATAATGCGATCAGACATACTTATAGCTTCAGCAATATCATGTGTAACCATAATAGCAGTTTTTCCTTCTTTTTTAATTATTTCATATACTTCATCAGACAAAGTTAATCTTGTTTGATAATCAAGGGCACTAAAAGGTTCATCAAGAAGTAATATATCGGGATCTAAAACTAAAGTCCTAATTAAAGCAACTCTTTGCCTCATACCTCCAGATAATGAACTTGGATATTTATTAATAAAATCTTTTAAACCATAAGTTGTAAGAAGTTCAATTGCTCTTTGTTTTGTTTTTTCATTTAATCTTTTAGTTATTTCAAGACCTAACAAACAATTTTCTAAAATTGTTTTCCATGGAAAAAGTGAATCTTCTTGTAACATGTAACCAATCGTAGGATTTTCTTTCTTAAAAATTATTTTTCCACCTGATTTTGGAATTATATTTGATATAATCCCAAGAATAGTACTTTTGCCACATCCAGATGGTCCAATTATAGAAATGTATTCTTTGTCTTTAATAGTAAAATTTATGTTATCTAACGCTAGTGTTTCACTAGTTTTATCATGATAAATTTTTTTAAGATTTTTAACTTCTAAACAAGGATTATCCATAAAATATTTATCCTCCTTTTCCTATACTTATTATATTCTTTATGTTTTTTTTGGTTTAGATATATGACTAAATAGAAAATAAAAAGTGTTATTATATAATTTATGACTTGTTAAACTATTTTTATAATTTTTTTTAATAAAAATGTAATAAATTGTTGATATTAATATTTTTTTGTGATAAAATTTTGTTATAGATATGATATTGCGTATTAACTTATATATAATAGGAGGAATAATATGGAAGAAAAAAGAATATTGACTATAACTAAGACAGATGGTAGTAAAGAACAAGTTGAAGAGGTTATATCATTTGAATTTAATGATACTAAAAAAAGATATGTAGTTTATACAAAAAATGAAAAAGATGAAAATGGAAACGTTACGATATATGTAACTAGAATAGTAAGTGATAAAAATGGAAACAGATTCTTAGGGGTTGAAAATGATGATGAATGGAATAGAATTAAAGCTGCCCTAAGAGCTTTAATAAAGAAGGAATATTAACAGGAGGAAATAGTTATGAAGATAAATGTTTTAGGAGATACAGTTGAATTAACTGTAGAAGATTTTTTAAATGGAACTTTGGAAGTAAAAGAAGAAGATGTTGCTAAAAAGATAAAAGTACAAGAAATCCAAATGAAAAATACTCAAGCAGAATTTCTTTTAAAAACAAAGAAACTTTTTGAAGTTGATAAAGAAATTACTGATAAAATTGAAGAAAAAGAAAAACAAGATTTAATGGAAGCTTATTCTAAAGAAGAACCAGTAGCAAAGGCTGATTTAAATGAAAAAACAGAAATTGTTCCTGAGGAAAAAAGAATAAAACCAAATCCTGCTTTTGAAAGAACAGTAGAAGAAAGTTTTATTAGTGCTGCTAATGATATGAATGTAATTATGGATAAACAAGAAGATATAAAAGAAGAAGTGGAAGAATATAAAAAAGAAAAACCTGAAGTTACAAATGAAAGACCATCTTTATACAGTGGTTCAGCCTATAGAACTGATGTTTCTTATGCAAGACCAAGAATTGATACAACTACTCCAGAATATTTCATTAAGTTAGCTTCTAGTGCTGATACTAATACAGTTGAAGGACAAACTTTAATTATTGGAGTTAAAGGTTTAGAAAATCTTTTAAAAGCTGAAGCAAAATATGAAAATAGTATTAAAGATTTAAACGATGACATTGTAGGATTAACTGATAAAATCAAATCTGAAACAGTTGTTAGAAAGAAAATTGAAGAATATGTAAATCGTTTTGGTGGGGTTAATTATGATGTTGATAAATCTATTACAGATGAAGAAGTTATTGAATTACTAGAAATTGGTGGTAGAGAAATTAGAGAAATTTTAACTAATTTATTTACTAAATCAGTTGAAAAACAAAAAGGTATTGAATTAATTGAAAACAATAAAAAAGATGTTGAAGAAAAATTAAAAGTAACTCAAGAAGCTTTAAAAGAAGCAAAGGAAACTACAAAAAATTATTGTGTTACTCTTCAAGATAACTTACAAAAAGCTAGAAATATGGACAAGTTAAATGCTCTTGAAGCAAAACAAGAAGAAGAAAGAGCAAAAGCAAGACTTGCATATGAAAAACAAATAGCTACAATTAAAGATTCTATGTCAATAAAAGAACCTGAAGCAGATGTTAATTTTGATGTTGTAGGTAATTTTGTTACTGATACAACTAGAGCAGATGAAATATTAAAAATGACAAATATTTCATTAAATGGTGAAGAACCATTAAAACAAGTTCGTTAAAGATGAGAAATCATCTTTTTTATTGCAAAAAAATAATATAAGTGTTATAATATGAGCATCTTAAGGGGGATTATTCATGGATGAATTAGCAAAGCTTATTAATGATTATTCATTAAGTAAACATTTTGCAGATGAAATGTTTGTTTATAATGTTTGTAATATTCTTATTAATAAATATGAAATATTTTCTTATGTTAAAAATATTGATATAAGAAAAGAAGAACATCCTGACTGTTTTGGAGAATATTATGATAATTTAAATAAGGTTAATATTTATCTTGATTATATAATTAGTGAATATAGTAAACTTAGTTTAAGGTTTTCATTAAAAGATTTTGAATATTATTATTATATTAATTTAAATGTTCTTAAAATTATTATTCATGAGCTTAACCATGCTAAACAATATAAAAAGTTAAATAGCAATATTAACGATGAAGAAACATTTTTATATAAAATATGTACTAGAACACTTGAGGAAATGTATTATACTTCAAATATTCATATAAAAAATAGTGCAGATTATTATAATTTATTATGTCTAAAAGATAGCTTATATATAATTGATCCAATGGAAAGAATGGCAGAATTTAAATCCCTAAGTAATACGAGAAAACTTATTTTAAATAATGATATAATTCCTCAGAAAATAAATAATATTTTTTCTTTAACCCAAACAAATTTAATTTTAAAAGTGCATAAGAATGAATATTTAAGTCCTACGATAAAATTTTTAGATGAGATGAAATATGAAGATGATTTAAATAAATTTAAGTTTTATAATGGTGTCATCGATAAAGAATTTTTAAGTTCATTTTCAATATATGATTATGCTAAAAGAATATTTTATGGTTATCCAATAACGGAAGAAGAATATAATGTTAATAGAGAGTTTAAAAAGTATTTAATAAGAGAAATAAAAAAATAATTTAATAATGTAAATATGTGTAAACTAAAAAAAATACACATATTTTTTTATTAAAAATATTTACAAATTGGAATTTAAATAGTAGAATAGTGGTAGACAGTGGAATATTGTGGTGAAAAGTGGTGAGGTTTTATGTTAATGGGAGAATATCATCATAGTCTTGATGATAAAAAAAGATTAATAATTCCTTCTAAACTAAGGGAAGATTTAGGAGATTATGTAATTGTTACTAGAGGTTTAGAAGATTGTTTATTTATTTATTCCCAAAGTGCATGGAATGATATTGTAAATAAATTAAAAACTTTACCATTTACTAAAAAAGATGCGAGAAGTTTTACAAGACTTTTCTTATCGGGAGCTACTGTTTGTGAATTTGATAAACAAGGAAGAATCACTTTAAAAGAACCACATACTAATTATGCATCACTTATAAAAGACTGTGTAATCGTTGGTGTAAACGATCGTTTAGAAATTTGGTCTAAGGCTAATTGGGATAATTATTTTTCTAATAACAAAGAAAGTATGGCTGATGTTGCAGATCATTTATTTGAGGTTGATTTATGAAACATATAAGTGTTTTACTTGATGAATGTATTAATGGCCTTAATATAAAAGAAAATGGTATATATGTTGATATGACACTTGGTTATGCAGGACATTCTAGTGAAATATTAAAAAGACTTAAAAATGGTTTTTTATATGCTTTTGATAAAGATATTGATGCATGTAATTATAGTAAGGAAAGATTAAGCTTGATTTCTAATAATTTTAAAATATTTAATACTGCTAATTTGAATATTAAAACTTGTTTAGAAAATGAAAATGTCACTAAAGTTGATGGAATTTTATTTGATCTTGGAGTATCAAGTGTTGAACTTGATGAAGCAAGTCGAGGTTTTAGCTATATAAAAGATGCTAAACTTGATATGCGAATGGATCAAAAAAGTGATTTTAGTGCCTATGATGTTGTAAATAATTATGATGAGGCTAAGCTTTCTAAGATATTTAAAATATATGGTGAAGAAAAAAATGCCAATAGAATTGCTAGAAAAATAGTAGAACAAAGAAGTATAAAACCTATTGAAACAACTTTAGAACTTGCTAATCTTATTGATTTAGCAACACCATATAAAGATAAAAGAAGTGGGGGACATCCTGCTAAAAAAGTGTTTCAAGCAATTAGAATAGAAGTAAATAATGAATTAGAAGAGTTAGAACAAGCTTTAAAAACTTGTTTAAAACTTTTAAATGTTGATGGAAGAATGTGTGTTATATCATTTCATTCTTTAGAAGATAGAATAGTAAAAAACATATTTAAAGAAGTTAGTGAAATTGATCCTTTTTTAAAAGGACTTCCAAATATTGACAAAAATTTATTGCCAGATTATGAGATAATTACAAACAAACCAATACTTCCAAGTGAAGATGAAATAAATTATAACAAAAGAAGTAAAAGTGCAAAATTAAGAATAATAAAAAGAATAAAATAGGGTATGGAAAGGAAAGATATTTATGAAAATACAAAATGGAAAGATAAAATTTAGTAAATTAGAAAAGATGGTATATTTTTCTACTTTTGTTATTGCATTATTATTTTTCCCACTTATGTCAGTTTTTTCAAAATCAATGTTATCAAAAGCAAATTATGAAGTTGAGTTTGTTAAAGATGAAATAAGCGTTCAAGAAAAATCAAATGAAAGTTTACAAATGAAAATTAATGAACTTGCATCGCTTGAAAACTTGGAAAGTATTGCCAAAGAAAAAGGATTAAGTTATAATTCTAATAGTGTTAAAATTATTGATAATTAGGGGTGAAGTGTATGAAGGGTAAGAATTCTAAATCTACTAGTAAAATTTTTATTATTTTTACTCTTTTTTGTTTTATTTTAATAGCTTTTAGAACAAGTTATTTAGCTCTTTCAACTAATATTGATGGTATTAATATTAAAGAATTTGCTAATGATAGAACAATAGTAAAAACAAGTATTCCTGCAAGCAGGGGAACTATTTATGATGTAAATGGTGATGTATTAGCACAAAATGTTAGTTCTTATACTTTAATTGCATATTTAGATCCAGAAAGAAGCAAAAATCAAAAGAAATTATATCATGTTGAAGATAAAGTAACTACTGCCGAAAAACTTTCTACTGTTATAGACATGAAAAAAGAAGATATTTTAGATATTTTAAATCAAGAAGGATTGTATCAAGTAGAGTTTGGTTATGCTGGTAAAAATTTAACTGAAATGGAAAAAGAAAAGATTGAGGCTTTATCACTTCCAGGAATTGATTTTATTGAAGATGAAAAAAGATATTATCCAAATGGGGATTTTGCTTCTTATACAATTGGTTATGCTAAAAAAAATGAGGATGGTATTATAACTGGAGAACTTGGAATTGAAGCATTATTAGATTCTGCTTTAAAAGGGGTAAATGGAGAAATAACTTATCAAAAAGATAGAGATGGACGTAAAATAGCAGGAACTAAAGAATTAAAAGTAGATGCTAAAAATGGTGATGATATATATTTAACAATAGATTCTAATATTGAGCTTTTTGTAGAGCAAGCTTTAAGGGAAAATTTTGGAAAATATCCAAGCGAATGGGCTGTTGCTGTTGTGGCAGATGCTAAAACGGGTAAGATTTTAGCAGCAAGTCAAAAACCTAGTTATGATCCTAATATTTTAAATATTAAAAACTATATGGATATAACCGTGTCAACTCCTTATGAACCTGGTTCTATTATGAAAATATATACTTATATGGCAGCAATGGAAAAAGGAACATATGATGGAACAAAAACTTTTTTATCAGGAAAATATAAACTTGAAGATGGAACAGTAATTAATGACTGGAATCCATATGGATGGGGAGATATTACATACGATCAAGGTTTTTATGCTTCAAGTAATGTTGGGGTTATTAATATTGTAAATAATTTTATTGATAAAAATATTTTAAAAGATTATTTTAAAAAAGCTGGTTTTGGTGAAAAAACAGGAATAACGCTTGCTAATGAACAACCTGGTAAAATAAGTTTTACCTATGAATCAGAAGTATACAATGCTGCTTTCGGTCATGGAATTACAACAACACCAATACAACATATTCAAGCTTTAACATCTATTGCTAATGATGGTGTTATGTTAAAACCTTATATTGTAGATAAAGTTGTTAATAGTGATGGCGAAACTATTTATAAAGGAGAAAAAACAGAAGTTGCTACAATTGCATCTAAAAAAACCACTGATTATATAAAACAACTTATGTATGATACAGTTCATTCCTCATGGAATGCTGCAACTGCTACTATGTATAGAGTTCCTGGTTATGATGTTATTGGTAAAACGGGTACAGCACAGCTTGTAAATGCTAATACAGGAAAATATTATACTGATAATTACAATTCAATTAAGTCTTTTGTAGGTATGTGGCCTAAAGATGACCCTCAAATAATTATATATATATCTGCTAAAAAAATTATATATGGTACATCTAAACCTTTATATGGAAGTGTTAAAAGTATTGTAACTAATGTAAGTAAATATTTAAATATATTAGGTACAAAAAAAGATAATACGATAGAAAATATAACAATAGATAATTATTTAAATAAAGATGTTACAACTGTTACAAAAGAGTTTAATGAAAATAAAATATCTTATTTAGTCTTAGGAAATGGTAGTAAAATAATAGATCAGTATCCTAAAAAATCTTATCTTTTAAATAGTAATGAGAAAGTTATACTTTTAACATATGATACTTCTTATAAAATGCCTAATTTAAAAAATTATAGTAAAAAAGAGGTAGAAGAAGTGTGTAATATGTTAAATATATCTTGTTCTTTTAAAGGTAGTGGATATGTTAATAAACAAAGTATAAATAATGGTTCTAATTTAAATAGAACAACAAAAGTAGAGTTTGAATTAAAATAATCACAAATTTTTGTGATTTTTTTCTTAAATAATAATACTTTAATTGACTAAATAATATATTTTTTGTAAAATAAGTTTATAGATAACTGGAGGAATTTTATATGATAGATATTAATTTAATTAGAAATAATAAAGAATTAGTAAAAGAAAATATTAAAAAGAAATTTCAAGAAGATAAACTTAGTTTAGTTGACAAGATTTATGATCTTGATTTAAAGTTTCGTGAATTTAAACAAAAAGGGGATACTTTAAGGAGTGAAAAAAATACTTTAAGTAGTAAAATAGGTCTTTTAATGCGTGAAGGTAAAAAAGAAGAAGCTGAAAGCACAAAGAAAAAGGTTTCACAAATTAATGATGAAATATCTTTATGTGAAAAAGAAGAAGAAAGTTTAGAACAAGAAATAAAAGAAAAAATGATGGTTATTCCTAATATTATAGATAGCTCTGTACCAATAGGTAAGGATGATTCTTGTAATGTTGAAAAAGAAAGATTTGGTGAAGCGTATGTTCCTAAGTATGAAATACCTTATCATGCAGATATAATCGAAAAATTAAATGGACTTGATAAAATATCTGCAGGTAGAACAAGTGGGGAAGGATTTTATTATTTACTCGGTGATATAGCAAGACTTCATGAAGCATTACTTGCTTATGCTAGAGATTATATGATAGATAAAGGATTTACTTATGCTATTCCACCATTTATGATACATAGTGATGTTGTTAATGGTGTTATGAGTTTTGCTGAAATGGAAGCAATGATGTATAAAATCGAAAATGAAGATTTATATTTAATAGGCACAAGTGAACATTCTATGATAGGTAAATTTAAAGATCAATTAATAAAAAAAGAAGAATTACCAATAAAAATGACTTCATATTCTCCATGTTTTAGAAAAGAAGGAGGAAGTCATGGTCTTGAGGAAAGGGGACTTTATAGAGTTCATCAATTTGAAAAACAAGAAATGATTGTTCTTTGTGAACCCGAAGATTCAAATAAATATTATGAAGATATGTGGAAATATACTGTTGAAGTATTTAGAAATATGAATGTACCAGTAAGACAACTTGAATGTTGTAGTGGTGATTTAGCAGATTTAAAGGTTAAATCATGTGATATAGAAGCTTGGAGTCCAAGACAACAAAAATACTTTGAAGTTGGTAGTTGTTCTAATTTAGGAGATGCCCAAGCAAGAAGATTAGGTATTCGTGTTAAGAGTGAAAAAGGAAACTATTATTTACATACTTTAAATAATACAGTAGTAGCATCACCTCGTGGATTAATTGCTGTAATTGAAAATAATTACAATGAAGATGGAAGTATTACTATTCCTGAAGTATTAAGACCATATATGGGTGGTAAAAAGATAATAAAATAATTATAGTTTTACTATAATTTTTTATCTTAAATATAATAAAATATTATAGAAAGAAGGAAAAATATGAAATATTTTTTTGCAGGGATAAAAGGTTCTGGTATGGCAGGACTAGCATGCATGTTAAAAAACTTAGGAAATGATGTAATTGGATGTGATGATACTAAAGTATATACTTTTACAGAAGATGCTTTATACGAAAATGATATAAAAGTTTATAAAGATGCTTATTTTTTAACAAGTGATATGATTTTTATTTATACTGCAGCAATTCATGAAGATCATTACGCTTATAAAAAAGCTAAAGAGTTAAATTGTAAAATGTATGGTTATTTTGAGTTTATCGGGGAATTAACTAAAAAGTATAAAACCATATGTGTAGCGGGAAGTCATGGTAAAACAACAACTACAGCACTTTTATCACATATATTTAAAAATACAATAAAAACAAACTATTTAATCGGAGATGGAACAGGCTTTATTGATAAAACTTCTTCTAATTTTGTTGTAGAATCTTGTGAATTTGAAAGACATTTTTTAAATTATTATCCTAAATATGCAATTATAACTAATATAGATTATGATCATGTTGATTGCTATAAATCAATCGATGAATATCGTGAAGTTTTTGAAGAATTTATAAAAAATGTTAGTAATAAAGTGGTTGCTTGTGGTGATGATGCTGAAATTAGAAAATTAAAAAGCGATAAGATAGTTTATTATGGTTTTAATGAAGACAATGATGTTGTTTGTAAAAATGCTATTTTTACTCCAGAAGGAAGTAGCTTTGATGTTTATATAGATAAAAAATTCTACGGACATTTTAAGCTTAATTTATATGGAAAACATATGCTTTTAGATGCTTTAGCATGTATTTATATGTGCTATTTAGAAAATATTGATGTTGATTTAATAATTGAAAATATTAATAACTTTAAAGGTGCTAAAAGAAGATTTAGTGAAACAAAAATAGGAAATAATATAATAGTAGATGATTATGCTCATCATCCAAATGAAGTTAAAACAGTAATTGAAACAGCAAGACAAAAATACCCTACTAAACAAGTAGTAGCAGTTTTAATACCTTATACTATTTCAAGAACAAAAGCATTTTATAAAGATTTTGCAAATGTTTTAAAACAAGCAGATAAAGTATTTGTAACAGATATAGAGCCTGCAAGAGAAAGCTTTAAAGATTATCCTGGTGTTACATCTAATTTAATAATAGATTTAATACCAAATGCAGAACATATAAGTAAAGAAGAAATAAGTAAATTATATAAATATGATAATGCTGTTATACCATTTATGGGATGTAAAGATCCTACTTGGTTAATTGATGCTTATAAGGAAGGTTTAAAATGAATATAGATATCTTAAAAGTAGGTTATTTAGAAACTAATTGTTATATATTAACTAAAAATAATAAATCATTAATAATAGATCCAGGGGCTGATGAAAATTTTATTGTTTCAAGAATTAAAAAGTTAAATACAACACCAATTGCTATTTTACTTACACATCATCATGAAGACCATACAGGATGTGTTAAACCACTTTCAAGTATGTATGGTATAAAAGTGTATGATTATAATAATTTATTTGAAGGTAACCATCAAATAGAAGACTTTTCTTTTGAAGTAATATATACAAAAGGTCATTCTGCTACTTCCGTTACTTACTATTTTCCTAAAGAAAAAGTTATGTTTGTCGGAGACTTTATCTTTTATGAAAATATAGGAAGAACGGATTTACCAACAGGAGATTATAAAGAAATGATAAAAAGTATTGATAAAATTGGAGAATATCCAAATGATACTAAAATATATCCAGGTCATGGAAGAACAACTACTTTAGAACATGAAAAAAAATATAATGAATATTTCTTGTTTGATAAATAAATATCAATTAATTTTGATATTTTTTTAATTTTTTATCATAAAATTTAGTGTGATGATTTATGAAAAATGCTTTATTATTTTTTTATAATATTTTTTTAGAAGAAATAGAAAAAATAAACGATAATTACTATTTTACTTATCAAAATAGTGATTTTGTTGTTCATAAATATATAAGAAATATAGAGGAAGTAATAAATATATATAATTTAAATAAAGAAATGTTACAAAATAATATAATTACTTATGAAATAATTTTAACAAAAGAAAATAATGTATTGTTTTATGAAGAAACATCTTATTATTTATTAATGAAATTACCTAATATTAAAAATAGAATAATTACAATTGATGATGTGTTAAGTTTTAATTATGTTTCAAAAAACAATTATAATTTACTTGATAAATCGATGTGGAATGTTAATTGGGAAAAGAAAATAGATTATATTGAATATCAATTTAGTCAAATGGCTAAAAAGTATAAAAATATAAATGAAGGAATTAATTATTATTTAGGAATATGGGAAAATGCAATTAGTTATTATAATGATAATGTTATTTTAAAACAGGAAGTTAAGTTTATTTGTCATAAAAGATTAGAAGTAAATACTGATTTATTAGAATTTTTAAATCCCTTAAATTTTGTTATCGATTATAAAGAAAGAGATATTGGAGATTATTTAAAGTCTTATATTATAAATGAAAAGTATACATATTTAAAATTAAAAAGTATTTTAAATAAGTTATCACATGATAGAAATGATGTTGCTAGATTTATAACAAGACTTATGTTTCCATCATTTTATTTTGATAAATATGAAGAAATAATAATAAATGAAGAAGAGGATAAATCTATTTTGCATTTTAATACAATAATAAATAGTTATGAGGATTTTTTAAGATTTATTTTTAATTATTATAAAAATTTAGGACTTCCTTACTTAACATGGTTATTTAATAATAAAAAAGAGGATTAAACCTCTTCGATTATTCTTACTTCTTTAATTTCTGGTACCTTATCTATAATTGTTCTTTCAATACCATCTTTTAAAGTTATTTCTTGCATAGGACAATGTTTACATGCCCCTTGTAATGTAATGTATAAAATGTTTCCGTCAATTTTTACAAATTCAATATTACCACCATCATTCATTAAAAATGGTCTTAATTCATTAATTACTTCTAATACTTTTTCTTCCATAATTTTTTTCCTTTCTTTTATTTGATTATAACTTTTTTAATGTTTTTTGTAAAGGTGGTAGAAAAAACTTGATTTTTGTTGTATAATAAAAACAAAAAAAGAAAACATCTAGGGTGGTGTATGATATGACAAAGTATAAAGTAGGAAGTACTGTTACAGGTAATATAACAGGAATAGAAAAATATGGAGCATTTGTAAGTTTAGATGATTATTACAGTGGACTTATTCATATTTCGGAAATTTCAGAAGGTTTTGTAAAGGATATTAATGATTATGTTAATCTTGGTGAAACAATAAGTGCTAAAATAATTGAAGTAGATGATGAGAGTTGTCATGTTAAATTAAGTATAAAAAATATTAAGAGTAAACCTAATAGAAGGAAAAGGAATATTGAAGAAGTTGGTAGTGGATTTGGAATTTTAAAAGAAAATTTAGATGAATGGGTAGAAAAAACAAAAAAAAGCAAAAAAAATTAGAAATTATATTGACAAAAGAACAATAATAAGATATATTTAATATCGTCGAATGAATTTCATTGACATTGTTAAAATGTTAATGGGCGATTAGCTCAGTTGGTTAGAGCACCTGCCTTACAAGCAGGGGGTCATAGGTTCGAGTCCTATATCGCCCACCATTAGTGCCGACTTAGCTCAATAGGTAGAGCAACTGACTTGTAATCAGTAGGTTGAGGGTTCAATTCCTTTAGTCGGCACCATATTTTTGGAGGAATAGCGAAGTGGTCAAACGCGGCAGACTGTAAATCTGTTCCTAACGGTTCCATGGTTCAAATCCATGTTCCTCCACCACTTATATTGCCTCGTAGCCAAGCGGTAAGGCACGAGACTTTGACTCTCGCACGCGCTAGTTCGAATCTAGCCGAGGCAACCACTTTTTAGTATTACGTTCCGCTAGCTCAGTTGGTAGAGCATTTGACTTTTAATCAAAGGGTCTGGAGTTCGAATCTCCAGCGGGACACCATTTTTTTTGCCTGAGTGGCGGAATAGGTAGACGCACAGGACTTAAAATCCTGCGGGTGTTAAAGCCCGTGCCGGTTCAAGTCCGGCCTTGGGCACCAATTAATAAATTAAGTTCTTGTTATAAGAACTTTTTTTGTTAAAAAAATAATGATATTTCTGTTATTTTATGATAATATTATTGTATGGAGAAATTAATATGTATATAGAAAAATTAAGGAATTATCAAAAAGAAATATTTGATTTACAACATTGTATTAATGTTATTGGTTGGGATTTAAGAATATCATGCCCCAAAGATGAAAAAGATGAAGTAATAAAATTAATTGGTAGTTTAGAAGATAAATTATTTAAGTTACAAACTAGTAGTGAATATGGGAATATTTTAAAAAATGCAATAGATAGTGATGAATTTAAGGCTTTAGAAGATAATGAACAACAATATGTAAAGGCTTTGTTAAAAAAGTTTGAAAAGAGAGTAAATATTCCTAGTGAATTTTATGTAAAGTATACAGAATTTGTTCATAAGAGCACAACTGTTTGGGAAGAATCTAAAAAGAATAATGACTATGCATTTTTTAAACCATATTTAGAATATATGATAAAATTAACTAAAGAATACTATAAATATATTGATAATGAACATGATTTGTATGATGTTATGTTAGAAGATTATGAGGCTGGTCTAACAAGTGATGTAATTGATAAATTGTTTACAGAATTAAAAGAGGCATTGTTACCAATTATACCTAAAACTGGTGGAAAAGTTCCTTTTGTTAAAATCAATGCTAGTGAAAATGATATTATGAAATGTGCAGAATTTTTACTTACTTATATTGGTTTTGATATGAATAAAGGTGCTTTAGGAATATATCCTCATGGTTTTACTGAAAAAATTGGCAATAACGATATTAGAATTGCTTTTAAAAGAAATGATAATGCTTTAGATTTTGTAAGTACTATAATACATGAAGGTGGACATGGTATTTTAGAACAAAATGTAAGTAGTAATTTATCTAAATATGAATGTTTAACATGTGATGGAATAAATGCTTTACATGAAAGTCAATCTAGGTTCTTTGAAAATATTTTGGGAAGAAATATTAATTTTTGGTTACCAATATATGATAAAGTTAAAAGTATGCTTGGTTTGGAAGTTGATGTATATGAATTTGTGGATGGTCTTAATAAAGCAATACCAAGTTTAGTTAGAACTGAAGCTGATGAGTTAACATATTGTATGCATATAATATTAAGATATGAGATTGAAAGAGATTTATTTAGTGGTAAAATAAATGTAAATGATTTACCTGATATTTGGAATAAAAAAATGAAAGAATATTTAGGTGTTGAAGTAACCAGTGATAAAGATGGTATTTTACAAGATGTTCACTGGGCCGAAGGTGATTTTGGTTATTTTCCTTCTTACTTAATTGGTTCTATTTATGATGGAATATTTTTAGAAATTATAGAAAAACAATTAGGAAGTATTAATGAGATTTTAAGTAGTGGAAATATTAAAGTAATAACAAAATTTTTAATAGATAATGTTTATGTAAATGGTGGCGCTTATACGGGAAGAGCGGTCTTGAAAGCCCAAGGCGTTGATGAAATAAGTGTAGGGCCTGTGGTGAATTATTTTTATGGTAAGTATGGAAATAATCATGGGTTAAGAAAATAGTTTTGAGGGTGTTATGAAAAGTAGTGAGAAAGTATATTATTTATTTTGGATATTTATAATTGGTTGTGTAGTTGGTTATGTTGTTGAAGGAATATTTTCTTTAATTAAATGGAAAGAATTTATTAATCATTCTGCAGTTGTTATTGGACCTTTTAATGCTGCATATGGGTTAGGGGCTTTGATGCTTAGTGCTTTATTATATAAATTTAAAGATGATAAAGTGTGGAAAATTTTTATAATTGGTTTTATAGGTGGTTCTATCTTAGAATATATTATGAGTTTAGGTATGGAATTGGTATTAGGTTTTACTGCTTGGGATTATTCAAGAAAGCCTTTTAATATAAATGGAAGAATTTGTGTTAGATATTCATTATTTTGGGGTGTTTTAGGAGTTATTTGGATTAAATTTATTTATCCAGAGTTAATTAAATTTATTGATAAAATTGATAAAAAACTAGGTAAAAAGATTGCTATTGGTTTGAGTATATTTTTAGTTTTTGATGGAATACTTACTGGTGTTGCTATAAATAGAGCTAGAGAAAAGGAAAAAGGTGTACCAGCAAAATATAAATATGAAGAAATACTTGATAAAACATTCAATAAAGAATATTTAAAAAATATGTATAATGATAGTTGGAGTGATTAGATGAAGATTGTAGTATTTACATGTAATACTGGAGGAGGACATAATAGTTGTGCTAGATATATAAGTGAAGAATTTAATAAATCTGGTATAGATTGTGATGTTTTTGATTATATGAAACTTTTTTCTGAGAGCGCAAGTAAAAAAGCAGAAAAGTTGTATTTAAATTCTACTTTAGGTAAAGGTAATATATTTAAAACAGTTTATAAACTTGGTGAACTTTATAATAAAATAGGAATTAAAAGTCCAGTTTATGGTTTTAATAAGATGGCTGTTAAAAAGTTAGATAGTTTTTTAAAAGAAAATGGATATGATTTAGCAATTTGTACTCATGTATTTCCAGCGTTAGCTTTAAGCGCATTAAAGAAAAAAAGAGAAATTAAATTTATAAATGTTGCTACAGATTATGAATGTATTCCTTTTTGGAATGAAACTAACCCTGATTTATTTGTTATTCCTAGTGAACTTTTAATAAATAATTTTGTAGAAAAAGGAATAAATAAAGATATATTGTTACCAATTGGGATACCTGTTTCAAGTAAGTTTTTTGAAGTTGAAAAGTTAAATTTAGCACATGATAAAGATGTTGTGCTTTTAACATCTGGTAGCATGGGTTTTGGTGAAGTTTATGATGTTGTAGTAGAAATACTTAATAATATTGATTGCTATTTATATGTTGTTTGTGGTAGTAATGAAAAATTAAAAGAAAAATTAGATTTAATTGATAATAGTAATTTAAAAGTTTTAGGGTTTATTAATAATATGAATGCTTATATGAAGGAAAGTGATGTAGTCATTGCTAAACCAGGAGGACTTACATCAACTGAAGTTACTATGATGCGTAAGCCTTTAGTGTTAATGATGCCAATACCTGGGGTTGAAAATCATAATGCTAGTTTTTTTGAAGAAAATGGTATGTGTTTAAAAGCATCGAATGTTTTAGAAGTGGTAAATAATACAAAAAAATTGTTGGAAGATAAAACTTTACAACAAAATTTAGTAGAAATGCAAAAAAAATATATAAATGATAAATCTGCAGGAGATTTAGTAGATTATGTTATTAAAAATTGGTATAATAAATAGTGTAAGGGTGATATAAATGAATGAAGAAAAAATAAGTATGTTAGAGCGTTACGGAATTGATTTAACTTTAGAAGAATATATAACTGACCCAGCGATTGCCAGAGATGAAGAAATTAAACAAGTTATACTTACTTTGTTAACTCCAGAAAAAAGTGCTTTGTTAGTTGGTAAACCAGGTATTGGGAAAACTGCTATTGTAGAAGGCCTTGCTTATAGAATACAAAAAGGTATGGTTCCAGATGCTTTAAAAAATTATAGTTTAATTAAAATAAATATTACAAGTTTAATTGGTGAAACTGTTAGTGAAGGTAATGTTGAAAATAGAATTGATTTGTTAGTTAGAGAATTAAGTGATAGACTTAATACAATTATATTTATTGATGAAACACATTTACTTGTTAATAAAGCTGGTGGTATGGATTTTGCTAATATGTTAAAAGCTGGTTTAGATAGAGGTCAAATTAAAATGATTGGTGCTACTACTACAGAAGAATATGAACAATATATTTTAAGAGATAGAGCTTTTCTTAGAAGATTTCAAAAAATTGATGTTTTAGAAGCTGATAAACCAACTGTTGTTAAAATATTAATGGGAACATTACCAAAACTTGAAAAAAAGATTGGAGTTAAAATTAATTATCAACCATTTGTAACTGAAAAAATTATGGCTTTTATTGTAGAAATGACTGATGAATATAAAAGAGTTTATGAAATTGCTAGTAGATATCCTGACATATGTTTAACTATTGTTGCTAATGCTTTGACATTTACTTTATATGATAATAGAAAAATAGTGTCAATATTAGATTTTTATAAAGCTATAAAAAATACTAAAAATATTTATGAAGATGTAAAGATAAAAGAAATAGTTAATTTTAAAGAAACTTTTAAGGAATTATTTGAAATGGAGGGAATTGATATTAATACATTAGACTAGTTGGAAGTAAAATAATCTTCCCACGGGTCTTTTTTCTTTAATCTTTTAAATACATTATTAATTGTTATTTCATTTGGTTTTATTTTATCAAGTTCTTGCCATGATATTGGCATTGAAATGGGAGCATTTTTCTTAAGTCTTATAGAATATGGTGCTACAGATGTGGCACTTTTTTGGTTTCTTAAGTAATCTATAAATATTTTGTTATGACGATTTTCTTTTCTAATATTAGTTGTAAAAATATCAGGATATGTATTTACTAAAATATTTGCTATATCTTCAGATATTTTATAAAATTTTTTCCAAGTTATTTGGGTTCTAAAAGGAATTACAACATGATATCCTTTTCCACCGCTGGTTTTTAAAAATGATTTTAAATTTAAGTTATCAAGTATTTCTTTTAAATATTTTATTCCACGTCGTAAAGTTTTTAAAGGTAGTTTTTCATCGGGGTCAAAGTCAAATACCATCATGTTTGGATAATTATTTTTAGAAGCATTTGAGCCCCAGATGTGGAATTCATAACTATTCATTTGAACTTCACTTAAAAGAGCAATTGTATCTAATATATAATAATAGTTACCTAATTTTTCTAAAAAACCGTGAGAATTTTCTAAATGTTTTTTATAAAATACTTCTTTTGTTGTTCCGTAAGGAGCACGGATTGTACTAATTAATCTATTTTCTAAATAAGGCATCATTCGTGGTGCTATTTTTTCATAATAAGAATATATTTGTTGTTTAGTAATGTTACCAATTATTTTTTTTGATGGGTTTGTTATGGTAATAGTTTTTTTCTTTTCATTATTTGTAATTTCTTGCATAGTTCTGTTAGTTTTAATACTTCTTTTGTATTTTTTGATATCAATATAGTTTTTAAAATAATCTTTATCTTTAATAAGAAGCCAGTTGGTGTTGTTAAAATGAGTTAGTGTCCACATTCCTTTTAGCCGATGACCATGAAATATCGCTTTAATTAAATTTTTTTCATATTTTATTATTTCATATGTTCCAATATCAAAAAGCATTACAGTTCCACCGCCGTATTCACCCTTAGGTATGGAGCCTTCGAAAGTTTTATATGATAAGGGATGGTCTTCAACTTTTATGGCAAGGCGTTTGTCATTTGGGTTGTATGAAGGACCTTTAGGTATAGCCCAGGATGGCATAGTTTTATTATGTTCAAGTCTTAAATCATAATGGTCTTTTCTTGCTAAATGATGTTGGATGCAGAATGTTAATTTTTTTCTTTTTTTAGATAATTTACCAATTGGTTCTTTAGTTTTATTAAAGTTTCTTTTACTATTATATTTAGTTAATTTATTCATGAAAATCACCATTTATAGTGTGGTTTAAATTGATTATTATATGTATTTAATATATAATGATAAAGGTGATATTGTGAAAGTGTTAAGTATTAGAGAACCTTATGCAAGTTTGATAAAATTAAAAATAAAAACTATTGAAACAAGAAGTTTCAAAACTAATTATCGTGGGGAGTTATATATTCATGCTAGTTTAAGTAAAAGTAATGTGGATGATGAATTAAGTAAATTGTTTACGCCGATGTATGGTAAAATTATTTGTAAATGTAAGTTAGTTGATTGTGTTTTAATGACTGAAAATTATGTAAAAGAAATTAAAGAAAAAATGCCAATGGAATATAAATGTGGTTTATATGAAGCAGGGCGTTATGCCTGGATTTTGGAAAGTGTTGAAGAAATTGATGCAATTAAAGCTAAAGGAAAGCTTGGAATTTGGAATTTTTGACATATTTTCATTTAGGTATTGCTTTTTTTTAGATTATTTGATAAGATATTTATCGAGTGACATGGTGCAATTGGTGAAGTGGTTAACACGCCGGATTGTGGCTCCGGTATGCAAGGGTTCGATTCCCTTATTGTGCCCCATTTAAGTTAATTAAGGCTTTAAAAAGCCTTTTTTTAATGTGATTTTTGTGATATTATTATAGTAGGGTGATAAAAATGAATGAAGTAACAAAAGTATTGTGTGAAAGAAGAAGTATTAGAAAATTTAAAAATGAACAAATACCTAGAGATATATTAGATGAAATATTAAAGTGTGGAACGTTTGCTCCATCAGGAAAAAATATGCAAAGTGCTAAGATAGTTGTGGTGCAAAATAAAGAATTGATTGGAGAAATTGCCAAAGTAAATGGTAGTTTTGTTAACAAGCCAGGTCTTAATCCATTTTATGATGCACCGACATTAATTATTGTTTTTGCTGATAAATTTGTTTCAACATATATTGAAGATGGTAGTGCTGTAATATCTAATATTATAAATGCTGCATTTAGTTTAGATGTTGATAGTTGTTGGGTTCATCGAGCTAAAGAAACGTTTTTAACTGAATTTGGTAAAGAATTAATGAAAAAATGGGGACTTGGTGATAATTATGTTGGTGTTGGTAATGTTGTTTTAGGTTATAGAGATATGATTTTACCTCCAGCTAGTCCTAGAAAAGAAGATTATATTATATTTGATTAGAGGTTAAAATGAAAGAAGAAAGAAAAATGGTTGTTACTAGTTTATTTATTAATGCATTAGTAATCTTTGCTAAAATATTTAGTGGTTTAGTGTTTGGTTCATATACATTAATAGTTGGTGGGTATTATACGTTATGTAATTTTACTAGTGACTTTTTAGGTTTTAGTAGTTCTTTAGTTAGAGGAAGAAAAGCAAGTAAGAAAGAGCCTTTTGGATATGGAAAATTACCAATGTATGCAATGAGCTCTTATGGCTTAATTATTGTATTGGTGGGTTTATTTGTGTTAATAAAGGCTTTTTTCTTAAAATATGATTATATTGATTTAAGAATTATTTTACCAATTATGGTTATTGTTTTTTCATTATTTGTTTTTGCTAAGATATTGTTTAAAAAAGGTAAAGATGTACAAAGTGAAATGTTAATGGATATAACTCATGATACATATTTTGATGGAATAATTAGTGTTATAGGAATATTTTTTATAGTTTTAGGTAGTTTTATGCCAATATTTGATTTACTTGGAGTTATATTTGTATCATTATTAATAATTAATAAAGGAATTAAAATTATTGTTGATAACATTTTGTTAGTAAAAGGTCAAAATGATTTAAGTAGGAAAATTATTAAAGCTGTTGAAAGTTCCATGAAAGAATGTGATGGAATTTATTATTCTAATTGTAATTTAATTAATGTAAGAAATTATTATAAAGCTGTTGTTGAAGTATTAGTTGATGATGAAGTAATTTTAAGTGATTTAATTATGTGGGAAGAATATGTAAAGGGTAAAATTAAAAGCTTAAGATTTGGGATAAAAATGGTAGATTTTTTAATATATAAGAATTTTTAGTAAAGTTTAACTTGATTATTTTTTCATTTACCTTTATAATAAAATTGTAGAGATATAAATGTATTAAAATATATTCTATAGAAAAATTGGAGGATTTAAATGGAAAACATTCTTTTTGCCATTTTATCCCTTATTGTTGGAATTGTTATTGGGTGTGGATTTTTTTATTTGTTTTTAGCAGATAGAACATCTAAATCCATGAAAAATGCTAATAAATTAATTGAAGATGCAAAGAAAGAAGCAGATAAAAATAAGAGAGACGCATTACTTGAATTAAAACAAGAATCTTATAGATTGCGTCAAGAAACTGATGCAGAAATAAAATCACGTAAAGCAGAAATATTACAATCTGAAGATAGATTATTAACGAGAGAAAATAACCTTGATAAAAGAGAAGAAATGTTACAAAATCGTGATAATGCATTACAAGAAAAAGAAAATGATTTATTAGCAAAACAAAAGAATTTACAAGAAAAAGAGGACAAAATGGATGTGTTATTGAAAGAAGAAATAGCACAACTTGAAAAAATTGCTGGATATAGCAAGGAAAAAGCACGTAAATTAATTATGGAACGTGTAGAAAGTGATATGGAATTAGAAATAACTAACTATATCAAAGAAGAAGAAGCAAAAGCTAGACTTGAAGCTCATGAAGTTGCTAAACAACTTATTGTTAGTAGTATGGAAAGATATGCTGATGATGTTGTTGGTAATCAAACTGTTAGTACAATTGATTTACCAAATGATGATATGAAAGGTAGATTAATTGGTAGAGAAGGAAGAAATATTAGAACTATTGAATCTGTTACTGGTGTGGATTTAATTATTGATGATACTCCAGAAGCAATTAGTTTATCTTCTTTTGACCCTTTAAGAAGGGAAATTGCTAGAATTACTATTGAAACATTAATTAAAGATGGAAGAATTCATCCGGGTAGAATTGAAGAAGTTTATGATAAAACTTTAAAAGATGTAAATGCTAGAATTATTCAAATTGGTAATCAAACAATTAATGATTTAGGTATAACTAAGATGGACCCTGAGTTGGTTACACTAATTGGTAAACTAAATTTTAGAACTAGTTATGGTCAAAATGCTTTAAAACATTCAATTGAAGTTGCAAATCTTTGTGGTTTGATGGCTGCAGAACTTGGTGAAAATGTTACACTTGCTAAAAGAGCTGGGTTACTTCATGATATTGGTAAAGCAATAGATTTTGAAGTTGAAGGTAGTCATGTGGAAATTGGTTTAGAATTTGCTAAAAGACATCATGAACCTGAAGTTGTACTTGATGCTATTGCATCTCATCATGGTGATACTGAAGCTAAATCAACAATTGCGGTTTTAGTTGCAATTGCAGATACATTATCAGCAGCAAGACCTGGTGCTAGAAATGATTCATTAGAAAACTACATTAAGAGACTTGAACAACTTGAAGAAATAGGAAATTCTTATGAAGGTGTTGAAAAAACATTTGCAATGCAAGCTGGTAGAGAACTTCGTGTTATTGTTAAACCTCAAGAAGTTGATGATGCTAAAAGTTATAAAATTGCTAGAGATATTAAAGAACAAATTGAAAATGAAATGCAATATCCTGGTACAATAAAGGTAACAGTTATAAGAGAAACTAGAGTACAAGAAGAAGCTAAATAAGTTTCTTCTTTTTTGGTTAAAAATGCTTTATTAAATCGACAAATTATGATATTATAATTACATAAGAAAAAATATAAGGAGTAAGAAATAAAATGAAAAAAGCGTTGAATGTTATTGGTAAAATATTTTCTTTCTTAGGAGTTACTTTAGGAATGATTTTTATTGCTTTAGTTTTAACTATAACTTTGATTTGTCACGGTCCAAGTGAAAGTGCAAAAGAATTATTTGCAACAACTATACTTGAAACTGGACAATTGAAGTTTTTAGCAAATGTTTTTTTGAGTAAGGAAGAATTACAAGAAATTGTGGATAAAAATTCATTACAAGATATGGATGCTGAAGTTGATGAAAATTTAATTAATACTGATGGTAATAAGGAAAAAGAATTAATTGAAATTCATAATGTAAGTGGTGATGGTTTTGAAGGAACTATGATGGTTGTAAATGATCCAGCAAAGATTAGTTTAGCAACAACATATCCTTGGAGTGAGTATGGTAAAGAACTTGGAGTAATTGTAGATGAAGCTGGTGCAATTGCTGGAGTTAATGGTGGTATTTATTATTCTAGTGGTAATAAAGGTGGAAGACCATATGGAGTTACTGTAAGTAATGGGGAAATTCAAGATATTACTTTAGGTTGGTCAGGTTTATATTTGATTGGCTTTGATGAAAATAATTTACTTCGTATTATAAGTTTAGAAGGAATGAATAAAAGTGCTGTAGAAAAGATGGTTAAAGAAGAAAAGATTAGAGATGCAATTTCATTTCAAGAAGAATCATCTGATGCTAATAACCATTTTGTTAAATTAATAATAAATGGTGAAAAAAGAGAACTTAGTGGTAAAGGTAGTGGACAAAATCCTAGAACAGCGATAGGTCAAAGAAAAGATGGAAGTGTACTTATTTTAGTAACTGATGGTCGTGGAAAAAATGGACATCTTGGAGCAACTGCATCTGATTTAATTGAAATAATGGCTGAATATGGAGCTGTAAATGCAGCTAATATAGATGGAGGAAGTTCATCATCACTATATTATAATAAAAAATATTTAAGAACTAGTGTAACATTTTATTATACAAATTCATCATGGAGATTACCAACAGCATTTGTAGTAAAGGATAATTAATATGGCAAGAAGAAATAAATCATTATTTAAAAAGAGTTTAATAATATATTCGGGTATTGCAGCAATATTAGTTGTAGTTTTCTTAGTATATATATTTTTAACATTAAAATCTTATGAAGATGAACAAACTACTAATGTAATTAAAAATACTATTTTATCTTTAGATGATAATACATTAAAGGGTTATTTAAAAGATAATAATCAAAGTGAAGATTTATTGGATGAATATAAAAAACAAATAAATGATAAAGATGTAAAAGTTATTAAAAAAGATAAAGATAATTATGAAGTAGTGTTAAATAGTAGAGTTTTATTTGGGATAGCTACTAAATTTATTAGTACTGAAACTAAATTAGGAATGTTTAGTTATGAAAAAAGGGAAATAACAAATATTAAACCTAATTTAGAAAGAGGATTAATATTTTATAATGTAACTGTACCAAGTACTTATAAAGTTTATGCTGATAATAAATTAATAGAAGAAGCAACAACTAAAGAAAAATATAAGAATTTAGATTATATGTATCAAAATAATTCAATGCCTTATATGGTTACATATGAAATAAATGGATTAACTAAAGAAGAGAGTATTAAAGTTGTAAATGAATATGATGAAGAAGTAAAATTAAAACAAGATAAATATTTTTATACATTAGAAAAGAATTATATAAATGTTGATAGTTATGATGAAGCCAAGAAATATTTAAGTAGTGAAGTTGATGTCTGGGATTTTGCTCATAATTGGAGTTTATTTTTAACAAATGACTTAAGTGGTCTTGCTCATGGTTATAATACAATTAAACAATATTTTATTGAAGGAACTTCAATAAGTAAACAAGCATATAATTGGGCTCATGGAATTGACATTAATTTTACAAGTAGACATAAATTAAAAAATCCACCATTTACAAATGAAAAGTTAAGTAATTTTACTATATATAGTAAAGATGCGTTTTCTTGTGAAATATATTCTGAAAAGAATATGATTGTAAATGGAAAAGACCAATTAGATGTTATGCATGATTACATTTATTATATAAAAGATAATGGAGTATGGAAAGTTGTAAATATTAAAGCGGGGGAATAAGATGAATAAAGATGTTGTAGTTTTAATACCGGTGTATAATCCGAATGAAAAAATAATGCAAGAATTTTTGGGTAAATTAACTAAAAGTTTTGCAAATATTGTATTTATAAATGATGGATGTAGTAAAAAACATGATAAGTTTATGAATAATTTAGCTAAAAGTTATCCGGTTGTGAAACATAGTGTTAATTTAGGTAAGGGTAGAGGTTTAAAAAATGGAATTAATTATATTTTAGAAAATTTTTCTAAAGCTAAAGTAATTGTAACTGCTGATTGTGATGGGCAACATAGTGTAGAAGATATTAAAAAATGTAGTGATATTGCTAAAAAGAATATGGATGCTTTAGTTCTTGGTGTTAGAGATTTCAGTGATAATTTAGTACCTAGAAGGTCTAAGTTTGGAAATGTTATAACAAGAAATGTTTTATATTCTTTTGTAGGTGTAAAGGTTAGTGATACACAGACTGGTTTAAGAGCAATGAGTTTAGATATAGCAAAAAAACTAATTGATGTTGATGGAGAAAGATATGAATATGAAACTAATTGTTTAATTGAAACAAAGAGTAGAAATATACCAATTAAAGAAGTAGTTATTGAAACTATTTATATTAATAATAATGAAACTAGTCATTTTAATCCAGTCAAAGATTCAATTAGAGTTTATAAATTATTTGCATCTTATTTACTTTTTACTTTACTAGCTTATATAATTGAAACTGTTATATTTGCTAAAACATTTAATGTAAATCATGCTATTTATGTTATGCCATTATTTTTGCTTTTTAGTAAAATAGTTTCTAGTATTATAAAAATAATTTTTAATAACCATATAAATTATAAATATATAATAGTTAATTATATTATTAGTGCACTTATATTATCTTTTATATCTAGTAAGGTAGTTTTAATTAAGATATTAATTGATATTATAATGTTTATATTAAGTTTGTTTTTAATAAAGTTTAAAACTAAAAAAGAAGCATAAGAAAACCACACGATTGTGTGGTTTTACTATGCTTGATTTACTTCCATTATAACTGGTAAAATAATTGGTTTTCTTCCTGTTAAATTGTTTATGAATGGAAGTAGTTCTAAAATAATTTGATTTTTTAAATCTGTGTAGCTGTATGGTGCTTTTTGTAAAGAGGCATTAACAACTTCACTGATTTTTCTTTCTATTTTTTGCATTAATTCTTGATTTTCATTTACTAAAACGAAACCTCTGGCTGTAACATTTGGTTTTAATAATAATTTTCTACTTAGAGTATTGATATTTAAAATAGTAATTAATATACCATCTTGGCTCATTAACTTTCTATCTTTAATAACTATTGAACCAATGTCACCGATGCGTGAACCATCAACATAAACATCTCCGGCTTGAACTGTGCCACCACGTTTTACTTCACCATTAAGTAATTCAATGACATCACCATTTGTGCAAATAAATGTATTTTCTGGAGCAACTCCACACATGATACCAATTTCAGTATGTTTTTTTAACATGCGGTATTCACCGTGCATTGGCATAAAATATTTTGGTTTAATAATTCTAAGCATCCATTTTAATTCTTCTTCTTTAGCATGTCCAGATGTGTGAACATCACTAAATTCGGAATTAGTAAATACACGAACTCCTTTTAAATATAATTTGTTAATGATTTTATTGATACTTTCAGCATTACCTGGGATTGGACTTGATGAGAAAATTACTAAATCATCACCAAGTAGTGATATTTGTTTATGTTGTCCATTAGCAATACGAGATAATGCAGCGAGAGGTTCACCTTGAGACCCAGTACATAAAATACATATTTCATTTCTTTTTAAACTCTTAGCATCATTTGCATCAATAAACATTGATTTATCATTAATAAGACCATTGTTTAAAGCTAGTTCAATACTATTATCCATACTTCTACCGAAAACAATAATTTTTCTTCCATATTTTTTGCAACTTTCAACAATATGTTTAATACGATAAATGTTTGAAGCAAATGTTGCAATAATAACTCTGCCATGATGTTTACTAATCATGTCATTAAGGGTTCCATCAACAGCGCTTTCACTTTTAGAGTATCCACTAGTTAAGGCATTTGTTGAGTCACTAAGAAGTAGAGTAACACCTTCTGAACCAATTTTTGCCATTTTATGAATATCAGCCATTGGTCCAACTGGAGTTAAGTCAAATTTAAAGTCTCCGGTTTCAAAAATTGTTCCATTCGGAGTTTTAATAACAATTGCAAAGCTATCTGGAATAGAGTGAGTAGTATTAATAAATGATATATCAAAATATTTTGTCTTAACATTAAAGTCAGGAGTAATAATTTGATAATTATCATACTTTATATTTCTTTCTACAAGTTTCTTTTCAATTAAATCTTTAGCAATTTTTGGAGTATAAATAACTGGTATATTAATTGCTTGAAGTAAAAATGGTATACCACCGATATGGTCTTCATGTCCATGAGTTATAAATAATCCTTTAATTTTGTTTGCATTTTTCTTTAAATATGTAACATCTTGAATAACATAATCAACACCAAGTAAATTATCTTCTGGAAACATTACTCCAGCATCTATAATTAATATTTCATCATTATGTTCAACAATATACATGTTTTTTCCAACTTCACCTAAGCCACCTAAAGCAATAACTTTTGTGGCAATATTATTTTTATTTTCCACTTAAAAATTCCTTCTTTCTTTAAAATAAAATTAATTCATAAAGTTACTGAACTGAAAATATTATATCAAAAAAATGTTATTTTGTCT
>ENA-ORPK01000214-ORPK01000214.1-human-gut-metagenome-genome-assembly--contig:-NODE-214-length-56075-cov-4.837701_pt1 | contig 56075 bp, 54 predicted proteins | sample MGYA00242139_ERZ509068 | MGnify/ENA primary metagenome ERZ509068 (study PRJEB26280, sample SAMEA2338687) | human gut metagenome | biome: human gut; feature: human-associated habitat; material: faeces...
CTGATGGCTGGATGGAGATTCCGCCAACAGTCAGTGATAACTGAGCGCCGAAACTTTCATTTCCTGCTACCCATACAACTAAAAGCGCAGCCAGCCCGATCCCTGCATACACCCACTGGAATTTATAAAGCTGCCAGAACCGTTCCATGATAAAAGGCACCAGCCAGGAAAGGATCGCAGCCGCTGCTACGATCACAAACTGCTTAAAAGCCTTATCCAGTCCCTTATCTAAAGACAGTCTGGTAAGCATGATAAAACCACAGGCCAGGAGCATACAACAGTTATTTACCAGAAGTCTTGACACATTCCTGTAAATAAACCGGTAGATATAAATGTAAAACAGGAAAAACACCACCTGTCCCATATAAAATACCAGCAGCATCCGCCTTAACGTTTCATCTTCTGTTTTCAGATACATCACCACATATGCCAGAAAATGCAGTAAAAACATGGCCCGGTTCTGCCTTGCACACACTTTTCTCTTCCGTTCTTGCATCTCTTTCAAAAGCAAAATTAACTCGCGGCGGAATTATTGGTCAAATTTCAACAAACAGTTCGGATTGGCCTCGCCAAGTTATGTATGGAAAATATTTAAGCATTGCAAATGCGCAGGCAAATATTATGAGTTTCTCAAGCGGAATTGGAAACGGCGCGGAAGTTGGCTATTCTCTTAATTCAAGCGTTAGCGCAACAAACGCAGTCCCAACTCAAACAATGTTTAAATCATGGGCTTGGAACGAGTTCCGCCCTTGGAGCGAAGACGTTTGGAAAGATACCTCAATCATAACTTCAATGGGTTATTATTTCCCGGCGCTCCAAAAATTTGCTTCGTTCACGATAACAATAACCGGAAGCAAAGAAGTTGCCTACACAATTTCAAACACCTATTTAAGCGGATATTACACGTTGCAACTTGACGGAATAACGGGAAAATCCTATCAATACACAGCAGGGCAAGAAGTTAGAATTATTGCAACTTTCTATAACGAGGCGGGAAACCCTCTTCGCGATTTCAAAAACTATTTCAAATTCACAAATTGGCTTTTTGGAAAATCGTCTGTTGCCGCTTTAAACTATGATGGCGAAAGCACTTCGCAGGATGGATATAATGTTACATTAGACCCTCAAAACGGAAGAACAACAATTTCCTTTATTGCGTCTTCCCAAACCGAAGGAAACTATGATGTTAACATTAAAGGAAATCCTGTAACTGTTAATGTAAGTTTTAGAAATGCCGAAACAAATGCAAAACAGGAAAATATTGGCCGAATCACCAAAAAAATTGGAAATAACGTTGAAACATTTGTTGAAGACTTCTCGTTTGTTGTTGATGAATATTTAAGCAAAGAGGCAATAACCTTAACTGCAGATTCAAGCGAGAGTTTGGAATATATTTTTGCAAACAATTGGACAGACGGAAATTTAACATCTCAAAAAACAATTAACAAAACAATCATTGTTGAACTTAATAATGGCGAAAAATCTTCAAGTTCAAGGTTCTATCCAACAGTTGTTTCAACCTCAAGCGGGCTTGTTGCTTCTGTTGTTGCCTATTTCTCAAACAACACATTTCCTCTTTCGGTTTCAATTAAAGGGGAAGGTCAAATCAAACTTAATTCGGGGGAAGAAATTTCCTCAATAAGCGAAAGAATAATTAACGGAACAACAATCAACCTTGAAGCTGTTCCAAGCGAAGGAATGCAGTTTGTTGGCTGGTTTAATGGCGAAGAAGAGTTGTCAAAAGAAACAATCTACGAATTCGTGTTAACCGAAGAAACTTTAATTGAAGCGCGTTTCGAAAAAATTCCAGAAGAAAAAAGCGGGCTTCCTTGGTGGGGCATAACATTGATTGTTGGAATTCCAGTTCTTGCAGCGCTAATAACAACAATTGTTATTGTTAAAGTTAAAGGAAATTCAAGAAGAGGCTATCGAAAAAATTATAAATTTTAATTAACAATAAAATAAAAATAATTTAAAAACAATAAAATAAAAATAATTAAAAAAATTATGTAAATTTGTTTTGAAAATAAAAAAATATATGTTATTCTTTTCTTGTAAGTAACAAAGCTTGGGGAAAGTATATAAAAAAAATTATTGTATATCCTAAGATAAAGTTAACTTGGAGGTGAAAAATGTTTCAAATAGCAAGTATGTTTATGAGATTTATGGGGAGTGAATCTTTCTGGAAAAAATGGTATCCAGATGCAGATGCAGATAAAATTAACAAACTTGAAACGCAATTTGGATGGGTTGAAACAGTATATAGTTCAATTATGACAATTCTTGTTCCAATTCTTGCAATTGTTGCGGCAGCAGGCATCGTTTGGGCAATTGTTCTTGGAGTTCAAATGGCAAGAGCAGATTCTTCCGACAAACGCGAAGAAGTTAAGAAAAGACTTATCGGTTTGGTTGTTGGAATTGCAATCCTTGTTGTTTTAATTCTCTTCTTCACAACATTGTTCCCAGTAATTCTTCAATCTTTAATTACATTCGAATAAAAAATATAAATTAAAGAATAAAAACCCGGAAAATTCCGGGTTTTTTATTTTTAAAAAATTAAACAAAAAAATAAAAAATTTTTTATTTCATTTTAGTTGATTTTTTTATTTATTTAATATAAAATGAAAAATATAAAAACTCTTACGATAAAAAGAGAAAATATAAGAATTCTAACAAAATTTACAAAGGGGAAGAAATTATGATGATGTTTAATATCTCAAGATTTTGCATCAATTTTTTAAGCGGGAATTTACTTGCGGCGGTTACATTAACAGACGGAATGCGTAATTTTTGGAGAAATTGGTATGGAAACGAAATGACCGACGCAAAAATTCAAGAAATTGAGGCCGAGTTTGGTTAGGTTAGACAAATTGTTGAAGCCGTGCAAACAATTTTGGTTCCTGTTCTAGCAATTGTTGCAGCGGCGGGAATTGTTTGGGCAATTGTTCTTGGAGTTCAAATGGCAAGGGCAGATTCAACAGATAGACGTGAAGAATGTAAGAAAAGACTTATTGGTCTTATCGTTGGAATTGTGGTTTTAGTTGTTGTTATGTTATTTTTCTTAGTCTTGTTCCCAACAATTATGAAATCAATGCTTCATATAAATCCAGACGGAACAATTGGAGATACAACATCTGGCGGAACAACTGGCGGAAGCACGTCAGGCGGAACAACTGGCGGTGGGGCTTCTTCAAAACCTTCCACTTCACTATTTAATTAAGCAATTTTATATAAACTTGAACTAAATGTTCAAGTTTTTTTGTTTTCCAAGCGTTTTTTTTGTTTGCAAAACATAGAGAATTATATATAATAAATTTATATAGGGAGAGAAATATAAAAATATGAAAAAATTTTGGCCACTTATCTTAATCGTTATTTTTGGAGTTGCTGGCGCTGTTGTTGGCTTAATGGTTAACGGAACAATTGGAATTGCCGTTGGCGTTGGGGGCGGCGCGCTTGTTTTGCTCTATTGGCTTTCAAAAATTTTAAAGCCAGATAGTTCTGCAAAAGCAAATGGCATGGGAACAACCGCTTCTGGCGAAAAAATTTCGCAATACTACGACGCGCGTTTCATTAAAGAAAGCGAACTCCTTTCCGAGCCAAGATTCAATCCATGCACATGGTCAACATTAAAAAATGTTAAAAAAGACGGAATTGTTATTCGAAGCCGCGAAAAGAACGGAAAACTTTTAATCAATCTTTACGACCCAATCCACACAATGATTATTGGTACAACGGGTTCTGGTAAAACTCAAACCTACATTAACCCTTCAATTCGAATTCTCTCACAAATTGGTTCAAAACCTTGTTTAGTTATAACCGACCCAAAAGGGGAAGTATATCGCGACAACGCACTTCAACTTAAAGATGCAGGCTACCGAATTTCTGTTCTCGATTTAAGAAATCCATATGCATCAACGCGTTGGAACCCAATGGACAACGCATTTGTTCAATATCACCGCGCAAGAAACATGATTAAAGAGGTTAAAGTTCACCGCGGCGATTCGCCAAAGAACTATAAACTTAAAATGGCGTCAAGCCCAAAAGAATATGGCGAAGAATGGTATGAATTTAACCGCACGGCGTATAGCTTTAAAGAGCAACTTCGAGGCGACCTTGAAGCCCGCGCGCAAGAACTTCGCGATAATGCCGAAAACGAACTTCGTGAAATTGCATCTGCAATTGTTCCAATTGAAAGCAAAACAGACGCTTCATGGGAAAGAGGTGCGCAAGATTTCATATATGGAATTATGCTTGCCATGCTTGAAGACAGCCTTGACCCAGAACTTGGAATGACAAGAGAAAAATATAACTTCTATAACATGGCAAAAATTGCAACCTATAAGGATAGCGACCCAGATAATCCATTTGGAACTCTTCGAAACTATTGCAGCTATCGTGATAAATTTTCGAAAGTTGGAGCATTAACATCAACCGCAATTAACAACGCTCCAAACACAACCCGTTCCTATATGGGTGTTCTTATGAGCCGAATTTCAATTTTCCAAGACGCCGGAATTTGCTATGCAACAAGTTTCAGCGACCTTTCGTTCGATGATTTCACCGACCAACCAACTGCATTTTTTATTAAAGTTCCAGACGAAAAAGAAAGTCGTCACTGCATTGCAACGATGTGTATTTCCCAACTTTATAAGAAACTTGTTGAACGCGCAAGCGAAACCGAGAAACTTCGTCTTCCAAGAAACGTTTATTTTATGCTTGACGAGTTTGCCAACTTACCAAAGATTGAAAAAATGGATAGTATGGTTACGGTTGGCCGTTCAAGGGGAATTTTCTTTTCGCTTGTTGTTCAATCCTACAGTCAACTTGACAATAAATATGGGAAAGAAGCGTCGGAAACAATCCGTTCAAACTGCAACATTCAAATCTTTATTGGAACAGAAGACCAAAAAACCAGAGAGGAATTTTCAAAAATGTGCGGAGATGTTTCAATTGAAACCGAAACAACTTCAACAAGCAAAAACGACGGGGGAGAAGGCGGAGGCGGAACAAATAAAACTCGTCAAGCCCAACGTCAAACAAGACCTCTTATCTATCCATATGAACTTGGTCAACTTGATAAATTTAATGTTGTTGTTAAAATTTTCAAGGAAAACCCAATTAAAACCCCAATGACACCTTTCTATGCAACCCCACAGTTTGATAAGCGTCAAGCCCCAGAAGAATATGCACCTTCTCGCTCGCTTAACGAAGATAAGATTTATTACGACATCAACATAAGAAACAGAAAGGTTATGAAATCCAGCACAGGATTTGACGATTTTGATTTTTAAATTACGATTAAGCGCTTGACAAAAGCGCTTTTTTGTTTGATAATATGAGTATGACAAAAGAAGCAATTTTAAATAAATTTTTTAAAGAAAATCCAGATTTTCCAAAAAACCACGTAAATGTATATCCTTATGTTAAAGGTGACGAAGTTAAAGCCTTTTATGTTTTCCTTTGCAATGAGCCAAGCGAAAGCGGAGTTTTAAGCAAGAAGGAAATTAAAGATTTCCTTGCATTTGCCCAAACCAAAGGTAATGCAGTTGAAGCTTTTTGCACAATGTTTGCGAAAAACAACGATGCAATCGAATCGATTACAGATTTAGTGCTTAAAGAAAATAGCAAAGATTTGTCGGCGCAAGAAATTGCTCAACATTTTTCAAAAAGTAAAAAACAAACTTCAAAACTTGAAACAACTCTCGACAAGTCGAACACAATAACTGCCCATAAGGTTCTTGAAGACGGTTCGCTTGAAGAAGACGCAGCTTTTAAAATGAGTTTTGATGTTGAAGCCGTTAAAACTGAAAGACAAATTAAAAAGCGTTGTTTCGTTGAGGAAGCGGAAAGTTTTGACCAAGGAAAGGGGCTTTACAAACATGCGTTAACAAAACTTCTTCCTTCGCTTTGCGAAGCAGAGCAAATTTCTGGAATTGTTCTTAACGCAAGTGCATTTGATGTTTCTTCCGAAAATAACACGCAAAACAAACTTGAAGCGTTCTATCAAAATCAAGGTTTCACAAAAGTTGGCGAAAACGAAATGAGCGACTTTGGCTTAGTTTGTTCAAGCGATTTTAAAGACAATCTTCCAGTATATTACAAATCTATTTCCATGGAACAAACATACGAAATGGGTTATTAAAAAATGACATAAAAAAACACCGAAGTTTCGGTGTTTTTTTTGTTATTCATTTTCATTCTTTTCTGCGTTTTGCGCTTTAAGCTCTTTCAAAATGTCTGCCAAAAGCATTTCAGTTGTTGGGTGGGCAAGTCTTTCTGCCTCTTCTTGTTTCGCTTTTTCTTCGGCTTCAATTTTTTCTTGCTCGGCTTTAAGGCGTGCTTTTTCTTCTTCGTGTTCTTTCCAAACTTCGTGGAAACTGCGGTGTTGTTGCTTTGCAAGTTTGCGAACTTCGCGTCTTTCTTTCTTCAACTCTTTGTTTGTTGCTGCTTCAACAGATTGTTTGAAAACGCTGTTTGCTTTCATAAATGCTTTTAAAACAAGGAACAAAACAAATGCGATAATGAAGAAATCCAAAACTGCCATAATGAAATTTCCCCAGTCAATGAAAATACATGCACCGTTAATACTTCCGTCTGGCAATAAATATGGTTCGCCGTTTAAAACTGTTATTAGAGTGAAATTATTTCCGCCTGTGCAAGCGTAGACAATAAGGTTGATAAGTGGTTGAATTATTCTGTTTGTTAAGGCTGTAACAATTGCGCTGAACGCGCCTGCAATGATAACACCAACCGCCATGTCAAGAACATTGCCGCGGCTTATGAATGTTTTAAAGTCGCTAAAAAATTTTTTAATTTTCTTCATACTTTTTCTCCTTTGCACGTTGATTTTATCACAAATTGCTTTCATATCAAACCAAATTAAATAATTTCTTCTTCGTATTTAATATTTTTTGGAGAGAGGAAAAATGAAACAAAAGAAAGGATTAAAAGCAGCGATGAAAAGACAACATAATAGATGTTTGTTCTAACAATAAAACTTGAAAAAAGCATAACAAGGGAAGCAAGAAGATAGCCTTTTGCGCGCTTTTTTGAAAATGCCGCTTTAACAAAATCTTTAAAACTTGGTTTTGCCTCAACGTTAATTTCTTTAAGTCCCTTTGGATAGAAATTGTTTTTCTTAATGAGTTTAAGAAAAACTCCGTTTGAGTCGAGCAATATAAATTTTACGTCCGGAATTTTCTTTGTTGCAGAAATTGCTTCGCTTGAAACTTTGTTTGCGCAAACAACAATTTTATTGGCGTTTGTTTTTTTAACTACTTTAAGAATTTCAATAAGATTTTGTGCGGAAAGAGGGGAAAAAGAATATAGGGGATAGATAACAGTTCTTTCTTTTTCATTTTGGTTTGTTTTGCTTTCCTCTTCTTTTCTTTCAAGAACAACAAATTTGGTGTGCTTTGTTGCGTGGTAGTTTATTTTTCCAAGTTCAAAGAAAAATTCAACAGCACTTTCGGGCGAAAGAATGAAGTTTGACGAAATTTTTTCCGAAAGTTTTTGTTCTTCTTTTTTAAGGCTAAATTTTCTTTCTTTTTTTTGAGTAAAAATATGAAACAAAAGTTCAATTGCCGCTGTTAAAATAGCAGTGTAAACAAGAGCAAGAGTAAGATCGGAAACGAAATATCTTGCCCAAACAAAACATATTAAAAAAATTAAAATAATTCGAAATAATAAATTAAAAAATTTTAAAATCACATTTTAATTATTAACTAAAAAGAGTTATGTAATCAATTTACTTATAAATTTTGTCACTTTATCATAAAATATTAAATATATTTGACAAAAAAATATATTTTTAATAAAATTAATTTATGGAAAATGAAACAGTTAAGGGAATTGCCTCTCTTCTTGAAAGCAAAAAATTAAAAAACGTTGAAGCTTTTGATTTGAAATTTAAAAGCGAACTTGTTAAATATATAATTTTGGCAACATCGCCAAACGAAAAATATTCGCGTCAAGTTGCCGTTGAACTTCAAAAGGAATTTGAAGAAAAAGGAATTGACGCAAAAATTGAGGGAGAGTTTCCCGGGGAATGGGTTATTCTTGACCTTGGCGAAATTTTAATTGAAATTTTCACCGAAGAATCAAGAAAATATTATAACCTTGAAAAACTTTGGGGTAATTCAAAAAACAGAGCATACGAACCTGTTAAAAAACGTCGTAAGAAAAGCGAAAAATAAAAAATCAAGGGTTAATCACCCTTGATTTTTTTAACTTATTTTAATTTCAACATTTTCGCCCGTTTGCGCGTCTTGATACATAATCCAATAGCCAAGTTCGTTTGGCTTTTCCGGGTCGAGCGGAAGCCACTGGCTTAGCCCAGCAAATTCACGAGGAGGAGTTACGCTATATTCTCCTGGCATTCCATAGCAAACATATGCAACTTCGTCGTCTTCATACATAAGACCAATAACGAAATATTGCCCGTTGTTTTCATAGTCAACTTTAACCCACTTGCTGTTTGGGATTATTTCGTTAAGGAAAGTTTCCTCGGGATAACGTTCAAAAAGAAGAGAAAGTTGCCCCTTAATTTCGTCATAAAAAGTTGATTTAGCGGTGTTAATTTTTGGGAGTTCTGGCTCTTCAAACATATCTTCTTGCTTGCATGCTTCGCTTTGTTTACTGCACCCGTAGAACGCGTTGCGATAGCTGCATGAGGCGCATTTATCGGCAATTGAAATGTTACTGTCAATTGCTTTTTCAATTTCCTTCTCTTCTTCGTCGGCATAGTCAATTCCCGCCTCGTCAAGAGCCGCCTCTGCTTCGTCATAGCTTAAATCCGTTTTGTCAAGAAGGTTAAAATTCTTTGAAAAAGCGTTGTCAAAATCGTTTAGTTTGCCTTCGGTTGACCCAAGCAAAAGAGGGGTTGCGTTGCCTTGTGAAATTAAAACAAGTGCGCAAGAAAAAGATTGAATGTCGCCTTCAAATTCGAAATTAAAGGAATATAGACTTTTGCCCGAAGGGGAAAGCGCCGCTTTAATAACTTCTTTGTTAACAAGGAAAGCAAGCGTCAAAATTCCGCTTGGCTCTTCTTTAAAGTTATATAAACGCAAGTTGCCGCCATATCCTTCAACTCTTTTTTCAAAATTTAAAACTGCTTTTTTTTCGTTTCCGTTAATTTCGGAAAGAATTATTGTTTTGTTGTCCATAATTTTCTCCTAACATATATATTATATATGAGAAAACAGATTCAATTGGACGCAAAAAAAAGCGAATAAATCGCTTTTTTGTTGTTTCTTGCAACTTTTTAATTGAGTAAATCTGAAAGAGAAATAAATTCAGAAATTGAAAGTTCTTCCGCTCTTGTTGTTTCTGGTTTCGAAAGCATTTTTAAAGCATCAATTGTTTTTTCTTTTGGAATTGAAATTGAAAGCAAATTGTTTTGCAAAGTTTTGCGGCGCATCGAGAAACTTGCCTTAACAAGTTTAACAAAAAACTCTTCGTCTTTCGCTCTTTCTTTTTTTTCGTTTGGCGTAATTTTAATTAACGCCGAATCGACATTTGGGGGAGGCGTGAACATCTTTCTTCCAACTGTTCGAAGATATTTAACATCTGCCTGATAGTTAATCATAATTGTTGAAACGCCATAGTCTTTTGTGTTTTCTTTTGCCCCAAATCTTTCGGCAACTTCTTTTTGAACCATAACAGTTAGCGAAAGAACGCGCTTTGTTTGCTCCAAAAATTTAAAAATCATTGGCGAGGTTATGTAGTATGGCAAATTCGCAACAATTTTGTAGTTCCCAGAAAAATTAGATTCAATTTCTTGAATCGGTGTTTTAAGCGCGTCGGCAATAATAACTTTGAGATTATTACTCTTTCCCTCAAGTTCGCGAAGATGCTCAGTTAAATTTTTGTCAATTTCATATGAAACAACTTTCTTTGCCTTTTCGCAAAGTTTTTGAGTTAAAGTTCCCGCGCCGGCGCCAATTTCCAAAACCTCGTCTTCTTCCGTAATTTCAGAATCCGAAACAATTGCCGAAAGAAGATTTCCGTCGAAAATAAAATTTTGGCCAAATTCTTTTTTAAATTTAAAATTTTCCATGCTATTTCAACCTCGGAAAAACTTTGTATGCGTTTTCGGTTGAAACTCGTTCAACTTCCGAAAGTGGTGTGTTTGTTATCTCGCTAACTCTCTTTGCAATAAGCGGAATGTTCTTTGGCTCGTTTCGTTGCCCGCGAAATGGCTCTGGGCAAAGATATGGACAATCGGTTTCAAATGTTATGCGTGAAATTCCAATTTCGCTTAAAACCTCTGGCATAATTCTTGAATTTTTGAAGGTTATTGAGCCGCCAATTGAAAAATACAACCCAAGGTTAATAACGCGCATTGTCGTTTCAAAACTTCCGCTAAAACAATGCATAAGCCCGCCGTTTGAAACATAACTTTTGTTTTCTTCAAGAATTTTAAGAGTGTCGCTTGTTGCGTCGCGCATGTGGATCATAATTGGAAGAGAAATTTCTTTTGCAATTTCAAGTTGCTTTATGAAAATTTCTTTTTGCTTTTCAATAAATTCTTCCTTCGTTAAATTCGAAAGGGCAGGGAATTTTTCTTTAACTTCGGAAATTTGATACTCAAAATCATAGTAATCAAGCCCAATTTCGCCAATTGCAACAACTTTTTTGTTGTTCTTCGCTCCAAGCAAAAGTTCTTCTGCCGCCTTGTCAAACTCGAAAACATTGTTAGGATGGAACCCAATTGCCGCGTAAACGTTTTCAAACTTTTCCGCAAAGGCAAGCGCTTTTTTCGAGGTTTCCATGTCGCACCCAACGCAAACAATCTTTCCAACTCCAGCGTCCTTTGCTCGCAAAATAACGGCGTCAACTTCGCCGTCAAATTTCTTATCCGAAATGTGTGAATGAATGTCAATAAACATAACCATATTCTACCACATCTTTTCCAAAAACAAAAGAAAACCGCTGCGCTCTTGCACAATAGTTTCTCTAAATTTTATATATTAAATTCATACACGAAAAAAGATGGCTTGCAAAAAGTGCAACAGTTACTTTCTTTTTCGTTTTTATCTTGCGCCTTGCGCATATTTTCTCCTTTGTTTAGTAAGGTTTAATTTAATATTATATATATTTAACACTTTTTTTTATAAAAAAACAAGCAAAATAGCCCATAAAAATTGAAAAAATTTATCTTTATATTTTTTTGTTAAAGAGGGTTGATTTTTTTAAAAAAAATGAGTATACTTTTTACGTAAGTTAGCCAGATGGTTGCATGTCTTTGTAAGGAAGAACATGAGGAAAGTCCGAGCTCCACAGAACAGGGCGCCGGTTAACTGCCGGCGAAGGCGACTTTAGGGAAAGTGCAACAGAAATAAACCGCCAAGCTTGCTTGGTAAGGATGGAAAGGGGAGGTAAGAGCTCACCGCATGGTTGGTAACAACCGTGGCACATGTAAACCCCGCCCGGAGTAAGGTTAAAAGAAGCGCATGGGTTGTTCGCCTGCTTCTTAATAACACCGCTTGAACATATTGGAAACAATGTGTCTAGATAGATGACCATCAAATACAGAACTCGGCTTACAGACTAACTTCATTTCGTGAGAAACAACGGCTTAAATTTGCCGTTGTTTTTGTTTATATACCTTGTGTTTATTTGAAAAGTTTGATATACTATCTCTATGAACGAAAACAAAAGAAACTTCTATACAGATTTTGATGGTGGGCTTGCCTATCTTTTTGCAATTGTTGTTCCAATTATTGTTGGAATGATTTTAAATTTAATTTTTTCGCCAATTGCAGCGGCAAAAGGCCTTGAAAGTTTCACGCAAAGCCCTCTTTTATATTCGCTTTACATTCTTTTTGTTAACGGCTCGCTTCTTGGTGTTTTCTTTGTTTATAACAAGGTTGCAAAAACAAATTTTGTTAGAGCAGGGTTAATTAAGTTCAAGTTTGGGTGGGTTAACCTAATTATGGCAATTGTTGTTGCAGTTGTAACACTTTTTGGTTCGCTTTATCTCATTAACTACTTAACTTATTTGATGCAACAAATTGGCTATAACCCAGACGCAAGTTTGCCTCTTCCTTTAACAAACGGCGGATGGCTCGTTTTAAACCTTCTTTTGCTTGCCGCTTTGCCAGCAATTTGTGAAGAACTTGTTTTCCGCGGAATTGTTTTTAATGGGCTTAGAAAATTTGGGAATGTTGCCGCAATTTTCATTTCCGCCTTGTTCTTTGCTCTTGCCCACGGAAGCGCAATGCAATTTTTCTATCAATTTGTGCTTGGGCTTGTTCTTGCGGCTGTTGTTTACAAAACAGGGTCGATTGTTGCAAGTATGGTAACGCACTTTGTTAATAACGCAACTGTTGTTGTCTATAATTATATTGCAGTTCGGCAAGGGATTAGCGAAACAGAAGTTTTCACGCCAAATTTAATTGCAATTTCCTTTTTAGTTGCAATTTTGGCAGGGCTTGTTCTTTGGCTTATTCTTCGCGGAGTTAAGGAAAGAAAAGGTAAAACCGAAGAAATTTCGGCAAATGAAACATATAATGTTGTTAATTCACAGCAAAACAAGAAATTTTCAAGCAAAGCGTCAACCTTGTTCTTCTTCCTTGGACTTGGAATTTCTGTTTTAGTTTGGTGCCTTGGAACTTTCCTTGGCTAGGGAGTTTTATTTTTAAAAAATTTTTATATAATAGATAAAGTAGGAAAAAAGTGAAAAAACACAACGAGTTATTCAGCGCGAATTTAATTTATTTCATAATAATGGTTCTTTTTGTTGTTTTGCGAATTTGCACGGCAATGAATCTTTTTTCGTTCCTTGGAAATTCGGCAGACCTTATTCTAACAGTCATTGTTCAAGTTGGGCTAATGTTCCTTTTGCCATGGCTTCTTTTTTCGAAATTAAACAAGAAAAAACCTTTTCAAACATGGGAAGATTTTGGGTTTAAGGGTGTTAGTTTTAAAGTTGTTTTAATTTCAATTTTAATTGGCTTTGTTGTTTTCATTCTTAACATTTTCATAAGCACTTTCTTTTCATACATTTTAAGCATGTTTGGCTATCGAACGGCATCTTCCGCCGGAGGCGAGCAAACATGGGGAACGTTCTTTCTTTCGCTTTTCACAGTTGCCGTTCTTCCAGCAATTTGCGAGGAATTTACCCACCGCGGAATGCTTCTTTCGTCCTACAAAAAACTTGGTTTTAAAAAAGCAGTTCTTTTAACAGGACTAATGTTTGGACTTATTCACCTTAATGTTGGTCAGTTCTTCTACGCAACAATAATTGGTGTTATTTTGGCTGTTGTTGCGCTCTATTCAAGAAGCATTGTTCCAGGAATTATAATCCATTTTATGAACAATGCAATTAATGTGTATCTTGATTTTGCGCAATCGAAAGGAATTTTTGGAGCGAATTTCTATTCCAACATAACAACCTATGTGCTTGGCGGCAATTTCTTCACGAGCATTCTTTTCATAATTGCAATCCTTTCGCTTTTGATTTTGCTTTTGGTATATTTAATTAGTTTGCTTCTTAAAATCAACGCTCAAAAATCTGTTATGCAATATGCCGAGCGCCAAGCGCTTTTGGCAATGAGACAAGAAGTTTTGAAAGATATTCTTCCAGAATCAAGCCAAGTTAACTTTAATGAACCACCAATAATTTTTGCGAAAAACACAATGAAAAACACGATGAGTGTTAAAATCCCATACGAAATTTTAGGGTTTTATATGGAGCCAGAAATTAAACCAACTTCGCTTGACAAAGTTTTCTTTTGGGGAACAATTGTTCTTGGCTCACTTGCAACAATTTCAACTTTTATTTGGGGAATTTTATAAAAAACTTAAAAAAATGCAAAAAAACAATAAAAAATCGCTTAAAAAGCGATTTTTTTATTTTAAATATGAAAGTTTCGATTTAATTCTTGAAAGACAATTTTCGATGCTCTTTGTTTCTTTTTCGAGAATTTGCCCCATCTCTTTATAGCTTAAACCTTTAAGATAAAGCGAAAGAACTTTGCGCTCATAAGTGCTAAGTTTTTGATCTATTGCGTTTTTAATTTCATCAACTTTTTCCTTATATATAAGTTCGTCGTCTGGCAAAGGGGAGGAAGAAGGAATTATGAAATATAACTGTTCGTCGTCATCGCTTTCGTAAAGGTCAATTCCGCCTTGGTTGTTAAGACTTATCGACTCGTTTAAAATTTTGTTCTTTTTTCGATTTGAATTTTTAACAGCAGTTTGAATTTGTCTGTTAATGCAAAGCGTTGCAAAACTTTTAAAATCTTGCCCAGCGTTTTCGTTAAAAGATTGTTCCGCCTTGAAAAGGCCAATCATTGCTTCTTGATATAAATCCTCTTCGTCTTGTCCAGCAAGAAAATATCTTCTTGCAATTTTGCATGCAAGAGGTTTAAATTTTGCAAGGAGCAGTTCAAGGCTTGTTTCGTCGCCTTGCTTTGCCTTTCGAATAAGCTCAAGGTCTTCCATTAATTTTTATGATAGCATAAATTTGTGTTTTTTCAAAAGATTATTGATTTATGTTGTTTTTTATAATAAAATAGATATATGGAAAAAATTGCATTAATCTATGATTTTGATTACACACTTTGCACAAAGGACACGCCAAACTTTGGTCTTTTCGAGTTATACAATTTAAACGATGAGTTTTTTGTTAATGTCAACCGTAAAGCGCGAGAAATGAACATGGAAGGGAATTTGGCATATCTTTACTTTTTAAACGAGCATGCAAAAAACTGCGGCAAGCCGCTAACAAAACAAATCCTTTCAAAAGCAGGGGAGAACATTCAATTTTTTCCAGGCGTTGAAACATGGTTCGAAAGAATTAATAGATTTGGAAAGGAAAACGGAGTTGAAGTTGAGCACTATTTAATTAGTTCTGGAATTTTGGAAATTATTGAAGGAAGCCCAATTGCCAAAAACTTCAAGAAAATTTTCGCAAGCAGTTATCACTATAATAAAGACGGCGTTGCCGATTGGCCTCTTTGTTGCATAAACTACACGAATAAAACTCAATTTATCTATCGAATTAACCGCGGACTTTTAAATAATATCGACGACGATTTGCTTAATGGCTATTTCCCAAAAGAGAAAAGAGCGGTTAAATATGAAAACATGATTTACATTGGCGACGGGTTCACCGATGTTCCAGGAATGAAAACAACAATTCAAAAAGGCGGGCTTTCAATTGCTGTTTATGGCGAAACAAGCAAGGTTGCAAACGAACTTTTAAAGTATGGAAGATGCAACAAAATTTTCAAAGCCGACTATCGCGAAGGCAAAGACCTTGAAAAATATGTTCAAGAGAAGATTTTACAAGTAAAAAATGCATAAATATGCAAAATTTTTGAAAAACGCTTGACGAAGCAAAATTTTAGTGCAATAATAAGCATGAAATAAAAAGATATAATATAATACATAGGATAAAAACATGAAATTAAGCATTAAGAAACTAAACGCATATGTTGCATTTATTTTGGCAGTTATTTGCATAACTGTTGGTCTTTCATTAATAGATTTTAACTCGCTTATAAGCAGAACCGATGCAGAAGAAAGTCAAACAACAATCAACCCTGATCAAAACAACGACAATGATCAAGATGATTATGAGGAGGAATTGCCAAGTCAGGGGGGAACAACCCTTCCAACAAAACTTGTTTTTGAAAACGCTTGGCAAGCATATAACTACGCATTAGAAATGGAAAAGAAATCGAAAAGCTATCGCGAATATCTTTGGACGGTTCATGGCGACGCTGAAAAATTCCCAGTTACAGTTGACTACACGGGGAAAAGAAAAATTTACGATAACTTAACAGAAATTTATGTTATTAACAGCGTTCAAACGATTATTGATGTTGGGAATCTTGGAATCAACATTGGAGCGGGAAAAACATTCACTTCCTACACATGCTTTGATATGGTTAACCAAATGGTTCAACTTTCAAAAGATAACCGCCACTCGCTTCAAGAAGATATTAATAAGTATAAAATAACAACATATCAAATTCCTTATGTTATTAATAAAAACACCGCAAAAGCCTATCTTAAAGACGACCCAACAAAGAAATATTACGAAGTCCATATGACTTTAAATTCAAAGTCTTGGGGAACATATCAAACTGTTTTAAAAGATGTTGTTGGAAATGTTGAAGGCTTGCCAAAAATCTCTTCAATAACAATTGTTATTAAGATTAGCAAAGCAACCGGAAGATTCATTTCTTTCGATTCAACCGAAAGCTATTCCCTTGTTTATAATTATAACGGAATTAAAGCAAACATTCAGGCACAAGGAAAAGTTTTCATTAAATATAACTACACAAAAGACATCTCAAAAGATATTGCAGATATGCGCCATCGTGTTGGGCTTGACTAAAAATTTTTGAATAAAAAATGAATATTTATGCAAAATCAGTTGACATTATGAATAAATTATTGTATATTGAAGGCATCATACATATAAATACTTAAGAAAAGACAATTTTCGGGGAAAAAGAAATGAGTTTTAGTAAGAAAAAATTTAATATAATAGTATGCATCACGCTTGCTCTTATAAGCATTGTTGTTGCATTTTCAACCATAGATTTCACATCGCCAAAACATAATTCAACAATTGACCAAGCAGACGCGGAAACAGGCGGCGATAGCAAAAACGATGATAACGGAAACACAGGTTCCGAGGACAACACAAACCAAGGGAAGAACGATCAAAACGGAATGACTAAAACAAACCCAAGTTTCACAAGCGGTGCGCAAGCCCTTAGTTATGCGCTCGATATGTTAAACAAATATGACCACAGAATAACAAAGAGCCAAGCTGTTGATGCAAAAGCAGGAAGCATTGGCGGAGTTCAAAAAGTTAACGAATGGATTTATAACGTTGGCGGAAAAGCATACATAAAAACAGTTGCCGACGGAAGCGCAGTTCCAGCAGGACAAGGCGAAAACTACACAGAATTTAAAAAGATTGAAGGATCAAACATTGCAATTAAAAGAGATGGATTAACAACTCAATCAACGGCGCAATATCTTTCAGTTTATGGAGTTTTGCCTAACACAGTTCCATACGACATGAAAGCTGCAATCAAAACAATTCCTCTTCTTAAAGACGACCCAGGAAAATCATACTATACAGTTTCTGTAACGTTAAATGCTTCATGCTGGAAAAACTATGTTAAAAATATGACAGCAAATGGGGGAACGGCTCCTTCGATGAAAGCAATAACCTTGACGGTTAAAATTGATAAAGCATATGGAACAATCTCTTCAATTTCAGCCGTTGAAAACTATACCATAAGCCGCGGAGGATTTAATGCCGAAGCAACCGCATCAATAAGTTATGTCTTTGATTACAGCGGAAACTACAGCTCGGCAATCTCGGCAATTAACTCGCAACTTAGATAATTTAAAAACTCTCTTCTTGAGAGTTTTTTTATACTTAAAACGAATAAAATCATTTAAAATATAAAAAAATTATTAGGAATTCAAGTTTTGTTAGAATGGCGCGCCCCGTTTTTGGGAACAAATTGCTTTAAAACATTGCTTGAAGTTTAAACAAATAAAAATTTATTTGTTGTTTTTTGTAATCAAAAGTGGTATAATTTCTTAAAAGAAAAAAGGAGAGAAAATATGGAAAAAGCAAGAAAACCTTGGTGGGTTAAACTTATAATCGCAATTTTATCAATTATTATCATAATTGCTTTAGCATTTGCTGGCGCGTGCATTTTCGTTAAAGTAAAATATAATGTTAGCGTTTTGGGAACGATTGGAGAAATTAAAAAGCTCCAAGAAAATGTTGATGAAGAAAAGATGTTTCCAAACCAATTTACAGCCAGCGATATGACATCGGCTCAAACAACTGTTAACGCGCAAATTGATGGGTTAATTGTTGGGAATGAGGAAGAAGGTTTTAAAATCTCAAAGCCAGTTGGAATAAACATTAAAGAATCTTTCAAATTAACCGATAAACAACTTGGCGCAATTGCAAAAATTGCGTGTGGCGAAGGTATGGATATTAAATTTGACGAACAAACAACGCTTAAAGCAAATTTAATTCAAGTTAAATTTAGCAGCATTGAGGGGAACAGCACTGATGTTAATTTTGTTGTTAAAGTTGATGTTTCTCAAATTAAAGAAAAAATGAAAGATTTTCCATTAAGTTGGGTTAAAAAATATATTCCTTCAACGCTTTATATTTCTTCAACCGTTTCTGTTGTTAAAGGCGAAGGGGAATTTAACTATACAGTTGAAAGCGTTGGAATGACAATTAACAACTTAACCCAAGAACAAACAACAAGCTTTTTAAGCACAATAAATTTAATTGCAGGAACAGGAACTGCCCAAGAAATCAATCTTCAAATTGGCTCGCAATTTGTTAATGCGTTAATTGGAGACGTAAACCACACCAATGGCTTTGTATATTCTCTTCGTGACCTTGGCGTTACAGACTATGCTTTTGAGGCAAACGGCGAAATTATCTATTTTGTTATTAAAAAGTAAAAGAAAAAATTTTAAAAAATTTTTGCGAAAAATTGCTATTTTTGTCAAAAGTGTTATATAATACTCATAGGAGGTTTTTATGAAATCATATGTAAGTGCGTTTGATGGATTTTCGAAAGTTGCTAAAGTTTTGCTTGCATTACCTGTTCTTGACATACTATGGGTTCTCTACAGAATTTTCAAAAGCGCAGAAAACAAAAACACATTAGGGGTTGTTTTGGGAATTGTTATGCTTATCGTTGGAATTCCATTCCTTTGGCTTGTTGACATGATTACCTTAGCAACCGACGAAAGAGTTATTTGGTTTGAATAACAAAAGAAAGCCTTGCAGCAATGCAAGGTTTTTCTTTGTAAAATATTTGTTTATGTGCTAAAATAATTTTACTTAGGAGAACGCATGGACGAACAAGAATTACTTAATCAACTTCAAGATAAAGATGTTTTCTTTTTCGATTTCGACGGAACTTTAATTAATTCCGAACCTTATCATAAAAAAGCCCACGAACTTATTTTAAAAGAATTTCTTGGGCAAGATTTCGTTTTAACAGATGAAATTTTTTCAAGATATATAGGAAGAACGGATAAAGAAATTTATCGCATGTTCAAAGAGGATTTTAACCTTAATTTTGATGAAAAACAAATGCCAAAGAAGAAGGTTGATCTTGCAAAAGAACTTCTTTTAAAGAACAATGTTAAAACTTTTAAATATTTTAATTCCCTTGCTTCAAACTTAAAAGATAAAGAATTTTATATTCTCTCAAATCAAGATTATGACTTGCTTGTTGAAAGCCTTAAACAAAACGGAATTTTTGAGTGTTTCAAAGAGATATTTTCTCTTCCTAAAATGGACGTAAAAAAAGATTTCTTTATTTCAAATGTTTCAAACTTTGTTAATGTTCAAAATAAAAAAATTGTTATTTTTGAGGATAGCAACAAATATCTTTCCCTTGCAAGAGAAAACGGAATGTTTGCTGTTGGAGTTGAAACGCTTATTAACAAAGGAACGCTTTCTTCTGCAAACATAATTATAAATTGCGAAAAGGAATAAAAAAAGAGCACAGCGCTCTTTTTTTTAAATTCTTCCAACAAGCTCGTCAATTGAAAGCCCTAACGCATCGGCAATTTTCCAACAATCCTCAACATTTGGAATGTTAATCCCATTTTCCCAAAAATTTACTGCGGCGTGAGTAACTCCAATTTTAGATGCCAACTCAACCTGCGAAAGCTTTGCATTTTTACGGCAGGTTTTAATTGAAACGCCAATTTTTTCCTTAATTTCCATACTTATATTTTAAAGAATTCTTACATTATTATTTCAACTTTTAAGAATTCTAACAAAAATTGTGAAATTTTAACATAAATCTAATTTTTTTCTATTCCCTTCCTAAATATTCAACAACAACAGAAACAGGAAGAGTTGTGAAATAGGATTTTGTTGCGCTTAGCTCAAGTTTTGGAGTTAAAAGATAGAATTCTCTTTTTGTTGTGTTAATAATTTCATAGGTTGCTCTTGGGTCCGGAACAGAAATTATGCCTTGCGCAAACATTGGGATTGGAAATTCGTCATAGATCCATTGGCTGGCTCCAATATAAATGTTGTCGGTTCCTGTTTCGCAAAATCCAACTGAAACAAAGTCTGTGTCGGGATTAAAGGCTTGATTGTCTGCATAGTTGGTGTAGGCGCTTACAACAATTGTGATTCGATACCAACCAATCTTATTAAATTGCAACGTGTTGTCGGCTGTGTTAAGCGTTAAATAGTTGTTTGGATCCATTTCAATTCTTGTGATAGGCAAGCGCTCCTTGCTTTCAACTCGAATTCCTTCGTCGGTTGGGTTTGTGTCGTAAGTCACAAGATAGGCGTGGCGCATTTTAAGCGATGCATCCGCTCCGGTTGGGCCAGTTGCCCCTGCGGGACCTGTTGGGCCTGTTGGGCCGGTTGCGCCAGCAGGACCTGTTGCTCCAGTTGGCCCTGTTGCTCCAATTGAACCAACCACGGAGATAATTGAATTTGGATTGCTGCTTTGGCTGTTAAGCGGATTTAAAGTTCCGCAGCATCTGTTTTTTCTCATGGTAAACTTCTCCCTTACAAGCAGTATATAAAGAGCAACCAGAATTTGTTAAAAATGTTTAATAAATTTATGTATAAACGTCAACATTTTTTTAAAAACATATTTTTTAAACAAATTTTTTGTTTAATTTGTTGTGTATTAAATCTAATTGTGCTATCATACTTATGACAAATTAGTTAAGGAGGTAAAAATGAAAACTAAAAAGTCAAAAAGTATCTTAGCTTTGCTTTTTTCAGTGGTGTTCTTAATTCCAGTTATGTTTGCACTCACTGGCTGCGGCGGAGAACTTGAACAAAAGGCAACATGTAACACAAACCAAAGATATACATCGTCATCAGCGGAGGAGTTTGTTGAAAAAACAACGGGCAAGGAAGGTTTCACAAGAGTTAGTTCAATGGCTGGTGGCTATCGTCTTACCGTTGAATCAAACGCAGAAGGAATGGTTGGACCAGAAGGATATCAAACAAAGTATTCAATGAATTCTTTAACAAACGCAATCATTAGATTGGATTCAGTTGATGGAAATCAACTGGGATTAAAAACTGTTGTGGACTACGACATTGTTGGAATGAAAGGCAAGATGACGGCGGAATCGTATGTTAAAGACAACAATCTTTATGTACATACTTTGCCAACAACAATTGAATCCAACTACACAAACGTTCAAATTAATGAACAAAAATTAATGATTGAAGGAATCAATGCAGATGCTGCATTAGAAAGCGTTGGGAAATTAGACAAACTTTGCGACGACACAGCAATAATTGATTTCGTTAAAAACAATCTTGAATCTGCAAATTTCCAAATTTGCGTAAGAGGAAACAACATTGGATTTAAAGTTGAGTTTAACGATAACATCACATATGGTTCAATGACAAATGTTGTTGTATATGTCAACGTAGACGCACAATTTCGTGAGTACAATGGCTATATGCTTAAAGAAGTTAGAGTTGAAGGCAACTATTCAACAACAGCAGGTTCTGGCGCAGCAGGAAGTTCAATTTCAATGAAAGGCAGAATGAGCATAACCCTTTCCGAATACTGGGGAGATAGAGATGGAAACATTCCATTCCCAAGTTTCGATGGCTATAAAGCAGGCTCATTAAGCGATATTAAAAACGATATTAAATCTTTTAATTAACATAAATAATATAAATTTAAAAACACCTTTTGGGGTATTCCGAAAAGGTGTTTTTTATTAGTGGCCTTTTAGAGATTGTGGTTCTCGCGAAATATTTCAGTCAAGAGCAAGTTTGCGTTGCAAACTATTTTTCTTTTCACAAAATCTCGCTTACAAAAATAAATTTTTGACGCTCGGTTTTATAAAAAGAAAAAGTGCTTGGCTTCCGCCAAACACTTGCTCTTGGTTGGAATGAGTGGACTCGAACCACCGACCCCCACCTTATCAGGGTGGTGCTCTAACCGACTGAGCTACATTCCATCGTTGGTGGAGATAATCGGATTCGAACCGATGACCCCCTGCTTGCAGGGCAGGTGCTCTAGCCAGCTGAGCTATACCCCCAAACGATGCTTTGTTATATTATCAAATTAAATATAGTTTGTCAACAATTTTTAACAAATTTTTTGTTTTCTTAAAAGTTTTTTGTTGGGGGAGTTGCCATTCTAAAGCACATCACAAATTTTCAAATTTAAAAAAGAAAATATATTTTTATTTTGAATTTAAAAGTATTCTGTGGTAAAATAAAAAAATAGGAGGGAAGTATGGCAAAAACAACAAAAAAAGCAAAAAGCAGCAAACAAGGAAGCGCAGGGGCAAGACTTCTTCTTTTTTTAATTTGTTTCTTCTTTGGTTGGTTTGGCTTGGACAAACTTTATATGGGCGGGACATGGAAAATTATGCTTGTTAAATTTTTATTAACTTGCGTTGGAATTGGCGCTCTTTGGAATTTATACGATATGATTTGCGCATGCATTGGTCGTTATAAACTTAACCCATTCAAATAATAAAATAAAGAAAAAAAGAACCACGGAATTTGCCCGTGGTTTTTTTATTATTGAACCTTAAACTTTCTAAAAAATGCCTCAATAGGATCTACACAACATTGACGGCGGAGAGCATAAGGTCGTTAACCTTGCTGCTTGTTAGAGAATATAGAATGATTTTTCCATCGCGCCTGCAAGAAACAATATTTTGAGATTTTAGGTATTTAAGTTGGTGGCTTATTGTTGTTTGGTTAACATCAAGAATTGTTGAAATGTCGTTAACACACATATCGCACATTGCTAAACAAGAAATTATTTTAAGCCTTGTTCCGTCGGAAAAGTTTTGGAAAAACAAAGCAAGTTTACTTATTGAACTTTCGTTTGGCATATAGTTTAGAACTTCTTTTTTGCTCCTCTCCGACAGAAGCAAAAATTTTCTTTCCATTTTTTTCTCTCCTTAACAAATAAATAATTTTTTGCATATATATTATCGATATTTTAAAATGCAAAAGAAAAACCGCCAAGTTATTTTTTGGAGGTTTTTGACATATTTTAACAAAAATTGGAAGTGAGGTTAAAAAATGAACTTTTCAAACGAAATTTTGCTTGTTATGTTAATTGGAATTATTGCAGCGGCAACCGACACCGATCTTGCAACTAATTCAAACATTTTGCTTCTTTTGCTCTTAATTCTTCTCTCAACATCTGGAAGTTGCAACAGTTGCTGCACCTCGTATGACAGTTGCGGAAACCGAAGAACAAGTTTCTTTGGCTAAATTCGTTTTGCGTTTTCAATTTTAATAACGGTTGCGTTTGGAATTCGTTCTGGCTTGTCGGTTGAGCTTATGAAGGTTTGGGTTAAACTGCAAAACTTTAAGAGTTTTTCGCGGCGTGATTTGTCGAGCTCACTTAAAACATCGTCCAGAATTAAAATTGGCATTTCGCCCGTTTGAGATTTAATGATTTCAATTTCCGCAAGTTTAAGCGAAAGGGCAGCGGTTCGTTGTTGACCCTGCGAGCCAAACGATTTAACATCTGTTTCGTTAACAAGAACCTTAATATCGTCGCGGTGTGGGCCAATTGTTGTGTAGCCAAGGGAAAGGTCTTTCTCAAGGCTTTTTTCATATAACGAAATAAATTTTTGCTTAATTTCATCAAATTTATCATTGTTTGAAATTATTTCGTTTCCAAGTTGTAATGTTCCTTGATATTCAACTTGAAGGTCTTCAAGGTTGTTAGTTAAAAAGTTATGCGCTTTTTTTGCAAAAGGGGCAAGGCTTATTATTAAATTATTCCTTGAAATTGTTATTTTCGAAGCGCATTCGGCAAGTTGCGTGTTATAAACTCCAATCATACGCTTGAAATCTTCAAAGTTGTCCAAGTTGATTTTTGAAGTTTTTTTGAAGTTGTTTTTATCTTTAAAATCTTTCAAAAGTTTGTTTCTTGATGAAATAACTTTTTCATATTTATTAAGTAAGTTAAAGTATGTTTTTGAAATTTGCGAAAGAGATATGTCCATAAATCTTCTGCGATCTTCTGGACTTTCTTTAATAAGTTTAAGTTCGTCTGGCGCGAAGAAAACACATCGAAGTTCGCCAAGCAGTTCGCCAATTCGTTTAATTGGCATTGAATTGATTTTAATTGCTTTTTTCCCTGCTTTAAAGAAATATATTTCAATTTTAGATTTTCCAAAGCGTTTTTCAACTTCAAGTTCAATTTTCGCGTTTTCCTCGCCCCATTTAATAACTTCGTTATCTCGAACGGCTCTCATACTTTTTCCAATTGCGCATGTGAAAATTGCTTCAAGAAGGTTAGTTTTTCCCTGGGCATTTTTCCCAAGAATTATGTTTGTTCCCGGCGAAAAAGAAACCTCAATTGAAGAGTAGTTTCGATAGTTATTAAGTTTCAGTTTTAAAACTTTCAATTATTTTTCCTTTTTAAATAACTTTTAACATTAAGTGTTATTATGTGAATTATACAAATTAAGAAAGAAATTATCAGCGCAAGTTTCCAAACGTTTGTTGTTACATCATCAATCCCAAAAAACTCTGGCAAAAGCCCGCCGGCAACACCTAAGCAAACAGCCGAAAGGGCGATGACAAGCGACTTATATAGTGTGTATGGATAGCAAAGCGCGCAAAGGTTAAGGAAGCCCGAAATTGTTAAAATTAGGGTTGTTAATGTTTGATTTTCGCTTGGGGTTATAAGGTTGAATTTCCACATAAGCGTTACGCTCATAACGCCAACAAACATCATAAACCCATATGGAATTCCGTGCTTTAAAACGTAGCCAATAAATCCGCCTTGAATAAGGTTTTTGTTTGGTTGAAGCGCAAGCAAGAAACTTGGAATTCCAATAACAAAAAGTTCAAGAAGGAACATGTTTTTTGGATAGAAAGGATAGCGAATTTGAATTGCAACACAGAAAACAGAAAGCAAAATTGCAAGAACTGTTTTCATGAAGAAAAGTGTTGACGATTTTTGAACGTTGTTAATAACTTTTCTTCCTTCTTCAACAACGGATGGGAGAGAGGAGAAGTTTGAGTTAAGCAAAACAAGGTTAGAGATGTTTCTTGCAACTTCGCTTCCGTCGGCCATTGCAATTGAGCAATCTGCTTCTTTTAAGGCAAGCGTGTCGTTAACACCGTCGCCTGTCATTGCAACAACTTTTGTTTCTTTAAGAGATTGGATTATGGCGTGTTTTTGTTCTGGGGAAACTCTTCCAAAAACGGTGAATTTTTTTGCAAGTTTTTTAACCTCTTCAATGCTTATTCCTTCAAGGTTAACAAATTTATCTGCATTTTCAACGCCAACTCGCGCTGCAATGTGGCTTACAGTTTGAGGATCGTCGCCAGAAATGATTTTAATTTCAACGCCGTTATCTTTAAACCACTTAATTGTTTGTGGGGCGTCTTTACGAATTGTGTCCTCAATTAAAACAGTTGCAACAACTTCCAAATCGGCTGGCAAAGTTTCGCCTTTAATTTCGCTTTTTGAATATGCAACAACAAGAGTTCTTAGCCCCGCAGATGTTGAGTCTTTGATGTCTTTCAAAACTTCTTTCGATGCATTTGCTTTAATGTAGTCAAGCGCGCCAAAAACAATTGTTTCGCCGCTTTTAAATGTTGTTGCGGTGTATTTCCTTTCAGAAGAAAAAGGAATGTTAAATTTAACAGGCATATTTGTTTTAGAGCCGAAATAATCTATGAGTGCTCTTGAAGTTGAATTTTGTGTTGGTTGAATTGAAAGAGAATTTGCGAGCGCTTTTTCGATTAAATTTTGCTTTGTTTCGCCATAGAACTTAACTTGTTTAACGCTCATTGTTCCGTCGGTTATCGTTCCTGTTTTATCAAGACAAAGAACATTTGAACGCGCAAGCATTTCAATTGAATAGATGTTTTGAACAAGCGTTTTCTTTTCGCTTAAACGAATTACGCCAACTGTTAGGGCAACGGAAATAAGAAGGAACATTCCCGCTGGAATCATTCCAACAAGGCTTCCGCAAGTGCTGCTAACAGATTCGGCAAGGTTTCCAACCGACGATGCTGCTTCGCCTGTTGCGGTTTTTGCCCAAATATAGTTGTTGCAAAAAACAAGCGCGCCAATTGGAAGGATGAAAAGGCCAATCCCTTTAATGATTCTGTTAAGATCGCGGAAAAGATTTGAGTTTGGTTGCTTAAAGTTTTTTGCGGCTTTTGCAAGCGATTGAACATAACTTTCGTTCCCAATTTTATCGGCTTTTGCATAGCATTTCCCGCTTGTTAAAAAACTTCCGGCAAGAAGGTTGTTTTTTTCAATTTTTTTAATGGACTTGCTTTCGCCCGTAAGCAAACTTTCGTTAACTTCAACAGTTCCGTCCAAAATAACACAGTCGGCTGGAACTTGATTTCCAGAACTTAAAACCATGATGTCGTCAAGAACAATTTCGTTTGAATGAATTTCAATTTCTTCGCCTTCGCGAATAACCTTAACTTTTGGGGCAGTTATAAGCGAAAGTTTTTCAACAACATGTTTGCTTCGAATTTCTTGAATGATCGCAATTAAAGTGTTTAAGAAAATAACAACAATAAACAAAAGATTTTCATACGATTTAACAACAATAAGCGCAATGAAAATTGCAAGCCAAAGCATGTTAAAAAATGTGAAAATATTATCTAAAAAAATTTTCAAATATGACTTTGAAGTTTTTTGCTTTGTGTTATTAACAAGCTTTTCGCTTTTTCTAAGTTCAACTTGTTCTTTTGAAAGACCAAAGTTGATGTTTGGCGAAAATCTTTCAATTTCTTGTTTGTGTTCTTCTTTATTTTTGCGCATCTTATTATCTTTTCCCATTTACTTAATTAATTATTATATTATCGGAGTTTTGTTTAGGAGCCCTCTCACACGCAAAACTGATGACAATCCAATTCGTGATGCTGTAACTTAAACTATTTTGCGCTAAACGACTTGTTTTGTTTGCATTGCAAATAGTATAACATCACTTATTTAATATATATCATAATTTTAATGTTTAATCAAACATTTGACAAATTTTTTAAATTTTCCCATAATAAAAATGATGCAAATTCAAAAAGAAAAACTAATTGAAAAAATTGAATCAATTTCAAATAAACTTGGAAAACAGGTTCCAATTTTGGCAACCGACTTAACCGATGTAATTTTGTTTTTGTCAATTTATGGCGGAAATGCTCCTGTTTCAACGGAGCAAATTTTAATTAAACCTTGCGGGTTCAATTCTCCAAAGGAAATTAATAACTTTAACAAAAACGGGCAAGAAAAGAAGGTTAAACGCGAAGGGGAAGATGCAACAAAATACATCGCGAAAAGTTATGACGGGTCGATTGAGTTGCAATTTGTTGTTTCAAAACAATACTTGAAAATTGAAAAAACTTTTGACGATTCTGCGAACTACTATTTCTGCGAATATATTTTCGACGAGAGCGGAAACTTTGTTCGCCGTGCAAAACAAAGAAGCCATCCTCTTGAAAAGCAACTTGAATTTTTTGAAGAATCGGAAGGAAATTTAAAACGTGGTGTTTGCTTTTCAAACATAACCGAAAATTCGCAAAGCCTTGATGTTAAATTTATAAAGGTTTTAACATCAAAAGGCGAGGAGTTGTATTATTCATATAAGGCAAGCCCAGAATTTATTTTTGCGTTTCGCGTTCCAAAAATAATTTCGTCGGTTCCTTCAATAACATCGCTTGGAATGAAGGCGCTTAACGCAATTTTGGAAATGCAATGCGAAAACAAATTTGTTAAACTTGACGAAAAACTCTTTAAGGAACTTTCAAAATCGGCAAGAGAAATTTATGAGGCACAAAAAAAATCCACTAAACAATAAGTGGATTTTTTATAGTTTTTGTAATTTATTTTTCAATGTATGAAACAATGTCGGCAACAGTTTTAAGATTCAAGGCGTCTTCATCTGAAATTGAAACACCAAATTCGTCTTCAAGAGTCATAAGCATTTCAACCATGTCCAATGAATCGGCTCCAAGGTCTTCAACAAGTTTGGAATCGTCTTGAATTTTGTCTTTTGAAATGTTGAGTTGAGCTGCCAAAAGTTCTTTAACCTTATCAATTGTCATATCAAACCTCCGTTATTGTTTTTAAGTTTACCATAAAAAAATTTTAAAGTAAAGGAAAATGTGATACAATATTTTTATGGAACAAAAAAGCAAATTCATTTATGACTGCCTTAAAGAAAAATTTCCAAACGCTGCTTGCGAACTTGAATTTAATTCAAATTTTCAACTTTTGATAAGCGTCATTCTTTCTGCGCAGTGCACAGACAAGCGTGTTAACGAAGTAACAAAAATTTTGTTTGAAAAATATCCAACCGCGTTCGACCTTGCAAACGCAAAACTTGATGATGTTCTTACAATTGTTAAACCATGCGGATTTTTTAATAATAAAGCAAAAAATATTATTGCAACAAGTAAAATTCTTGTTGAAAAATTTAATGGTGAAGTTCCAAAAGAATTTTCTGCGCTTCTTTCTCTTCCCGGGGTTGGGCAAAAAACAGCAAATGTTTTAACTTCTGTTGGATTTGGGGGAGATGCCTTTGCCGTTGACACTCATGTTTTTCGAGTTGCAAAACGCCTTGGGCTTGCAAACGAAAAAACTCCCGAAAAGGTTGAGGAGCAACTTAAAAAAGTGTTTTGCAAAAACATGTGGAGCGAAACCCACCATTTAATGGTTTTGTTTGGAAGATATTATTGCAAAGCAAGAAATCCGCAATGTAACGATTGCAAATTAAAAGAAAATTGTTTATACTATAACAACTTAAAAAAGTAGGCAGGAGAAAATATGTTTTTAGATGTTGCAAAAATTAAAATTCAAGCAGGTAACGGCGGCGACGGCGCTGTTTCTTTCCATAGAACAAAATTAACAATGAACGGCGGTCCAGACGGCGGAAACGGCGGCAAAGGCGGCGATGTCTATTTTGTTGCAAAGTCGAACCTTTCAACTCTCTATTCTTTTAAATTTAAAACTAAATTTAAAGCAGGCGACGGCGAAAGAGGAGGGAAACAACTTTGCTCTGGGAAAGACGGGCAAGACATTGAAATTGAAGTTCCTTGCGGAACAATAATTAAAGATGCCCAAACAGGAAAAGTTTTGGCAGACCTTGTTGAAGAAAATAAACCAGTTAAAATTTTGCGCGGTGGCGGCGGCGGAAGAGGGAACAATTTCTATGCAACTCCAACTCGCCAAGCCCCACATTTTGCTCAAACTGGCGAACGAACAAAAATGTTTGAAGTTGTTTTGGAACTTAAAACAATTGCCGATGTTGGACTTGTTGGCTATCCAAATGTTGGGAAAAGCACTCTTCTTTCAACAATAACAAACGCACGCCCAAAAATTGCAAACTATCATTTCACAACTTTAACTCCAAACCTTGGCGTTGTCGATTATTATGGAAACAACTTTGTTATTGCCGACATCCCTGGGCTTATTGAAGGCGCAAGCGAAGGCGTTGGCCTTGGGCATGAATTCCTTAAACATATCGAGCGCGTTCGTCTTATTGTTCATATGGTTGACATCTCTGGCTTTGAAGGACGCGACCCTTATGAGGATTTTATTAAAATTAATAAAGAACTTGAAAATTACAGTAAAATTCTTGCCTCGCTTCCTCAAATTATTGTTTTAACAAAAATTGATTTATTAAGCGAAGAAGAATTAAATGAAAAAATTAAAGAATTCGAAAAAAATATTAAAAAATTAAAAAATAATTATGATATTGTTCCAATTTCTTCAATAACAAGAAAAAATCTTGATATTTTAAAAAATAAAATTTGGGAAAAACTTGAAAAAATTCCAAAATCAAAACCAGTTGAAGTTGAGGAATTTGAACTTGATGCGCGCGATAAAACATCTCTTCAAATAACACAAGAAGAAGACGGCGCTTTCCGTGTTTCTGGCGGGCTTATCGATAACATGGTTCGTGGGGTTATCCTTGACGATATGGAATCTTTTGCCTATTTCCAACGCCGTCTTAAACAAGACGGAATTTTGGATAAACTTCATGAGGCTGGCGCAAAAGACGGCGACACAATTCGAATTAAAGAAGTTGAATTTATTATGACGGACTAATTTTAATTAAATAAATTTTTAATTCGTAAAATAACGAAAAAATTAAATTAAAAAAGTAATAAAATAATTAAATTAAATAAAATAATAAAAAAACAATAAAAAATCATTAAAAAACAGCAAAAAATGCTGTTTTTTAATATTTAATTTATTTTTTTCGATTTTTTAAATCATAAACTTCGCTTGCATTAAATAAACGCGAAAGTTCTTTTTCTCGATTTTTAAGAGTGAACCCATCAAGTGGAGTTCTGTCCATAAAAAGTGTTTTGAACGAAGAGTTATAGGGAAGATTTGAAAAAAATGGATTGATTCCAACGCCGCAAAAAAGTTTGAATCCGTTTTCAAGAAGCAACTTGTGTTTTTCCGAAATTGTTCCGTCTTCGTTTTCAAGTTCCCATTCGCCATATGGATAGACATAAATTTGTGTTTTGCCAATTATGGGTTCAACTTGCTCTTTCCACTGCAAAATTTCTTCCTTAAATTTTTCAAGCGAAATGCTTTTCATATGGTAGTGTCCAAAGGAATGGCACGCAAAATTCCAGCCATTTTCTTTAAGTTTTTCAACAACAATTTTTGCACTGTTAATTTCTTGCTGGCGATTTGTTGTGTTAATGTCGCTTGTTCGATAGCCCAAAATTCCGTCGAAACCTGTTAAACAAATTGTTCCTTTTGCGCCGTCAATTGAAAAATCGGGATGTTCTTTAACAAAGTGTTCCAAAATTGGGATAAATTCGTTTTCTTTTGAAATGTCGGTTGTTGGCGTAAGCCCCCAAGTTATTTCGGTTTGAGAGGCAAGTTCGCCGTCGTTTCCAACAATAATTTTATCAACCATGCCATGCTTTGCTTTCTTCTCGTCGTAAACAGCATCGTCGAAACTTAAAACAAAAGGCTTTTTGCCTTCTGGAATTTTCAGCTTGCTTTTAACAACCTTTCCGTTTTTCTCTTCAAAAATCTTGTTAATGTTAATTAAAGCATAGTTGTTTTCATAAAGTTGATTTAAAATTTCTTTAAATTCGCTTGGGGTTAAACAATCGTTATTATATGTTTCTTTAAGTGGATTTTCAGGGGAAAGAGCAAGAGAAGGGTAGGCAAGAAGGCAGTGGGTGAAAAGGTGCTCAACGGTTCCGTCATAGTCAACTTTATTTGCCGAAACTGTTAGGTTTGGAGAAGGGGAGGAAGATGAAAGAGTTATTGGAAGCGCAAAAGCAAGACCAACAACACTAAAAAAACATACTAAAATTATGAATTTTCTCATAAAATTAGTATGTTTTCTTTATTTAATTTAATTCAAAACAATTAGTTTCCCATTTCTTCGCTTTGAGCAGTTTGTTTTCTAGTTTTTCTTTCGGCTTTTTTCTTGTCGTTTGCTTTTTTAACAACATCGTTAACTGTTTCTTTAAATGTTTCTCTTGCAATTGCGCGAGGAGTTTTGTTTGAGTTTTCTTCGTTGTTTGCTTCTTTGAAAAGTTTTGGAACGCTTGTTGTTTCAAGTTCGCCTTTTTCAGATTTTGATTTTGCAAGTTCGTCTGTTTTTCTTAACATTGCTTTAACTCTAACCGAAAATTCTTGTGCGATTTCTGGCGATTTTTCAACTGCTGTTTGGAATTTCTTTTGTCCTCTTCCTGTTTGTTTTGCTTTTTCAAGTTTTTCGCCTAAAACAAATGTGATGACGTCTTGGGAATCGGATTCAAAGAATTTGTCGTAATCTTTTTTATCAATTATTGCTGCGTCCAATGTTCCTTTATAAGCAATAATTTTCTTTGTGAGAGATGGGGAAGCGGATTTTGCTGCTTTTGCAACGCAATCAAGCGCTTTTTGTTTTGCAATGTTTGTTGTTTCGTTTTCTTGAACTTCGGTTGCAATTGCTTCAAGGTTTCCTGCCATGAAAATTGCTTCGAAAACTGATTTTGGCTCTTGAGCATATTTATATCCAAGGTTTTTAAGGTTGGCAACAATAGCTTCTTTTGTGTAGCCAAGTTTATTGCAAATTGATTCAACAACAGTTTCTGTGAGCGCTGAAATTGATTTAACAACATCGTTTCTCTTTCCGTCCAAAAGTGTTAATGTGTGGAAAAAATCGAATTTCAAAGCATCGTCAAACGTTTTTGCAGGGGCAGAAGAATTGTCGTCAAGAATTGTTGCACGTGCAAGACCAAGAGTTGCAAGTTTTTCTGTTGCAATTTTGAAACTTTCTTTGTCTTTATCGTTAAGAGCAATGAAGGAAGCATTGTCGAAAGATTTAACTTCGTTTTCAACTGCTTGTTTTGCAAGGCAATTAAAAATCATTGCAAAGCGGTCGTAGTCGGTTGTTACTGCGTTATTGCAATTTAAAACAATTGCATCTGCTTTTTTGAAAGCGCTTTCCTTAACTTTTTCAATTCCATAAGTTGTTGAAGAAGAGTAGCTTGAATTTTCAACAACTTTAAGACCAAATGTTGGTTGAACTTTTTCAACAAATTTTTTGTATCTTGAAGCGGAAAGTGGCAAAGAGCAGTTTTGTTCGGAATAATTTCTCTTAACAGGAACAAGAAGTTTCGATGCGTCCCACATAGGAAGTGTTACGGCAAGACTTGAATAGCCAGCGTTTGAATATGGTTTGATGCTTTCCATAACTTTTCCGTTTCTTGCGGTTGTTGCCCATTCTTGTTTTGTTTGGATTGCTCCAATTGTTTTTGGGTTTGTTAAACTTTGAGCCATTTGAATTAAAGCATTAACAGATTTTTCACTTTTGTTAAAAACGAAGTTTCCAATGCTGTCAAGTTCTTGGCTTAGGGCGAAGTTAATGTCGTCCTTTGTTGTTTGGGTTAAGTTATCCCAATCGTTTTGAGTGAAGTTATGTTTAAAAGACATATTTTTTACCTCCAATTTTCACGATATAATAGCATATTTGTAATATAAAATCAATAGGATTTTTTAAAAATTTTAACATTTTTACCTAAATTTATTATTAATAATATGCAAAAATTGTGACGAAGAAGAAGCGTAAGTTCATAAATAAAACTATGGAAAATTGTTCGCCAGAAAAACTTGCTTTAATTTCAACGCAAATTGCTCTTGAACTTTCAAGGGGAAAAACAATTTCCCAACTTAATTTAATTAAAAGCGTTTTAACTCAAATTTCGGCAACAATGCAAACAATAATTTCAAAAAAACTTTGCGAAGACCAGGAAAATAAACACTGTAGAAAATAAAAAAGAAGCAATGGTTTGCTGCTTTTTCTTATTTGCATTCATACAAGTTTTTGCCGCTTGAAACTTCAACAGGAAGAGGAATTGAAAGAGAAACAACATTTTCCATTTCTTCTTTAAGAATTTTCTTAATAGTTTTAACTTCCTCGCTTGGACTGTCGACAATAAGTTCGTCGTGAATTTGCAAAACAAGTTTCGATTTTAATTTTTCTTTTTTAATTCGGCTTGAAACATTAATCATTGCAAGTTTAATTATGTCGGAGGCTGTTCCTTGAAGCGGCATATTAATTGCAACGCGTTCGCCAAATTTTCGAACAGCAGAATTATCTGCGGAAAGTTCTGGAATTGGACGAATTCTTCCAAAAAGCGTTTTTGCAAATCCTTGCGATTTTGCAAGTTCAATGCTTTCGTTCATATATTCTTTAACGCGAGGGAATCTTTCGAAATATTTTTTCATATATTCCGCTGCTTTTTTAACCGAAATTCCAAGGTTTTGGGAAAGCCCATATTCGCTTATTCCATAAATAATCCCAAAGTTAACGCTCTTTGCAAGACGGCGCTGATTTGCCGAAACCGCTGAAAGAGGAATTTCAAAAATTTCCGATGCTGTTCTTGCGTGGATGTCTTCATTTCGTTTGTATGACGCAATCATTGTTACATCTTGGCTGTAATGCGCCATTAAACGAAGTTCAATTTGATTATAGTCGGCAGAAACAACTTCGCCGCCCTCGAAGCGTGAAACGAAAACTTTTCGAAGTTTCTTTCCTTCCTCGTCGCGAATTGGAAGATTTTGAAGGTTTGGTTCGCTTGATGAAAGTCTTCCAGTTGCGGTTAAAGTTTGATTGAAAATTGTTCGAATATATCCGCCTTCTTTTTTAGCAATTTGATAGAACGCTTCAACATAAGTTGAAAGAAGTTTTTGAATTTTGCGATATTTCAAAATTTCTGGAACAATTGGATGTTGAAGTGAAATTTCTTGAAGAATTTCAACACTTGTTGAATTTTTCTTGTTGTTTTTCGCCAAAAGTCCAAGCTTGTTAAACAAAATGTTTCCAAGTTGTTTTGGGGAATTGATGTTAAAACTTTCGCCCGCAAGTTCAACAACTTTTTCAGTTATTTTTTCAAGTTCGCTTTCAAGCGATGTTTTCAAAAGCAAAAGTTCGTTTTCGTCAACTTTAAGCCCGTCTTGTTCCATTGAGAAAAGAACAGATGTTAAAGGAAGTTCAATTTTGGAGTATAAATCCATTAAAGAAAGATTTTCAAGTTCCTCTTTAAGTTCTTTTTCAAGAAAGAAATAGAAAGGAGGTTCAGTTTCAACTTTTGCCTTGTTTGAAGTTAAATATTTTGCAATTGAAAGGTCGAAAACATCTCCGCATGGGGAAATGTTATATGCGCTTAAAATGTGCAAATGTTTTTTAAAATCGTAACAAATTTTTTCAATGTTTTTGTTTTCAAAAATTGGTTTAAGTTTTTCAAGCGCTCTCTCGAAAGAAATTGAAGAGGAAAACATTGAAATTTCTTGCGAGAAAGAATATAAAACATTGGGGGAACAAGAAATTTTTGGCTCACCTTGAAAATCGAACGCAATTCTTCCTTCCTCCTTAATGTAGGAAATAAGTTTATCTAGGGTTTGTTCGCTTTCAACTTTAACAATTTCAAAAGTGTTTTCATGAGATTTTGGAAGTTCAATTTCATTTGAAAAAATGTCTTTTCTTTTAAGCAAACTTTTAAATTCATAGTCTTCAAAAAAACTATATGTTTCTTTCGAATATGGGAAAGTGTAGGTTAAATTTTCAAGTTTAAAATCAAGGGGAACATTTCGGTTTATTGTTGCAAGTTGTTTGGAAATAAATGCTAAATCTTTGCTTTTTTCAAGTTTTTCGCGCATTTTTGGCGAAAAATCGTCCAAATTTTCGTAAACTTTTTCAAGTGTTCCATATTTTTTAATTAAGTCGAAAGCACCTTTTTCGCCAATTCCAACAACCCCTGGAATGTTGTCGGAAGTGTCGCCACGAATTGATTTAAACTCAACAACTTCTTCTGGTTTGCATCCAAATTTTTCTTCCAAATTTTTTGAAGTTATTATGTCAATTTCCGAAACACCTTTTTTAGGAAACCACATGATTGTTGAGTTGTCGAGGAGTTGGAACAAATCTCTGTCGCCCGAAAGAAGAACTTTTTTAACCCCTGGTGTTTTTGCGATTGTTCCAATAATGTCGTCGGCTTCTATGTTTCGCATTTCAAAATAGGAAATTCCCATTGACGAAAGAAGATTTTTTAAAATTGGCATTTGGCATGCAAGTTCCGAAGGCATTCCTTTTCGCGTTGCTTTATAGTCCGAATAGATTTCATTTCGAAATGTTTTCTTTCCAAAATCGAAAGCAACGGCAATATATTTTGGTTTTAAATCCAAAATTGCCTTGGTTAGGGTGTTTGCAAAACCATAAACTGCGTTTGAAAATTCTCCCTTGCTGTTTGTTAAAAGTGGGAGAGCGTAGAAAGAGCGATTGATAATGCTGTTTCCGTCGATAATAAGCAATTGTTCCATAATGTTATTATAACCCAAAATCATTAAATTTCATAGCATTTTAAATCGCGCAAGGCATTTTTATTGACATTAATCTTATTTAATGATATTTTTTATTTAAGCATTTAAAAGAGAGGCAAAAAAATGGAAAAAGTTGAAGCAACAAACTTCATTGAAGAAATTATTAACAAGGACATTGCCGACGGCAGAGTTAAAGCAATTCAAACTCGTCACCCACCAGAACCAAGCGGCTACTTACATATTGGACATGTTCGAAACATTGTTCTTAACTATGGAATTGCTCAAAAATATGGCGGCGTTTGCAACCTTAGATATGACGACACAAACCCAACAAAAGAAAGTCAGGAATTTGTTGATGCAATTCAAGAAGATGTTAAATGGCTTGGATACCACTGGAATGAAATTCACTACGCAACCGACTATTTCCAAAAGAACTATGAATATGCTGTTCAACTTATTAAAGATGGAAAAGCATATGTTTGCGATCTTTCGCCAGAAGAACTTTCAAAAACACGCGGAACTTTAACAGAGCCAGGAGTTGAAAGTCCATATCGAAACAGAAGCGTTGAAGAAAACCTTGAACTTTTTGAAAAAATGAAAAACGGAGATTTCCCAGCGGGTTCTCGCTGCTTGCGCGCAAAAATTGACATGGCAAGCCCAAACATGAACATGCGCGACCCTGTTATATATCGAATTCAATTTAACCACCACCAACGCATTGGCGACACATGGAAAATCTATCCTTCCTACGATTTCTCACACCCTCTCGACGATGCGCTTGAAGGCGTTTCCCATTCAATTTGTGGCCCAGAATTTGAGGATCATCGTCCTTTATATAATTGGGTTGTTGAAAACTGCAAAACAGGGAACAACCCTCGACAAATTGAATATGCGAACCTTTATATTAAAGGCGCAATTTTAGGGAAAAGATTTATTAAAAAACTTGTTCAAGACGGAGTTGTTTCTGGATTTGACGACCCAAGATTATATTCCCTTCGTGGGCTCAAACGCCGCGGAGTTCTCCCAGAAAGTCTTAAAGACTTTGTTGTTGGAGCAGGAATAACAAAAAGCAACGCACTTTTAGAGCCAGCGTTCCTTGAACATTTCATTCGTAACACTCTTAATCAAGTTTCCCGCCGTGTTATGGCTGTTTTAAATCCTTTGGAACTTGAAATAACAAATTATGAAGAGGGAAAAGAAGAGGAAGTTTATCTTGAAGACTATCCACAACGCGAAGAAAACAAAGGCGAAAGAACCTACTATTTTGGAAAACATCTTTTAATTGAAAAAGAAGATTTCATTAAAGAGCCAAACCCAAAATTCTATCGTCTTTATGTTGGCGCAGAAGTTCGCCTTAAAGGCGCATACATTGTTCGCTGCACAGGCTTCGACGAAGATGAAAACGGAAATGTTACAAAAGTTTATTGCGAGTATTTGCCAGACACAAAATCTGGTTCAGATTGCACGAAAAAGGTTAAAGGAACAATCCATTGGATAAATCCTTCCCATGCCGATAAAATTGAAGCACGTCTTTTTGAAAACCTTATCGATGAATCTTCCGCAAGCGATGTTGAAGGGCAGGAACATGCTGTTGAAGGTTACAAACTTAATCCAAACAGTAAAATTGTTTTGGAAAACTGCTATATTGAAAGCGGGCTTGATGTTAATTTTGAAGAAAGATACCAATTCATTAGAAATGGATATTTCTGTTTAGATAAAGATTCGACAGACGGGAAAATGGTTTTCAACAGAACAATAACATTAAAGGAAACAAAGAAAATATGAAAATTAGAGTTTGGGAAATTGTTGTTTTAAGCATTTTGGCAGTTGTTGCAGTTGCTTCGGCTCTTTTAAGAAAAGTTTGGGACGGATTTTCCTATGTTTCTTCTGTTGCATTTGTTCTTTTCATGGGATTTTTCTTATATAACAAAATCTACAATTTGAAGTTAATGAAAAAACAATATGACGAAGGTCTTGAAACATATTTTGTTGAACTATACAATAATGGGCTTATAACAAAAGACCAACTTGAAAATGGCGATCCAAGAATTGTTAAAGGATATTATAAAGACTATCGCCAAAAACGCTCGCTAACAATTCTTCTTCTTGTTCTTCTTGCTGTAATTATTATTGGAATAATTGTAACGCTCGTTGGAATTTGGTAAAACTTATAAGTAATAAAAAACGCAAAAATAAGCAAAATAACAATATGAAACATAAACTTTTTTCATTATTGTTATTTTTTTTAATTGTTCCATTTTGCCTTTGCGGCTGCTTTGGAAACTATAATGGCATTAACGGAACGCCAGATGTTAACATAAATATGACTCCAAGGAAAATTTCATCTTCGCAAAAAACAAATTTCGAGGATATTGTTTCGCTTGTTGCTCCGGCGGTTGTTGGAATTAGCGCAGTTTATGACGGAATTGAAAGCGTTGGAAGCGGTGTTGCAATTGCCGAAGGCGGATATGTTTTAACAAACAACCATGTTGTTGAGGATTCGTCGTCAATAACTGTTTATTATGCTAACAAAACAAGCGGGCGCGCAAGCCTTGTTTGGCGCGACCCTGCAATGGACCTTGCGGTTATTAAAACAACCGTTGATATGCCATATTTGCAAGCGGGGGATTCAAGCGTTGTTCAAACTGGGGAAGATGTTATTGCAATTGGAACACCATTAACTCTTCAATTTAAACACACAGTTACAAAAGGGATAATATCTGCAACAAACAGAACAGTTGAACTTGAAAATGAAGACGGCTCAACAAGTTATCTTCAAAACTTGTTTCAACACGATGCAAGCATTAACCCAGGGAACAGCGGCGGCCCGTTAATTAACGCACATGGCGAAGTTGTTGGAATTAACACGTTAAAAGTTTCGGAAGCGGAAGGAATTGGCTTTGCAATTCCAATTGAAGTTGCTCTTCCTGTTGTTTCCCACATTTTAGAAGACGGAAAATATGAAACGCCATATCTTGGAATGTTTGGGCTCGACAGCGAAATTGCGCTTTTCTATGGACGAACCCTTAACAAAACCGGAGTTTATGTTGTTAATCTCGACCCTTCTGGGGCAATTGCAAAAGCGGGAATTAACAAAGAAGACATAATAACGGGGCTTGACAATTTTGAAATTAAAACCATGCTTGATTTGCGAACCGCGGTTTATAACTATAAAGTTGGCGATGTTGTTGAATTAACTTTCCTTCGAGAAGGAGTTGAAAGAAAAACAAGTTTAACATTAACAAGAAAAAACCTTGCATGAAAGCAAGGTTTTTTTATGCGTTTTTCGGGGGAGGAATTACGCAAGTTTTTTATGTAAGCTAAAATTATGGTCTGTTTCCGCAAGTGTTGCCATTGTTGCAAAGGCAGGATAAGAGAAGAATCCAAATTAAGCAGTCGCATCCGTTTCCGCCAAATCCTTCGCCGTTTCCGCATCCGCAAGACGATAAGAGTAAGAGCAAGATGATAAGTGAGCAGCAGTCGCATCCATTTCCGCCAAAGCCAAATCCGTTGAAGAAATTCATGATATGTACCTCCTTAAAAATTTTCATATGTATCGTTTTTTCTTTTGTACTTTAAGGATTTTTTTCTTTTGTCCTTACTTCATACTACTCACAGATTTTCATAAATGTTACAAATTGCTTAAAAAAATTCATAAAGCCAAATTTTTCAAAATATATTAAAGTAAGCGAAAGGCAAATTCGACAAAAAACTTGCTTATTTGCTTTAATTCACCACATTAAACCTTGCCGCATTTTAGTGCGGTTTGGTATTGTTAAAAGCGAGGAGAAAATGCATTTCTATGTTGTCAAATCTAAAACATTAGCAATTTGTTTGGTTGTTATTATTGTTGCAATTTTGCTTGCGATAAGCATCGATGGCGTAAGCGCCGCCCAAGTTTATTTCGGCTATGCAAACAGAAAAGTTCCTGTTTACTATGTTCAAACCGAAGAAAAACGGGTTGCAATAAGTTTCGACGCCGCATGGGGAGCGGACAAAACTCAAGGAATTATGGACACGCTTAAAGAATATGGCGCAAACGGAACATTCTTCCTTGTTGGATTTTGGACAGATAAATATGCGGATATGGTTAAGAAAATTGACGAAAACGGCTTTGAAATTGGAACCCACTCCAACACTCATCCCGACATGACAAAACTTTCTGCCGAGGCAATTAAAAACGAACTTGAAGCGTCAATCAAACTCATAACCGATATAACTGGAAAAGAAGTTAAACTCTTTCGTCCGCCATTTGGGGCATATAACAACACGCTTTTAAATGTTGCCGACGAAATGGGGCTTATCTCAATTCAATGGGACGTTGACACATTAGATTGGAAAGGTCTTTCTGGCGAAGAAATTTGCAATCGCGTTTTAAATAACGTTCGCCCTGGAAGCATTATCCTTTGCCATAATAATTCCGACCATATTTTAGACGCGCTTCCTCTTGTTCTCGACCGCCTTCAAAAACAAGGCTACACGGTTGGAAGTGTTGGCGAACTTGTTATGAAAGAAAACTTTGAAATTGACAGAAACGGAATGCAAAAAGCTCTTGCTTAAATGAGGAGATTGATATGAACTACGAAATGATGAACAACAACAAAGTGTTCTTGCTTGGGAAAATTGAAACTGAACCAGTTTTCAGCCATGAAACTTTTGGCGAAGCATTCTATGAAATGCAAATGAGCGTTCCGCGCCTTTCGGAACATAACGACTTAATTCCAATAACTGTTAGCGAAAAATTGTTAACAAACAATAAATTTGATGTTGGAAATAAAGTTGCAATTAAAGGGCAATTCAGAAGCTATAATAAACTTGTTGACGGCGCAAGCAAACTTGTTTTAACTGTTTTCGTTCGCGAAATAATTGAAGTTGATGAAAGTATGAATCCAAATATAATTGAAATTGTTGGATATGTTTGCAAGCCTCCAATCTATCGAACAACTCCGTTTAAACGCGAAATTTGCGATGTTTTGGTTGCCGTTAACCGCGCATATAATAAATCGGACTATCTCCCTTGCATCGCTTGGGGAAGAAACGCAAAATATATTAAAGACGCCGAAGTTGGAACGCAAATTTCAATTGTTGGAAGAATCCAAAGCCGCGACTATCAAAAGAAACTTAGCGAAACCGAAACAGTAACAAAAACTGCATATGAAATTTCGGTTAGCAAAATTCAAATTAACGGCGAAGAAATTGAAACCGAAAACGAAGACGAAACCGCAATATAATAGAAAAAAAAGCCCAAATCGGCTTCTTTTTTAAGATTAAACATATAATTGGCAGGCGAGATTTCGCTTGTCAATTTTTAATTCTGATGATATACTTAAATTAGTAGATTTTCTTACAAATTTTAGAGATGAGGAGAACAAATGAAAAGTATATTTAAAAAATATTCGGTTATAGTTTTTAGTTTGCTGCTAATAATTGCAACTATTGCTGCGGCAATTGCCTTTTCTGGGTGCTCAAACAACAATAATAATAGCGAAAAGCCAAAAGACGAAGCTAAACATAACTACAGCGAAGAATGGACTTCAGACAATCTTTACCACTGGCATAAATGTTTGGATGAAAATTGCACAAGCGTCAAAGATAAAGAATATCATTCTTGGGACAAGGGAACCGTTACAACTCAGCCAACATATGAAACTTCGGGGGAGGTTGTTTACACTTGCTTAAAATGCAAAAAATCAAAAGTTGAAGTGCTTGGACAAAAGGTCGCAAAGGAAAACGACGGATGGGCTGTTAAATATTACAGCGGCGATTTGAATGTTAAAGATGGATATTGGATAACAGGAGTTCCAGAAATTGACGAGAAAACAAATTTGGATGGAAACCTTACAATTCCTTCTAAAATTCAATTAAAAAGCGGAAAAATTGTTGATATTTATGGATTAATAGGCCCAAACGCATCTTCCGGCAAAAGAATGCCGTTAACAAATATTAATTCCTATCAATATGTTGTTATTTTAAATGGAATTAAAGAAATTGGTTATAGTGCATTCTATGGGAAAGATGTGAATGGCAAAAAGGTTGGAAATTTTACTTGGATAGGTTTGCCAACATCAGTTATTGAAATTGGGAATTATGCATTCGAAGAATCAAGTTTTGAATATATAATCATTCCAGATAGCGTTATGAAAATTGGAATTGGCGCTTTTATGAGCAACACTTCGCTAAAACATATAAGCCTTTCATCTTCAATTGATGAAATAAATCAAAACATGTTTGCCTATTGCACGGCTTTAAGCCAAATTGAAATTCCAAATGGAGTTCTCACAATTGGCTATGGTGCTTTTAAGGGCTGCGATTCGCTAAGCAATGTAACAATTCCAAATAAAGTTGTAAATATATTTTCAAGTGCTTTTTCAAACTGCAAAAATTTAACAGAAATTTCAATTCCTGCTTCCGTTAAAACAATTATAAGCTACGCTTTTGGAGGTTGCAAAAACCTATTGACAATTAAGGTTGAAGAGGAGAACGCAAGCTATAAAAGTGTGGATGGAAATTTATATTCAAAAGACGGCAAAAAATTAATTCAATATGCAATTGGCAAAAAAGAAACAACTTTCACTGTTCCAAACGGGGTTGAAGTTGTTGAGGAATCGGCCTTTTCAAAAGCTAAACTTTTGGAAATTGTTCTTCCAGAAGGTTTATTAACTCTTGAATCGAGCGCTTTCAGTTATTCTTCTTTGGAAACAATTGTTCTTCCATCAAGTTTAAAAACAATAAAGGCTTGGGCTTTTGATCACACAAACTTAACTTCAATTGTAATTCCAAAAAATGTTACAACATTGGAAAATCAAGCTTTTAGCTATTGTCAAAAGTTGAAATACATTAAGATGAGCGGGCAATCTTTATCCTCAGAATTTGTCCTTCCAAAAAATGGAACCGACTCTGTTTGGGTTTGGTCTGAAAAATCTTTCAATCCGCTTAACTGGACTAACAATGTTGTTGAAAAAATCCCAGCAGAAAGCACATCATATTATTATCATCAAAAATGTGCATATGAGAACTAGAAGTTTTGACACAAGCAACTTTTAAAAAATGATAAAATAAAACCCACCAAATTATGGCGGGTTCTTTTTTACAAATTAAAATTTGATGTTTGCTTTGCGAAAGAAGTTTTGTTGCTTTCAAGAATTGAATCTCTAATAAATTCTTTTGCGGTGTATGGTTGGTTCAAACCATCTGTATAATAGCTACTTAATTCATTATTGTACATGTAAAGTTTGCCATCTTTGGTAAATGCTGCTGGGATTTCATAGGTAACTTCGCTTATTTCTTTAATTTGCGAGGTTAAAACCTTTGATTTTGAATAAGTAACTTTGCATCTTCTGTAATGCGCGTTTGCGTCCTTTCTTGTGCTTTGGAAAGGATTTTTTCCAAGTGACGAAATAATGAATTCTTTAATACCGATAAACGATTTGTTATATCGATCGGTATAACCAGATTTACTTGGGTCGAGCGAAAGGAATTTGCCATCTCTGAAAATGGTGTTTGGAATTTCATAGGTTGTTGTTTTAACAATATTAACGTCTTTCGTTAATGGTTCGTAACTTGAAAAGTAAAATTTTGTTTTGTTTGATGAGTTTACTTCTTCGGTGGAGAATTTACATCTATCTTTTAAGTTTTCAAGAAGATAGTCTTTCACCGAAATAAATTCTGAATTTGTTCTGTCGGCATACTTAACCGAATTTGCTTGATATGTGTAAACAATTCCGTCTTTAACAAAAGATTCTGGAATTTCATAGGCAATTTTTTCAACTTCGCTAACATCTTTTGAAAGTTTTTTAACATATGTAGAGTTGTAGGTTATCATATTGTCCTCCTTTTTGTTATGTAATAATTATATTATTGCATTTTTCTCATTTCAAGAGCATTTTGTAAAGTTATTATAATTTTTTAATTAAAATTTTATATGAAACAGTAATTTCATCGCTGTTTTTAAACTTTTCAAGCGTCTTTTTTGCATTTTTTCTTGAAATCAATCAAAATTCATAATTCGCCCTTGAGGCTTAAACTCTTTTGTTGTGCTAAAATTGTTTTGAGCGCGAATTGCTTTAAGGTGTTTAACGGTTAAAATAACATCGTTTGCAATTTGGTCGTATGATTGCTGGTCGCCATTTCTTTCTCTGTATGGAATGTCATATCTTGTTAAAATTGACAAAATTGAGGATTTAAGAGCGTCTGCTTGACTTTCTGTTTGAAGTCTTCCTGCGGGGTTATAAGGTTTTGTTCGGTTAATTAAATATGTCATGTTGGAATATGATTTAAAAACTTTTGCAACAAGCGCGTTGAATTCTTCTCCAAGAACTTTATCTTTGTTGTAGAGAATGCTGTTAAGCAAAGGTGAGTCGGTTATTATAACATCAACCTTTTTTTCACATCTGCTAATTTTGTAGTTTTGTTTCCCAAAAATATAAAGCTGATTTGAGAGCGCCGCTTGATTATCTTCCCAAACTTTGTCTTTTGCAAACTCTGTTATAAGTTCGGCGTTAATTCCTGCGAGTTTAAGTTTCGAAAAAATGTAGGCGCAACCCGTGCTTTTTCCCGCTCCTGGTGTTCCCAATAAATTAACAATAATTGCCATAATTTTTCTCCTTTTTTTAAAATGTAGTTGTATTATATGAAAAATTATGGTATAAGTAAAATATCTTGTTGTTATATGAGGTATAAGCGTGGATAATATGAATTTTGACCTAAACTTAATAAAAACTTTTGTTAGTGTTTATGAAACGGGGAGCACAACTTTGGCAAGCGAAAAACTTTTTGTTTCTCAGCCTGCAATAACGCAAAGCATTAAAAAACTTGAAGAAACATTTAACTGCGAACTTTTTGTTCGTTTGCCAAAAGGAATGAAACCAACGCCCAGCGGGGAAGTTCTTTATGAGGATTTCAAGCGCGCGCTAAACAGCATTCAACACGGGGTTAATATGTTGTTTGAAAAAAACCAAATTGAGGGCGGCGAAATTGTTATTGGTTCAAGTTCAACGATTATGCGCGGGCTTTTGCTTCCTTTCATTTTTAAATTTCGAGAAAAACACCCAAACATTAAAATTTCAATTGTTGACGGAATTAGCACGCAACTTATGGGAAAATTGAAACGCGGCGATGTTGACATGGCAATTGTTTCCGAGCCTGCTCAGTCAATTGAAGGAGCAAACAGAAAAGTTATAACAACAATTGAAGATTGTTTTGTTGTTAACAAAAATTTTGAAAGCGATTTTGTTTCCAAAAATGAACTTAAAAACTATCAAATGATTTTGCAAAAATTGCCTTCAAGCAACCGCGTGTTTTTTGATAAACTTTGCAAAGAAAACAAGGTTGCAATTGTGCCAAGCCTTGAAACCGAAAGTTTTGGAATAATTTTGGATTTTGTTTCAAATGCAACCGACATGATTGGCTTTTCAACAAAAAGTTTTATTGAAAAAGACTTAAAAACAAAAAATATAAAAATTCTTAAAACAGATTTTGAAATTACACCTCGTGAAATTTGTGTTTTTAACATGAAAGACAGAATTATGGCAAACTCTTCGCGCATGTTCCTTTCGGAACTTGAAACCTATTTTGCTTCCGTAAAAGAATAAGAAATATTATTGCAAAGATTAAATAATGTTATATAAATTTTTAGTGTTTAAATATATTTAAATAAAATAAAAAAACCGCTTCAAAGGGAACGGTTTTTTTGGTGCTGGTGGCCGGACTCGAACCGGCACGTCCTTGCGAACGAGGGATTTTAAGTCCCTTGCGTCTACCATTCCGCCACACCAGCATTTGGAGGTACCACCCGGATTTGAACCGGGGAATGAGGGTTTTGCAGACCCTTGCCTTACCACTTGGCTATGGTACCATTCAAATTTTGCAAGGCTATTTTATCAAAAGAAACTTGCTTTGTCAACGAATTATCTTAAGTTTTATATGAATTTAACTTCTTAAAAGGTTAACTTCAAGAACAAAGTTTGAAAAGAATTAAATTTTTGTTGACAAGAATGAAATGTTTTGGTATATTGTTAAAGCAATTTGAAATGCGGGAGTGGCTCAGTGGTAGAGCGTTGCCTTGCCAAGGCAAATGTCGCGAGTTCGAATCTCGTCTTCCGCTCCAAAAATATAAGCCTTAGGTTTCTAAGGCTTTTTTTATTTTGTTTACTTACTTGGCAGTTAATTTTATTTAAAAAGAAAATTAAACCTAGCGATTTGTTTTCTTATTTTTCTTTTGTTTAAGAGGTTTAATAAAAAATCCGTTTGAAAGATATGTTCTGTTTTCAAGGTTTGAAAAAGAGAAAACATAAAGTTTCTTTTCTTCTTCGCCTTTAAGAAAGGTTATTTGATAGGTTGAAAAGCCAATTATGTTAAGGAAAGGGTTGATATATGTCAGGTTGTTTTTGAGATATACAACGCCAATCATAACAAGAATTAAAACGTAAACAACCGCCATGCTAACAAATTCAAGTTGGAATGCAAGCGCAAAAAGAACGAAAAGAGGAAAATAGCCTAAGAAATTTTGGCAGGTCACATTTTTTGAATCTATAATCTCAATTGCTTTATATCTGTCTTTATATGTTAAACAAACTCCAAGAATCCCAAAAGCAATCAACAAAAGGTTTAGCGAAAGCATAATTGAATTCGTTACGTTAAACGAAAGATTGCCGTTTGCAATTTCAACAAGCTCCTTAACGATAATTAAAAAATAGAGAGGAGCAAAACTGCTTATGAACAAACAAAAGTTTTTAAATTTTTCCATAACATATTTTTTTCAATAATTAAATAAATATTCCATATTGACAAACCGTTTTTCGCTGGTATAATGAAAATGTAAAGGGAGAAAAAATGTCAAAAAAATACAATTCAAAGAAAAAACTTAGCCAAGGGGCAATTCTTGGGAATGCGCTTCGAACCGACTTCCAAGGAATTAACAAACCAATTTTGAAATATTCGAATGTTCCAGGCGACTGGCTTGAAAAAGAAGAAAACAAAACTCGCGAAAGAAGAAATTTCGACCTTTTGGAAAATGCTTTCTTTGGCGACAAACGTAGAATTAAAATTGCCTTAACCTATCCAAACGGGGCAGACATTAACTGTGTTGATTCCAACAAAAATAACGCGTTGATTTTGGCTGTTTATTCAAGAAAGGAAGAGGCTGTTAAATATCTTGCAACATATAATAAAAACGAAAGAGGCGAAATTCTTCCAGAAATTGATGCAATCAATATGAATGCGCTTAACAAAGATGGGCTTTCTGCGCTTTCGCTTGCTGTTAAACTTGGGAATCTTCGAATTGCAAAAATTCTTTTGGAAAATGGAGCAAACCCAAATCTTGTTGGTGCATATAAAGAAACACCAATTTTCGATGCGGTTAAGCAAAACGATGTTCCAATGATTGAACTTCTTCAAAGTTATGGGGCAAACATTAACCAAAGAAACCGCGAGGGCGCAACTCCAACAATTGTTGCTTGTCAAAACAAACATCGCCAAGAAGCGCTTGTCCATCTTGTTAAAAGCGGGGCGAGTTTTATGGCAGACTTTGCGGGAAGAAATCCGCTTATGCATGCAGCAAACAACAGCAATGGCGTTATGATGGATATTTTGCTTAAAAGCGCAAACTATAACAAAAAATTTATGGACGAGCAAGATAAAAACGGAGTTTCAACTTTAATGCTTTGCTGCAAACGCGGCAACAGAGAAGCAACAAGGGTTTTAATTTCAAGGGGTGCAAATTTGAATTTGCAAGACAACAACGGCAGAATGGCAATTAACTACGCAAAATTCTATGGAAATCCAACTTGCTTTGAAATAACTCAAAAAGCAATGGGAATTTATGAAAAAGGAAACGAACTTACGGGCGAAGCGAAAGACAAATTCCTTGAAACCGAACTTGGAAAAATTGGTTTCCAAAACAGAGTTGCAAACAGTTGCTGTAAATAATAAGGAACAAAAAACATATAAAATGAAAGAAATAAGCAATGTTGGATATGTTGCTTATTTTTTTTACGGTGTCACATTTTTCATTCTTAACATATGATGCTTTAGTTAAGGGAGAAATAAATGAACAAACTCATATTGAACAAATCCAGCATAACAGCAGAATATACCACACCAGACCAAACAACAAAAACATTAAGCGCTTTAAGCAATGAATCTAAAACAGAAAATATGACGGTTGCTTTCGTGAAAGATAAGTCGTCTATGTTAGATTATGCTGCGGCAAAAGAGGAAGTTCTTCAAAGCATAATCTTAACGAATGAAAGTTTGTCGGACATTGAAAATATTAGATTAAAGGAAACAATTGGGCAAGGGGCAAGTTTTAAAGAGGGGTCGGTAACTCTCGATGACGTTTCATATCCAAATTTTGATTTAGTAAAGGGCATAACTTTGCCAAACAAACTTGTTCCAAATTCAGGAATAGTTGTTTCCTATATACTTGTTATCGACGATAAACCAACGGTTAACAGTGTTTCGCTAAAAACCAACATAACGTATGATGTTAATGAAATTAGAAATTTGTCGGAAGACACTTTAGAAATTGTTATTGATATAACAGACAACAAAATTGTTATCGAAAAAACTTCAAGCCAATCTGTTGTTATATCTGGAACGGAATTTATGTATCAAAATGTAATTAAAAACATTGGAAAAGTTGCAAACACCAATCTTTTCTTTCGAGATTCAATTCCAAAAGAAACAGCTTTTGTCCCAGGGAGTGTGAGAATTAACAAATCCGATGCGCCAGCCGAATATAACCCAGAAAATGGATTTGAAGTTGGAAATCTTGATGTTGGAGCGGAAATTGAAGTCACGTTTAAAGTTATAGTAAACTAAAAAACTTTTTGCAAATTGATTTAATCTAAGACGACAACAAAGAGAAAGTAAATTTCGAACAAACAAAATTTTTGTTAAGGAGAAAATATGAGAAACAGTTTTTTAAACAAAATTTTATGCAAAAAAACCTGTTCAAAATCGAATTATTTGCCAAAAAGCATAAATTTACCTCCAATAGGGCAACAAGGGCCAAAAGGGGCAACAGGAGCAACAGGTGCAACAGGAGCAACAGGTCCAACTGGGCCAAGCGGCGAAAATTTGATAATAAGGTCAACATCAACTTTACAACCCGGCGAGCAAGCGACGGTTAAATCGTTTCATGATGGAAACACAACCTTCCTAGATTTTGGAATTCCAAAAGGTTACGACGGGCAAAATGGAGTGCCAGAAAAAATTATTGTTGGAAAAACAACGCAGGTTGAATCTAATGTTCCTGCAAGCGTTACGGATAATTATAAAGATGGGGTTCATTATTTTGAATTCCACATTCCAAAAGGAGAAATTGGGCCAAAAGGCGATCAAGGAATAAAAGGAGAAGCCGGCCCTCAAGGAGTTAAAGGAGATAAGGGCGAACAAGGAGATAAAGGGGACACTGGACCTCGCGGATTGCCTGGCGAAATTGGGAAAAGCGAAAAGATTTCAATCGACATAACCGAAACAGTTGAGCCAGACGAGGACGCGCAAGTTTTAGACACTTTTGAAAATTATGTCCACCACTTGTCTTTTTACATTCCGCGAGGGAAACAAGGGCTAAAAGGCGAAAAGGGGGACAAGGGTGACGAAATTATTATGGCGGGGAACACAACGCAAGTTTCGGAAAATGAACTGGCGAAGGTTGATGACAGATATGAAGGAGGGATACATTTTTTAGATTTCAAAATCCCGCAAGGACGAACTGGCGAAAAGGGTGAACAAGGGTCAAAAGGCGAAAAGGGGGAGCAAGGAGTTGCAGGGCCGCCAGGGTCAACTAATAATATAAATGTAACTCTGTTTAATCCCAACAATCAAGACATTTCCAATTCTCGTCCGCTAACTTTTGGTCAAACTTTAACAAATAATGGGATAACAACAAACGAAACATCTGTTTTTATACCCGCAAATGGAACATATGTTATTTCATTTTCAATGAATAATGGTTCTTCGGCGGCGGCAGGTGATTGTGTTGGGGTGTATAAGAATTCCAGTTTAATTCCTGGAACAACACGGCCTTTAACCTCAAGCACAAATGTTAGCGCAATGTTTGTTGTTTCGCTAAAAATCAACGACATAATAACACTTGTTCCAAAGCTTTCAACAAACAGAACAATAACTGCTTCTGGAGCTCCAAGCATAATGCTTTCTGTTGTTCAAATTGCAACTTAAAGCTTTTAATCAAAGAGAAATATTTGATAAATTAAAATAAAAAAAGCGGTTATTTACCGCTTTTTTTAATTTTTGGTTTCTTTTTAAAATCAATTTCAAAGTTAAGCCAAGGCAAAACATAAATTGCAGAGAAGAAAGCATAAAGTGTTCCAAGAATAACAGGAATTCCATAACTTCTTATTGCCAAAACTCCAAAGCCTGTTAAGAAGATTACTGCAACAAGGGAAACGCTAAGAATTAATGCGTTTGTTACTAAAGTTTGTTTAACAGAAAGGTTAACAACATCGTTTCTTGAAAGTTCTTTGTTTTTGAAATTTTCTTTTGCTTTGTCAAGATAGATTAAATTTGCGATTAATGTTAAAACGAAAACAGTTAAAACACTTCCAATAAATTGAGCGTCAACAGCAACACGGCAAATTATAACAGTTGCAAATGTCATAGCGATGTTTGCAAGCGATGTTAAAAGAACCGAGAACATTGCGGAGAAGCCGTAGCGAATTGCAACGCCAATTGCAAGGAGAACAATTGCAACAGCAAGAGCAATTGAACCATAAACTGCTGCGCTGTTTGCGCTTCCTGGAACGCCATAAACCGAAATGTATTTCGATTGGAGAAGTCCGCTTGCGTTATATTGGTCGAATTCTTCATAAAGTTTTGCTTTAATTGAATCGTATTGTTCGTTTGTAATTTTTTCGTTTGAAAGAAGTTTATAAACAACTTTGCTTCCATATTCGCTTTCTGCGTCTTGAATTGTTGCAATTTCAAAGCCGCCAACATTTCCCAAAACTTTTTCAATTTTTTCTTTTGTTAAATCTTTCGTGTATGGAGCGCCGTTTTCATATGGGTTTCCTTCGTTGTCGAATTCAACTCCGTAAACAATTTCAACAATTGTTCCGCCTTGGAAATCGAACCCAAGTTTCATTCCAATAACCGAAACAATGATAATTGCGGAAATTAAAATTGCGGCAAGTGCAACAAAATAGTATTTTGCTTGTGCAAGAAAATTAATATCTTTTTTGAAAAGATTAGTTAATTTATTCGATTTCATCAATGTTTTCCTCCCTTGAAAAGTTAACTCTTTTCCCGTTTTCGCTGTTTAAAGCGGCATAGGATTTTGCAAGATGATAGGTGAAGAAAAGAGTTATTAAAAGAGCCAAAAGCGAGCCGGCAATCATAATCATTGCAAAGCTCTTAACCGTACCAGTTAAAATGAAGTATGCAACAGTTGAAATGATTGCAATTGCGCCGCAAATTTCGGAAATTACGCTAACAGATTTTTTGTAACCTGTTTTAACAGCGGTTTTAAGTTTCTTTCCAACTGCATATTCTGCGCGGATTTTTTCAAGCAAAATGAAATGGCAAGCGGAAATTAAAACAAGCGAAACAAGACCTGCGCCAAGGCTTGCAACTGAAAGTGTTATAACTGGAATTGCTTGCATGAAGAAGAGCATTCCGCCAATGAACATTAAAATTGAAATAATTGCCATAAGCCCAAGTTCGCGATATACAATTGCGAAAATGATTAAAATAACAAGAGCGGCTGCTGCGCTTGCAATTGTAAGACCCAAAAGCGCTTCGTCACCCGTGCTTGAAGAAATCCAATTGGTTGTTCCGTCAACAGTTAAAATTGTTTTAAAACTTCCTGTTGAAATTTGAACAGCAAGACTAACTGCTTGTTCTTGTGTCATTGAGCCATTTGTGTAACTTATAAAGAAGAAGTCGCTTGTATATGGGCTGTCGAAAGAAAGACTTGTGAAAGCAGATGTGTCGTTCCCGCGGAAGAAATAGAGAGTTTTTTTGGAAGAGCTTGAAGCGCCTTTTGTTGCTGTTTTAACGGCGTTCATTCCCTCTTCGTTCAATCCAACATATGTTCCCCAAGTGCCTGTTGAAGGGTTTTGCATGGCAAACGCTGCTGTTATGTTTTTTCCTGTTAAAATAGTGTCGCCAGAATTAGAAGATGATGTTGAAATTTTAAGTTCGCCGTCACCAATTAAATTCAAAATTTCTTTTGCATCGTCAACATTAGGGCTTTCAATTCTAATTTTGTTGTCGGAAGTTAAGAAAACCTTTGCGTCGGTGTAACCCTTTTGTTCAATAATACTGTTAACTTTTTTATAAGTTTCGTTAAGAGCATCTTTGAATTCTTCGTCGGTCATTTCGCCAATTGGCGCCGAAGTGTAGTTCGCATAAACACCGCCTTCAAAGTCTAATCCCTTTGTTATTGCTCCTGCAAACCCCGCAAAGCCTTTAACGCTTCCTGCTGGCATGAAACTGATAACTGCAAAAACAACCAAAAGAATGCTAAGAAGAGATATGAATGCGATTTTTGCTATTGCCTTTTTCTTTTCCATTATGATTTTCCTTTTAAAATTAAGTCATGTTATTATAAACAAACAAAATAATTAAGTCAACTTAAAAACATATGTCATTATAAAATTTTTCCAACTTCATAAAATAAAAATATGAGAAAAAAGCTTTTTGTTTTTTCGGCTGTTTTCCTTTTTGTTTTAATGCTTTGTTTTGCATTAATTTTTGCCTATTTAAGCATAAAATATCCTCTTAAATTTGAAAACGAAATTTCTCTTGCCGCGCGGGAATTTGGAGTTGAAGAAAAACTTATCGCAAGCATAATTAACGCCGAAAGTTCGTTTAACGAAAACGCGGTTTCAAAGAAAGGGGCAGTTGGGCTTATGCAGGTTCTTCCCTCAACGGCTTCTTGGGTTAGTTTAACCAATTCCAACTTCGAAAAAGAAGTTGAAGAAAACGAACTTTTTTCGCCGCTAACAAACATTCGAATTGGAACATGCTACATCAAATATTTGCTTGAAAAATTTGGCGATCTTAATGTTGCTCTTTGCGCCTATAATGCAGGGGAAGGAACGGTTTCAAAATGGCTTGAAAACAAAGACATTTCCCCAAACGGGAAAACGCTTTCTGCTGTTCCATATTTGGAAACAAAAAACTATGTTGAAAAAGTTGAAAAAAATTTAAAAATTTATGCAAAAAAGTTAAGGTAAATTTTTGTTTGTTTCTTGCCATGATTAAGCCGTAAACTGCTTTTAAGTATAATTATATGTAAATAGTTGTAAAAACACTTTACAACTTTTTTTTTGTGTGATATACTCCTAATCGTACTTCAATCAAGGTTTGTCGCGAATTTCCTACGACATTACGACTTGCTTTGTTTGAAGCGAATTTTATGTAGGAGGTAAAATATGGATAAGAACGTTAAAAAAGAAATAATCGAAAAATATCGTTTATCTGAAAGCGACACTGGTTCTCCACAAGTTCAAATTGCTCTTTTAACAGAAAGAATTAACCACTTAACAGAGCACTTGAAAAACAACCATAAGGACAACCATTCTCGCCGCGGTCTTCTTCAAATGGTTGGTCAAAGAAAAGGCCTTTTGAAATATTTGGAAGAAAAAGACATCAATGCTTATCGTGAACTTAAAAAATCTTTAGGAATTAGATAGGTAAAAAAAATAAAGGGAAGAGAATAAAAAAATTAAGGAGAAAATTTATGTCAAATAAAGACGCAACAATCTTTGAAATTGAGATTGGCGGAAGGAAAGTTACATTTGAAACAGGAAAATACTGCGAACAATCAAGCGGAAGCTGCTTGGTTCGTTGCGGCGAAACTGCTGTTATGGTTAATGTTAACATGAGCCCTGCTCCAAGACCAGGAATTGATTTCTTCCCTCTTAGTGTAGATTTTGAAGAAAAAATGTATGCCGTTGGGAAAATTCCAGGCGGCTTTAAGAAAAGAGAAGGAAGAGCAAGCGATAAGGCAATTTTAACAAGCCGTTTAATCGACCGTCCTCTTCGCCCTCTTTTCCCAAAAGGTTTCTATAACGATGTTACAGTTGTTGCAACAGCACTTTCTGTTGACCCTAACATTGCGCCAGAACCACTTGCAATGCTTGGTTCAAGTTTTGCTTTAAGCATTTCCGACATTCCTTTCATGGGGCCAACTGGCTCGGTTTGTGTTGGGCTTGTTGATGGGAAATATGTTATTAACCCAGACCTTGAACAAAGAGAAAAAAGCCTTATGCACCTTATGCTTAGCGGAACCGAAGAAGCAATTTTAATGGTTGAAGCAGGTGCAAAAGAAGTAACTGAAGAACAAATGCTTGACGGAATTATGTTTGGACACGAAGAAATTAAGAAAATTGTTCGTTTCATTAAAGACGTTAAAGCAAAAATTGGAAAACCTGTTAACGACAAAATCGTTTATGAAACTGTTGAAGACGAAATTAACACAGCGGTTAGAGAATTCGCAACACCTTTAATTGTTAAAGCGCTTGATGAATTCGACCGCGAAAAAAGACAAAAAAATCAAGAAGAAGCAAACGAACAAATTTATGCTCACTTTGCTGAAATCTATCCAGAACAAACAAAACAAATTGGCGATGTTATCTATAAAATAACAAAAGAAACCGTTCGTTCGAAAATCGTTAACGAAGGAGTTCGTCCAGACGGAAGAAAAACAACCGAAATTCGTCCAATTTGGTGCGACGCTGGCGTTTTGCCAAGAGTTCATGGAACAGGAGTTTTCACAAGAGGTCAAACACAAGTTTTAACAACTCTAACTCTTGGAACAATTTCCGATATGCAAAAACTTGAAGGACTCGATGAAGAGGACTGCAAGAGATATATGCATCACTACAATATGCCAGGATATGCAACAGGTGAGGCGAAACCTCTTAAAAGCCCAGGCCGCCGTGAAATTGGACATGGTGCTTTGGCAGAAAGAGCGCTTGAACCTGTTATCCCATCAGAAGAAGAATTCCCATATGCAATTCGTTTGGTAAGTGAAGTTCTTTCATCAAACGGCTCTTCTTCAATGGCAAGCACATGCGGCTCAACCCTTGCGCTTATGGACGCAGGTGTTCCAATTAAGTTGCCAGTTGCAGGAATTGCAATGGGACTTATTAAAGACGAAGAAAGCAAAAAAGTTGCTGTCCTTTCCGACATTCAAGGACTTGAAGATTTCCTTGGCGACATGGACTTCAAAGTAACCGGAACAACAAGAGGAATCACAGCAATACAAATGGACATCAAAATTAAAGGAATCGACAAGGCAATTTTAACAACTGCGCTTGAACAAGCACGTCAAGGCCGCCTTTACATTTTGGATAAAATGCTTGCTGTTCTTCCAGAACCAAGAAAAGAACTTTCAAAATATGCACCAAAAATTATTTCATTCTCAATCAATCCAGATTCAATTAAAGATGTTATTGGTTCCGGCGGGAAAACAATTAACAAAATAATTGAAGAAACAGGTGTTAAAATTGATATAACCGACGAAGGAAAAGTTTTCATTGCAACTCCAGATTCCGAAATGGCTGAAAAAGCAAAGAGAATTATCCTTAACATTGCAGAAGACTTGGAAGTTGGAAAAATTTACAGCGGAAAAGTTGTTAGAATTTTGCAATTTGGAGCATTCGTTGAAATTGCACCAGGAAAAGACGGAATGATCCACATTTCAAAACTTTCATCAAAACGCGTTGAAAAAGTTGAAGATGTTGTTAACATTGGCGACGAAGTTGAAGTTGAAGTTATTAAAATCGACAACAAGGGCAGGGTTGACCTTAAACTTGTTGGCAAAGAATAAAAACAGGAGGGAAAAAATGAAAGAAAGCATTCACCCAAATTATCATGAAGTAACCGTTAAATGCGCTTGCGGAAACACTTTCAAAACAGGTTCAACCTATGAAGGCGACGAAATGAAAATTGACATTTGCAATAAATGCCACCCATTCTTCACAGGAAAACAAAAAATTGTTGACACAAGCGGACGTGTTGAAAGATTTAATAAAAGAATTGGAAAATAAGTTTATTTCAATTTTAAATAAAACGCCATTTGGCGTTTTATTTTTATGTTTTTTAATTAATTTTCAATTAAATTAATCGTTTTTTTCTTTAAAAATTTAATTTTTTAATTAAATTAATTATATAAGAAATAGATTATTAAGAATATAAAAAAACAAATAACAATAAAGTAGTCATTGCTAAATTAGATAGAAAAAATAGTTTGTTTTCTATAATACCTAAAGAAATAACAAGTCA
>ENA-ORPK01000222-ORPK01000222.1-human-gut-metagenome-genome-assembly--contig:-NODE-222-length-55124-cov-22.440320_pt1 | contig 55124 bp, 51 predicted proteins | sample MGYA00242139_ERZ509068 | MGnify/ENA primary metagenome ERZ509068 (study PRJEB26280, sample SAMEA2338687) | human gut metagenome | biome: human gut; feature: human-associated habitat; material: faeces...
CGATAGCCCATTTTTAATTATCCTAAATCCAAAATTACTTAATCTCAAAAATCTTAAAGTTACAGTTGTTGTCGATTGGTGTTTCAGCACAACCACAATCATCTACAATAAATGCTTCAAGCTTATCTTCAGTGATGAAAGCTTCACTGTGACGACCCTGTAAGCAGTGTTTGTATGTAAGCTCTAATTCGTTTGTTGCTTCTTTTAAACTATCAAAGAACTTACAATTTAACTGTCTTCCACATTCAATGACAAAAGCAAAATGTTTCATTTTTTACCTACTTAATCTCTACAATCTTAAAGTCACAGTCATCATGAGTTAAGCCATCAGTAACCCAGCCTTCAGTTTCATCATCTGATAGTCCGTACATATCATCTTCATGATCGTCACGTAAGTTTTCTTTTAATTCCTTAGCTAGAGCCTCTTTAGCTTTACCTAAATTATCAAACTGCTCAGTGTAAATTTCACGATCAATAACTGAAATTAAGATGTATTTCATAATGTTTTCTCCTCTCATTTGATGTTGTTATTATATCAATTTTATTGATATATGTCAATTAAATTGATATGTTAAATATCATTTTTTATTATGATACATTGAACCATTAAGAGTCTTGTTTAATTTAATTTTGAGTAGTTTTACTTAAAATCTAAGTGAATCTTTCAGATATATACAGGGTCATTAAAGTGAGAAGAGTATTTTATTTGCCAGATAGAAAGTACTGTCCACTAAAGTGTTATCAGTAAGAATTGAAGGGGGCAGTGAATAGTTGATGTATTCACTGCACGATGAAGATTACGCTGCCTGATTGATAACTGGTTGTTTTTTTGTATCAAACAGCTCTTTGAAGAACTTATGAGCCTTTGTCATCAAATCTTCTGCACTGTCACATACAATGCAGTTATCAAAGATCTTTTTAATCATTTCAGATCTGATTGAAATAGCATAAACTTCAACATTTTGAGACTTTGCCGTTATAAGTGCTTTTTGGGTATTAGTAACTGAGTCAGGTATTCCATCAGATAATATCAAAAGCACGTGCCTGTTGGTATCACCACTCTTTTTTAAGTTATCCAAACAGTGATAAATTGCCTGAGCTAGAGGAGTTGAACCTCTAGGTCTTTGATCGAAACGAGGAGCAAAGAAATGTGCTCTTTCGCCATATCTTAAAGCATCTTCGAATTCAGCAGTCTCGCCAGGAAAATAAGTAACCATGTTGTCAATGCCACTTACTCCTTCAAGTGCAAGGGCTAAAGATAATGCTACACGGTTTGCTTCTTCCATACGTGTGTATTCCAAACCATCGCTTGTTAGCATTGAACTTGAAGCGTCAACCAAGATTTGAACTGTGGTATTAAAATCGTTCAATTCCTCTCGCTTAAAGAAGATTGATTTCTCACCTAAGATGACTTTCTGCGCTTTGCGTGCGTTGATTTTCTTACCTTGTTCAGCAGAACGGCTGTATGTTTCAACGTAAGATTTAACCTTCTGTTTTAAGCTGTTTGAAAATCCATAATACTTTTTAACTTCATTGATAAAGTCAGCTCTTCCTTCTTTGCATAAATCGCTTGTAGCGAACTTACCAAGATCCTCACGAGCAGACGATGCTCCAATATTGAACTCTTCAATGACAGAGGACGCACTCTTACTAGGAGTTACATTTGTAGAGTCTTCTTTAGCAAATACCTTTAGCTGTTCTTGAGCTAGTTCAAAAGGTTTCATTTCCTCAATCTGCTCTTTGGTGTTTTCTTCTTTGAGATTTGTTGAAACAATGATCTCTTTGCTTTCGTTTTTGACTAGATGTTGTTTTGTAATATTCAGCTTACAGATCATGTCAATCAGTTCATCTGTCAGCACAGTGACTTCTTTGGTATTCTTTAAATCTTTTAGTTCACTTTCCTTTACGAGGATTTCTTTAATATCATTCTCGTTAAATTGTTTTGTAAGATAAGTAATAAGCTGTCTGGCTCTTACATCTGCGTTCTTATAGCCATTCATTAACTTATGACCGTAACATAAAAGCAATGAGCACATAACCTTTAGTACGGGAGCTTTATCTAAACTTTTTATAAAACAGTTCCATTCTTTGGAATAATAATTATCTAGCAGTTCTAGGTTTTCATATACTCCAATGTAATTTTTTGCAATCAGATGTTCGACACGGCAATCTTCTAGCACATTAAAAACAGTTTCTTTCAAGAAATCAGGTTTACCTGTAAAGTATTTTTTCATGGCTTTAAAATCTGTAAATCTGATATGAGCGGACTCATGAGCAATATATGCACATGCAAGACGTGCTACTGTTGGATCTTCTAGGGATAAACGAGGAATAGTAATTACAGAGCCATTTGTATAAGCACTTGTGCCCTGCATGCGTACAGTAGTACCAAACAGTTTTGAATATCTTGAAACGAGTAATGGAAGAGCTTGAACTAAAGCATTTGAAGTTGACATTTAAACAGTCCCTCTATTCAGACATATTTACTAATTGATGTGTTTATTATATCAATTTTATTGATATATGTCAATTTAATTGATATGTTAAAATTTTATCTTGTATATGTGTACTGAACAGAGGTGCAGTTATTTCAATTAGAAGTGATCATCAAATGGGCTTCCTGAACCTCCCCCAAAATCGTTAATAAAAGGATCGTTAAAGGGATCATTATAAAATTCACCCAATCCTATAGAATTATTTTTATTGATCAAATCACATCCCTGATAATATGGACTTGCTGGATTAGTATAGTTCAATGGATTTGTAGGATCATTTATATCGTCTATTACAGAACATGAAGTATTTTGGGGGTTATACAGGCTATCAGGATTGTTTATGCTGCTTAAACTTGTAGGATCAATCGTTTCTTCCATTTCTTTTAATGGGGCATTTGTTGAATTATGTCCCTGATAAAATGGACTTAATGGATTTGAATAGTTTGTAAGATCATTAGGATCATATAAATCGTGACCTGCTTTTCTTGACGTTTTTTCTGAAAAATTATCATTGTCGTATAAGCTTGGATGATTTGAGCTACTCTCTGCTTCTTCTCGCTGTCTTTCGGTCCACAGGAACCAAGCATATAGCCAGTGATATGGTAATAATAAGATTGATAAACAGACACATAAAATTCGTTTAAAAAGAGATTTTTGTTTATTTGATTTTGTCATATACACCTCTTGTACAACGATGTTTATATTTCAAAATTTGACGCAATTACCCAATTTTATGCGGTACGTTTCTTTCTCCGTCACGGTGACGGAAGAAAACATTAAGACATTATTTTTTACAATTGGTGATATTTGAAAAAAAGACTTCAAGATAGTAAGACATTTCTTTGCAGCCAACTATATTTTCGTATGATAGCTTTTTAATATATTTACTCCTTATAAAAAAGTCCTCAAATACTGAAGTAGCATGAGAGGACTTGATTATTTCTATCTTAGATTAGAACTGATAAGAACCAGTCAGATAGAAACTTACATCGTTAGTGTTATCTGAGCCTGAATAAGCAACACCTGTTTCAATATCAGCGTTCTTCTTGTGAGAGAACTTCAGACCTGCGCCTGCGTTATAAACTACCTTATCTACAATCTCAGACTTTAATGAAGCTGGTTTTACACCGATAAATGTTGTCTTATAGGTTGCATCAGTATCACCTGAGTTGAATGTTAGACCTAAGTCTAAAGCAGGTTTAACTTTCCAGTCAAAGCCTAAAGCGAAGGTCTTTTCAACTGTTACACCAACTGGAACAGATACTAAGCTTAAACGGTCATTCTTAATCTTAGCAATGTAATTGCCATTTGCCTTAATACCATAGTTCTCACTGTACATGGTTGTGTAGCGTACACCTGCATGTGGAATTACCGATACGCTCTTTACATCGAAGTTGTACTGGCCTACTAAACCAGCTTTAACCATGTGAGTGTCAATATTAGCTGATGCTTTTGTATATGACAGTAAGCCTAAATCAGAGTCAACATCATCAGTGATCTTGTTGTATGAAACATCACCTAATAATGAGATCTTGTTATATACATACTTGCCATATAAGCCTGCACCGTAGTACTTTAAGTCACCATCAGTATGTGTTGCTAAGCCTTTACCTGTGCTCTTACCATTACCAGTGTGGAAGTATGCACCAGCACGAGAACCATTGGTAAATGTATAATCAGCACCGATAGCAAAATCAGCCAGTCTTACCTTATTACCATAGGATAAGCCATCAGACTCAAAGCCATTTGAGTTAGCAACTTTAACCATTGGTGATAACCAGATACCAAAGCCGTTATTGTTGTTTGAAACAATCAGAGAACCTGTAGAGCTACCTACACCGTTTCTTGATGAAACGATATTGTCTGTAATGCTACCTACTGTAAATGCAGCCTGATATGCACCACCTAACTGTCCTAAACGTGCTGCCTGTTCTGCTTCTTTACCACCGGTGAAGGTTTCACCTGCTACTGTTGCTAAGAAGTCAGCACCGGCTTTTCCTACTGAGGTTAAATCATGGATAGCGTCCTGCATGGTTTCATAGATGCTTGACCCCTGATTGTAGAAATTACCTCTTGTAAAGGTCTGATGAAGTGTATTACCGCCGTTTGATGTGCTGTTACCATTACTAGAGGTATTTCCTCCTGTAGAAGCATTACCACTTGTGGTTGTACCTGCATTAGGGTTATTAGTACCAGTGCTTCCTGTACCTGTACCAGCACCTGAACTACCCTGATTACCATTATTAGGGGTAGTTGGTGATGAGTTATTACCGCTTACAGGATCGGTTCTTGTGTAACCAGTCCATTCACCATTTCTGATAGATGTTCTGAAATTTCCGTTTACAGACTCTACAGCTAAATCTGCTGCGCTGTCACCTGCTTCATTCTTAACTACTGTTCCTTTAAACAGATGAAGAATAGAGCCATCACGTAATCTGGTTGAGTTTAACAGGATTTTTGAACTGTCAGTATAAGTTAATTTACCGTCAAATTGAATTGCAGCTCTATCATCACCAGTCTTTAAGGCTCTCTGAGTTACATCACTTGAAAGTGCAATAGCACTGTTTTCACCAATTCTAATAACTCCTGCTGTTACTGATGGATTTGAAGTTGTGCCGTCTACTGTAATTCCAACATTAGATGAAACTCCTAAATTGTCATATACATATAAGATAGACTTGAATTTAGGAGTAGAAGATGTAGGTCCACCAAGAACGGCAACTCTAGCAGCTGGAAGTGCATAGTTAAATCCATATTCAGACTGAGGCATGCCGATTACAAGTGCAGAATTTGCTCCAATAGCTACATTGCCAGTAATGACATTTGCACTAGGTGAGCTACTGCTACCTAAATTTGAAATGCACACTGTTGTAGGGTAACCACTACCACTTGAAGTAACTACTAAATTATTGAAATCAGCGTTACCAATATTTGCAATTGTGCCTTCAGGGTTGGTTGAAGCAGTCATAGCGCTACCAATTGTTAGATTATCAGCAGCAACCTGGTCAATGCTTGCTCTTGAACCTTGATCTAAAACTAAGTTCTTTGCTTTGAATGAACCTTTAGAAGCATTAACTTGCTCTGTAACTGTTAAATCTTCAAAAATTGCAGGAGCATAGCGTGGATATTTGTCAGTAATATTTAAAATGTTTGCAGTTATTGATGTTCCAGTTGCATCAAAGGTTCCTCCAGCTAAGGCTACTGATTGGGTGTTGATTTTTCCACCATTATCGAAACTCATATTGCCATTAGAGTTATAGATCTCACCTACTGCTCTAGTGCCGTTAAAGTTTGGGTCGGTAATAGTAACTAATGTGTCTGATCCATCTCTATCATCAGCAATATCTACAGATGCAGATGTAAAGTAGGTATCATCACTCAGATCGATAGTCTTAGCATTAGCCACGCCAGATAAAGCAACTGTAGCCATTGATGCAATCAATGCGTTCTTTAATACGCCTTTGTATGAAGCAATAAGTAAGTTGATTGCGCCACGTGTCTGTTTCATAAATTTAGTTTTTCCTATAAAGTTAAGGCAATATTGCCTATAGAAATAGTTAGTTTATTGACATTGTCTTATGTCAACTGTTCAGCTAATGGGCTGGTTTTGTAAAAAAATCTACCTCTCTATGCTGTTTTCTAAATATGTGAGCATTATATCAAAATATTTGATATATGTCAATTTAATTGACATGTAGATTTGAGCTTTATTAAATTTTTGTTAATTTTCTTTACATATTATTAAATTTGTAAATTATTTTGTATATTTTTTTTCTTTACTTTAAAAACAACACATCAATTTTATTAATATTAAAAAATATTTTGTTTTATAGAATTTTTTTCTTATGGAAGGGCTAAATCAGAAGCTGAAAGTCGATTAGTCGACATTTGACTTTGTTGATGATTGTGCAGGAAGAGATACATAGCCTATTCTTCTTCACAAAGGAATCTACCATTTTCTAATGCTGTGCAGTCTAAATTTTTCTTGATATTTACTTGTACTTTATATATATCACCCTTTGTTTTAATTTCTTTGTAAACCTGTACTTTTTCAGCATCTGCTTGAGTAATAAATCTTTGTTCCCAATCTTTAAGATCTTTAAATAAATGGACTATTCCAGAACAAAGCAGAATTATGCCTAATGCCAAAGAAAGTGCAGGTATTACGTTCGCTTCATCTTTTTTATAAAAAAACGATATTAACAAAAGAAATATTCCTGATATAAATATCATTTAAAATCCTCTGATAATTTCAAATTTTTGCCATATTAAAGATCAGCTCCAGAACCAATCTAACAGTAATAACATTTAAGCAAATAAAGGCGTAAATTGACTCATAGTCGCCAGCAATAAGAAATTGACTGCCAACAAATAAAATCAGGCAGACTAATAGCAGATAACCGAAGATTTTCTTTTTATCAGCTGATAAATTTAACAGATATGGATTGAACATAGATTTCTCCTTTTTTATTCAGTTTGACATTTAAAGATCTTCAACAGATGTGAACAGATTTCAGTTAAAAGCTCTGTCTGTAAAAACAGCATTGATTCTTCATCTGCTTTTTCATCTTTGGTCTTTTCAGGTAAGTTCTTCTCAAGATATGTATCTGTAGGTTTAAATGATTTAATCACAAGATCTGAGGTTAGCTTTATATTGACTGCATCATCATATACAAGAGAAATTTCCTTAACCTGTTTTAATCCATCCAGATGTACGGCAATTTCTTCAGAGGTTAAGTCAGCCTTAATTGCTTTGATTGTTTCTCCATCCTCATCTACACTCTTTAATGTTGCGTCATTTCCTAATTGAAAACCAACAGGAATAGAAGAAGTATCTTTTAGCCAGTTTGTCATTACATCTTCAGGTGAAGACATAGGAGCAAGAATTTTTGCAGGGAATGTGGTTAAAGCATCTCTCAATAAGGCTATTGCCATTTCTGCTTTTTTAGCTGATGTTGTACCCACGCCTACAATGTTTAAATCAGTATTAACCAAGATAATCAGTTCTTTATAGGTTGTAAAAGCCTGAGACAATAATCTGTTAGAAATAGCAGCTTTTAAAGCAGCCTTCTCTTCTTTCTTTAAATATCTGCTCAACTCAGCTTCTTTTGCTGCTACAGCTTTTTTTAATGTCGTTTTAATTACAGATGAAGGAATAAGCTTTGCTTCCTCTCCTACCTTAAAGAAATGGTTATGACCTGATGATATATGCTTTGGCACGTAGCCTTCAAAGAACTCAACAAAGCCTACTGAGTATAACTGGTCTTTTGGACACTCTGTAAACTTAGCCTTTTCTAATGCATCTTCGATTTTTTTATCATCTTTGAGGGTATCAATTAAATCGGTTAAATCTACAGTGTAGAAACGTAAGTTTTTAAAATTCATAATTCATAATTCCTTATCAGTTTGTAACTATTCAGAACCCTACTGGCCAAAGATAATGCCAGGGGTACCGTCAAAAGCAGCTTTTAATGCTTTAACAGCATTAAATTAGATTTACGATCACTTTGCGATCATTTTTGTTTACTTAATTCTAGATAACCTTCTAATAAAGTTATAAACATTTTTAAACCGTCAAAAATAATTTGGGTTTGCATAAAAACAGAAAAGATTAGTCCTGTTTTATAAATATAATCAAATTGAAAAGATGCTTTTACAAGTGTTAAACATATGATGAACAATAAGACATATACTTCAAATTCTATAACTGTTAGTTTTAAGCCTAAAATTATCTTTTGGCTATTTATGTGGTTTTTATTGAACTTAGCAAAGAATGTTAGAAGACATGAAGGGGCAATTAAATAAGTAGCAAAAAATAAGCTAACTAATGCTATTAATATATCTATGAAATTTTTATCTAATACCTTATCAAATAAAGAGTTTTTTAACAAAGTTATATCAATAAAAACAAAAATAGCAGATATAAAAGCTCTGACTAGTAAACTAACTTTATTTTCAAGAAAATAGTTAAATAATTTTTTCATATTTACACCACATATTTTCGTAACTATTCAGAACCCCATCACAAATTAAATTTTGTGGTGGGGTTCTGAATAGTTACATCAGTTTTAATTTATAAAATAGGTTAATTCTAATAGAAGCAAAAACATCCAGAAGATGCTTAAAGTAATTCCATAAACAATATTTGTTTTTGAAACAGTTTTACCTGCATTAAGAGTCACAATGGACTTGGCAATAAGTCCACACGCAATAAAATTCAGCAAAAGAAAACAGACTATCTTTACAGGATCAAAGTCATAAATAAGTCCGAGTGCAGCGTTATACATCTTGAAATTTATAATTTGCCTATATACTGAACCTGAACATAACTGAAGCAAGAGTGATCATCTTTAACTTCTACAAAACAGAATATGCTACAGATTACGCAGATAACACTTACTGCCAGGATCCACTTTCTTTTACCATTATTTGAAAAATTCAAAACAAATGAAGATAGTGTTAAAAAGAACCAAGCTACAGTAAACATCAACATATTCTTTCCTTCTGTTTGTAACTGAAAAATTAAATATTATTTACAACATCTTTTAACATGCCTAGTGCGTTGTCACATTCAACATTAACAGTCCTTAATTCACTTCCCAGTTTACTTTCATTCTCTCTTGGTCTGACAAGTGAGTGTATTTATTCATTCATATTCTCCTTTGTCTTTATATTTAAGAGGTAGATTTAATCTTGGTAAGTAAATAAAATTTTTCCTTAACCTTTTTAGGTGCTGCTATAACAGTCTTGATAATTAACAGTAACTCTTTATAAGAAATCCCCAATTTGTTTGAAAAAGCTATATCATCAGATATATGTCTCTTTTTAAAGTCATACAATAAAGCTGAAAATATTACTTCTTCGCATAATTTGATAGTTTTTAGAGAAGATTTTGGATCATTAATAATTAATTCTTTTAGAGAGTTAGCTAAAGGAATGGTTACAAAATTCTTTAATGAAGATAAATATCTTAAATAGTCAGCTGACACATTTAATTTAGTTGCAACAGTATTAAGATTTACATTATTGGTTATCGTGTAGTTATAAAGAATTAAGCTAAAATTATTTCTATGAGGTACATCTATACATGTCTGAAAAAGTTGCTGAAGCTCTGGATGCAATCTTTTAGGAAATACCTCAAAAATTTTCTGTTTAAATTTATCTGTAATAAAATAACTACAGTTAAGACAATAATTAAAATAAGTTTCACTTAAATTTGCCATGTCAGCAAACTCTTTAATTTTTAAATGATAATTTTTCAAATAGTTAAAAATAAAGTTTTTTAGTTCTGGTGACATGAATTTCAAAGTTTTCATACTTACGCCAAGTGAAGTAGGTAAGACATTTTCGTTAATCATTTGTGTGAATTTTTCTTTAACCATATCAGGAACGGCAATTACAGTTTTCTCAATTTTGAGCAATTCCTCGTAAGATATGCTTAACATTTGAGCAAATTCAGCTAATGAAAATTTTTGTTTAATTCTAAAATTATGAATTACGGCACTAAATAGCACCTCATCGCATAAATTCTTAGAATTATTGTCTGATTTAGGATCTGCAATAATAAGTTCTTTTAGCTTTTGAGCTGTTTTAATACTTATAAAGTCCCTTGAACGTAAAGAGTTATAAATTGATGTAAAGCTAACTTTTAAGAGAGACGCTATTTTAGTAAAAACAGTAATATAGTTATTCTTCATATAGGTGTAAAATAGCATTGCAAAATTATTTGTACATGGTATTTCAATACACGTATTTAATTTTTGTTGTAACTGAGTCTGATATTCATTTGGAATAATATCAAGTAATTTTTGTTCAAAAATATTTGAAATATTATTCTGTGCGTATAAGATTTTGCGCAAATTACTTAAAGATAAATCTGTAAATTTTGCAAATTTTTCAAGTTGAATGTTATTGAGTTTTATATAATCTAATAAGAATTTATGAAGTTCTGGCGAAATATATTTTTCTTTTTCAGTTATATCTTGAACGTTATTTGCGTTATTTGATTGATTTCCTAACTCATTAGAGGTTGATAATCGCTTTGTTTGAGATAGGCTATTAAAATTTTCTTCAGTAGAGAATTGTACCTTGTTTGGATAATTTAACTGTCTTTTGTGATCTTCATCAGTCTCTTTTAATTTCTCAACAATAGAAGATTTAGAGTCACTTAAAAACATCATTTTTAGCAACTTCTCTTTAGCATCCTTATTGAGGAAAGATCTTGATAATTCTTCTTTAAGTTTTTCTAATGGGCAAGTAAGTAGTCTTTCTACCTCACCCATAGCTATAATCAATTGTTCCTTTTTGGTAGCATCTACAGTCATAACCAGTCAACCTTGCACATAAATACTTCTCTTCAAAATTTGAATGGTTGCACCATCTTCATCTTTGCTCTTTAAAATAGTACTTCATAAGATATGACGCAAACAAATATCGAAACCACAAAATAAATTTCTTTAAAAACAGCAGATAAACTCTCGCCCCACTATAGGTAGTTAATACCCCCAATGAAGAACAAGTAATAAAAAAATGTCACAAAAAACAGTCTTAAAAAATATTTCTATGAGCTATAAAGTCTATAATTAGACAAAAAAAAATAAGACCGAATAACAACTTGATTATTCTGATCAATCTCTGTTTTTCTTTCTTATGAGTCTGAAATATTCTCGTCTTGCTCTTTGTGTTTTTGATTTAATTCTCTTTCTCATTTATTTCCCAAATTTCTTTGATTTTCTTTTCTTTGATATTTCTATGCTTTTGCATCAAGCATTTTTAATTGCAGTCTTAACTGCTCGGTTGCAGCTTCAGCCTGTTCAAGAGCAGATGTAAGCCTTGCTTTTTCAGACAAAGTCTTATTAAAGATTTCGCTTTTATCTACGCTTATATCAGTTAATGTTTTTACTGTCTTTTTTAAGTTCTGTAATAAAGTAATCGCATTACTGATATAGGCAGAGTATTCTTTTTTTGAATAAGTTCCGAAGTCAGCATCTTGTTTTAAAGAATTATTGAGAAATGAAATGTTTTTATAAACATTAACTAACTCATCTCTGACCTGTGAAGTGATCTTCAGACGTTTTACTTTGGTATTAAGCATTGCTTCGCCTTAACTAATTAAAGCTATCAGCACCAATAGCCTTGTAGCAGTGGAGAGTAGCTATAACATCAGTAAGACTGTCATGAAAATTCATCTCTTTTGGATTAAAGCCATAGAATTGAGCACATTCGGTAAGTTTAAAGAACTTAAACTGACCGTTAGGCTTTCTTACCCCCATAACATGGGCGAACTTTTCCATTACATCGTGAATTGTTTTAACAGGAATAGAAATACCATTATTAAAAAGCATGCGTAAATCGAAGGATACGTTGTAACCTACAATAGTTTTGCAGTCTTTTAAGATTTGGTTAATTTCATCAGAGCTTTCCTTTAATGTACCCTGACTTTGTACCATCTCTGGGGTAATGTGATTTACAGCCATAGCTATTTCCCAAGAGTTATGGTGTGCTGGTTTGAATAGACGGTTTAGAAGAGTTTTGCCATTACCATCAATGATGGATAACTGTAAGATTTCATCATCAGAAGTAAGACCTGTGGTTTCTGTATCAAGAACTATAACTTTAGACATATCCATATATTCACTCTCCTAAAACAGAAAGAAGCAGTTATAGCGAGAACACCATATACAAAGTCAAATAAATTAACTGCTTCGTTTCTGTATGAATGTATTATATCAATTTAATTGATATATGTCAATTTAATTGATATATAAATGTCAATTTTATTGACATAATACTTTTAACATTCAAAGTTGTGAATATATTAGGATTTATACTTGAACGTATTACCTCATGTAAAGGGCAGATTTAAACATTCTTTTCAGAATTGATGATCTTAGCGAAGTTGTTTCTAAAATAGTCTCTATGCAACTTTAATAGAGCCAAGATGGTTGATTTGTTAAGCAATCCCCAGTTGGTAACTTCGTAATAACGATCTCCCCAAACAGAACGGATCCTTGCATTTTTGACAGACAACTCAACACATAAATCTTCTTTAAGCTTGCGCTTTAGGCGTGAAATCAGCATAATCACACGTCTGTTGTTAGATATGTCTTCTCCCTCACTTAGCTCCTGCTTAACTCGATTTACCCATGCATTACCATCATAATGTAGAGTTACAAGATAAATCATTGCCAACATACGCTTCATTGAATAAGAGAGAGACAGAGGCTGAATTACCTCTGATGTCTCGAATTTCATAGTATTCCTTAGAGTTAAAAATAATATTTATGATTAGATATTATAGTCAGAGAGGTATCTGTCAAGAGCGGATGCCACAGTTTCTTCAAAATCAGCATCGTTTTCCTGTAAATACATCTGTAAGCGGTCGCCTAATTTATCTTTTTTCTTGTTCAAAGAGGCTAGACTGATAGCAAACTTTGCTCGTTTAGGGGTAGCTGTAGTGCTTTTGCTGATGCTTCTGTCACGCTGTTTTTTGCAGTCTGCATAAAGCTTTTTACCCTGCTCTTTCAGTTCTTCATTTATTTGAGGTGTACGGTTATCTACCTTTAAAAGATAAGCTTCTGCTTTATTAACAAAAGCCAGAGCTTCTTTAGAAAAGTTGTTCTTTAATGGAAGATATACATTCTGAATAAACTTAATTCCCAGTGGCAGGATAATAGTTTTTTCCTGAGAGGTAAACTTAACTACTTCCTGAAGTCTTGATACATAGTCAACTGATTTAGAAATGAGTTTTGAGATCTTCTCTTTAGATATGTCAGGCTCTAAAGAGAGCAGATTAGATACTGCGTCTATATAGTCTGTTAAAGTAGGATCACTTCTTTGCAGGTTTTCAATGATTTGCAATACAGTGATCTGAGCATCAACTGAAATACCTTCTTTTGCTTCCAGTTCAAGTATATTAGCCTTGATGCTTCCAAATCCCAGCTTTTTACAGGCTCTATAACGTCTTTCTCCGCAGATTAAACGATAGCGATCATTTCCTTTCTTGCATACAGTAATTGGAGAGAGCAGACCATTTTCTCTGATAGACTCTGTAAGTTCTGAGAGTTCTGTTTCATCGAAATACTTTCTGACCTGCTCAAAAACATCAATGCTTGCTAAAGGGATTTCCACGCTTTGGGCTTTTGATGATTGGGGGGAGATAGCACAAATCTTGTCTATTGCCTCATTGATATTCTGTTTTTTGCTGTCTTCTTCATCGTTTAAAAGTTGTCTTGCCAGAGGATCATTATTAAAAAATTCTGACACATCAAAATCATCAACGTTTGACATTTTTTATACTCCTTACTTTTTAGCGCTGTGAGCTTTGATATAGTCAATTACTCTTTGCTTTTCTTTTGGTGTGCCTGTAAAGGTACCATTCTTTAAAGCTAGAGCCTGCTTAATGTAAATGCGAGCTAACATTTCTTCAAAGACATTCTGCATTTCTTTATAAGCTTTTGCGCCTCCTGGCACCTTATTTAAGGGAATGTTTCTAGCAAGAGAAGTGTCAATCGCAGAACTCTGATGAATGGTTGAAGAGAAGATCTCGTTACCTAATTTTTCACGAAGTATTTCTTCTGCTCTTACATGCTCTCGAGAGTATTGATCCATCTTGTTAATCACAACACCTAAGAGATTTTGAGTACGTGAAATAGAGTTAATGATTTTGTACTCACCTGATGCAGCAACAAGGTTGGCTGCTACTGTTTGTGGTACCACAAAGTAATCAACATCAGTAAGAATAGAAATCACATAAGTTGTTACAGTAGGTGGTAAGTCAAAGAATACAAAGTCATAGTCACCTATGAGTTTGTTAATAGAAGACAAAAACCTAGCGCAGTTTTCAGTATTTGACATCATAACGCCAGCCTGAAAGTTATTAGGTAGCATATAGATAAGATCAATACCATGAGATGAAGTTAAGATCTCATCTCCGTCTGGTTTGCCTTCACCTTCAAATAGAGATTTTGTAGAAATGCCTTTAATGTCTACGCAAGGTTCACCAAACCATTGTAATTTGCCATCTACAAGCTTCTTGGTCCACTTGTGTGTTAAGACATCAGTTAGGCTTCCCTGAGGATCTGTATCGACACAGAGAACTTTAAAGCCCTTCTGTGTCAGATAGGTCGCAGCATTGTATGTTAGCGTTGTTTTGGCGACACCGCCCTTGTGGCTTCTGAAAGTGATTTTAATAGCCATGTTACTTCCTTGTTCATTAGATCTCGCCTCCTAATGACTGCCACACTGAGTCTTTTTCAGTTTCAGAGATCACTTTTGGAGGTTGGTTCTTGTTAGTTAAAATTGTAAAACCGTTTTCGTTTTCCAGTTGGTCCGGACTTGGCTGTTCATTAGCAGCAGTCTGATGCGCAGCAGTTTGATGATTGTTGCTGTTTACAACAATAGTTTTTTCGTTTTCCAATGCTTTAAGTTCTGCGATTTTTCTAACGATTAAACGACTTAATCCTGCGTAGTATTTGCCTAAAATTCTCTTATGAGAATTAATACTACGTTGGATACCACCAATGGTATAGATAGTTGCACTGTTGATGTCATTTTCGTATCTTGTAACCTTACGCTCAAGCTGTTTTTCAGTAAGAACAGGAGATAAATTAAAATCGTCAAACGCAGACAATGGGCTGTTAATAATCACCTTGGCAGCACGCTTAAAAGCAGTGTGTTGCATCATTAAGAGGTAATTTCTTGCCCAAAAAGGAGTTAATGCAATATCACCTTTAGCAAACGAATAGCCTTCGACTTCATAAGACTTGGAATTTTCTGAATATGTAATAGTACATTTTACGTTCTCAGGAACAGCTGTTTCTGCGGTATCCCAATACATATCAGATGAGTCAGTGCTGTTTAGATCCTGATCAGGATCGACAGGCAGATATACCTTTGTTTCCTTAGATGCGATCTCATATTTGATTTTTACAGACTGAGCTGACAGCATTAAAAGGTGTTCCATACCTGCCAGTAACACGAATGGTTTGATTAAATTGTTATCTTTATCAAATACAGGCTTCACGTAAGCGACATCAAATGGAGAAAAGTGGAGCTCATAGCATGATAAAGCGTAATTAACTACACTCTGAGATGTAAATGCCTGACGTTCTTCAGGAGTAAAGTCTTTTGCTTCAGAGAATACACTGATTAACAGCTTCTTATAAAACTCTAATATGCTTTGACTGATTGAGTTTTGAGCTATGATCTCAGAAATTACAACAGCTGATTTTGGATGTAATTCAATTCTATATGGATAGGCATCAGGATTGTTAAATAAAGAACCAATTTCTGAGGCGTTTTTTTCATCAATACCCTGCTCTAATAGCCAGTTTTTGCAGGCAGCTCTTTTCTTATTCGGTTCATCATTCTCTTGAACTCTATTTGAATTAAGCTCAATTGTACCTGCTTTTTCCATCTGTTCAATCTCGGCTAAAGACTCTTCAGGGGTCTGCATAGGTCTAACATTATCTTGTAAAACTTTAGAAGTGGTATTCATAATTAGCCCCTCATGTTCGTTAAATTAAATTTATTATATCAATTTTATTGATATATGTCAATTTAATTGATATGTTAACCATCTGAAGAGCTCCACTTCTTATTCAGAATAATTTAAGATTTTATATCGTATAAAACGATACTTTATCATTCATCATAGCATATTTTGTTTTTCAAAAACTCAATCCTTGCCGAAGTGATGGCACATTTCTTAATTTTGCCCCTTAACTTAAAGGTCAAAAATTCTATTCTGCCCATAATAAAGTCATTCTTATTTTTTTAATCAAGGAAGATGTACTTTTATGCCACAGAACGAACAAGACCAAAAAACAGCTGCTAATGCTGGTGCAGTAAAGAAACCTCGCAGAAAGAAAGTAGAAATTGATGCACAGAACGCATTAAAGCATATTGAGCAGGTTGCTAAGCGAGAGCCTGTAAGAGAACCTGTAAAAACTACAGAACAAAACACTGAAAAGGTTCAAAAGCCTGTACAAAAAAGTGTCTCTGTAAAGTCTCAAGTTGAAAAAGAAGTTACTCAAGTAAAAACAGCTCCAGCTTCTGCTAAAACAGAACAGATAAAACAATCTTCCATTCTGTCAGATGAGCCTAAGTCTTCTGAGCAGATCAGAACTACCGTTGTAGAAAACGAGACGACTCAAGTAAAGTCTCAACCAAAAAAAGGCAGGCCTGCAAAGGCAAAAGTTGTCCAATCTGAACATACAGATGTATTTAAACAGGCTCAGCAAGACGCAGCTCAAGAGGCTGTTAAAGAAGAGACTTCTGCGCCTGAAAATGAAGAGACAGCAGAGAGAAAGCTCGAAGAAATGACAGCTGAAGAGTTAAAGAAGAAGGCTGAAGAAGAAATTAAAGAAAAGAGAGTGCTTGCAGCTCAAGAACGTCCTTCAGGTAAATTCAAAATCAGATTTCGTAAAAAGGACAAGAAAGAAAAAGGGTTCGGTAAATTTAAGAAACCAAAGGATGGATTAACTTCAAAACGAGCTCTTAATTTTTTGCAGTATCAGGACAAGCTAAAAGAAGAAATTTTAACTTCTGCTAAGTGGCTCGCCAATAAAGAGAATTTAAAGAAAGTTCTAACTAACAAGCAAAACATTGCCATAGGTCTGTCAGTTATTGCTCTTGTTATTTCTGTATCTTCATTCATCAATGCAAGAAATACATCTCCTATTGATAAGAACAATCCTTTTGTAAAATTAAATGAAATTTCTAATAAGCAGTTAGGTGTAACCGCAGGTTCTATTGGCGAATCTAATGTAAGTGGCTCTGATAACAATTTAAGCCTCGATCCTTCACGTCAGGCTCCAAAGGGTATTACTTTTAATTCAGAAAAAGATTTCAAAGATGCTGTTAATCAAGCTTTAAATGACATCAAGAATGATCAGGTAAAAGAACAGTTAGCTGCTCGTTTTAAGAAATACTCCAATGCTCCAGAAAAGGCAGTAAACAACGAGAAGGTATACGGTAATCCTGATGCACGTTTCAAGATCTACGAATACTCTGATGTTGAATGTCCTTATTGTAAGAACTTCTTCCCTACTCCAAAGGAAGTTTCTGACTTATCAAATGGACAGGTTTCTGTAACTTGGAAAAACTTCCCTCTAGGCTTCCATGATCCTAAAGCAACTCAAGAAGCTGTAGCTGTTGAATGTGCTTTCAAGTTAAAGGGAAATAGAGCTGCTTGGGTAGCCTTAGACCGTTTATTTGAAACTACAAGATCAAATGGTCAGGCTTCATTTGTGCTTGATAACTTTGCAACTGAAATGGGACTTGATACAGCTCAGTATCTAAACTGTATTGCTGATCCTGCTACCATTAAAGCAGTTCAAAAGGATAAAGATCAGGCAGCAATCGAAGGTGTTGGCTCAACTCCTACTACCATCATTGTTGATACTCTAACAGGACAGAAAGAAAGATTATCGGGCGCAGTAGGTCCAGATGTCTTAATGAATACCATTGAGGCAATGAACAGTAACTCAACAAAGCTAAAGCCAATTCAAACAAAACCAGCTCCTAAACCAAACAAGAAAGGTAAATAGAGTTGAAAAGTTTTAACGCTATTTCAATGGCACTGCTAGGCAGTGCCTTTCTTACTTATAGCTCAAGTGTTTTAGCAGAAGACTCTTCTTACGGGTATTCCGACAGTGATCCTGTTTATGGCAATTCTACTTATGGTTTCGGTACAGAAAAACAAGGTGGTATTGATGACGCAGATAAAAAGTTGGAAGAGAAAATAGATAGAGTTGCAAGAGCTCAAAACTATAAAGAGAAAAAATTGCTAGAGATGCAAGAAAAACTCAATCATAAAAAGTTCTCAACTTATGCAGGGCAACAGCTAATAGGCCAAAAGTATATAGAACAAGAAAAAAAAGCTGGTCGTTACAACGAAGAAACTCGTAAGAAGGCTGAAAAACTACTAAAGGTTACACAAGAAAGAATTAAAGAAAACCAAAAGGCTAGTGAAGCTGCAAGAGCTACTATTCAGGATTATAAAGATCATGAAGAAGAACATTTGCAGGAATACAAAGATAACATCAGACAATCTCTTGATATTGATCATAAAGATAGTACTCAGGAAGATCAAAGCTTTTTCTACGGAGAATAACCATGAATAAACTTAAATTATCGACTCTCGCATTGATGTTTTGCTCATCAATATGTTTTGCTCAAAGCTCAATTGCAGAAAACGTAAGTGAACAGCTACAGGAGTTTAACAGCGCCGAAGATATAAATGAACTTGCCGAAGGAGGACTGGTACTTCCTAACCAGCCTTTAGCTCTGTCAGATGAACAGCGAGCTGCAATTCGTTCATTAGTTCAGGCTCAGGTTAACGCTTATGCCAAATCAGGCATGAACATGAAAAGCTATGAGCGTGACACTTTAAATTCACTGCTTTTTAACTATGGCCTTCAGGTTTTAGATAATAACCAAGTAGTAATTCTTGATGTTTATGTTCCTGATCAGGTATATGACAGACCAATGCTTACTCCTGAAATTCCAATGCCTGAAGGTTCACAGGTAATTACAGCAGATAATTTAAAAGAACTTAAAGAAGAAGCTAAAGAGATTGCACGTAAAGAAAAAGAAGAACAGACAGATCACAGTTCTAATTCTTTGAAGAATAGTGTTAACTCGACTTTAGGTACACAGTCACAGGTAAACATTGATTATGGCTCTGAGCTTCAATAAAAAGTTTTATATTGGTGCTACTGTTATAGCTACAGCTGTAGTTGTAACATCTGCTTATTATTTCAATTCAGGTACGTTTAGCTCTGTAGGAAGTAAACTTATACAAAGCTATACACCGGTTGTACCAAAAGAAAATAAAGATGCGGCTCAACACAAGACAAATCAGGCAAATAACACCAGTAAAGGTGTACCTATATTTTCTGAGTACTACAGCAGAGTGAATTACGAAAAAAGAAAAGCAGCTGCTGAAGATCTTGAAAAGTTTCTGCAACATGCAAAGTTCAAAGATGATAACCTTGCTGTACTCAATCGTAAGTTAATTCAGATTGGCATTGAAGTTCAAAAGGACGGTTCAGTGATAGTTCTGCCCGATGAACGATGGAAACATCTGTATAGCACATTAAAACCTTCTGAAATTGTAAGGATCAGAAAAGATATGCCTTACATAAAAGAAGGAACGGAGGATGCTGATTTATACACAGGAAAGGTAGTAAGGCTAAGTTCCAGAAGAGCTCCTACCATTGAAATAAAAACAAAGTCCTCAGAAGTTACTCAGAACTCTCAAGAAGAAGAGGAAGAAGAGTATTATGATGAGGAATTACCTGAACCTAAAAACGCCTATCAGGACAGGGTAAAACGTAGAGAAAAAGCTGTAAAAAACTATCTTTATTCCACTTTTTCAAAAGCTATTAACCATAAACGTCATGATCTACGTAGAACTGTCGTTAACAGCTATATTGATGATACCTTCCAGCACTACAAGCGTAAAGCTCAAGAAAAGTAGTACTTAACCTTTTCTATTCTCCAAAATAATTAAAGTCCCTTAAGGTTTTTACTCCTAAGGGACTTTCGTCATCTCTTTTAACAAATTGGAATAGAACGGAATTTTCTACACTGCAATTTTAATCTTTTAATCGTTTCTTGCGATACTCTAAATTTAATTTTTTTTCATCATACTGTTTTAATACTGAGTCTACATACCTGTCGTATTTTTGCTGAATCTCTTTATTTTCATCTGACATAACTGCTTTTCCTTTCAAAAGAGTTTTGAGCATAGAATTTTCTCTGTAGAGATACTCTAAATCTCGATTTAACTCTATGTTACGATTAAAGCAGTAATAGATAGTCATCAGCACAATGATAGCTAAGGAGCAGACGCAGAAAACAGTTACAGGATTAAATTTTTTCTTAACTATTTTTGCTGTTACTTCAGCTTTCTTATGCTCTTTATTCAAGTTTCCGTCACGGTGACGGGATTCAATATTTTGCTTCTCGTCACTCATATTTTCAGACATATTGTTACTCATTAGTTAACTAACATGAACAGCTCTGTAGGAGTAGTTTCTTTACCGTTAATGTTCAGCTTAATTGCACCTGGGTTATTAACCATCGGCTGTGTCATGTTAACCTTGTCAGTATCAACTGAATAGGTAATATCACTTTCCAGTCCACTCTTAGTGTTATTAAACATCTTACCGGCATACATCTTCTGCACTACAGGTATTTGTCCCCAGATTGGTCCCTGCATCAGGACGTGGTATTTACCTGACTTTGTGCCTTTCTCGCCTTCAATGTAACGATCACCTTCCCCCTGAAGATTAAAGCGGTTAACCATAGCGCCCTGATCAATAAACAGGTTTACATAAAGTTTCTCTTTAGTGCCATCGCCGATTACGGAACGGTTAATATCTACAGCTTTTAGCTTCATGAAGTTTCCAAACATTGCCATAGAGAACTTTTCCATAGATAAAGAGAAATAGTCAGGCGCTTTTAAGTTGAAGTTCTTATCTACAACTCGATTCAGTGTTGTAGTTGCTTTTAAGTCCTCGATAGCAAGAAATTCTTTGCTTTCTTTTGGCTGGTAAGGAAGTTTCTGAGAGCAGTTAAACTTGGAAGCTTTGGTATTTACAAGTACACTGTTGCCTTCATCCTGTGACAGTTTGACTTCAGCGTTTTCAAAGGTACATTTATTCTGGTCAAAACCAAAGAGTGAAATATTCATCTCTGCTTTTTCGTTTTTCTTTGAATTGATCAAGAACTCTGCTTTATTTACAACTGTAGATAGCTGTGCACTGCCTACCTTAAATGATTTGAAGTATTTTTTGCTTTCAGGATCTACAGGAGACAAATTTGTTCTTGTATATGCAGGCAACAGCAAGGTGTCTGTTTTGAACTTAAACTCAATTGGTTCAACAGTTGTGCCTTCAAATCTTACCTGTGGGGCTACAGAAACGGTTAATTCACCTTCTTTGGTCAATAATGAAGTCTTATCAGTTTTGTATTTAACACTGACGCCTTTAGTATCTATCTTGGACAAGATCTTGTTTACGTTACTTTCAAATAGGCTGTGAGTTAAATACAGACTGATACCAGACGCAGCTAAAATCACTGCCAGTGACAGCGTGCCCAGAATAAATCTTTTTTTCATATTATCTCCCTTGTGTTTTTTATAAATTTTAAAGATCTAAAAGTGGAGACTAGTGCCAATACAAGGGCACTTTTTCAAATTGCCCCTGTCTGTCTTTATCTTAAATTTGCATTTAAAACAAAATATAAAAACAAAAAAATTACCTTATATAGAAATGCAAAAATGACTCTATTCGATCCAAGACTGAAAAAAAGAAATTACAAAGAAATCAATACAGTTCAAGAGCTGTATGCTGTGCTTTTTGAACCTCATTATAAAAGAGCTTCAAACCTTGAAAATAATGATTGCTATTCCACTCTTATTGATAACTTTCTTGAGATGAAGCTTCATGTAAGAAAAGTCTCTTACGGCTCTAATGAATTACCTGATATTACCGAAAACTCTCGATACGTCTTTATTGACTACATCGAGTTCGATAACAACTCTAAAATCATTCGCATTGACTGGATCTGCGACAATGAGATTGAAGCTGTAACCCCAAAACAGTTGCTTTCTAAATACCAATTAGAAGTTAAAAAGGACTTTTGGATCCCTTTTGGATTTTACAAAGGCTCTTGCATAACCAACTTCTTACGACTTATCGGTTTTTATAAATAACAGGAAAGCCAATGTTCAGTATATTTAAAAAGAAAAAAGATACGCCTGAAGAAATTGCCTCAGCAATTAACAGCGAAAAAAAGAAATTTATCTCAGAGAACACCAAAGCATTAGCAACACAGAAAGGCTTTGCTGTTTACCGTGGCGAAGATCTTCTAAAAATGGATCAGATAAAACCACTCGTTGAGCAGCTAAAAAATGCTTTTGGAGGTGATGTTGATACTTTCAACAAACATATTTATCCTTCAATGCGAGTCTTGGCAGCTTACTGTCAGTTTTTGCCAGCATCCGAGAACCGTCATCATTGCGAGTACTTAGGGTTACTTACCCATTCTTTGCAGGCAGCGATTGTTGCCATGAATTATCTTAGAAACTGTAATGTAAACTTTGGCGTTTCTCCTGATCACCGTAACGAACACACTCTAGCTTATAAAATTGCCTGCACTCTGGCAGCTCTGCTGCACGATGTAGGCAAGATCAATGATTGGAATATTGTAACTCGAGTTCACAAGTCTTCAGGCATGACTGTAGAATGTTCTTACAATTTCATTCGTTCTATTCCTGAGTTTCTCGCTAAATCACACAATATTGATTTAAAAGACGTCTATGGTTCTCCTTTTAACGAAGAGTTAAACCTCTATGTTCCAAAATATGAAATATTAAATGCTCGTCCAGGAAGATCTAACAAACACGAGATCATTGGCAACAACAAGCAAGGTTTATTCGTGTCTTCCAATACTGAAGAACTCATAGCTGATGCAAGCTACGAGCTGTATGAGGATTTTCATTTCTATATGTATGCAAACCTTATAGACAAGATGTCTATTACCTCTTTAATGCAGCAGGTAGTTCAGGTTGCAGACACTGAGTCAGCTCGCTTCTGGGCAGAAACCCATAAAGGATTAAATACTAACAGAAAGACTTCTGAGTTCTCTTCCTTCTCAGTGAATACTCCAGCACCAGTAATCAATATCACTGTAGATAAGTCACCTACCGTAAATGATGTAAAAGCTCAGACTAATACTCAAGGAATAAGCAATGTTTCTAATAACACTTCTTATGCTGATCAAGATGTACCGGAGACGACATCAGCAGTTTCCGCAGCAGTCTCCGAGCCGGAAACAGTATCTCAAGCATCTGTCTTTGATACAGCAGAAGACCAGACAGTTTATGGAGAAGAAGAAATACCATCAGCAGCAGGTCAAGATGAGGTTGCAGAGGCTGATGAAGTACAGGAAGAGCAAGAAGGAGAACAGCTGACATCTACTTCTACTGACTTCTATGATATGTTTGGTTCAACTCAAATAGGAAGTTCTCTGTTCAAAGATGAATTAACTCAGAATACATCCACTGAAGCTGAACAGCACCCTGAACCTACACCAGCGCCAGCACCTGTCAACAAAGCTGCTATACCGGTTATTCACGAAGAAGGGCCTCAGTATTCAAATTTGAAAGAATTATCTGAATCACCTGATTTTCTGTCTGACTTAAATCAGAACGAGATTGATGATGATCATAAAAAAGCAGTGCGTATCGCTTTTATTAAATCTCTAACACAGTTTTTGACTGATCCTACATCGACTATGTGTCTAATCAATCAGGATAAGCCAGATGCCTATCTCTTTACTCAAGGCGTCCAGTTAAAGGGGAACTCTAAGCGTAAAATTTTCTGCTTCATGAGGTTTGATGAAGCATCACGTGGCTTCTGGCACGAGCTGTTTTCAAAAACCATCCAGAGCAGTGGCATTGAAATTTTTAAGACTCTGATATGTTCTAATCAGGAGTACCTGTACAAGGCTCTACTCATTCTAAAACTCTACGATTTAGTTTCTATTTCGGATACACATCAGGCTATCTATAGAATTTGCCCAGAGGCTTTCTGGACAGAAAAACATGCTACATTGCATTACTTCGATGCGGTATTACTTTCTCACTACAAAGTTGCTTTCCCGGATGACTCTACCCTGTCAGACTGCTTAAGTAACTTTCAGAACAGCAGGATCCTCTTTGAGGATGTTGATACTCTTCCTTTTTTGAAAGATCTATCTGTCTTTTCAGCTACCGGTATTAAGACGGCTGCGATTACACGTGAATATCAGATCACCGGTAAAGTATCAACCAATGTTGCCAAGACTGAAGGTCAGACAACTGAGGTAACAGCCTCTCTCAGTGATGAAACTCTGCTCAACAGTGATCCTGATGATTTGGCTTACTGCGGCATGCTGTCCCCCGCTTTTGACAAGCACGTTAAAGACAAGGCTCAAACTTTTGCCTCAAAGAATTTTATTGATGCTAACAGGCATGCATCTACCATCAACGATAATGCTGCTATTATCAAGAAAGTGGAAGAGGAAGAAGATCTTAGATATGAAGTTAACAAGCGTATCTTAAACAACTGTAACTATTTCAAAGCTGATCGTGATGAAGAAAAACAAATTGAAAGACTGAAGAACCAGCAGCATTTCTTCTACTTCTCTGAAGATGAAATCAAGAAATTGAGAGATTTAAGTGATTCTGACAAAGCTATAGAACTAGAAAAAACCAAAACTCAAATTGTCGACAAGTTAAAAAACAAGGGCTTTGAAAAAGATTTGTTTAAAGAGATTAGAAAGGCACTTGTAATCCGTTCAAACTACATCAATTTCAAAGAAATTGCTGACGGTAATTACTATGCATCCTTCGTCTGGAACGTACGTAATCAGAAGAAGACAGGCGGGTTTGGAGCCAAGTTCTTTAATGAAATTCTTTTTAACGGTCTTGTTCCTTTGTGCCTTAACGGTGACCGTTCAAAGATTAAAGATGAACTTGAGTTTTTCGGCTGTACTATTCTCGACCCTTTAATCACCAAATTTATGATCTTGTCAGGTATTGATAAATCCTTCCGTGTTGAGATCAAGAACTGGACTAATCCTAACAAAACGGCAAAAGACATGCTCCGCTACTTTGAGCATCTGGTTATTCAGTGTCCATCCTCACAGTCGGTTTACGGTTTTCCTGTAACCGGCAACGCTATTACAGGTCTACATATCAGTTATGAAGCTTTAAAGGCATGCGTAGTTGAACTCGACTGCCCAGCTTATGAGTCTCAGCGCAGCAAGTTGCTTAACCTTAAAAATCAGGCTAATCCCCCTTACTGTTGGAAGACAAAAGACATGCTGACCATTTCTTTCTTTAAGAAAGAAGATCTTGAACAGAATATTTTCTCATTACAGAAGAAAAAGGAATAATATGAAAACACTTAAAACTCTACCTTTAGTGCTTGGAACCGTTTTACTTCTTTCTACTTTTTATGCTCAGGCTCGTGAGTATAAGCCGGGCGTAGATTATGAAATAAAGGAAACTAAATTAACCGAAAAACCAGAGATTAGAGAGTTTTTCTCCTTTTTCTGTCCTCACTGCTATGAAGTTGAACAGATGTTTACTCCGTTGAATAAAGAATTTGTAAATAAAGCTGAGGTTGTATATAACCCAGTATGGCAGATTGGCGGAGAACTTGGTAAACGCACACAGTCAGCTTACGCTGTAGCCAAAAAACTAGGAAAAGAAAACGAGATAAGAGCTCTGCTCTTTAAGAGAATAAAACAAACCGAAGGCCATCTTCAGGCAAACGATGATTTTGCTTATATTTTTGACATCGTTGGTGTTAATGCCAAGTCATATCGTGATGAACTAAAAACAGCTGAAGTTAAAACTCTTATTTCCAATTACAATCAGAAGATTGCAGACTATGGCTTAAACTCAGTGCCTCAAATCATTGTTAACGGTAAATACCTGATCAATTTATCTAACGTTCAGGATCAAAATGATTATAAAAATTTGGTAAGCTACTTATTATCAAAGGATCGTATAAAGTAAGGAATATCATTCATGGCAAGTCCTGTTGTTAAGTGGGTTGGTGGTAAAAGACAGCTTCTGTCAGTGTTAAAAGAAAAAAATAACTGTACCATTTAACACCTATTACGAGCCTTTCTTTGGAGGCGGTGCTCTGTTTTTTGCTCTCGCACCAGAGAAAGCTGTAATTAACGACATCAACTCAGAACTCATCAATCTGTACAGACAGCTAAAGAGAGCCCCTCAAGCTCTCATTAAAGAGCTGAAACTTATTCAGGAACACTATAACAGTTTGAAAACTGATGCTCTCCGTACAGATTATTACCTGCAACAAAGAGCAAGATTTAACGAGTTAATTAAAGATCGTGAGCACTCAAGGGAAGCTGCGGTACTCTTTATTTTTCTTAATAAAGCAAGTTACAACGGTTTATACCGTGTAAACCAGCAGGGACTGTTCAATGCTCCTTCAGGACATAAAGAACAGGTTCACTGCTATAACGAAGATAACCTCATCGAGGTATCAAAGCTTTTAAAACACTGCAAGATCTGCAATCAGGATTTTGCCTCTGTCTGCAAAAATGCAGAAAAAGGCGACTTTATCTTCTTTGACAGTCCTTATTTTGATACTTTTACCTCATATCAGAGTCAGGGATTTACACTTGAAGATCATCAGAGACTTGCCTCTTTATTCAAAAAATTAACAGAAAAAGGTGTTTTCTGTCTTTTAACCAATAGCAATACTGAATATATTCGTGAACTGTACAGTGATTACATTATTTCAACTGTGAACGTAAAGCGTTATATTAACTGTGATGCTTCAGGTCGTGCTGACTGCAAAGAAATCATCATTCAAAACTTCTAGCGGTAAAGTTTATGGATATTAAACAAGGTGCTCAGGCCAACAAGAACGGTAAAGTCGTTGAGAGAATGTTAGAACCTCTGTTTGAAGACAGTGGCTTTAAGGTATTGTCTTACTCTGACGCCTCAAAAAATCCAGACTTGATTAAGACTTTAGACCGTTATGTCTTAAAAACGTACCTTTTACCACTATCTATGGTTCTGAAGGAAAGACTGAGTTTGTCATTTATGAAACTAAGACAGAAAGAAGCATCCGTATTGAGTCTAAATATCAGGCCACAGCTGGCAGTGTGGACGAGAAATACCCTTATATGCTGCTCAATGCCATTTCACAATATCCTGAAAAGGAAGTTATTCTCATCGTTGATGGTGGCGGCTACAAGCCGGGCTCAAGACAATGGTTAAAAACTCAGCTCTCATCTAACTGGCTAAATTTCAAATCTTCAGGTAAGAAGATCCGACTCATGTACATAGCCGAGTTTGTAAACTGGTTTAACCACGAGTTTTAGACGCATTAATTGCCCCTTGATCTATAAGATCATATTCGCTTTGCAATCTATGATTAATCTGAATATCTCAGATTTTTTTATAGAAAACTTATATGATCTTTAAACGCAATCCATACGAATATGAGGACATCTATCGTCCTTTGTACGAGTTCTACATCGTAACTATCTGGTTTTGGACCTGTATTTTACTGGTTCTCTTTGATTTCTTTTCAGGTATTCCCTTCTCTATTACCAAAATTCAGGTAATTGTCTGCATCTGTATGATTTTACTCTACGCAGGACGTGGCAGACGCCTGTACAAAGCACAGACAAAACTTCTTGGCTTTAAGCAGGAGTTTATAAAACTTGACAAGTTTGTTGAGTCTACAAGACAGTATGCTAAAAAGTCTGAAATCTGGATGGGACGAGGTTTTCTTTGGACACCGATACAGACTCAGCGCTATCACGAAGTCATCAAGCATGAATATGACAAAATCAACGATATGATGACTATTACAGACAGTCTGAAATACAGAATTAAGAGCTTTAAAAAGCCTCTTATTGAATACAGGGAGAACACCACTCCTGAAGGCAACAAGCGTATCGAAAAAGTAGAGAAATCTATGGCTATGTACGTTCTGTACGCTTTAGTTCATCTTCCAGTTTCTATATTCAGATTCATTCATCCAGAACCCTATCGCTCTGGGCGCATGGGACAGTGCTGGATCCACGGCTTGTGTGATGAGGAAGAAACTATCTCTATTCCAATTGAGTTTTTTAAAGGTCATGCCCTAATTTTAGGTACAACCGGTTCAGGTAAAACCCGTATGGCAGAGCTTTTAAATGCGCAGGCTATCATGAGAGGCGAATGTCTTATTATCATTGATCCAAAAGGCGATAAGGAAATGAAAGATAACGCTGAACGAGCTTGTAACGCTTACAGAGAGTATTGCTTAAAAAATGGTTTGCCCGATCCTGGCAAACGTTTCTATTCGTTCCATCCTGCTTTTCCTGAGGAGTCTGTCCGCTTAAATCTGCTTGCATCTATTGCTCGTGATACGGACGTAGCGGCTCGTATTACCAATCTTACTCCTTCTAAGGATGGAGGCATGGATCCATTCGTGGCGTTCGGCTGGCTGGCTATTAACACTATTGCTCAGGCACAGTTGCTACTAGGTGAAAATCCTTCTTTGGTTTCCATAAAAAAAGATCTTTTAGACGGTATGCAGTCTCTTACAGAAAGAGCAATTGAGAAGTTTTGTACATACTGTGACGAAGTCCATTCTCGTGAAGGTGATAACTGGGGTAACAACTACACTTCAGAGTTCAAGCTTGCATGTGCTCAGGCTAAAAGAACAGGAAAAGTTGAACTTATAGGTCATAGAGTTATTTTCTCTGTTGGTGCTGAGGTTCCTCGTGAAGGAAAAGACGTTATTCAGTGTTGGCTGTTCCAGAAATACGAAAACGAAAAGAACGCTTCAACTATTTCATCACTGGTAAAGCTGTTCCAGCATCCTAAAGATCATTTTGCCAAAATGATTAACAACATGCTACCAATACTGGAAATGTTGTCCACCGGTTCACTTGCTGAACTACTCTCAATCACCAATTCAGGAAACATCTCTGCTGCCAAGTCTGAACAGATTTCAACAATGGATATTATCCAGAATAGAGCTGTGCTATACGTAGGTTTGGACTCTCTGTCAGATGGCGTTGTAGGCGGTGCTATCGGTTCTTTACTGCTGTCAGATTTGACCGCAGCAGCAGGACGCATTTATAACTTTATGGGAGATTCCTGTCCTCCTATTAACATCTTCGTAGATGAGGCTGCTGAGTGTCTAAATGAGCCTTGTATCCGTCTTTTAAATAAAGGTCGTGGTGCTAAATTCAGACTTATTGTAGCCACACAGACAATATCAGACTTTGAATCACGCTTAGGTTCAAAAGCCAAAGCCGAAATGGTTTTAGGTAACATCAACAATAAGATTGCGCTTAGAACTCAAAATGAGGGCTCACAAGAGTATATGAGTAAGTCTTTGCCTGAAACTGTAATTAGAGAACTTACACACTCTCAAGGTCAGAACTCACTTATTACTAATCCTTTAGAACACGGTTCAACTCAGTCTGAGCAGATGAAAGAAACTAAAGCAGCTCTGATTGAACCTCAGTTATTTGGACAGCTTCCTAACTGTGAATACATTGCCAACTTTGCTGGAGGAAAAGTTATAAAAGGCAGATTACCTATTATCGGTGAAGATAAATTTAAAGCAAAACCAAAGCCAAAGGTAGAAAAGAAAATTATAAAAACCCACGAAGGCAATCAGAAAAATGATCTTGATCTTAATGATGGATTAAAGGTCGACTAGGAAAGGAAATAAGGATAATAAGAATGAATTGCATTGTAAAATCTGAAGAACAGAACGTTTTGGATATGATTCAGGATGTAGCTCAAATACGCAGTTGTGCCGCATATCATTCAATTGACCTGTGCGTTACCAAGCTCTCAGTTACAGCAAAGGTTTTAACCTCCTTTATAAAGCTGTTTCCATTGAACATTTGTGACGAAACAGGAGAACCTTTAATTTATAAAGCCATTATCAAAGCATTTGAAAAGTGCCGAGAGTCAATCATCAAACGCTGTACCGGCAGGCATCTTTTAAGCTATGTTACAAAACATATAGCAACTGAAGTAGTAAGTCTTTTTTCATTGAAGATTTCTTTTAGACATCAAGCTTGGACTTTAAAAAGGGCTGTTTATGACAGCTACATTCCAGAGCAGGAGTTATTTGCGAACAACTTCAAAGTAGTATGTCTCAGCATGCCTGCTAAAGCACGTGCCAAGCTGGTTAACGATTTGTCTAAAAAGGTACTCACTAACTGTATTGATATTTCAGTTTCTGAGAATAAAAAGAAATATCTAGTAGCCAAGAGTATTGAACATGACTTCTACTCTGACTGCATCGTTGTACATGGAGCTCAGTGATGGCAGCAGATCATAAGACTAACCTCATTAAATACACCATTATTGCCGTGTGTGTTGTCTTGGTTGCTATTATTGGATTTTCTACTCCAAAGTTTGCTTTTAATGTGATTGCAAGAGAGGGAGTAAAAATTGAAAATGCCTTTGGCACTCAAACGTTAAACCTGCTCGACAGTCGCACCATGAAACTCTATGACGGACTTTTAATTGAATCAGGAGCCTATACCGCTGTCTGGCACTTGGTTGTACCAACCAAGTCAGAACAGAAACAGTCGTTTTCTGACAAAATCATGAGAGGCGTTTTATTTTGGGCGCAGGACAGAATTAACCTTGCTTTTATTTTGCTGTTTTTACTATTGCACAGAATAGAGTTAATTCTACTGTTAATACCGTCAGCAAGCTTTATCCTTGTAGCTTCAGTGCTCACGGGATTTTTTGTACGTAAGATCAAACAAGGAAACTTCGCTTTCGCATCTCCTACAGTACACCGCTATGCCATTGGAACATTAACCATATTTTTAACAACTTTGCCGTTTTTACTTTTAGTGCCTATTGCGCTGTCACCGCATATATACACTTTTACCTTTATCGTGGTATCAATTCTGATTCAGGCTATTATTGCTAATGTCGCTAAGAGAATTTAGTAATTCTGAGATACTGAAAATTAACGATAAAAATCGAGAGTATTGCAATATACAGGCAACAAACAGCATTGTATATGATATTATTTAAGTATCGTATATTACGATACTTGTGTGTGATGGGGGGGGGTAGAAATACCTCTACCCTTTTTTTATAACGTATGAGGAGATTATATGCCAGACTATTTAATTTGGCTTATTGCTTGTATAGGCTTTTTGGGAATTGAAATGTTATTAAGCACTTTCTATCTTTTAGCTTTCAGTGCAGGAGCACTTGCAGCAAGTATCTGCTCACTGGCAGGTTTATCTTTAACAGGACAAATCACTGTAGCTGCTGTAGTAATCATTGCAGGTGTAATGATTGCTTATCATTTCAGAAAGAAATTAAAGAAACTAACACCTAATAACAGTGCAGACAATCTAGATGAAAATCAGGTTGTAACTGTTACTGAAGTTAATAACGATGGTAGTGCCAAAGTAACCTACAGAGGCACCATCTGGACTGCCTTTGCTAATGCAGGTGTTTTAAATCACGGTACTTATAAGATCGATCGTGTTGAAGGTACCAGACTAATTTTGAAAAACAATATTTAAAGGAGACTTAATATCATGGAGCAGATTTTGATAAATTTTTCAGGTGGCTTGGTAGTAGCCTTTGTGTTATTGGTTGTTGCTGTAATTTTTGCAGTAAATTCTGTTAAAGTTGTACCTCAGCAGACAGCCTTTGTAGTTGAAAGACTTGGTAAATTTCATAAGGTTTTAAATCCTGGCCTGAGCTTTATCATTCCTTTTATTGATAAAGTTGCCTACAGACAGGTTCTAAAGGAGATTCCTTACGATACCCCAAGTCAGGTTTGCATCACCAAAGATAACACTCAGCTGTCAGTTGATGGTATCGTTTATTTCCAAGTTACCGATCCAAAGCTTGCAAGTTACGGCACTTCAAACTTCGTCTATGCAGTGTCACAGTTGGCACAGACATCTCTTCGTTCAGTTATCGGTAAAATGTCTTTAGACGAGACTTTTGAAGAAAGAGATTTAATCAACAAACAGGTGGTTTCAGCTATTGATGAAGCTGCTTTAAACTGGGGTGTAAAAGTTCTTCGTTATGAAATCAAAGATCTAACTCCTCCTAGTGAAATTCTTGAAGCAATGCAGAGGCAGATCACCGCAGAGCGTGAAAAGAGAGCTGTAATTTTAGAGTCTGAAGGTAAGAAACAGGAGCAGATCAACTTAGCGACTGGTGCTAGAGAAGCTGCTATTGCTAAATCTGAAGGTGAAAAACAGTCTGAAATCAATATCGCTGAAGGTAAGGCTCAGGCTACTATCGCTATTGCCAATGCTAACGCTCAGGCTATTTCTTTAATTGCTAAGGCTTCTCAGGATCAGGGTGGTGAAACTGCGATTAACTTAAAGGTAGCAGGTCAGTATATCGAAGCTTTCTCAAATCTTGCTAAGAAGAACAATACTCTGATTATTCCAAACAACCTCTCCGATATTTCAGGAATGGTAGGCTCTGTCATGAAGATTGTTCAGGGTACAAAAAACAATATAAAATAAAATATTTGGCAGTGACCAGTAAGAACTTACACTGCCATTAAATTTCAATTATTAAAAGATAAACAAGGTAAAAACAAATGGAACTATTTAAAAAATTTAAAACACTGGACAAGTCTTTATATCAGCTTTTAATTCAGTTTTTAAGAAGTGATTATTACAGACTGCTGAGTTTTGCACTGTTAATTATACTCATCGTGCAGGTTTTCTTTCTAAATAAAGGTTAACTATGAGTTTTTTTGAAAAATTAAAGAATTATTGTGTCAAAAAAATTTAACAAAAAAAATGAAAAGAAATAAAAGATAAGAAAGATAAAAATTGATTTTTAGTACGTAACGAGGAGCCGATGCTCCTCATTTTTTTTGCCCTTTTCATTGTATATTGTCCGTTTTAATCATTTCTACAATATAACTGCAAACGAATTATTGCTAATTCGTATATCGAAATACCAAGTAATTTTCCTCTATCTTCTGATAGAGGATTTTTTTAGATCCTATGCTGATTTCATTTTTTATTATTTACTATGTAGCAATGCTCTTTTTTTGCTATGTTGATTATAGAGCTACCAAAAAGCGTTTTAGAAAGCGGTGCAGTCTGTATTACCTATGTCTGCTATGCTTTTCTTTAACCGCTACAACTCAAATAATGATCTTCATATTCAGTAATAATTGCCCTTAAATAAAAATATAATTACTCTTGGAAAGAGTCATAATAATCCTTGTAAAACACATTAATAGTTAAGTGTTTAAACTTTGTTTATCTTAATCTCTCCGAATCGTTCTCTTCGGAGAGTTTTTTTTACTCCGTCACCGTGACGAAATCAGAGTTTTTCTTTATATATCAATGTATTTCATCTAATAATCAAAACAAAATTTATTGCACTGTCACCTTTCCTCTATTGTGCCTAAAATTCGCCCTCAAAGCTAAGTCTATAAGCCTTTTATTGCTGTTTTAATAGTAGTGTTTAATACCAATTAAGGAAATAAAAAATGGCAGAAGTAAATAACACTGCTCAGACCAAGAAAGGATCTAAACAGCCTTCAGCTTTTGAAGAGATCCGCTCTACAGTCAAAGCAATCCAAACAGGAGACTTCAGAACTTCATCTAATCGTGAAAGAGCGATGGAGCGTTCTGAAAGCAGACGTAAAAAAGCCGAGCAAAGAGAAAAAGCTAAGCTTGAACGTATTCAATCCATTCCAACTGAAATTGATGCTAAAGATCCTTCACTCTTGAGTAATCAGGTAAAGCATGCACGCACATACTGGAAATACTGTATTGTGCTTGGTAATCAGTTCATACGTAATGCAACTACTCTAGCAATGGAGCATTTAGACGACATCTATAATTTCTTGGATTACAATGTCCCTGCTCTTATCAAGAACAAGGCCAAGATCAGAGCTGTTCAGGTTCAGTTAGCTTCAAGACTTAAAGATCTTCGTGAATATAAAGATCAGCAGAAAGACTCTGTATATGCTCTCTTTAAGTCTTATGGCTTAAAGCTTCAGAATCTACTTGCAGATGAGAATCTACAACGTATTACACCACCAATGCAGGTTAAGTTCACAATCAGTTCTCCTCACTCTATTGAGTTATTAAAACTGTGTGCTGAGATTGATAACATTCTTACGATGGAAGAGTACCTGGTTATGTTCGGCTACATGCAACCGGGTGTTCAAATTCGTGACGCAAGAGCTTTGGAAAATGCCATTCAGAATTACTCAAGAGCAGTATCTGCAACTTACGAAGGTTTCAATAAGAAACTTGTAGAAGTAGGTCTTCGCAGAACTCGTGCCCAGCGCCGTGACATTGCCTTAGAAAATGAAATTCATGACGCTGCATCTCGTGATGATAATTCTACAGACGACAAGACTGTTGAGTCTCAGAGTACTCTGGATACACCAGCACAAATTCAGAAATCATCCCCAAGAGCAAATAATCAGCCAAGGAAAGCTAATAGACAGTCTCAGGCCACTCATACTCAGGGACAGCGCAGTCAGGCTTCTGTAGAGCAATCTGGGGAATCTGAGAAGACAGTTGCTAAAGTAGCATCCGCTCCACATACAGAACAGCCTGCTGATGAACCTCAGCCTACTCAACGCAGAAGAACTCCTTCCAAGACAAGAGCAACTACTTCTACTAGAAGAAAAACTCCTGCGCAGAAAACAGAATAACAATACAAATGCTCCAAAAATAAAAACAAAGTAAGTACACCGTTTTACTCCACTTCAATGTGGAGTTTTTTTTACTCCGTCACCGTGACGGTAACCGTAAAAAATTGCATATTGAAGCCATTTTAAGAGGTTTTTATGAATAAAAAGTTGAAGATATTTTTAATCGTAACAGGTGTTGTTACCACATGTTTTTCTAACAGTGTTTTGGCTCAAATTACACAAATACCAGAAAATATGGAAGGCAGAACTTTCAAAGAAGCCAAGCGTCAGATGCATAACATCTTTGAGAAGTTGTATCATCCGCAGACACTGTACTGTGGATGTGATATTGCCTTTAACAGGTTCTGGTATTTTCCAAACTTACAAAGCTGTGGCTATCAAATCAGAAGTGATAAAAATAAAAAGAGAGCTCAACGCATAGAGGCAGAACATATCATGCCAGCTTGGGAATTTGGGCACAACATGCAGTGCTGGGGCAAACGTGGTGGACGTTTTAACTGTGAGCACAATGATGAACTTTTCAGAGTCATGGAGTCAGATCTTCATAATCTGTATCCTGCTGTAGGCGAAATTAACGGTGACAGAAGTAACTACCTGTTCTCAGACTCAATCAGAGCACCTTCTCCTTATGGAGAATGTAATATGAGTATTGACAGAAAGCGCCAGAGAGTAACTCCACCAGAAAGGGCTCGTGGCGTCATTGCTCGTGCTTATCTTTATATGTCTGAAAGATACGGGATAGAGTTAGATGCTGAACACATGAATTTATTTAATCAATGGAACAAAAAGTACAAGCCTGATGAGAATGAGTGTGAACGCAATATTTTAATTGGACAGGTACAGGGTAATCTTAATCACTTTGTAACTGAAAAATGCAGATGATTGTAGAGATTAAAAAAATCTTTCGTCACCGTGACGAAGATTAGAATTTATTTGTTATTTCAGGTAATTAAATCAAGTTTCAGGATCAAAAAAAAGCCCAGATTTCTCTGGGCTTTAACGTTTAATTGCAAAATATTATTGGATCATAGATGATGATGTATGCTGATTGTTTACATCGTGTTTGTTACCATTCTGATCACGACCACCAATCGGTAAGAAATCATCAACTCCGTTACCAAAATTTGTAATTTCTGAAGGTGACATTCCAGAAATACTTAACAGATTTAACCATTCTGTTAAGTCTATCTTTTCCCAATCCACTTTTTCAATTTCATCTAAAGTAATGCCATTACAGATAGCATGTTTTTTACCAAAGCCAAAGGCGCAAGCTGGGATAGCATAAGGCCATAAATTTGGACAGCCTCTTTGTGCATATCTAACTTGCTTATTCAAAATTCTTGATAAAGGAGAATCAAAACAACAGTAAACTTGTGTCCATTGCAAGCAACCACCTACAAATCCTCCAACGAAGTGTCCCGGATTTTTCATTGAACAATATCTGGAAACATAATCACATTTTTGAAGATGAATATCATTCTGAAGTTCAAAATCCTCGTCATGGCATTTTGTTGCTATATTAATAACCATTTGAACTCCTTTGTAAATTGCATATATCCAACCTATAACAGGCACTACATACTTACAGAAACTGCTAAAAGCTTCCATAACTCCATTTTTTGCTATTGTCTCACCTACTTTTTTTCCAGCTTCCTTTGCACCTTCTTTTACAAATTCACCTCCGGCTCCAGAGCCAAAGGCTGTTGCAATTTCCCTTGCTACGGCTTTATATACTTCTGATAAAATTTGAGAAACAACTTGTTTTACGTACTGGCCTACTGCATTAATGATTAACTGTTCTCCAAAATAAATTGATCCTCGAAAAACATCGCCTGCATAGGGGATCAAGTTGTTTAAACGGTTTACGATAGGGTCTGTTAGATTATCTGTAATCTGCTGGAATTTCTGACCTACGCCGGTAAAATTGACGAGCATGTCCCAACCAACACTCCAAAGGCCATTTGTTATCATTTCGCTAGGCTTTATGTTTGTATTGTTGTGCCATACAAGATCAACTTTAACATTTGAAAAGTTACCGCTTTTTACAACATCTTGAACACCTTCTAGTTTAAACATATGAGCTTGATTTTTAATGTACTGTGCGATGTCGGTTGTAGCATTACTTCCATCGCAACAATCATTCCCGGCAGCGCCCAAACCACCATTTGTGTAAAAAATCTTGCACTTTTTCTCTTCACCTTTCCAAATTAAACACTGAACACTTCCCTGTTCATTCAGCGGTTTATTTGGGTCTAAAGAAGAAGTATCTCCTGAGAATGTACAATCAACATCATTAGTTCCCTGTTGGGTCATCTGCATAAGACCAAGAGCTTTTGTGTAATCAGATGAGGAGTCACCTACCATGATATTTACACAATCTGCTCCTGCACAACTGATAGAGCCTGGACAGTTGTATGAAGATTCTGTTGTAGGTACATCTTCAGCTTTATCATAACCACAGTCGTAAATGTTTTTTTGCAGAACACAGTTATTATCAGAGTCATACTTTTCACATGATATTGTTGATTGTGAGCATCCCTGCTTTTGATATTGATCACATGAAGGTAAAGATGTTGCATTACCGTCTTTATCTTTAAATTGAGATGGTTCAACAGTTACTTTTGCAGTTGCACAGTTAAAGGAAAGTCCTGCGAAAGAGCTAATGTAGTCTTTAGAAATCTTCATACCATTTAAGAATACATGAGTAGCATTTGCATCTTGGGTAGGAATAGAAGGTCTGTAGTAGGTACATTCAACGGTACCTTTCAAAGAACCTGAATGAACAGCCTGAGCATACGAAGCACAAGTAGCATCGGTCCACTCATCATACTTAACTACAAGTGATGGATCATATTCTACTTCCATCTGAACATAAGGAATTGCTCCAGTGTAATCCATGAACATGGTCATTACATTTGAAGAACTGTTTTTAACTAAAGCAGTTACATCTTCATAGTGATGGACGTTATCCACCATATAGTAGTTTTTACCTTCGGTATTTGGAGTACAACCTTCGTTAAAGGAAAATAGAGGTTGATCTGTCTTACTAGATGATTTAAAACCTAAAGAAACATTACCTGTAAATCTAACTGTTTTTAAAGTTGCTTTTCTTACTGCTTTTGAATTTGAAATTGCAATTGTTGTTTCAACATGGTTGCTTGCACAATTTCCAGAATTTAGCTTTTGAGAATTGCTATATTTCTTTCCAAAGCCAATGCTTACACAGTTTTCTTTGTTACCTTCACAGGTATCGTACATATTACCTTCATTACCGCCACCAGTAGCTCCAACTGTTGTAGCTATAATAGGCAAGAAATCATGTGTTAATACACATCCTTTTTCTGTTGTTGGAGCATCTGTACATTCTTTAAAGTCACTGTGATGAACAGTTTTCTTCGTTGCAATGATTTTTTTATCGAGTTCACAATCTGCAAACGGATTACCGTTTGTAGTTTCAATAACACTGTTACTCTTTGAAAAAATTGGATCACTTGAATTAATAGGTTTAGACTGCGCTGCTACTTTTGCGATAGTTGAATAAGCTTGAGACTCAATGGTTGCACTGTCAGTTTTCAGATCATCATCCATATTATCTTTTTTCTGATTTGCAAGAACATCAATACCTTCGTCAGTAAGCTTGTAAGTTGCCTGCATGTTAGTTGTAGAAGGTTCTTTCTTGTTAACATAATACTTGTTAGCTGGAATTTTACCTGCTGTAGTAGGAGTCAAATCATCAGTAATCATTGGACCATCTTTGTTTACTGACTTCTGAACTTTTGAATTTCCAAATGTTATGTTTTTTCCTACAACATGAGTATTATTCAAATCGTTCATAGTCTGCTTTTGCAGAATGTATGCATCCTGAGCACCAAATTCTTGAGGAGTAATAGTGTTCTTAGCATAGGCGCTAATGCAGGTAAACATTAACGAAATCTGACCACCTATCAGGACAGTACTTATCGTTTTCTGAAATGGAAAGTTCATTTGTTGCTCCAGATTTATTATATAAATTCTTTACAGCTATTTAGAAATATCACTTGCGCCCCAACCAATGCAGCACTCATTCCAGTTCCACAGCAGGTATACAAAGTCCTCTCCTGTCACAGGTACTTTTCTGGCTGTACCCCATACAAGATCAGATTCACCAATTACATGTGCTGATTTATTTTCAGGAACAGGGTACAACATTGATAACTTGTACTGACCTTTAGGCATACGTGGAGTGTATCCGCCTTCGCAAATGTAGTCATCTCCATAAGTGATCATTAAGAAACCTCTTCTGTGCAGTGCTGACAGCATTTTTGCTGCCATCAATGAAGATGCTCTTAAAGCACCGACACCGCCTGAAACGTTACCGGTAAATGGATACATTAAGCCCCATGAACCTGCACACCAAAATAGTGAATCAATTGGTTTTCTTAAGAATGTTGAAGATATAGAGTCAGGCATACATGCGATGACTCCAACAGGATTATTGAAAAGAACTACTTCTAGGTTGGTAAAGAAAGCAATAGAGTCATCATTCCATGTAGGATCAACTTCAGACAAGAACACCACATCAATATCCATGTAATGATCTTTAAAACAGCGAGGAGCGCTGTCCATCATATTCAATATAATCAACAAAGGAAAAGCGATGTAATGGTAATGAAGAAAAGCATTTTTTCCTTCAGAAGTATCACCTTCATCAATAGTATGGATACCGGCAGCTATTCTGGAAAAGCTTAACGTTGTTCCATTCATCGTAGCTAGACAGCCAGGATGTCTTACAAACTCAACAGCTTTAGAAGGCATCCACAATGAGTATTGATAACCAGCATAAGGAAGACCATCACGATCCTGACATTCACATAGGATCTTTTTTGAACGTTCTTCTGGCATTTCAATATCATCTTCTCTTCCGCCAATAGAAACTTTCATTCCCATGGCTATCATGGGAAACATGCAGTTCCAGCAAGGTGTAGAGATCATTTTTGCACCTAGTAGCTGAGTATCAGGACACTTGGAATTATTTTTATCATTAAGTTGTGGATCTCCTGTACCAGTGCCCATGCCGTTACCCTTTTCTGCACCACCAAGATTTGGATCTTCCACATCAAAACCTTCCAGACGACCAGAGTCATCAGTACGGTTTGAATAACTATCATCTTCCATTGGAGCTTTAGAGTTAATTGCATCAGGATCAAATGCCCACACAGGCTCAACACTTGACACAAAGAAACTCAGTAGAACTGCCAGAGTGGTTTTGCGATATTTATTTTTGTTTAGTGTTAACATCAAATTCCTCGACTACAAAATCCTGACCTTTGGCATAAACCACACATGGAGTTTTTTCTAACAAAAATGTCTTCTTAATCTCTGGTACCAATGTAAAAATAGGTTCATCAAAAGTATCAGAGAGCTTACTTAGATTTTCCCATCCCTTATCTCGGTTGATACTTGTAATTAAGAACTTGGGAATAGTATTTGGATCAGACTTATATTTGTTCAGAAACTCTTTATGATGAGTCTTCATGAACTCAAGCTCCTGCTCATTGGTTGGATCGAAAACAAAGAGAACACGGTCAAATACACGCAGTGCCAGAGGGTTGATCTTGTCACCACGTCTTGCAATTACAAGCTTTTCTCCCGGATGTTTAGGATCGTCAGCTGTAATATCTTGTTGAACGGTCACTGTAGGGTCGATGACTCGTACACGGTTTTCTGTAGCATGCTCAAGTGTTTCAATTGGAATATTCTGCCAAGTGCGGGCGATAGCTTTTTTGCGCTTTTCTTCCCAGTCAATTTTGGAGGCACGCTCCTGCATTTCTTCGATTAAATCTCGTTCCTGAATTTCTTCTACAGGACCTTTGATGCCTAAATCACCTCGCTTGCCATTATAAATAGCCTGATATACAGTCTGAGGGTCGATTAGACCTTCAACACGAGCAAGTTCTTCTGGAGCCTTATTCTCTTTTCCTGTTTCAATATCACCAGATCGTTTAGGAGTCTTAGACTTCAAAACCAAGATTGTTGGTACAGATGTAATGTGATACTGACGGAACCATACAGGATTAATTAGAACAGTAGGTGGAGTTTCCAGTTTTAAATCTACAGCTATCTTCTGGATGCGGTGCAGTGTTTCAGGAATACCTTTATCACCTTTTGCCAAACCTCGAATAACCAGCGCTACACGTTCGTTGCCTGCGTGCATCTGGTAAAGCTGTTTGAGGTTTTCTTCACTCATACCAAAAGAGATAAAGATTAGAGTATCAAACTCATCAACGATACCATGATCTTCCTTAGCCTTGTTCATGTTCTCACGAAGCTTTTTGCCGTCTTCTACAAGCTTTGCAACCGACTTATCAGAAAACACTGCCTCAGCACCGTTTGCAGCAACATCAAAGGACTTTTCTTTAACTTCTTTGATGTCCTGTACAAGATCCTGATTGTCTTTAAGATAGGTATCCAGTCTGTTTTTAACGTCTTTTGAGAGTTTAAAGTCAGACTTATCTGCTGCATCTAATACTTTGTCGGTATTAACCACATTGTTGGAAAACTGTTTTATGCTTTCAACTACGGTTGAGTAGTTGTTCTGAACTTTGGCATGGTCATCCTGTGCAACCGCACTGCCGCATAGACCTGCGCTACAAAATACGAATAAAATGACCGACAATCTGGCTTTCATCTAAATTTCCCCAATATCTGCTGTCTACTGAGTTGTATGCAGTGCCCAAGCCCCAGTACTTATCGAAGTCAAGAATTTCAGAACGAACAAAATACTCAGGCTCTTTCTTGTACAGTACAGACTGAATAAGTCCCTGTGCTTTTTTCTCCTGATTTACGTAGACGCCACCATCTGCTTTTACAGATGCCTCATCCAGTGGTAGAGCTCTAATATATTTAGCTACGTTCAGTCCATCCTTGCGAGTGAACATGTAACGAGACTTAAAAACAATTAAGTCATCACGAGCAACTCTTCGGTTCCACGTATCCACAATGGCGAAATTCCACGGTATATCAATGCATGAGCCTTTGAACCTTGGCACAGAAAACTCATAACGTGAAGAAAAGACATAGAAGGCAGAGAAAGACAGTAGTACTGTCATTGCAGTTACCAGCACCATTTCTTTGAGTGTGATACTGCTTCCTAAAAATTTAAGTCTAAAGTCTCTGAACATAATGTATTTCTAAAATTCTCACTTCTTTACAGTTTGAATTTTCGCAAAAAGAAATATACTCTCAGGCTTTATATAGGGCAGGATAATTTAAAGAAAGAGCTGTAAAACAAAGTGTTTATGCGTGGTTTCGGGCTAAATTGAATATCCAGAGCAAGGATTGTGCTCTGGAATAAACTATCATTTTTTATTTTCTTAGATAAAATTTAACTACATTTTAATTTTCTTGTTTTGATTATGTTCTTTTATCACTAAATATAAATAAAGAAGCAACAGCAAAATAATTGGCAGATCTATAAATAGAACGAAATAATCAAATTTTCGTTCAGTAAAAAAACGACAAATATCTGTAAGAACAAGACTTATAGGGAGTAAGATTGCAAAAAAATTCATTCTAAATTTCCTAAATACCCGAAAACTTTTACTTCGTCTGCGATTTATTTGAGTTGTGATTTTTGTTCTTCTTTTATTTCTTCTTCTACTTTCTTAGTTTGCTTTATAAGTTTTAATTTCATATACACTGTGTAGAATAAAGCAAGAACGGAAAGTGTTAATAATACCTTAGAGCAATTTGAGAAAATTTCTGGTAGTTCATCACTAAAATAAACAATCGGACCGCATATTATGGTGAATATAAGCAACGAGAAATTTAATCTTATCAGGTTATTATCTTTGCGAATTAGAGGTTTAAATCTTCTGTAATGTTTGTAACTAAAAGTGCAGTAAGGTTTGTCTTCCTTTTTCATAACGATTTCCTTAAATAAAAATAAAATTCAAGAGTTTTTTTCTAGTGATGGTGATGTAACCGCTACATAATAAAGAAAAGAGAATTTAATTAGAGAGGATTTGAGGGGGCATTAGTCTCTGAGATTAATTTAGTAAGATAAAAAAGTATTAAGACAGATTTAAGTCTCAGAGACTATGCTTGAAGTAATTATACTCTTACAAAAGACATTATCGCATCAGACGATACGTTTTATTAAAATTTATTTCTTAATTTTTGTATTTTATTCATGAAATAAGGAAGAACTAACACACAAAAGATTATGTATACAATGTTTATCATCTTAAACAGTTCTCTAAACTCGTCATGACCTGTAAGCACTACAATATCCATAAAGAATATCGCCACAGCACCTACAGCAAAGGCAAATACCAACATTTTTTCATAACGTCCTAGTGAGACATAATGCATATAATTCATTGATTTTAGTATATTAGAAGGATTAACACCTGTCATTAACTTTGCCTTTTTAAAGTCTGACTTTCTGCGTCTTTTCATACTAAGGTAATAATAACGAGCCAAGTCACCAACAGGATCTAATCTATCCAGATACTCTGCCAGTATTTTGATGTTTGGCAACATTTCATAGGTAATGACGCCTGTCTTTTTTCCGTTTATAATTTTGTCTTCAATAATAGTTGTTGGGGTAAATTCAGAACTATCAATTGCACCGTCCGGTTTTACAACATGGACAATTTCAGGCAGAAAGAACTCAGTCATCACAACAAGTCGTTCATCTGTAGTAAGACTTCTTATGCCACCATTGCTGTCACCCCCTAAAACAATAAAGTCATTGTATATTGTCTTTTGTACAGGTGCATCCTTTTTATACCAGTCCTCTTCTGCATAAAGGAGTCTGTTGCAACACCATGAATTATATTTCTGATTGATGTCGATATAGTGCTGACACAGGATCTTTACCTGTACAACATTACCTTTTAAATCAATAAGATCATAATCAAGAATATCTATTTCATCCCAATCTAAAATTTTTGATGCTTTCTTTAAGATGCTAGGAATATCCGGCTCAGAAATGATACGGAGTTTCTCAGGTATTCTGTTTAAAGGAATTAGAACAGCATTAAATACTCTTTTCATGGAATGGGCCTTATAAATTTAAAAGTCTTTACAGAGTGTAGAGTCCGTAAAGACTTAGGAGATTAAAGATCGTTTTTTAGTACTCTGTTCTAAGGAGGAAAGATATATAGGAGAACACATATATCTAAGAACAGAGTACAGTTTTACTAACAGCCTTATAATAGCATGTTTACATAGAATATCGTGTAATACGCAACACTATAAATAAAAAAAATCCCGCATATTACTTGTCTTTAGGAGTATTAAAAAAAAGACAAACAATATGCAGGAGTGAAAATGTTTGAAATATTCAAGTATAACAATTATAAATCAAAATCAGTAAAAATCACGTCACATACGATACAAAGTACTTGCAAAATTTCTCAGATTAGCTATCTGAGTTTGAGTGGATTTTTTTTGCCCAATTTCCCTTTAGCTGTTAAAAAGAAAGCCCCCAATACAATGTACTGAGAGCTTTTACACAAGGAAGTTGGATTATAACGTTCTAGTTTTTATTATTAACTGAAATGGTTATTCTTTGTTACAGCCACAACCGCCAGTCTTCTGTAACTCATCAATCTTCTGACTCAGCTGAGAAATAACCTTTTCGTTATTTTGCTGCATCTTGGCTAGATGATTTACTTTAACAGTCGCTTCTGAAAGATCGCCATTAATAACCATGAAAGCGTAGATACCCATTACGACTGCTGCACAGTATAAGCAGTTGAGGACAACTTCGTTTTTGTTTAGATTAGACAAAAAGTCTTTTATTTTACTCATTTTACTTTCCTTTTTACTTTCCGAGATTTAGGCCATCAAGCTGCTGCATTTTGTCCTGCAAAACCAGCTTCTCAATATCCTTAAACTTGATAAATTTGACACTTGAATTGTCTTTGTTATCGGGAGCAGCAATTACTGCTCTGTCAGTAATAACCACTCCGCCCTGTGAAGCCAGATAAGCTGTAACCTGACGCAGTTTTGCATGCATAGCTGTTACATCAGCGTTTTGGTAAGCTGTAATATCATCGAACTTTGACTCTTCAACGATGTACAACTGCGGTTGAGACACAACCTCGCTGCGCAGTGTGTACACTTCGTAGCACAGAAAAAGCAAAAGGACACCTAAGGCGATATTAAGGTATTTAGTGTACATTTCTCTTCTCCTGAGTTTCTACGTTGGTGTTGTCTGTTGAAGTGGTTTGATCCTCTGCCTGCTCATCAGTCCCACTTTCCTGAGGTTCAGGTTCTGCTTCAGAGTATTCATCGTTTTCATACTCAGCATCAGATTCCTGCTCAGAGTATTCTTCAGGCTGCTCTGTAGTATCTGAAGGAACAGCTTCATCCTCTACGTAAGAGTCGTCATCAGTGTTATCTTCAGATGACTCATAATTCTCTTCTGGTGAGTCATATTCACTTTCTGGCTGACCTTCATCATCCTGATAGTACTCATCTTCACCCAGAGCGTCTTCAGTCTCTTCATGAGCGTTTTTGTTATCTGTAGGATTGTTTTCATCTTCCAGATGTTCGTCATTGACATTCTGAGTTGCAGAGTCAGCCTCATAGTCCTGAGGTTCATCCTGAAGGTTATATTCATTTTGTAAATACTCGTCTTGAGAATTATCAATTTCATTCTGAGTATTAGTTTCAGGAGTACCTGAACTTGGAACAGCATCTGGGTTGTTCAAGTCGACATCAGAAAGTTTTACGAGAGGATCTGAGCCGGGCTTACGATCTTCATAGATAAGTCCTACTTTGTGACCTTCTTTGGTTGAAGATGGATTTACAACGTTAGAAGCATCTTCAAAGATTAAGCGCTTGGACAGTGGGGACCAGTAAGCGTGCTGGTACTTGGCAATTTCGGCATCTGAAATAACGTAAGAACGCTCTCTCATATATTCTTTGAGTTCTTCATCAGACATCTTCTTGCCAAGTGGAGTAAACTCCTGCTTGTTCAAGTCTTTGTAGTCAATCTTGCCTTCATCGACCAGGATCTGGTTAATAGCGTCAGAGTAGGTAGCGCCCATTTGAACGTAATAGTTAATACGAGCAATGTCGGTAGGGTCAGTTGAGAACATCAGTTTCTCGAAGTCAGACACAATTAGTCGACCAATACCGGTACCTGCATTTGACTGTAAAAAGATTTCTGAGTACACGCCTTTAACTGTTCGTACAGTTTTAAGCTGTTCAAAGCCTGCATCGGATAAAGTTAACTGTTTCTTTTCCTTGACCTGTTCAACAGTCTGCTCTTTCTGACCTAACAGGAAGTTAAAGGCGGAGTTTGCAGCAATAGCCTGTCCAATTTGATTATCAGAAGCGTTGTACAAGTCAGCGACACTTTGAGTTGCAATAATTGCAGAAGCTTGATATTTACGGAACTTACGGTAAGCAGCTTCCATAAATTTAGCAGTCGGACCTTCTTTTAGAAGATCCCAAGCCTCATCAATCATTACCAGTTTTTTTTGTCCTGACTTTTGGGTTAAGAAAATTGACTGCTGGATCTTGAAAATCAGCTGCAACAGTACCACTTGACGTAATTCCGGCATACCGTTTAGCTCTTCCAGTTCCAGCACAGTAAAACGATTGTTGAAGGTAATAGGATCACCACCGTTAAATACTTTTCCGTAAGAACCTTTTGTCGTGAATGGATAAATTTGGGTTGCCATATCCCGTATACGTGTATCGTTATTGATACTTGCGTACTCATTTAAGCCATCTCGAATATCGTCAATAGTGGCTTCTCTGCCCTTTTGATCCCATATCCTGTCAAAAATCTGCGTCAGCACAGATTCCTGCTGAGAAGTTAACTTTTCACGATGAGAAATCATCGCTTCAAGAATAGCAATAATGGAGTCATGCTCTTCCTGAATATTATTAATCATCTTAAATGGATTTAAGCATGGAAGATTATCCTGCTGGAACGAGATAAACTCTCCATGTAAGGTGTTACACAGTTTCAGGTAGCTTCGACCAATATCAATGATCCAGACACGAGCGCCTTCTGACATGTACATGGACATCAGCTCATTTGTAAAGAAAGATTTACCTGAGCCTGACTCAGCAGCTATCAAAGCGTTGTTATTGGTATTAGAGTCCTGTAATGACAGTGTCATCAACTGACCTGTTCTTGAAATTAAAGAAACGTGTCCACGACCGGTACCTTTCCACTCGGACATTAAAGGCAACAAGGTTGTAGCGATATTGGTAGTAAAAGTATTGTAACGGCGAGCTTCCATGCCAAACATAAATTTTCTGTCTACAGAGAATGGCAGACAGTTAGTAAACATTTCTCGCTGCACATAGCGGTCAACCATGAGCTTAAAATTCATGGTGGCAAAATACTGCTGCATTGCCTGAGACATATCAATCATAGCCTGTTTGGTTTTAGCAAAGATAATGACGCTAAAAGTCATCTGTAGCAGCTTTCCGCCATTTTCAACAGCATTGTAGATCTCGTCATAGTCTTTAATCGCTGTTGCCATTTCAGGACGTGCTCTTAAAAGCACTGACGAGAAAGAGGCTTTACCTGTAAGAGAACGTTTCTTTTTGAAGTTATCAAAAGTCTTGGTATGGTTAATAACATGAATGGTAGAGACCACACAATAGTTTCCTGCAATGTTTGCTGAACGACCACGACCGGTAAAGTCACCGGCGTACATAATAGCATTACCAAAATACATCATTGCCGGATAGGTTCGAGGTGACATTACCTGTGCATAACACTGAAAGTCATCTTCGCCTTTCTTCTTATTCTTGCTGTCATAACGCTGACATAAACCAATGAAGCTACGAGTTTCATCAGAGTCATCTAGATCAGAGTCAGGATCAAAGAACTGATCACAAAGTGGGATGGTAGGATCAGGTTTAATTACTGACTTCTCCCATGAGCGGCACGGTTGCCAGTTAATGAGAGTTCCCATAACTCTAAGATACATAGATGCGTTCATTTCACGAGGACAGAAACCGGTATCCGCAAGTGAAGCGTAAGCTCTACGCTGTAACTCAGTGATTTCGAGTTTTTCGTTGTCGGTTGGTGCAAGACCATTGCGCACAGGAATTTTAATAGTAATAAATAACTTTATATCAACAATCAGACCGCAATCATAAGACTGACCTTTGTAATTTGTAACCAGAGGCTTTTTAGAATGTTCTCTTAAAAAGTTAATTCTCTGGTATAGAAGTGGAGTTAAAAGCTGATCATAAAAACCATTACGTAAGGTCAAGACCTGATCTAACTGTGAATCAAGATCAGGAGAACGATATAGCATAAAGCTGATTGTAGTATGCTCAGGAAAATCCAAATTTATGAAAGACTGCACTTGAGTATTCAGCTCATCGCCACCACCTGGAATAGGATCACAGACAAAGCCAAAACCGATGGTTCTGTCATCCATAAAGAAGAGTTTTGTTTCTGTGTCGTAGCCAATAACAGGACTTAAAACAGACAGTTTATCGTAACCTTCGAACATTATTGATCCATAGCTCCTTTGAGGTAATTGATGTCATCTACAACTGCTTTAAGTTCAGCATTTTCTTTGTCTTTTAACTTCTGAATTTTCTCTTTATAGTCTTCAAAGAGTTTTTTCTGTCTGCGTCTAACATCTGTTTGTTTCATAATTCTGCGTTCGTTGTTGTAGTTTTGAGCAATACCATAGACAACCTCTAGATTACGATACTCACGGTCGTAATGGTTCTTAAGATACTGTCTTCGATAGTTGTACTCGTTCTGAATTTGGTCTATCTGGGTTTGCAGCTGTTCAACTTCATTGACAAGATGCTTATTCTTGCCTTTGCGTTTGGTGCTTATAGCCTGTGCATCCATTTCTTCATAGTCAGATAAAGTTTTTTCCTTTTCCTGAGTCTTGTTGGTAACATCAGCATTTGTAGACTGATCAACACCTTCTACAACTAAAGCTTCGTCTTCAGTTTTGTTCGCCTCATTGAGGTATCTGCTGATTTCATCAGACATATCAAAACCGTTTAAGTCGCCACTTTTAGACTTGTAGTTAAAAGGCTCATGAGCAATCTGCTCTGAGGTGTAGTCTTTCTTTTCCTTTTCAGTTACTTTGATGTTATCAGCATCGACAGCTGACTTGATAGCAGCGACTTCTTCAGCTTCTGTTGGCTGTTCCTTATCTTCCTGAGTCAGAGGATCATCTATAGAAAGATTAGCGTAGCTGTCTAGCGAGGGAGTTTCCTCTTCTTCTTCCTCGTGAACATTCTTAGTTGAAGGATTAGCTTCATTTTCTATTGGAGTTTCATCGTAGACTTTGTCTGCTTTGAAGTCTTTTGTATGCTCTGAAACTGTTCTCTGTGCTGCCTGAAGAGCAGCTCTCTTACCAATCTGAGAGTCAATCTCACCTTTTAGCTCTTTAGGCAGGAAGTTCTTATCAATGTTGGTGTTACGGTGTTCGGTTAACCACTGATACAGGCCTTGCATAGGAATACCACGTGAGATTGAGCCGTCATAGTCGATTAAGAATGGCAGACCGTCTACGCCTGCGTAATAAGCAGCAGTCATAGTCTTGTCGTAATTATCCATCTTGCACTTGTTAGTAGAAAGTTTTTCTAACTTTCCACTGTACAGAAGATTACCGATTTTTGGATTGCCCTCTTCACGAGCACAATAGAACTTTAAAGCCAGCTCTTTAGACTTACTGTTGTCAGCTGGAATTGGCACAAAGTAGAAAGTGTAATCATCCTTTTCAGGAAAATCGTTAACCAAGTCAATTAGCTCATGAGTAAGAGAACTGCCGGCGTCAACGAAGAATACCGCCTCTTTTTCACCGTTGCCGATTCGAGCTGAAGACAAGGTGTCAGGATCAATAGAGAGTTTTCTTAAATTAGCCTTTAGAGCGTAATTCTTAATATCTTCAACACCAGTTAACTGTTTCATGCTGTTATAGGTGTCATAGACTTTACCTTGGAAGATAAAACGACCGTTCTCAGATACTAAAATCATCTTGCCAGGAGTAGCTTCAATAGCAATGAGATAGCCGACTTTCAAAGGAGCTGTTGAGTTGAACATCTTTTTAATCTTTTCAACCATCTTCTTACGATCTTCTTCTGAGATGGTCTTTGGGTCGACATTGTCTAGACCTTCAATCTTGATACCCAGCAATGATGTTAAGGTAGTAACTGTACTGTCAACATCTTCCTTGTAGTCATTAAAGACTTTGTTCTGAACTTTGCCGGTTTCCATGACATCTTTTTTCTGCTGAACAAGTTCGGCAATCTGCTGCTTTCTGTCTGCTTCAGATACATTTGCCTTTTTCATCTGTTCAATCTTCTGATCAAGTTCAATCAACTTTAAAATCTGTTCTGAAGACAGATTTTTCTTGGCATCAGGATCAGCTTTTCTGGTGACGGTTTTAATTTCAACTTTTGCGGTTCCGTCACCGTGACGGACATCTTGAAAAACCGCATTAGACTGCGATTTATCAGCATTTTTTTGAATTGAATTGTCTGTATTTTCAGCAGGTAATTTATCGGTGACGACATCGAGTGCGAAAGCTGATGTCATGACAGACAATAAAGCTGTACAGATTAAAGTTTTTTTCAGTTTCATGTGCATCCCTGTGTATTTAAGAATTACTTTTTACAAAACACTTCTAAAAACATTCTGTAAAAAGCCCCCTGTAACAGGGGCTTGTAAGTAGAAGAAATTACTTAGTGTGAGAACAGCTGATTACCTTCTGCTTCGTAGGTTGCAACAGACTGCTCAACCTGAGCTACGTTTACACCGGCACCAGTATCATCCATGATGTTGTCAACGATGGTTGGTGAGTTGTACAGACCAATTGCCATTACAACACCCATAATGAAAGCCCAGAACTGCTGAGACTTTACGGCGATAAACGTTCCGCACAAGATCAAAGACAAAGAAATTAAAGAACCTAAAGTTCCTTTCATATTTGTTACAACGAAGTCTTTAATATCACCGAATATTTCGTTACCGCCATCAGCCATTGCGCTGTTGCTCATCAGCATGAAAGCACTGACACCTGCAACTGCAAGTAAACCGGTCTTTAAGTTTTTACCTAATTTAGAGTGAGACTTTAAATTAGAGTTTGTTTCGATGTCACATGACATAGTTTCGTTATTTACCATTTTGATCCTCTTATTTTTCTAATGGTGAAAAGGTATTTGAGTCATGAATGTCCTGAGAGTTAACTCCAAGCGTCCATCTTCTTGGTGAAACCTCTGTGTACACATAACCCGACATCACAAAATCTCCTTCTTTATCTTCGTAAGGAGCTACCCAAATGCGCATTACCTGTGGTGGAGTTCTAACAGGTATAGGCTCATCGGGAAGGCGATTGGTTACATAGTTGTCCAGTACAAAGTCGGACTGACCGTTTTTAGTACCGTCATCAACGGTTTTGTCCTCTTTCTCAAGCTGCTTCTCTCTTGCTAACTTCGCAGGTGTCTGACCGTTTTGGGTCATTTCGTACATCTGTGAAGTTGAAGCACAAGGAACGCCACCGTTTTCCATCTTGCATGAAAACTCATCGTCACCTAATGCAAGTGAAGAACAGCCTGTCAGTACTGAAGTTCCCAGCATCAATGCTAAGGCACCAGCACTTATGCTTATTAAGCGTAAATGGGCAGATTTATTGGTATTCATTCAAAATTCCTCTTATTACTGAATTAGTTCTGGATGTTGAGCAGCTAAACCTGATGGGTTTTCCATTTCAGTTGGAGTTGTATAATCAACTGTTCCCTTGTTCTTATGAGCTGCCTGTTCTTTTAAAGCTTCCATCTGCTTTTCGGGGGACTCTTTAACAACTGAAAGAGTGGTTCCTTGTGTCAGTGTCACAGTAACCTCACGACCCGCATCAACTTCGATTACAGGGAAGGTCTGCTCTGCCATAGACATGTAGTAATCTGCTAACTTGTCTAAAGCTTCTGAAGCGCCGTTGAAGAGGCCATTGTTTAGAGTTTCACCTGAGAAGGCTTGAGTGTAGGTATTTGAACTGGAGCCTGAAATGTCCAGTTTCTGCACACGTTCTGTCTGGAATGAATCGGACATACCAGATGCGAAACCGGCTAACATGGCGTTACGCAAGGCTTTACCGTTACGGGTAATTAAACGACCACTGATCCCGGCTTTACCGTCTTCACCTACTGCGTATGATGGGAACTTAGTTTCAATGATGGAGTTGTCATTAGCTACACAGGAAAGAGTATCTCCTCGTAGAAGTGCTCGTTCTGATGACATGTCTCCATAGCCTGACAGGGTCAGAAAGCACTCACGAACATCTGCTTTCTTTAAGTTAGGCAGAATAGCATCATCCTGTACACGCATAACGACAGGAAAAGGATCTTTACGTGCGTTTACACCTGTTGGGGCATATAGACCTGACAGCAAAGTACCTTTAACAAAAGTACCTGTTGGCAGATATACCTCAGGTTTAGCATCGAAAGAAGCAAGACGAGCTTTTTCCGCTCTCTCGGTATCATCCTCACCAATAACATTGATCTTGTTAGGAAGTTCAGCTACAGCGTTACCGTCATTATCAAGTTCTAATGTATCTGTCTTGTTCTGTGATACATACTTCTCAGCGTACAGAGCGTTAGGATCAACAGTGTTTACAGAGCGTTCAAGGAACGGTCTTGTATTCTGTCGCTGATTAGGCCTTGGTGTATAAGTACCTGCATTTGTAATTTCACCTCTAGCATTAGGTCTTGGTGTCTCATCGTTAGTTTTTCTCTTTTCTTCAGCTTCCTTCTTTGCAGCTGTAATAGCAGGTGCACTGTTCACTAGCTTGTTCAAGCGCTGGTTTTCGTTGGTAAGCTTAGTGATTTCGTTGTTTGTCTGCTCCTGTTGGTCACGTAACTGACGCTGTAAGTCTGCTATTGACTGATTCAACTGCGCAGTTTCTCTTTTCATGTTCTGTGTAACAGTCAAATCGGATTTCAACTTGTCAAAGTCTTTCTTTAAGCGTTTGTTTTCCGCAGCCTGAGAAGTCAGCTTGTCATTAGCAATCTTAATCTGTGCGATTAAAGATTCCATACCAAGCTCTTTAGGCGAACGGTCTGTCAGAACATTTTCAATAGGTTTTTTACTGCTGCCAAAGCTATTAGGATCACTGGTACATTTCATGATTAGCACCATGCCAGCTATAAGCACACCAATAACAGCATACTTCTTTTGCTTTGGTGTCAGTGTCAGATTAAATTTCTTATTCTCTTCTGCCATCGAATTTACCTTAATTTAAAAGTGAACGGCGCTTGGTTACTGCTGTGTTTGCCTTCGAGTTAATTCGTTGTACAACGTAGATTTCTGTTGACTGATTAGGCTTTAGCAGGTTGTATGGATATGCTGCGACCGCTGCGACATCGTATCCGCCACAGGATGCCTCAATGAGTTCGATTGGCTGATTGGAAACATTAGTTACTTTTCCAATGGTATAGTTGAGGTTTACACCCGCCATCAGCTGTCCTTTAGAGAAGTCAAACTTTAATCCTGACTGATTACATACAGGTAAGTTATACTTTGAAGGTATCTTTTGCAGATGGTAGCCTGATGGAACTTCTCCTAAGGCAATAGCAAGAAGAGTCTTCTTTAATGTATTAACGAACGGTTGTGAGGTTTCCCAAACGTTCGCCTCTTCAGATCCTGAAAGTGTTACTGAGTTTGAATCATTCAAAACCAGATTAACTTCACGTGGTGGTATTCTGCGTGGTACTAAAGTCAAGGAAATTGCTGTCTGTTCATTACCTTTTTCTGTAATAAACAAACCTAATGGGTAGTCTTTTTTGGTGGAAACATATACTACGTTTCCTTTTACACAGACTTCACCGCACTCTTTTCCCTTGCCACCCTGCAATGCACTTGAAAGAATTTGTGGATTGTTGAATGGTGTAATAATTCTGTTTGGTTGGTCTGTTGATATAGTTATGATCTGGTTTACACCTGGACGAACCTTTAAGTCTGTACTGCCAGTTGTAATATCACCGTACTTCGGTACATTGGTCATTACTGATTTAGGTACTGCTGGAATAGCAGCCTTCAATTTCTCTGCATCGGCTGGCACATCACCATACATTGAAGTGGTTTCTTCAAGTTTCTGTCTTGTTCTCTTTAACTCAGCTTGAGTAGCTTCCAGCTGTGCTCGAATTGCTGCATTAGGATCATAGGCATTTGTAGTACTAGAAGAACTTGCTCCCTGTACAAGTGGTGCTCTGGGAGCAGGAGATGAAGAACCTGAAAATCGTTCTTCAGCTTCCAACTCAGCCTGAGAAGGTGCGTCTTTCAATTCAATCATAGGTGAGGTGTTTCCGTCACTGTCATCCTGACGTACCATTCCCTGTGATGTTGTTATCATTGGAGCTGTAGTTCCGTACTTACGGTTAAATACAGCACCCGCACTTGGTGTATTACCATTAGCATTGTTGACGTTATGGGTCTGTTCTTCAGTTGTTGCAGGTGAACCTGTAAATACTGATTTCACTTTTGGCTGTGAAGTTAATTCAGCAGCTCTTACCTCTCCAAAGATACTTGCCTGTGCTGTGTTGGTTCCAACTGAATAGCCAGCTAGACACAGACAGACGGTTATCGCTGTTAACTTTTTTTTCATTTTTCTTCCTGTGTTTATTTACGTGAAGACTTGGTAGGCTTCTTTGACTTTAACTTCTGCTCGGTATGAGCTTGATCTTCATAGGTGTTGATATACAGGATTTGTGGCATGTATCCCTGTACGCCAATAATGAACTCGTATGTTCTGATATGCTTCTTCTCAGCCAGTCCCGGTGCTTTAATGTAGTAGTCACCTTCTACGAATACCTTATCTGTTGATGGTTCATAGATATATCTGTGGATTTCAAAACGTACAGTAATACGATTCTCTTTGAACTGTGCAGCTTGTGCTCGCAATGCAGTGATGGTCTGCTCGTAAATGTCGTTTGGAAGTAAAGGTGCAATTCTCTTTTCAATCATATCTACTGAGCCGTAGTTACAGTTTCCAAGCAAAATTGCTAATGCCATGCCCCAAGCTGTCTTATATGACTCAGAAGCTATGTCTTCTGATATATAGCCTGTCTGCTGCAATGTGTATGGCACAATGGTTGTAATCGTCTTCTTGTTTAACACGGTAAAAGCAAGTAATACCGTTGTAATACTTAATGCGCAGATTGAAATTCTTCCAAGATATTTCTCTGCACGTAAAGCTTTGTATGAGGTTGATAGGTTCTTAAACAGCATCTTGTTTTGCTAGTCCTTTTTCTTTAAAAAATTGGTGAAGTCAACATCTAATGGTGCTTTTACTGTTGTAGGAAGAAATCTTCTGTTGAATGGACGACACATTGCAAAATCCACGACTAAATTAATTTCATTCTTTTAAATTCATAGATTACTTCC
>ENA-ORPK01000223-ORPK01000223.1-human-gut-metagenome-genome-assembly--contig:-NODE-223-length-54990-cov-5.425648_pt1 | contig 54990 bp, 49 predicted proteins | sample MGYA00242139_ERZ509068 | MGnify/ENA primary metagenome ERZ509068 (study PRJEB26280, sample SAMEA2338687) | human gut metagenome | biome: human gut; feature: human-associated habitat; material: faeces...
TAGAATTAGAACGTTAAAGCGAGTTTCTGGTTTACACAGAATTCCGTATTCTCTCAATTAAGTGTCAGCAATAAATAAAAATCCGTAAAAAACTTTTAAAAATTATTTGAAAGTGTTTACGGAAATTGCATTGTTATAGACACTTAATTAATAAAGCAACATAATTAACTTATTATGGGTGCCGAAAAAGAATTGAAAAAAGCCATAAAAAGCGGAAATAGCGAGAAAATCAAAAATGCATTCGAAGGCTTTTACAACAAAAACGTAAGGCTTGTGTATCGTGTATTGATTGATTCTTTTGGAAAAGATGATGAAACAAGTGATGATGTCCAAGAATCGTTCGTTGCTCTTCTAAAGGATCCATTAAAACTCTTGAGTATTAATAGAATGGCGGATTATTGGATAAAGACAGCGAAGTACATTCGTTACCATAGAATCGAAAAACAAAATACTGTCGAAAAAGAAGTAGAAGAAATCGAAAGTGGATCAAGTTCAATACCGAAGTTAGTTCAAGGAAAAGAAATATTTGCAAAAATAGAAGAATGGCTAGGACATCCTGACTCAGATATAGTCATTCTAAAAGCAGCATATGAGTATAAGGAAAAAGAAATTGCAGCAAGGCTAAAGATAAGTGAGGATTCAGTCAGCTATCGTTATAGAAAAGGTATAAAAGAGTTAAAAAGGAGGCTAAAGGATGAAGAAAAGTAAAATTGAAAAACATTTATTTGATGAAGCCGATTCTTTAATCTCGGATGTCCCTTCTTTTGAATCGATCGATAAAAGAGCAGATTGGGATGACATTGCAAGTAAAACATGCAGACAAAAGAGAATACATTGGGGGGCTATAGCCGCTACTGCGTGCGCTTGTTCGCTTATAGTTGGGGTTACTTTAGGATTGACCATACATTACAACACAAAACCTCCGACTCATTATGGGCAAGGGGAAGAAAGGCCAATTGTACTAGGTAATTTTAGAATAGATAAATGGAGTTGTTTGAATGAACAGTGGGATTTTTCTGAATCTTCCTTAATTGTTCAAAAAGAGAAAGCGATTAAGGCCTTTGGCAATGTGGATATATATGAAAAAGATGGAACATTTGCTTGCTCAATTTCTTTTTATGGCAGCCCATTTGCTTATTTTGATTTCACGGATTTTTCCCCAAAACTAGCAGGTTTTGGTGGAGACGCCCTTTATGAAAACAATGTATACCCAGTCCGTATAACTTTTGGATTCGTGTCTGAACAGCCAAAAAGTCTAACAATTGCATACGGAAATACATCATCGGATTCATCTGGGTATGCAAACTATAATTTAGTCAAATAAATTTACGGAAATTGTGCAACCAAACACACTTAATTAAAAGATAAGTGAGGTTTTTATGTTAGAACAATTAATTTTAATTTCGGCATCTCTAGTCGGCATGGGTGACGGGAAAGTAGAAATGCCAGTTACGATGGCAGTCGAAAAACTAAATGACTGTTTGGAAAAGCAATTTGGAGAAGACATGGGTAAAGATGGGTGCTCCCCTTTGTATTCAGGAAACAACATAATTGGATTTGAAGCAAGCATCAGTCAAGATAAAATCAGTTTTGATTTAGATGGATATCTGATAAAAGAATATGAAAAGCCGCCACTCTATGCTTCCAACGCATCATCGTTAACACCTTTAAAAACGTTAATTTCAAAAAGCGGTTTCGCAACTACATCATGTGTTTCGCAGATTTCATCATTAGCTAATAAGCCACATCAAAAATCGTTTGGAATATGGAATCCTGTTTCTTTTGAATCAGTTGAGAAAGACTGCGCACAAATAGCATCCATGGATTTGATTTACACATACAAAATGTCAGGAAAAGGAAATCCTTCTACTTACACTTCTTATGAGAAGTTATTAGAAGCATTGAAGAAATCGCAAAAATATCAAGACGATTTAGGCACTTCTTTAACCGATTTCCTTGTGGGGTTTAATTCGGTCCTATCTTCGTCTTTTCAATTGGCAGAAGGCATATACGATGCCACAAGGCCAGTTGTTTGCGCATACTCTCCAGAATCGAAAAATTTAGGTCACATAGCCATGAAAATAGGAGAAGCAGAAACTAAATTCCTGGAAATATTTAAAACCAAATGGGATATAGTAGTTTCTTCAAAACCAAATTATTATGGCGTAGAACCTACTGGCGTTAACAAAACCATAGAAAGTTGTTTCTTTGGCGTTCAATCAAATAGAAGACAAGCTACGTTTGTTTTATCAGGATGCTAGGTAAACGAAACGGAAAATTTAAAACCCCTAACAGCAAATCCGTTAGGGGCATGTATTAATTTATTACTTTCCTAGACCAGTTAATTCTTTAAAATGGGGCAAGCCTAATATCCAGTCACAGAATACGTGCCATTCTTTAAGTTTGTGGTTGCATCTTTGACGATACATTGTTTTAAGTTGTTGATAATTAGTAGTCATAGTTGCACATAAGCAAAATCCACAAGGCAACGAAGCGACTAAGACACGCCACTTGGCTTTCTTTTCGTCTTTATGATCATCATCATCTGGAATTTGATTATATTCTTCAACTAATTCTTTCATTCTTTCTAGAATTTTAGGATCGGTATCATCGACACATTGGCTAGAAACATCAAATTTTAATAGGCAGTGCATTGTTGATTGGCTAGAAATAAAATCAAACCAATGATAACGTTGGGCTTCTTTCCACCAATATAAAGGAGCGGCAACATCCAATTGGACCGTAATTCCTTTTAAGAAATTATCATGCCCCTCGCCAGAAGTAGTAGAACCAAGTCTAGAGGCTCTAAGGAAATCTTTTTCGTTAGCCTCGCTAGTATCGATTTTTACCCTCATAGGGTTTCCGCTAGCCTTTACGGCTCTTTCTAAGCCATAAACATAAGTGTTGCTTACTTCGAAATTCATCTGCATGCCTCCATTAAATTTTCTAATAAAGCTAATCTAGTCAATAATCCGACTCCGCCCGGAACAGGTGTTTGTAATTTTACAGGCAAATTTGGAATTGCATCTCCATGCAACTTGCCATCTACCCCTCTATTTATTCCAACATCAACAACATAGCAATCCTTATTGTATTCAAAATCGTTATTAAGGAATCCTTCTTTTCCAATTGCCACTACTATTAAATCGGCATGCTTGATATAGAATTTCTTGTCTTCAATAGAAGTCTTTGAATGCAATACAGTTACATTGCAGCTTCTGCTTAATAATAATCTAGCCATTGGCTTTCCAACTATGTTTGACCTTCCTAGCACTACTGCGTTCTTGCCAGAGAAAGTGAAACCTTCATTCTCTAAATAGGAAACTATTCCCTTTGGGGTGCAAGGAATAAAAGAAGACAAAGGATGGAATCCATCTATATCTTTTTTAGGAGAAACTGCTAATTTAATAACATCTTCATTGATATGTTTACCTAATGGTAATTGGACAATTAATCCATCAATAGAAGAATCGTTATTGCATTTATCTATAATCTTCAATAATTCTTCTTGGCTAATAAGTGGGTCAACTTTATTTAAAATAACATTAGCCCCAATTTCGTCTCCATCTTTTAATTTGCCCCTGACATAAGCATTAGAAGCAGGGTCATCATTAGCCTGGATTATCATTAAAGTAGGTTTCTTGTCCATGGAAGCAATCTGGTTTTTCAAAGTTTGCTTCCTCATATTTACGAATTCTTTTATTTCCATAATGAAAAGTTTATCACGTAGAAAGGTTTCTATATAGAAGAAAAAACGCCAAATGAGAATAAGCTCAGATGGCGTTAAGTTTTTATTCCAACCTAATTAGGCAGCAGTAGAAGAACCACCACTAACAACAGAAACAATCAAGGCTAAGAACAAGAAGAGAACAGCAAAGGCAAAAGTTAACCAAGTAACTACCTTTTCAGAGCCACGCTCCTTAGTTTTAGCAAAGACATTAAGCCCTCCACCGGTGATAGCACCAGAAGCACCTTCCGATTTACCACCTTGCAATAGAGAAAGAATAATTATGATTAACGAAACAATGATAAATATGATGTCATACCACTTCATAGCAAAACCCTCCACTAATTAGTGCTAGTAAAGGATAGACTAAAAATCCAAACTTTACAACAACTCAAAATAACTACTTTATTCATTTGAATAAATCTAGAAGGCTATAACCCTTCCTAAAATTCTTATCTAAATAAGCATGGTTCCTATCAACAATGAAGCAACTTACACCTGCGTTTCTAGCGCATTCTTCATCTTGAAGTGAGTCTCCAACATAGCAAACATCCTTATTTGGTTTTACATTCATCAATGAGCAGCCTAATAGCAAAGGTTCGGCATTAGGCTTTCCGTTTTTATACATATCATTCCCAATAATAACTTCAAAATAGGATTCTAAATGGAAAAAAGAGAGAACTTTTCTAATATGATCAGATGTATTTCCCGATACAATGCCTATCCTATTTCCTTCATTTTTTATTTTATCCAAGACTTCTTTTGTTTCAGGGAATATCTTAATTAAAGATAAAGATTCAGGAGAATCTATAGCAATTCGAACAGCCTTAACAAAAGTAGGCCAATCTTCTTCCTTAATATTTTTCATTTGCAAAGTCTGAAGCAAAGAATAATGCATGAATTCGTCAAATTCTTCATCACTAATATCATTAATCCCAATAGAAGAGAATCCAGCTTTATAAACTGGGCGTAATGATAATTTTGTATCAGCTAAAGTTCCATCAAAATCAAATATATAAACCATAAAATATACCTACTTATCTAATAATGCTTTTGCTTCAAATAATATATCCCTAAGTTCTGCCGCTCTTTCAAAATCATAAGCTTTAGCGGCATCATTCATTTGTTTTTGGATGTCTTTTATCCTAATCTCAAGTTCCTTACGTGAACTCTTTTGGCTAAGCTCGATTATCTTCTTGGTCTCGTCTTCGCTGTTGGATAATGGAGGCCTAATCTCTTTTACAATCGAGGTTGGGACAATACCATTTTCGTCGTTATATTTCTTTTGGATAGCCCTTCTCCTATTGGTTTCTTCGATTGCCTCTTTCATAGAATCCGAAATAGAATCGGCATACATATTAACGGTGCCATTTACGTTTCTAGCAGCCCTACCAATAATCTGAATCAAGGAACGTGTACTTCTTAAGAATCCTTCTTTATTAGCATCCAAAATACATATCAAGGATACTTCTGGTATATCAAGGCCCTCTCTAAGTAAATTAATCCCTACAAGCACATCAAACTTGCCCTTCCTTAATTGATATATAATCTCACTTCTTTCTAATGTCTTTGTTTCGTTATGAAGATATGTAACCTTTATTCCTTTTTCCTTTAAATATAAAGTAAGGTCTTCCGCCATCTTGATTGTAAGGGTGACAATCATGACCCTTTCATTCTTTTCGATACGTTTCCTAATCTCGAAAATCATGTCATCGACTTGGCCTTGTGTTGGCCTAATATTGATACATGGGTCCAATAAACCAGTCGGCCTAATGATTTGTTCCACTACTTCATGATGACATTTTTCTAATTCATAATCACCTGGAGTCGCGGAAGTACAAACTACTGCAGAAGGCATTAGATCCTCAAATTCTTTGAAATTAAGAGGCCTATTATCTAAAGCAGAAGGCAATCTAAAACCATATTCAACCAGTGTTTCTTTTCTAGACCTGTCTCCATTATACATGCCTCTAACCTGAGGAATGCTTACATGGCTTTCATCAATTAGAAGTAAGAAGTCTTTCGGCATATAATCCATTAAGGTGTATGGTCTTTCTCCAGGACGTCTTCCATCGATATGCCTAGAATAATTCTCAATGCCAGGGCAACGTCCAAATTCCTTCATGGAATCCATATCCTGCCTAGTTCTATTTTCTAGTCTTTCAGCTTCTAGCAATTTGCCATTATCACGGAAATACTTAAGCCTTTCATCTAATTCAATAGAAATAGTATTGCAGGCTGCTTCTATACGCTTTCTAGTCGAAGCATGATCATAGGCAGGGAAAATAGGATAAGTCGCATAGCTTCTTTCTATATTTCCCGTAACTGTATTTATTTGATGAATAGTTTCAACTTCATCTCCAAAGCAATCGATTCTAATAAAATAATCATGGGTTGCAGGAGCAATATCTATAACATCGCCATGCACCCGAAAAGTGCCTGGCTTCAATTCGAGATTATTTCTAGTATATTGGGCATCTATTAAATGTCTAAATAAGTCAGCTCTATCTAATGTTTCATTTGCCCTTATTTCAAATATCAATCCTTTATATTCGTTAGGATCTGAAAGGCCATAAATAGAAGCAACAGAAGAAATAACAATCGTATCACTCCTAGAAAGAACCGAATTCATCGCACTAGTTCTCATCATGTCGATTTCTTCGTTCATAACTGCATTTTTATCTATATATGTATCAGATTTAGGGATATAGGCTTCAGGTTGATAGAAATCAAAATTGGATATAAAGTATTCGACTCTATTCTCGGGAAATAATTCCTTAAATTCCCCATATAACTGGGATGCTAAAGTTTTATTATGAACCAGAACCAAAGTGGGTCTATTTAAAGCAGCCACAATATTAGCATCAGTAAAGGTCTTGCCTGTACCGGTCGCTCCTTTTATTACTTGGATTTGTTTTCCTTCTTTAATGCCTTCTAATATTTTTGCTATGGCTTCAGGTTGGTCGCCAGTAGGCTTAAATTTAGACACTAATTTAAAAGGCTTCCTGACGTATTCCATATTATTTCTTCTTTCTTTTAATTGTCAAAGGCAAGAAACCTTCGCCATGAACATTGCTTGCATCAGTAAAAATCAAAAAGGCGTGATCATCAACTTTTGAAACATAATTCTTTAACAAGTCGGCTTCTTTTTTGCTTAATACTACCCTAACTAATTTTCTATTCTCGCCAGTATATCCACCAATGGTATCAATAATAGTGCATCCTCTATCCATGTCGATTTGAACAAAATTAACTATGTCTTCGTATTTAGAAGAGATAATATCGCAAGTTACATAACTAGAAGATGCAACATAGATAATTTGGATCATCGCGCCGGCAATAAGGGCAGACAATATCCCAATTAATCCCAAGGGAATAATATCTTCTTTATTCCAAAGGCAGATAATACCTATCACAACGATTGTAGAATCTATTGTCAAAGAAGAAACCGATTCTTTAATGCGAGTATATTTTGCAATAATCGCACACAAAATATCAAATCCGCCAGTAGAACCATGGCCTTTAAAAGTTATAGCAACCCCAGCTCCAACAAATATCCCTCCGAATATACCAGCAAGAAGATATCCGAGCATTTTCTCGTCCATATTAAGCAAGGCGTTTGATATAGGGTTTAAAAGATTTGTTCTATAAAGCAAGGAGACAAAAGCAGGGTATAGAATTGAGGCCAATAAAGTATGGGCAGAAAACTTCTTTCCCATGAAAATAAGTCCAACGAAGAAGAGCAATATCGTTATAGTCCAAATGACAATATCGACTATTTGAAAATCAACTCCATTAGCATCCAAAAAATATTGAATGATAATTCCAATAGAAGACAGCCCGCCGGTAATCAAATCAAAAGGAATAAGGAATGCAGCGTTTCCAAAAGCCAACACGAAAGAACCAAGAACAACTAATGAAACATTAATTATTCCCGCAATAATTTGTTTTTTTGTTAGGTTTTTAATTGGATTTAGGTTCATCTTTTCTTGATTCCATTTCTAGATATGCATATAAGAATGCATTTATATTTCCATCCATTACATCTAAGACATTGCCGGTTTCTTCACCAGTTCTATTATCTTTGACTAATGTATAAGGCTGGAAAACATAGCTTCTAATCTGTGAACCCCATTCAATATTTTTTTGCTCTCCAACAATGGATTTTAATTGAGCGTCTCTTTCTTCTAATTTCTTTTGCATGAGTTTATCAGTAAGCATGCTCATACATGTTGCTTTGTTTAATAACTGGCTACGTTCAATTTCGCATTGGACAACAATTCCAGTTGGCAAGTGGGTAATTCTAACTGCAGAGGAAACTTTATTGACATTTTGTCCTCCGGCTCCCCCAGATCTAAATGTATCGACCCTTAAATCTTTTGGATCAATTACTATATCGCTTACTTCGCCAAATTCAGGAACGACGTTAACAGAAGCAAAAGATGTATGCCTTCTAGCATTAGCATCAAAAGGAGAAATCCTGACTAGACGGTGTACCCCTTTTTCTCCTTTAAGCATTCCATAGGCATCATCGCCAATGATTTTTATAGTAGCACTTTTAATACCAGCTTCGTCCCCTGCTTCTATATCTATAGGTTGGACTTTGAAATTGTTTCTTTCAGCCCATCTTCCATACATTCTTAAAAGCATATTGGCCCAATCTTGGGCCTCTGTTCCTCCAGCACCAGGATGAATTTCGATGGTACAATTTAAAGAATCATACTTTCCGGAGAATAGAAGTTGATGACGGATGCTCTCGCAAGAAGAAGCAAGTTCATCTTCTGCCTCTCCAATTAAATCCAACATATCAGCATCGGATTCTTTTGTTTCGGAAAGCATTTCTACTATATCTTTATAAGCGGATTTTGATTTTTCGTAATTTTCGATTTTGTTTTGAAGCGAAGAAAGACGTCTGCAAATTGTCTTTGCATTGTTTTGGTCATCCCAAAAACCATCTTGGTTTTGCTTTGCTTCCAGTTCGGCAATCTCGGAATTTATTTTAGGTAAGTCAAAGAGAATCACCGAGCTGTGTAACAAGTTCGCCTAGCTTTTGGGCTTGTTGTTTTAATTCCACTAGCTCTTTCATTTTATTCCTCTTTCTTATCTTCTTTTGGTTCGGCCTTTACTTCGATTACGTTTTCGTCGTTAGTTTCTTCAGGCTCCTTTTGGATTTGAAGTTGGACATTCATGAAATTAAATACGCAGTCGACTGCAATGTTTTGATTCATTTCACGGAATAAGGAATAACCTTCGTTGACGTAATCTTGAAGTGGGTTAGTCTGAGCATAGGAACGAAGTCCGATACCTTCTCTTAAATGAGCCATGGTATCGATATGTTTAGTCCAGTTCCTATCAATAACGGACAAGGAAATTTGTCTTTCAACTCTGTCGGCTTGCTCTTCTGGCCAGGTCTTTCTCTTTTCTAAATAATTAGCATATAAGAATTCCCCAAGGTCTTCTCCACCTTCTTCAACTGTTGCTTCATCATAAGCTTTAGCTGGGAAGGTTCCTTCTTTTACAAATGAAGGTTCGACTAACTTCTTCAATGTTTCTCCATCAATTAAGCCTTCGTCTTTAGAAGCGGCAACTGCCTTTTTAGCAAGGAAAGCACCGGTATCTTTAAAGAAAGTGTGAACTAATTCGTTAATATCTCCAGCAAGCATGATGGAGTCTCTACGATCGTAGATAATTTGTCTCTGCTTAGCTAAGACATCATCATAGTCGAGTAAGTTCTTACGTGTATCAAAGTTTCTTCCTTCAATTTGCTTTTGAGCATTAGTTACAACATTTTGGATAATCTTGTTTTCAAGATGATCTTCGCCAAGTTGCTTAATAAAGAATTCTCTTCTTTTGTCATCGACGAACCTTCTCATGAGCTCATCTTCAAAAGATACGTAGAACCTAGAATAGCCTGGGTCGCCTTGACGTCCAGAACGACCTCTTAACTGGTTATCAATACGTCTAGATTCATGTCTTTCAGTGCCTAAAACACATAAGCCACCTAGTTCTTTTACACCTTCACCAAGTTTAATATCAGTACCACGACCAGCCATGTTAGTAGCAAGTGTAACAGCACCTTTTTCGCCAGCATGAGAAATGATTTCAGCTTCTCTAGCTTGGTTTTTAGCGTTCAATACTTCATGTGGAATGCCGGCTTGAGTTAATAAAGCAGATATTTCTTCGTTGGATTCGACGGAAACTGTACCGATAAGGACAGGTTGTCCTTTTTCGTGTCTAGCTTTGACTTCTTCTACTAACCCCTTGAGTTTAGCCTTATGGGTTCCATAGATATAATCCATGTCATCAATTCTTTGGATTGGCCTATTTGTAGGAATTGTAATGACCTTCATGTTATAGATCTTTTCGAATTCCTCTTCTTCAGTTTTAGCAGTACCAGTCATGCCGGATACTTTCTTGTATAATCTGAAGAAATTCTGGTAGGTAATAGTAGCCAAGACCGTTGTTTCTTGTTTGATTTCAACGCCTTCTTTAGCTTGGATAGCTTGTTGCAATCCATCATTATATTCCCTGCCCTTCATTATACGTCCGGTGAATTGGTCGATTAATTGGACTTGTCTTTCCTTATCAACCATGTATTCAACGTCACGATGCATGACATAATTAGCTTTTAGAGCTTGGTGGATTCTATGTACCAAGTCTTGGTTTTCCGGATCATAGAGATTGCGGATTCCAAACATCTTTTCAGCCTTGTCGTTTCCAGAATCGGTAAGGTTACAAGTCTTGGTTTTGATATCTGTAGTGAAATCAACTTCAGGACGAAGCATCTTAACAAATCTATCCGCGACCATATATTGGCTAGCAGCAGCTCTTTGACCACCGGAGATAATAAGTGGGGTTCTAGATTCATCAATCAAAATAGAGTCAGCTTCGTCAACGACGGCATATTTTAATCCACGTAATACACGGCTAGAAACTGACTGAGTCATGTTATCACGAAGATAATCGAAACCTAATTCAGAGTTAGTTGTATAGGTAATATCGCATAGATAGGCTTCTTTTTTCTCGCTAGAAGTCTTCGAGGCAAGATTAACTCCGACAGTCAAGCCTAAGAAACGATAGATGTTACCCATCCAGTCAGCATCACGAGCCGCAAGATATTCGTTAACGGTAACAACATGCACGCCATCGCCAGTCAAGGCGTTTAAATAAACTGCCATAGTTGCGGTAAGAGTTTTACCTTCACCAGTTCTCATTTCAGCAACGTTGCCATCATTTAAGACAAGTGCGCCGATAATTTGTACTTTAAATGGGAATTGATGGATAGTTCTCCATGCACCTTCCCTAGCCACGGCGAAAGCTTCGTACTTGATATCGTTAAGTGATGCGCCGTTTTTTAGTTTTTCTTGGAATTCAGCGGTTTTTGCCCTTAATTCGTCGTCAGTTAATGCCCTAAATTCTTTCTCATATGACATGACGCGATCTGCTTCGCGAGCATAGCGGTTGAGTTCGCGTTTCTCCAAATGGAATATTGCTTCAATAAAATTAGCCACGTTAATCTCCTTAAGTTACAGCGTTAAGATAATACCATTTAGTTAAATGGTAAACAATTACAGCGTTATCAAAATTTAAATTTTGTTTTCGCCATTATCAAACAAGATAACTTTTTGGGGTGTAATTTCTCTAACAAATTAAGACATGCTCTAGTTGTTGAACCTGTTGTGAATACATCATCTACAAATAAGATTTTCTTCGTTGATAAGTCAACTTTTTCCTTTAAGGCAATAATTTTGTTTACCTTTTGCCTTTCATAAAAAGATAGGTCAGATTGCTTTGATTCTTTTGTTTTAGCCAAGATATCTAAAATCGGAAGCTTAAGTATCTTACACATCTCGATTACTTGGTTATAACCTCTTTCTTCGTTATGAGATGCCGAACTCGGGGCTGGAACAATAACATATCCATGGTAAATCAGCTTCAAAACATTTATCGGATAAGCAAAGAAAACATCTTTAAGTTCAATATCTCCACAGCCCTTAAATCGATAAAGGGTATTTCTTATTTTTTCGTTGTAGTCATATAAAGCCAAACATTTAACTTCTCCCTCCTTCCATCTCATCCATTTACAGTTAAATTCCTCAAAACATTTTTTGCATAGACAAGGGTTAGATAGGAAAAATATCGAGGGCGTGTATTCGATTTCTTTAAAACAAACCTTACAAAAAGGAGTTGCATCGTTTAATTTCATATATTGCTTTCTCCATTTCTTTATTTTTCTTGTTTGCAAGGAAAATAACTTCCCCTTCAGGAGCATCCTTTTTCCTTCCAACCCTTCCAGAAATCTGTATTAAAGACGCCGCATCGTAAATTGAAGAAGATGCATCTACAACAATTACCTGGATTCCTTTGACAGTCACCCCTCTTTCAAGGACAGCTGTAGTAATTAAATATTTGTATTTCCCTATTTTAAAATCATGGATTATCTTGTTTCTTCCCTCTCTTTTGCTTGATACATAATTTCCATTAGGGCAAAAGATAGAAACGCAAGAATAAACTTCTTCAGACATATTTACGGTAGGGACAAATACAAAGCAGGGTTTTCCTTGTTTTGAATATTGTTTGAGCTTCCTTGCTATATAAAAACAATAAAAAGAGCTAGGACATATATTAATTTTCGGCACAGGAATCGGATTTTTATGAAATCTGGTATGCAAGGTTAAAATTAATCCATTTCTTCTTTTTATCCCGTTTACTAACGCTTTACTAGGAGTAGCAGACATCAAAACAAAATTGCCCTTTAAACTCCTAAAAAACATTGCTTCTAAAACATCATTACCCTTAAAAGGAAATGCATCGACTTCATCCATTACGATTAAATCAAAATAATGCTCATAACGATATAGTTGATGGGTAGTTAAAACTAGGCAATCGCCTTCTAATATTGATGTATGCCCCCCATAAATTGGGACAATCGAGTTTCCAGGAAATGCAGATTTTAGCCTTGCTGTTAATTCAATCACTACGTCTTTTCTTGGAACCGCAAAAGCTACATTAAGCCCATGCGACATAGCATATTGAATAACTCCATATGAAATCTCAGTTTTGCCAGACCCAGTTACTGCATAAACTAAAACATCTTGCTTCGATAAAAAGGCATCTACAATCTTCTTTGATAACTGCTTTTGTTGTTTTGATAGACAATAATCTAGCCTTAAAGCAGAGGCTTTTACTTCTTTAGGCTTATTGGGAACACTTTCCCCACGGAATTCAATACATTTCCTACAGTAAGGCTTATTGTTTTTATAACCAATATATTTTTGATCTTTGTTACCACATATAGGGCAAATAAAAATATTATCCACACTATATAAGTACCAATACAAATGTATCTAGGCTCAAATATTTTCTATTTCTTCAACGCGTCTATGATGCTTTTCTAAAGGGGAGAACTTTTCAGAAAGGAAGATATCAACTCTTCTTAATACATCTTCTTCCTTCATATAGGCAGCCCCAAAGGAAATGACATTGCAATTATTATGTTCCCTGCATTTGCCAGTTAATACATCATCGTAACCAACACCGCATCTAATTCCTTTTACTTTGTTACAGGCAATAGAAATTCCGATTCCAGAAGTGCAGCAAACTATTCCTAAACTTGCTTTATTAGAAACTATGTCATTAGCAACTTTTTTAGCAAATATAGGATAGTCGGAAGATTCTTTGGAATATGTTCCTTCGTCAATAACGATAAATCCCATTTCTTTTAAATGGGCAGCTATATCGTTTTTTAGATCAAAAGCCCCATGATCTGCCCCAATAGAAATAGTAGATGGTTCCTCTTCAAAGACCTTTTTAATATCTTCGAAAGGAATTTTTCCTTCTCTAATCAACTTAATTTGATTATTTGATAAATCAACAATTGTAGAAGGTGTATTCGAAACGCATTCTCCATCAATAACAAATGGTATTTGATTATTAAAGTAGGAGCAGGCTTCTTTAGAAGTCAAAGATGGTTTGAATCCACTTTTATTAGCAGAAGGGACCAATAAGGGTTCCCCCACTTTTTCAATCATATCTAAAACTTGGTTAGAATTAGGAACCCTTACACCTATTTTATTTGTCGATAGGCTTAGATAATCCTTTTCGCCTTCTCTAGCATCTAAAATCAAAGTAATTTCACCAGGCATGAATTTTTTCATAACATTGATGATTCTAGAATTTACTTTACAATGCCTTACAACCTGACAGATAGAAGAACACATTAAAGTAAACGGTTTATCAGCCGGTCTTTCTTTTAATGCGACCAATTTTTCAAAATATTCTTTCTTAGAAGATAATATTCCAATTCCGTAAACTGTTTCAGTAGGGAAACAAATTGCTTCTCCCTTTTTTAACGCATCGACTGCAAGATTAACTTCATCCCAACCAATAATTCTAGTTTCCATAATTTACTCCAAAAAAATAAAGGCAAATCTATCAAGGTCATTGAGATCTTTAATAAATTCTAGTTTATATGAATAGTTCCCTAAATATTTTTTGCATAGATCTTCTATGTATTCTTTTAAGTCATAACCGATTTCAAAGACGATAAGCAAAGATCCTTTTTTAACTTTATTAACATCTGCAAGTATCTTTTCATATACAGAAGAAGAAAAATCTAAATATAGAGCAGAGGAAGGTTCAAAAAAGGAAACCGAAGGCTGAACATCTTTTTTATTGACAATATAAGGTGGATTAGAAATGATAATATCTAAATTCATATTCCTTTCTATATAAGGCTTTAAGGAATCCCCTTGATAAAATGAAATTGGAAGAGAATATTTCTCTGCATTTTTCTTAGCAACTTCTAAAGCGGGCGAAGAAATATCAGAGGCAGAAACTAGCCAATTCTTATACATGTTTTTAATAGCGCAGGCAATGGCCCCTGAACCAGTTCCAATATCTGCAACTACTAAATAATTTCTAGGGTCGAAATAGTCATAAATCTTCTCACTTAGATTTGCTATTAGTTCAGTTGTTTCCATCCTAGGAATTAAAACATTTCTATCTACATATAATTTAAGATCAAGGAAATTAGCTTCATTAACTATATATTCAACAGGTTCATTATTTTTTAGACGCTCAACCTGAGAATTAAATAAGGCAATTTGCTCTTCATTCATCTCTTTATCTTTATAATATAAAGTATCAATTGGCGACGCAAATCCCATATCAAATGCAAGCAAAACGCGCAAATCTGAAGAAAGAATATGATAAGGTTCACAAAGTTTCAAAGCTTCTAGATATACCTCATAGATTTTCTTCATCTTTGTGTTCTTCCTCTAATAATTTTTGTTCTTGGTCAAAATGAATTAAAGCATTAATGACTGGGTCTAATTCACCTTCCATTACACGGTCAAGTTGATTGATTGTAAATCCAATTCTATGATCGGTAACTCTATTTTGCGGATAGTTATAAGTTCTTATCTTTTCAGAACGTTCCCCAGTGCCTACTTTTAGTTTCCTTTCAGTAGCACGTTTGGAGTCTTCTTTCTCTTGGAAATAAGCAAAGACTTTAGCCCTAATCATCTGCATGGCAATTTCTTTATTTTGTAGCTGTGCTTTCTCAGTTTGACACGCTACAACTAAGCCAGTCGGAATATGGGTTATACGGACTGCAGATTCGGTTTTATTGACGTTTTGTCCTCCAGCACCTTGAGAGTGGTATGTATCGATTTTTAAATCGTTTGGATTAATCTTTACGTCAACTTCTTCTGCTTCTGGCATTACTAAAACAGTCGCAGTTGAAGTATGGATTCTACCACTAGCTTCAGTCTTAGGAACACGTTGGACACGATGCGCGCCAGACTCGAATTTCAATTTAGAATAAACCGAGTCTCCCTTAATCATAAAGGAAACATTGGAATAGCCACCAGCTTCAGAAACCGAAGCATCTAGCATTTTAATTTTCCAGCCTTGCTTTTCAGAATACTTTTCATACATCCTGAATAAGTCGCCCGCGAAAATATTTGCTTCGTCTCCTCCGACTGCGCCTCTAATTTCGACAATAATGTTTTTGTCGTCGTTAGGATCTTTTGGAAGAAGAAGAGTTTTAAGGGTTTCCTCTAATTCTTCGTTTCTCGCTTGAGCGGATTTTCTTTCTTCTTTGGCAAGTTCCGCAATTTCTTCATCGCCAGAATTTTCTAATTCAAAAGAGTCGGCAATTTCTTGTTCGTGCTTTAAATATTCATTATAAAGTCTAGTAGGTTCTTCTAGATAAGCCTTCTCTTTTGAAAGCTTGGTAAATCTATTAATATCAGAAGCTACATCTTCTTTTTCTAATTCAGCCTCCAATGAAGCAAATCTCTCTTTTGTCGCCTCGAGGCGTTTTTTCATGTTCTCGTCCATAAATAATCTCTCTACGGGGTGGAATTATATCATTTACCCTAGCAATTTGGAAAACAATGGAGCAAAACCTCTTCTAATCATAGATTAGCAACTAGCAAGTAAGACAACAAATAGTTATAATTTGAAAGATATGTCTTATAAAGCCTTATATAACAAATATAGACCTGCCTCTTTTGAAGAAGTGGCAGGACAGCAAAGCATTGTTAGAACTTTGCGTAACGCGATTAATAGCGGGAAAATTGCCCACGCCTATCTTTTCTGTGGCCCTAGAGGTACCGGAAAGACTTCAATGGCGCGTTTATTTGCTAAAGCACTTAACTGTGAAGAGGGCATTGGCCATCAATGCAATAAGTGCTCAAATTGTTTGGCACTTAATTCTTCTTCCCATCCTGACGTTATCGAAATTGACGCCGCTAGTAATAATGGCGTTGACCAAGTTAGAGAATTAATTGATCAAGTAAGATACCTTCCAATTAAAGGAAGATATAAAGTTTACATAATTGATGAAGTCCATATGATGTCCCAAGGTGCTTTTAATGCCTTATTAAAAACATTAGAAGAACCGCCGGATCACGTAATCTTCATCTTGGCCACCACCGAACCTCATAAAGTTTTGCCAACCATTCTTTCTAGATGCCAAAGATATGATTTTACAAAAATCGATGATGCTGATTTAAAAGCTAAATTACTTTGGATTGCAGGAATGGAAGACTTTTCTTATGAAGATGCTGCCATTGACGAAATCGTTAGACTTGCTGATGGAGGCATGAGAGATGCCTTATCGATACTTGATCAAGCTCTTGCCTATGGAGATGGAAGTGTCAATGAAAAAGATATTCTCTCTGTATTTGGACTTACCTCTTCTAAGCAAAGAGTAGAGCTTCTTAAAGATGTAATTAGTGGAAATATTTCATCTATATTATCTAAAGAAGATGAATTCGTAACAGGAGGGATAGATGTTAAAAGACTTTGTTCTTCCTTATTAGACATTCTTAAGGATCTATTAATATACAAATCTACAAAAGATATCAAATTGATCCGTTCGTTAACTTTAGAGGAGGCCAACGGCCTCTCTTCCTTATTAAATAACAAACGCATAAATGAAATGATTGATGTCCTTTTGAAAACTCAACTGGATTTCAAATCAGTTTCAAATGTTCGTTCCCTATTTGAATTAGCCTTATTAAAAATGGCTACCGTCAATAACGTTGAGGAAGTCACTCAAGTAGCCGCGCCTAAACCGGTCATTAAAGAAGAAGTTAAGGTTGCTCCTATTGAACCTAAACTAGTTCAAACTCCTCCAAAGAAAGAAGAAGTTAAAGTCGAAGCTGCCCCTATCCAAAAAGTAGAAGTCAAAGTAGAACCGATAAAAGAAGAACCAAAGCCAGTTCAAAAAGAGGAATATAACCCTGATACAGATGGCAAATATACTGGTTCTATTGTTCCTTCATTCCTTCTAGAAGATGAAGATGAAAAAGAAGATAGCCAGCCAAAAGAAGAGACTCCTGTAGTTAAAGAAGAAGCACCTACAGTTGAAGAAAAAGAAGAGGAAATCATAGAAGAACCTCAGCTTAATACTTCAAAAATAAAACATACAAAGGTTGTAAATGCCGGTGATAAATATGAACTAGGCATGCCTGAGATTATCCAAATCATGGTTCTTGCTACAAAATTTAAAGACGAAAGAAAGGCTCTTTATTCTAGTTGGAATCAATTAGATTACCTAAAGCTTGACCCGAAACTAGGTGAAGCTGCTGCCTTACTTAGAGACGGCACCCCACTATGCTTATGTAAAGATGCTATTATCATCGTCTATAATTTCACTAGACTTGCCAATAAAGCCAACATCAAGGAGAATCAGGACACCCTAGAAGAACTTCTTGAAACATTATTAGGAAGAAAGGTATTCATATTTGCAATCGATAGAGACTTAAATAACAAAGCTCGTAACGAATTCGTAAACCTACAACAAGTCAATAAACTTCCAAACTTAAAAGATATTAATTTAGTATTACCAAAGGAGATTAATTAATATGCCAAACCCAATGCAACAAATGCTTGCCCAAGCCCAAAGAATGCAACGCGAACTAAAGAAAGCCCATGATGAATTAGAACAAAAGGAATTTAAAGTTTCTAAATCTGGGATGGTCGAATTAGTCGTATTAGGCTCAAGAAAAATCAAATCTATCAACATTGATAAAGATGCTCTTGATCCTGAAAATAAGGAAATGTTAGAAGAAGCCATTTCTTTAGCATTAAACGAAGCTTTAGAGCAAATCGCAAAAGAAAACGACGAAATTGAAACCAAAATTACCGGTCAAAAAGGAATGATGTTTTAATAATGAGCGAATTAAAAACGCTTTTGTCTTTGATTGATTCTTTTTCAAAATTGCCAGGTATAGGTACCAAAAGTGCTGAACGTATGGCCTATGCTGTTTTGGAAATGAAAAAGGATGATATCGATCAATTTGCCAAAGCCCTAATCGATAGCAAAAACAATATCCACAAATGCAAAATATGTGGTTTATATAGCGAAGAAGAAGTTTGTCCTATTTGCCAAGATAAAACATTAGACCACTCCACTTGCATTGTTTTAGCTTATCCAAAAGATATCTTGCCATTTGAGAAAATGAATTCTTTTAAAGGCGTCTATCATTGTTTAGGGGGTTTAATCTCTCCTAATAAGGGAATTGGTCCAGATGATTTAAATATCGCCTCTTTATTAAATAGGATTAAAACCGAAGGAATAAAGGAAATAATAATCGCGACTAGCCCTACTCTAGAAGGGGAAACCACATCTTTATATCTATCTAAGATATTAGAAAGCGAAAATGTTGTTGTTACTCGTTTAGCTTATGGACTTCCAATGGGAGCTTCTATCGACTATGCTGATACTTTGACTTTATCCAAAGCAATTGAAGGAAGGAAGAAATTATGAGCAAATTCATTACATTTGAAGGTGGAGAAGGATCTGGAAAATCTACCGTCATGAAAGATGTTGCTACTAGGCTAACAAAAGAAGGCTACAAATTAGTCTTAACTAGAGAGCCGGGTGGAACTCCAATTGCCGAAGAAATTAGAAACGTAATCCTCGACAAAGCCAATACCAAGATGGATCCTAGGACAGAAGCTCTTTTATATGCCGCTAGTAGAAGACAACATCTAGTCGAAAAGATTTGGCCAGCATTAGAAAGAGGGGAGATAGTCCTTTGCGATCGTTATCTTGATTCTTCTTTAGCATATCAAGGCGGGGCTAGAGGATTAGGGGTTGATGAAGTTTTATCTATCAACATGTTCGCCACTGAAGGAGAATATCCTGACCTCACACTACTATTCGATTTAGAGCCAGAAGAAGGGCTAAAAAGAATTGAGAAAAATAAGGGAAGAGAAGTAAATAGACTAGATTTAGAAAAACTCGAATTCCATAAAAAAGTTAGAGACAATTTCCATGCTTTGGCTAAAAAATACTCAACCCGTTATATCATTATCAATGCTTCTAAGCCATTAAATGAAGTCGAAGATGAAGTATATAAAATCATAAAGGAAACAATATCTAAATAATGGGTATAAAGAATTATGTCGAAAAAAATCAGCCTCTTCTAAGCAAGACTTTTTCTCTTGCTATAAAAGGTAATAGGATTGCCCATGCCTATCTTTTATTAGGTGAACCAGGAATTCCATTAAAGGAAATTGCTATTTTCATGGCTAAGTCAATACTTTGCGACCATGGAGATCCTTTAGCAGATGAAACATGTAACACATGTAAAAGAATTGAAAAAGGCGAATACCCTGACTTAATAATTTGTAATGGAGAAGAATCTTCAATCAAAAAAGAAGATGTCGGATTAGTTACTTCTTCATTTTCAAAAACAGCCTTAGAAGAAAAAGGGATAATGATTTATATAATCCATCAAGTGGAAAATATGACCGGGGAAGCCTGCAATTCAATTTTGAAATTCCTAGAAGAACCTACCCCAAATACATATGCAATACTTACTTCTAATAACGAAGCCAAGATATTGCCTACCATAATCTCTAGATGCGAATCTATTAGACTGCTTCTAAAGCCTAGAGAAGAAGTAGAAAAAGAAGCCATTGAAGATGGGATAAATGAAGAAGATGCCGAACTTCTTTCCCCTTTTTATAACGATGCTAGCTTAATTAAAAGCATTGTAGAAACAGACGATTACAAAAATACAAAGCAAGCATTCAATTGCCTTGTGGATGGATTATCTTCTTCCCCTTCGTTTGCTAGATTTGCAATCGAAAACCAGGTAATCCCATTAATTAATACAAGGGTGAATGCTAGAAGGTTATTTGATTTCTTAAGTTTATCGTTAGAAGATGCTCTTTCTATAAAAAATAACAAGACACCTATATTAAAAAGCAAGATTGAGTTGATAAAAAATTATGATGTTAGTATTTCTTCTATAGAAGAAGCCCTAACAAATGTATTAACATTAAGGGGAGAGATTGAATCTAATATCAATCTAGGTTTATTACTAACTCACCTTATAAGTTTAATTTGCAAGGAGTAGATAATGGACGAAACTGAAATGTTTTATGTCGGAATAAGATTTCTAGGTAATGATAAGACCTACTTCTTTTCCACTGAATTTAATGATTTAAAAGAGGATGACCTTGTTGTTGTAGAAACTGTTACAGGTCTAGAAATGGGAACTGTAGCCACTCCTTTATATAAGATTTCCACCTATAAAGGAAACTTGGAATTAAAACCAATATTAAGGAAGCCAACTAAAGACGACATGATCGACTATAACTTCAATTTGGAGCAAGGAAAGAAAGCCTTGGCTATTACTAGAAGAGAGGTCGAATCCCTTGGATTGGCCATGGATTTAATTGATGCCATTTATACTTTAGATGGCTCAAAAGTAACAATTTCCTATACTTCAAGCGAGAAAAGAGTCGACTTCCGTGAATTGTTAAAGAAATTGGTGCGTTTGATTCCTGCTAGAATCGAATTAAAGCAAATCGCTTCTAGAGACAAGGCCAAGATGGTAGGCGGGATTGGAATCTGCGGATTGCCATTATGTTGCTCCACCTTTCTCACCCAATTCGATGCTATTTCGATTGCCAAAGCCAAAAACCAAATGCTTACACTTAATATTCCAAAATTAAGTGGTCCATGTGGCAAATTAATATGCTGCTTATCTTTTGAAGATGATACTTACACAATCGAGAAAAAGGATTTCCCACATCTAGGAACTAAGATCCATTTGGATGAAGGCGATTATTTTGTCGATTCATTTAATATCATTTCCAGGATGGTTAGATTAACCAACCAAACAAAAGATGATTTCCGTACATTCCCATTAGAAGATATTAAGGCCATGATGAATGGAACTTATAAAAAGAAAGAAATAAGTTTGGATAAGGAATATAAATTACCTGACTACAATATCTCTAGCAGCAATACTAAAGATAATTCCTATATGGGCATGCATGTAGATAAAGACAATAGAAACAAAGCGGCCCAGCAGAACAATTTCCAAAAAGATAGAAATAATAAAAATAGGGACAACCAGCAACAGCAACGCCCTAGAAACGACAAGAAAAATTTCCACCATAACAAGAATAGGCATAACAATAAATTTAGGGACAATAAAAATGGACAGAAAGCTTAATTTTTCCTCCTCTACCCCTTTGCTATATTTAATTTCTACTCCTATTGGAAATCTAGATGAAATGAGTCCACGTGCTATTTCGCTTCTAAAGGATATGGATTTTATTGCTGCTGAAGATACTAGGAATTCTGGCTCTTTGATGGCACATCTCAATATCTCCAAACCTTTCATTTCTTGCCATGAACACAATGAAGAAGAAGCTTCTTCTAAAATAGTTGCCCTCCTAAAGCAAGGAAAGAAAATAGCATATATGTCAGACGCTGGCTATCCTGCTATTTCTGATCCAGGAACTAGACTAGTGAAGAAGTGTTTGGAGAACGATATAAACGTCTCAGTAACATCTGGACCAAGTGCTGCAATTAACGCTTTGGTTTGCTCTGGATTAGATAGTTCTCATTTCTATTTCCATGGATTTTTATCCGCAAAAGAAAGCGAAAGGAACGCAGAACTCAAAGATTTAGAATCAAAAAAAGAAACCTTAATCTTCTATGAATCTCCACATAGGATAAATAAAACGCTTGTTGCAATGGCAGCTACTCTAGGTGATAGAAAAGCAGTCATAGCAAGAGAATTAACTAAGCTCCATGAAGAATTTATTCGTGGTAGCTTAGTTGAATTAGCCTTATTAGATGAAACAACTTTAAAAGGGGAAATGGTTATTGTTGTCGAAGGCAAGAAAGACAACAAAAAAGAAATTGATGACAATCAAATTGCCTTAGCATTAAAAGACGAGCTTGAATTTGGAAGAAGCGGAAAAGAAGCCGTTTCAAACGTTGCTAAATCAATGGGGATAAAGAAAAACAGGGTTTACGATATATATTTAAATTCATTTGTAAAATAAATTAGGGAAGAAGAGAAAAGCCTAGCCTGCTCTTCTTCTTTTTATTATCCATATAATATAGATAACCGCTAAATATCATCAAAGAAGCTAGGCCCATATACCCGCCTTCTTTTAGATATACAGTATCAAATTCAAGAACATAGGAATTATTACCGCTAGGTGTATCAAATCCTAATAGGCCACCATTAAGCTTATAAGTCTTGCAAGCTAAAATAGATCCATCTTCTTTTTTGACTTTTACTTTCCAGCCTAAATCATAAGCAAGCTGAGTAGATACAACCGTATCAGATGTATAAGAAGTATCAAAAGTATAGAAATTAACGTTGTGTTTTACGTTTTTAAGCGACCCATTACGTAATTTAGTTACCTTTTCGTTAACAATCGAATAGTCTTCCACAAGCATTTTTATAGTAGATGTAGATACTTTATGTTTATGGGTGCTCGAGTTCCCGTATTTAGGCCAATAAAGAACAATATTCTTTACCTTACCTCCTTTTGCATATAACCCAATCGTAGATTTATCGGAATGGTTTTTATCGGTAGAAGCGATATTTTTCATTCCCTTATATTCATAAGAAAGAAGCTGGTTTTCAATTACATTTCCTTGAGAATCAAGTTTATCTCCAAAGACCAGAATTTGAGGCATAAAATCAAAAAAGCTAGCCTGAGAAGAAGAACTATAGGAGGAGTTATAATACTTGAATTCGATATAGGCCCCTTCATAACTTGAATTGAAATATGGATCTGAAGTCAAATTTTTAGAAATGACAAGATGATCTTTTCCGGCGACTATCTCGCTATTATTGACAAAGCTAGTAACAGATTGATTGTTAGAGAAGAAATAATTAACTCCCTCGTTTTTATAACTTGAGTTGCTAGAAGGATAAATTCCATCCCCTTCATTGCCAACATAATTTTCAAATTTCAAACCACTATAATAAGAATAATAGATTGATCCATATTTGTTCTTCATATTTGAAGCAGTCCAATCTAAATCGTTCCTGATATTAATTCCTTCAGGAACTTCTCCCTCATTAAATATGGCCCCGTTTTGCTCAATTTGGGATATATCGTAATATCTAAAGAAATTATCCCCACCATTGCCATAGAAATTAGTTTGTTGAAACTCTTTCTCAACTTTCAATTCATAAACCAAATCTTTATCAATCGCATGTCCTAAAGAAGGTAAATAATCCTCACTGACTCTAAATACCCTATATTTATTTCTATCAACTGAATATTCTTCAATTTCTTCTGCCCCAAAAGGAACATTTTCCCCTATCCAGCCATTTATCGGAGTTGAGACAATGTAATATCTAAATCCTAAAGCCGAGTCTACTCCCCATTTTTTAGATCTATAATTGCCACTCCAACCAGTATCGACGAAGCTTTGATCATCATATGTCTTCCTAGTTGAAGAAGAATATTTAAGGCCATTCATGACTGCAAAATCATTTACTTCGAAATTAAGAAGGGAATGGAAACCGCTAGATTCAGGTAGCCCTATAGCAAATTGATAGTTCTCACTTCCGCCACTATCATCAACATATGCTCTATAAAATGAGTTCTCATTGTCCCTGATTCGCTTAGCCATCTCTCTATTATTGGCCAAAGAGACTTCTCCACCCATATAGGTATTCTTAATTGACCATAATCCATTATACATATAACCGCTATTTCCCATTACAATGGCTTCGGCAGCTATACAAACAAAGAATATATGGGGCAAGTATTTTTTCTTTTGGAATAAAAGCAGCAATAAGGTTTCAACACCAACCAAAATCAATTGGTAATATAAATACCATTGCCTAAATAAATCATCATAATTTTCATTTGGCATCAAATAGGAGTTCTTAAAATAAGTCATCCCGTTGATAACGCTAAATTTCTTTCCTTCTAATAACCAGAATATAGAAAAATAAGAAAGGATAGTACCTAAAAAGGCTAAGGCAGATCCTGCTAAATAAATATAAGGGGAATATTCCTTTCTTTTATCAAAAGCCCTGCAACCATAATAAACAATAAGAGGAACAAGAATGAAAAACCATCTTCCATATCCATTCCCACTAAAGCCAAAAAAGAAATAATAGGCAAATGTTGTAAATACTAGGAAAAGGCAACCGCATATAGCTAATATATGGTCAATTCGTTTTTCCTTAATAGACATTATAAAAGAAGCAAAAAACAAAAATATGAAGGGCGTGTAGCAAAATAAGGAAGCAGTCCAAGCATCATAGATACCGTTTTTAGCAATTACTAAAGGCAATGTTTGGAATCCGCCAGTTGGGAAGAAAAATGATATCAATCCCATTAATTGCCTACCTGGATTATCCCCTACTTGCTCAAATAGTAATGAGAAGAACCTATAATATTGCCTATCGTTAAATGAGCCTTTTAGAGAATTTAAGTAAGCTTGTCCAATTGAAGAAGTTCTTCCTGATAAGCTTGATTGTCTATATGAAGGAAGCAAAGCCCAAGCCCCTAGCATTAATCCTAAAGCAAAAGCAGATATTCCTAAAATTATTCCCCTGCCATTATCTTTAATATTTCTTTGTCTAATAGTAGTAAAGTAACGCCATAAAGCATACATCACACCAAAAATACAGGTAGGAACAAGCAATAAGAAGCAAGATAATTCAATAAGGAAAATTCCAATAACTAGATTGCCGATCTTTCCTTCTTTAATTGTCTTTTCTATTCCTAATAAAACTAGAGGTAGATAAGTTATCGCAGAGACAAAAGTAGGGAATCCTACCATGAAATTTAGATAACCTGAAAACGCAATAGCTAAAGCCCCAAACCTAGCAGTATTCTTTTCTATACCCATATAAGTTAGATATGCTTTAGCAAAAAAAGCAGTCATTGTTAGCTTTATAATCGTTGATAAAGCATATAAGGCCGGTATCCAAGACAACGGGAAAAATGACATTACGATAACAAAAGGATCAAATAACCCATAATATGTATTTGAACCAATGTTGTCCCCACCTAAAAACAAATAGGGATCGTATAAGGGGAATTGCCCCGTTTTGAAAAACGTCCTCCAACTCAAGGCGTAATCATAGGCAAACGGTAAATATTGATGGGAATAATCCCAGTTAAAAGCACTAGTAAATTGGTTTTCAATTAACCCATACGCACACCAAGCAAAGCCGATTAAAGCAAGAGCAACTCCATAATAAAAATCACTCCATGGGTCAAACAAAAACGAAAGTTTCTCTTTTAGAAAAGCTTTGATATCAAAATTATTTCGTCTATATGAAGAAAGGCTTGAAGCCATATATTTTATTCTTCTTCCTTTTTCTTCTCTTCCCCAATTCCAACAACGTCTTTAACAGGAATACTGAAGGCAATGCCTTGTCCTTTTGTATTCATGCCAGCCCCTTTATTGACAGAGAGCATGACGGCGTCTCTAATTGAGGATTCTACTAAGATAAGAACTACTTCTTTTTCAGGGGTAATGACAACGCCGAAAAGTTTTTCCATATCTTTGTTGCCTGTTCCTCTAGCATTGAATACTGTTCCGCCTCTAGCGCCAGCATCTCTAGCAGCAGACATTACCAAATCAGTGAAGCCGTGGTTAACAATACAAATAATCAATTCATGGTTAGTTTCCATTGTTTTCTTTCTCCTTTTCTTTTTGTTCTTTTCTTAATTCAATCTTTTCCTTCTTGGATTCGATTTTTGATTCTATTCTTTCTTTTAACGAAGCCTTTTCCTGGAATTGAGTATTCGATAGCATTTTATAGATGGAAACACCCAAAACCGAATCAATCGGGCAACAATAGGCAATGCCTTTAGAAAGGGCAGATATGCCAAACCTAGCTTCCAGTTCAGATTTTAATATAGGCCACCTATCTTCTTTTACAATAGATATAATTACATCTTTCTTAAGTTCGCCTATACCCATAACTTCAATCATGGCGCTAGTGGCAGTTCCTCTTCCATGGAAGCAAGTGCATATAAATGCTTCATTATTGAATAAGATTTCACTAATCGCATCTCTTTGTCCATCCCTAACGACGACTGTTACAAAAAGTAGTCGATGCAATTTATGATTTTCTTCATAAGGAATAAATTCTTTTCCCATTAGGCTACCTCCTCGTCAACAAAGTGGATGATTTGATCATCGTTTTCTTCAACTAGGCGTTTTCTAGTCTTCTTATATAGGACATTGGTTTTGATCTTGCTATATAAGCCTAATCCTTGAAGGACGATTAAAGGCATCATAGCAACCATCGCTACTAGACCAAATCCATATAAATAGACGTCTTCTCCCCTAGCAAAGGCAAAACCAATACAGAAAGGAAGAATAAATGTGGAAGTCATAGGCCCAGAAGCAACTCCGCCGGAATCAAAAGCCATTGCGGTATAGATCTTTGGAACCATAAATGAAAGCACGAAAGCAGCAATGTAGCCTGGAATTAGGTAATACATGATATCAAATTGGAAATAGGCACGAATGACTTGCAAGCAGACAGCAGTTCCAATTGAAAGCGATAAGACAATAAGCATCGTGGTCTTTTTGATCACGCCTTCGCTTATATCCTGTACCTGTTGGACTAAGACGTGTACGGCAGGTTCTGCCAAGACACCAAATAAACCAAATAAAGCCGCTAAAAGAAGAGCATAAGGCAAGAATGATGGGGATGATCCTAACGTTTGCCCTACTTTAGATGCAATAGGCATGAATCCGGCCTCTACCGCTGCTAGGAATAAGACTAAGCCGATATAAACAATAACCATGCCAATAATGATACGGGCAACAGTCTTCCATGGAAGCTTGATGAAAAGCAATTCATAGACAATGAAGAACCCCAAAATAGGAAGTACTGATATAGCTACGCTCTTAAGGCAATCCAACAAGGAATGCCCGAAGTTCTTTGCTAAATCAGGCTCTAGTCCTGCTAAAGGATCCTTATAATCACTAATCGAAGGCAATTCTTGTCCAGTTGCCTTCATTATTGAAGCAATTATTACGACAAATAATATAGGTCCGATTGAACATAAAGCAGTTAAACCAAATGAATCTTCAGCTGATTTAGCACCATGGCTAGCCGCCATACCTAAGCCAAATCCAAGCAAGAACGGAACAGTTACAGGACCAGTAGTAACTCCGCCTGAATCGAAACAAATTGGTATAAATCTAGGATCGACAATATATAGAAGCATAAATACCAACCCATAGAAAGATATAAACATTACATTTAGATTCAAAGAGAAGAATACCCTAAACATACCAATAACTAAGAATACCCCAACCCCAATACCGATTGTCCAAACAATAATTTGTTCATCAATACCAATTTGGCTAGACAAAACAGTTAAATCAGGTTCAGCAATAGTAACCAAGACGCCAAGAATAAAGGTCATGGCTATTACAAAGAAGAAGTTTCTTTTCTTAACCAAGGAGCCACCGATTATCTGACCAATTTCAGTCATTGATTGTTCGGTGCCTAAATTAAATAACCCCATCCCAATGATAATCATCAAGACAGCTATCAAGAAAGTATAAATATCAGTATTGGTAATTAAATATTTCTCATCGAAAGTTCCGTTAGGCAAGGCAAAACGTTCGACAAGAAAGAAAACGATAATAACAACCGCGATAGGCAAAGTTGAAATAATGGCTTTTTTGAATTTTGACCACCAGTAACTTAATTTCATCATAGATGCCTCTCCTTTCTACGTCCTTTTTTTATTTTAGTCACAGCCCTGCTATCTCTATAAATAACTTTTTCTTCTTTTTTGACACTTGTCTGTTTCTGTTTAAATATCAATTGCTTGAAGGAAGCTGGCATATCGCTTTTTAAATCATATTTCTTTCCGGAAAGAGGATTTGTAAATGTTAATTGATAAGCATGCAATCCTAATCGTTTTATAGGATCCGCAGGTTCACCATATTTGTCATCACCAATTACATAATGCCCAATATGACCTAGCTGTACCCTGATTTGATTCTTCCTGCCGCTAGACAAATGGACATCTAAAAGGGAATAAGGTCCATTTTCCTTTACCAATTTATAATCAGTAATAGCAAGTTTTCCTTTTTTCTTATCGTTAGTAACCCTAATAAGTTGAAAACTATCTTGGGTTAGATAATTCTTAAGGGTGGCTTCTTGTTTTTCCATATGGCCTTCAACTATTGCATAATAGGCCCTGCAAGTTACTACATCCTGCCAATTATTTTGAAGAGCTTTGGCAACTTCATAGCTTTTTGCAAACATCAATACGCCTGAAGTATCTTCATCCAAACGATGGACAATGAATATACGTCCTTGATGTTTTTCTTCCATATAGGAGGAAACTAGCCTATAGGCAGTGCGCCCTTTTTCCTTTTCTGTCGCAGTAGTTAATAAAAAAGAGGGTTTATCAATTGCAATGATATCTTCATCTTCATAAATGACTTTTAATCCAGACGAATCTCTTTTAGCAATCCTATTTTTTGAAACAGTAACGACATCTTCAGGATAGATTTTGTAGTTATATTGAGATACAGGTACCCCTCCAACCGCAACTTGATGATGTGTCAAAATACTTTTAATGGCCTTTCTAGGGGTGGAAGGCATCTTAAAAATAAGGAATTCCATTAATTCGGTTTCCTTATAGACCTTGAATTCTTTTATTGAATTAGGATTTATCAATCCTTTTTTGCTTCTATGCTCTTTTTTATCGTTCTTATTCATATCAGTTACCCATATAGATCTTTAAATCTTCTAGTGCCTCTAAAGCGTCATAATATCCCTGCCTATAAAGATCTAATAACATCTGTTTATCCTTACAAGAGACTCCAACTTCTGGATTAGTTTTTGGACGGATAATGAATACACGCCCCTCTTCTTCTAGTCTATCTAGCTCATCCATCTGCTTGTTATATACTTTCTTTGACTTTAAGAAAGCATTAAGGAATTTTGGATATTGTTTATATAAGGATTTTGCAATTGTCTTCTGTAAAGTTTTTAATTCCTGTTTCCTATATCCTTTTGGTCTAGTTCCTATAACTACTATTTTCTCAATGTTATCTTCTAAAGGTTTATAGAAAGGGACGCTAGAAGTTACCCCACCATCTAGGCAAAGAGTACCCTCTACATCAACTGGTCTTGCTAATAATGGCAAAGAAGAAGATGCTGCTAGACCTAAATAAGGATCTTTTAAATCCCCTTTTTCGAAATAGATAGAAAGTCCATCTTCCATTTTAGTCGCGCAGCTATAAAACATTGTTTTGGATTGGAAGAATTTCTTTTCATTGAATGGAGATATTTCCTTTGGAACTTCGTGGAAAAGATAATCAAAATCAAACATCGTCCCCTTAAAAATCCTATTCCTAAAAGAAATAAACCTAGGGTTATTCATAAGTTCTACTACAATGAATTTAAATCTATAAGCATCGCCCGAAACATAATTAGCGCCAGCTAAAGCACCGGCTGAAGTACCAACAACATAATCAAAACGAATCTTGCTGATCATAAAGGCGTCTAAAACACCAGCAGCATATATGCCTCTAGTGCCTCCCCCTTGTATTACTAATGCCTTCTCCATATCTAAATTTCCCTATGTATTTAAAATTATAATATTTTAAGTGGTTCTAAAAAAGGCTAAAACTACATAACTTTTTCCTTTAGAAAAACTAAAAAAGCCAATTATGTTTTTATAAAGGCATTTTAAATGTCATAATAAGCCCATGAGAAACAAAAAATCCTTAATATTTATCGCATTTGGAGCCCTTTTATTAGTAGCTTGCTCCACACCTAGCCAATCGTCTTCTAAGACAAGTTCAAGTCAGCAAACTACTACTTCTTCTACTGTTACTACATCCGCTTCAACTTCAACTAGTTCTAGTGAAAGCATCAAATTAGATGGTAACGAAAAGAAATTCAAATTCTATTGTGTAAACGATTTTCATGGAGCCATCTTAGAAGGAGAATCCAATAAAGGTCATGAAGCTGGGATAAAGAAATATTTCGGCGAATTAAAAAGATTAAAAGAAGAGGATCCAGAACATTCAATTCTTTTATCTGCCGGAGATATGTGGCAAGGGTCTCTAGAATCCAATTATTACTATGGGGAAAGTGTTGTTGAAGCCATGAATGAAGCAGGATTCGATGCGATGGCATTAGGCAATCATGAATTCGATTATGGTCAGGAACGCATATTCAAAAATCTAGAAAAAGCCAACTTTCCATTCCTAGCAGGAAATATAGTCAAATGGGATAATGGCTATACCCAAACAAAATGGGACGATAGAATCAAAGGCTCGATTACTTTGACTAAAGATGGAGTAAAGATTGGAATAGTTGGAATGATTGGAACTGGCCAAACAATTTCCATAATGTCGAAAAATGTCGAGGATATCGGTTTTGCTAATTCTGCTAATTACGCTAGATTAGAAGCCAATAAATTAAAGAAAGAAGGATGTGAAATCGTTGTATTAGCCATCCATGATTCTTATACTGCCGTCGCCAATATTTCTAATCTAAAGAATTATTTCGATGGAATCTTTACAGCTCATACCCATACCCAAGAAGAATACCTTTTAGACGGGGTGCCAGTTGTCCAATCTCAAAGTAACGGCACCGCTTATTCTTATTTTGAATTAACTTATAATGATGGGGTTAACGCCTGTTTGGATAATTCATACAGAATGGTTCCTTATTCATCTTCTTGGAGCGAAGATGCTGCTATCTCTGCCGTTGTAGATAAATATATTAAAGACAAGGCTTTTCTAGATAAATCAACTGCTGTTGCAGGAACTCTTGCTGGAGGTTATCTCTCTTCAAATAAAGTGGCAGTTTTAGGATGTGCCGCAATTTATAATGAATATAAAGATTTGGGGGTTCAATTTGCTATTGAGAACGGCCAAAGGGCATCAATTCAGCAAGGAACTGTAACATATTCAGATATTTATAAAGCAACTCCGTTCATGAATGAAATTATTATAGCAAGGGCCAAAGGAACTGAAATTGCACCGACTTTTAACCGCAATTGTTATTATCCTAGAAACTTCAAGCTAGAAAATACCGAAACATATACATTTGCAGTCATTGATTATCTCTATTTCCATCAAAATGAAAGCAAGCAATATAACTACTTCTATGGCCTTAGCAAGGGAAGAGTAGAAACAATTGATATTAAGAAAACATATCCATTCGATTTAACTTTCAAATATATAAAGAACCAACCAAATTCCACTATAAACGCTAGAGACTATATATGAAAAAAGACGGCAATAACGAAAACAAATGGCTATATGTCTTCCCCATTATCATTGGGTTAGTAGCCATTTGTACTTTGTTAGGAATTATATTTTTCGGCGGTAGATAATTATTTATCGCTTAATTTTAGAATTGGAGAATATAAATCTACTCTTCTATCCCTAAATACACCCCAGTCTCTTCTTTCTTTTTCGATTAACTCGAAATCGAATTCATGATAAAGGATTCCTTCTTCGTTTCTAGAAAGTTCTTCTACCTTATTTCCGTATTCATCAGAAATAAAGCTAGAGCCAAAGAAAGTCATGGAAGAGTTTCCATTAGCTTCTATTCCAATTCTATTAGCGGCAAGGACTGGAACAATATTGGCACCTGCGTGGCCTCTCATGACATTTTGCCAATGGTCTTTGGAGTCTTTATCAAGAACAGGTTCGCTTCCAATAGCAGTTGGATAGCAAATGATATCCGCTCCTTTTAAAGCTAATATCCTTGCACATTCAGGGAACCATTGATCCCAACAAATGCCGATTCCAATCTTTCCGATTGAAGTAGCAAAAGTCATGAAGCCAGTATCGCCTGGAGTGAAATAGAACTTCTCTTCATAGCATTCCCCAGTTGGGATATGAGACTTCCTATAGATACCTAATATATTTCCGTTTTCATCAATAACAGCTAAGGAATTGAAGTAGCAGTTATTGTCTTTTTCAAAGAAAGAAATAGGAAGGATAACATGGTTTTCTTTAGCAACTTTTTTGAAGTGTTCTAAGGTCTTGCTAGAAGAAGCAACTTCTGCCAAATCAAAATAATCATAATTTTCAACTTGGCAAAAATAATGACGTTCAAAAAGTTCAGGAAGAAGTATTAATTTAGCCCCTTCCTTGCTAGCTTTTTGGATAAAAGAATCAACTTTTGCAATATTTTCTTCGTAAACTGAAGACATTTGCATTTGGACTAAAGCGACTTTTGTTTTCATTTATTGACCTCCGGTATCTGCATTGTAATGCAATGAATGTTCCCTCCACCAAGCAATATTTCTCTTGTGTTTATTTGATGAATTTTCTTCTTTGGATAAAGCTTCTTAAATAATTCTAAGGCTTCTTCATCTTCCTTGACTCCAAACGCCGGAAGGATAATGAAGTTCTTGCCTTGATAGTAATTAACATAAGAAGCAGATAATCTATCATCACCCATTCTTGGCTTAGCTTCGAATTTGCTCTTTTCTATTCCTTTAGATTCCTCTTCTGACATATATAAAGGAGGGTTTGGAAGCATAGCCTTATGGATTTCTAGATGTTTCCCTCTAGCATCAGTTGCATTAACCAACGCTTCATAAGTTTCCTTACAATATTCATATTGAGGGTCATCTTGATTATCAGTCCACGCCATCACAACTACACCTGGCTTAACAAATGCGACCATGTTATCGACATGTTCATTTGTTTCATCCATATAGATTCCATGTGGAACCCATATTACTTTTTCTAGAGATAAATATTCTTTTAGGACTTCTTCTATTTCTTCTTTTCTTAAAGTTGGGTTTCTCCCTTTGGAAAGAAGACAGGCTTCTGTAACTATTGCAGTACCCTTGCCATCAAAAGCAATCGATCCGCCTTCAAAGACGAAAGAATTAAGACGGTAATCGCTAATCTTGTATTTCTTGTCGAATGTTGAAGTTAATTTATCATCGTCTTGGTAGTTTGAATAAAGTCCATCGACTTCTCCACCCCAGGCATTAAATCTAAAGTCAACCCCACGGATAGTTTTGCCGTTAGTTAGATATATACCCATGTTATCTCTAGCCCAGGAATCGTTATATCTAATCTTCAAGAGTTCAACATTTTTCATTCCTTCATATGAAGGAGCGACCCTTTCATATATTAAAGGATGGACACCTACTATAACTTTTTCATGTTTAGAAATAGCTTCGATTACCTGTTTATAGTTAGCCAAAGCAGGGACGGCATCATCTCTCCAAGTATCTTTTCTATATGGAAGAAGGATTACGGTAGCCTTATGCTTTTCCCCTTCAAAAGGAAGCTTGAAACCATCTCCAGATGGGGTAGTTCTTCTATTTTCCCTATAGTCATTAAGACGTTTTTGATAGATTGGGAATTTCTTCCATTTCTCGTTATCTACAACTTCAAAACCATCGGGATAGTTACTTAAAATCGTGATACCTGAAGTTTTATAGAATTTAACCCTATCTATTAGTTCTTTTGTCCAGACTTCACCTGGAATAATAAGCGGAATTCCTGGCGGATAAATCATGACCATTTCCTTAGAAATCATTCCAAGGCAATTATCGATTTTAGCAATCTTTCCATCGGCGTGGAAAGCAACTCTAGGACGAATAAGCATGAATGGGAAAGAGGAATCAAAATGATGATCAGCATAAGTAATTTCTGGACGGAAATGTTTGCTTGAAATATCTTTTAAAGCCTCGATTAATCTATCAACGTGTTCTTTCTTTGTTCCAATAGCAAATATAGCTAAGACGGCATAGGTCTCTGCTAATTCAAGCTGGATATCATAATCTTTCTTAATCAAATAATATAATTGGAATCCATCAATATCTAATCTATCAAGCCCAATAACTAGCTTGGATTGGTCGTAGTCGAATGATCCGTGTTCAAGGAAATGCTTTTTATCTTCAACAACAAATCCAGGAATCTTATCAACCTCTTCTTTTGCATATTCAGCTAACCCATATACTCGTTCTTGGTCTTCTTTGCCATTTGTAGCCATATATGATCTAGCCGCGTCAATTGTAGCCATTAATATCATTGATGGGGAAGTTGTATTAATAATATTTAATGCTCTTTGAATATCATAACGAGAGAACATCTTTCCCTTTAATAATAAGACTGAGGTTTGAGTTAATGAGCCTGCGGTTTTATGAAGAGAAACGCTAGACATATCAGCCCCTGCATCCATTGCAGTCAAAGGAGAGCCTTCGGCATGGAAATAATAATGGGCCCCATGTGCTTCATCTACTAAAACAGCCATCTTATGTTCGTGGGCAATTTCAACGATGCTCTTTAAATCAGAAACTGAACCAAAATAAGTTGGATTGATTACAAAAACAGCCTTAGCAGAAGGATATTTCAATATAGCCTTTTTATATTCTTCAACAGAAGGCTGGTTAGCAATCTCTAAGTCGTTATCAATTTCAGGCATGACAAATACAGGAACTGCCCCACTTAAAATAAGAGCGTTGATTATTGATTTATGAACATTACGAGGAAGTATTATTTTTTCTCCAGCCTTAACAGAAGCTAGAATCATTGCAATAATTCCTGAAGAAGTTCCATTAATCAAAAAGAACGCTTCATCGGCATTAGTTGCCTCTGCAAGTAATTTTTCAGCCTGCAAAAGAGGTCCGTGAGGTTTAGCTAGATTATCAGTTCCGATTGGAGCATTAACATCACATCTATAAAGTTTCTTTCCAAAGAAAGCAGTAGCTTTATTATTGATATTTCCCATATGATGTCCAGGAACATCAAACGGTACTACATCTTTTTTTACATAACGTTTTAGACAGTCAAGGAACGGTGTCCTTCTTTGATCAAGTTTTCCCATAACGCTAAAAGGATACTATTAATATCTCTTTAGAGATAGCACTTTTTTATTAAGGTAATAAGCCAAGTTGGACAAGTGCCAAATAAACGCCATTTTCTCCTACTTTTGATGTTACTAAAGTTGCTCTTTTTTTAACTTCTTCTTTGCCGTTTCCCATGCAAACAAAAACTCCAGTTTCATCCGCCATGGAAATATCTTGAATATCATCACCAAAAGAAACACATTCTTCTTTCAATAGGCCAAGCTCATCCCTTATTGCTTTTATTCCCTCACCCTTTTCATGCCTGCCACCATTTATATCAACGCCACATTCAGCAAATCTAAAAAAAGATAGATTAGGAAAAGCTTTCATAAAGATATCATCATATTTATCTGGAGCATATAAAAGAGTGCCTGTTACTTCTTCATTTGAATAAGAATGAATGGTAGGACAATCATCATGAAATATCTCTTGGTAAGATTTATAGAATTCATTTGGAGGAGCAATTAAAAATCTAGACCACGGGGTAACCATCTGCATTGTTAAATCATTCTTTAATACTAAAGAGGATAATTTAACTAAATCCTCATGTTCCATTAAAGTCTTTCTAACCACATGGTCCTTACCAATTACGGCAAAAGCACCTGCACTAGAGATAAATCCATTCCATTCAATTCCAAGGTTGTATAAACCGAAAGAGAATATAGATTCAGTATTTCTAGCTGAACAAATAAATACTTTTATTCCTTTTTCTTTTAGTTTTTTAATTCCTTCGATTGCAGTAGGAACAAAACGTTTTGCCTCATGATCATAAAGAGTCCAATCGATATCAAAAAATACAGCTTTAATCATTGTTAAACCTCAGTTTTCTATTTAATTCATTTAATAAATCTTTATCGGCTTTAGATATACTTCTATCAAAGTTAAGCAAGCCGTTTATTTCTCCTTCTACATCGCTTAGTTGGGTATAGATAGCAATACTCAAACCATTATTTTCCTTGCAAGGAATTACTTCATTTAGATACACGTCCTTAATCTTTTTGTTTAATTCTTCTTTGGTTTTACACTTTCCATAGCCGAAATGCTTCTTATTGACCTTGCTGGCTTCGAATGAATAACCTCCAAATTCAGTTAAGGAAGTAATCCTATTATCTTTAGGCTTGATTTTAATCTTTTTGAAATAGATGTGCCTCGAATAAAAATCACCACATCCTTGATTATACCAACCAGAAGTCGAATCCAATAATCTCCCATTTAAGTTAGGCTTACATTCATTTGATAATCTAACCGCATCAAATTGGCCCCAGCCTTCATTAAATAAAGTAAATATTGCAATGCAGGTTTGATTTTGGAAATGAGTTAAAAAAGGAGTAATGCTATTTTCAAAGAAATCACGAGATTCCTTTAGCTTCCTTCCAAGCAAAGAATAGGTTTTCGTGTCATTGAATTTATAACTTATAAATGGAGCTGTATAAATTAAGAAATCCTTATATTTAGCCCCTCCGTTAACAAAATCCTGTATGACAATCATGCCTAATTTATCGCATAGGTAATAAAACATATTCATCTCGATTTTAATATGTTTTCTAAGGCAATTAAAACCGTATGATTTCATTGCCCTAATGTCATTTTCATAATCTTCAAAGGAAGATGGAGTTAAACCTCCCTTAGGAAAATATCCTTGGTCAAGAACTCCGCTAAGAAAATAAGGACTATTATTTAAGGCAAAAACATTATGTCCTTTATATTGAATAGAAGAGAATTTCCTGAATCCAAAAGAAGAAAAGACTTCATCATCATTACCAAATATCTTAATCGAATATAAAGAAGGTTGTTCCGGGCTCCAAGGGTAGAAAAAAGAAGAAAAATCAATACATGCCTCCCCTTCTTTTGAAAAAATAGCCTTAGCAAGAAGGTTGTTATCCTTACTTATCTCAATCGATATTTCTTCATTGTTACCAGGATAATCAATTTTGAATGTAGCTTTCTTTAAATCATAATCCTGATTTATTTTTAAGGACTTAATATATTTATCTGGCGCCGCTTCAATATAGACACTGCCATAAATCCCACTAGTAGGTGTATACCATATCCCTTTATTTTTGTTGCATTGTTTGCCTCTAGGATAGATTGGAGAATCAGTATCATCAGAACAAATAACTTCGATAACATTTTCTCCTTGGCATTTACCTAATTCGAATTCAAAAGGTAAATAGCCGCCAAAGTTAGTACCTAGATATTTTTTGTTAAAATAAACATGGCTAACTTGATCAACGTTTTCAAAATGAAGGATCAATCGATAATTTTCATATTCTTTAGGGACAGCAAAAGACTTTTTATAATGCAAGAAATCATCTTTTGATACCCTTTTATTTATCCCTGATAATTCAGTTTCAATTGAATAGGGAACAAGTATTTTTTCATTATAAGAGGAAGGAAATCCAGCTTGCTTATCAATAATAAAATCCCATTCGCCATTAAGGCTAAAGTATCTTTTTCTTTCAAAGTAAGGATTTGGGTGTCTAGAAAGTGGTATTTTTCCCATGCATTTTATTTTAGCAAAATAATTATTATTTATAACAAGTGATATACTAAATATGTATGGAACTTAACGAAATTCAAACTAAATTATCATCTCTAAATGTCGACGGTTATCTTTGCATCGATTATGAATGTAAAAATACTGCCCTAATATCTTTAATTGGAAGAAGAATGCTTACTAGAAAGCTTCTTTGCTTTATTCCCAAAGAAGGAAAGGCGACTTTAATAACACACATTATCGATACGGTCTATCTAAAAGATGAACTAGTAACATCTCAATTTGATTTGCTTGTCTACAAGACTTGGCAAGAGATGTTAGAGTTAGAAACTAAGTTATTAAAAGATAAGAAAAAAATAATGATGGATGTTTCTTCTAATGGTTTATTGATGAGAATTTCCACTGCCGATTATGGTTCGGTTTCTTTTGTTAAAAACTTAGGAATTGAAATTGTTTCTAGCGGAGATTTGCTCCAATCATTAACTGCAGTTTTAACTGAAAAACAATATGAAAATGAGCTTGATGCATGCAAGAAAACCCTGCAAATCAAGGATGAAGCTTTCAAATTGATTAAATTGGAGATAGAAGAATTTGGACAAACAAACGAATATAAAATCCAACAATATATTGCCAGAAGATTTAATGAAGAAGGAATGACTTTTGATGATCCACCTTTAGTCGCAACAGGTAAAAATGCTTCTAACCCACACTACTCACCTACTAAAGATAATTTCGGAATCATTAGGGAAGGTGATTTAGTCTTAATTGATATGTGGGCTAAAAACGATAATGAAGATGGGGTATATGCTGACATCACTTGGATGGGTTATGTTGGAAATGAAATTCCCCAAATATATAAAGATAGATTTGAAATAGTAAAAGCCGCTAGAGATGGAGTTATATCATTTCTAAAAGAAGAGCTTCCAAAGAGAAAAGTATATGCTTTTGAAGCTGATGATGTGGCTAGAAGAATAATAACAAAGGCAGGGTATGGAGAATATTTTACCCATAGAGTTGGGCATAATATTGCGGTTGATGTTTCTCCTCATGGGCCCGGTGCAAATCTAGACAATTACGAAACCCACGATGAAAGAACCCTTATGGAGGGGACTAGTTTCTCAGATGAGCCAGGTATATATGCCGAAGACTTCGGAATGAGAAGCGAAACAAATTTACATATAAGAGATAATAGACTTGAGGTCGTCGCAGGGCTTCAAGATGAAATAATCCCAATAATGAAGTTTTAATCAGACATTCTTTCGATTAATTTCTTAATCTCTTCAACCTTTTGATCCATTTCTTCAGCAGGACAAGTCCTAACGCAACAAGCCAAATGAGCGCTTAAAACCTCGGAATTAGCCTTTCTTAATATTGAAATAGTAGCCAAAAGTTGATTGGAGATATCGACGCAATAATCGTCATCTTCAATCATTTTCATGATGCCATCAAGTTGACCTCTGGCAATTTGAATATATCGATTAATTTTCTTATGGTCGGCTTTCATTTACTTAATGTCCGTAACAGTATATCCAACATCAGAAATGGCTTTTTTGATTGATTCTGGATCAATGCCATCTTTAGATTTGATTACGGCTTCTTTCTTTTCAAGGCTAATATTAACAGACTTCACGCCTTCGATTGATTTAAGGGCATCAGTAGCATGAGCAACGCAGTGCATGCACTTCATCCCCTCGATAGTAACGACTTGTTTAACTCCACCAAATAACATCTTTTTACTCCTTATTTTTTAAATAATTTAATCCTCAAGGCATTTAGGACAACTGTAATGGATGAAAATGACATCGCTAGAGAAGCAATCATAGGAGTAAGTACCAAATGCTGCTTACTTCCTGTGAACCAATTTGGATTCACTTTTGCCCAATATAACACCCCTGCTGCTAGAGGAATTAAAATAACGTTATACATGAAAGCCCATAATAAGTTTTCTTTTATGGTCCTGACTACCTTTTTACTTAAATTAATAGCAAAAGGGACATCATTTACTAAATCATTCATCAAGATAATATCAGAACTATTTTTAGCCACATCAGTTCCTGAACCAATAGATACTCCGATATCAGCTTTTGCTAGAGATGGCGCATCATTTACCCCATCGCCTACCATCAAAACGGATCTACCTTGTTTTTGAAGCCTATCAACAACTTCTTCTTTTTGATTAGGCAAAACATTAGCGAATACTTCATCAATGCCTAATTGAGATGCAAAATATTTGGCACTAATCTCATTATCACCAGTAAGCATGGCAACATGCTTGCCCATTTTCTTTAATTCTTGAATCGCTTCAACTGAATCATCTTTTAAAATGTCACCTACTGCAATCAAGCCAATAAGAACCAATTCTTTTTCTACAAATAAAACAGTATAGCCATTACTAGATAAATTCGTTGCCTCTTCTTTAGCAAAAGAAATATCTACTCCCCTATCATTCATTAAACTAACATTACCAATTGAACAAGAAGAAGACGTAATTCCTTTTCCAGAAGCAAAATTACAATTTAATTTGCTAGAAGAAATTATTCCCTGCCTCTTGCCATATGAAATTATTGCCTTGGATAATGGATGTTCGGATTTTTCTTCTAATTCACATGCTGTTTCAATTATTTGCTTTTCATCAGTATTAAAGGAAACTATTTTAGCAACGCTCATTTCCCCTTTTGTTAAAGTACCTGTTTTATCAAAAATAACTGTATCTACCTTATTTAATCTTTCAAAAGCCTCGGCCGAACGAATTAAGACTCCATTTTCAGCCCCTTTTCCAGTTCCAACCATAATTGATACAGGAGTCGCTAGCCCTAATGCACACGGACATGAAATTACTAAAACCGAAACGGCAAGTTGGAAAGCCAAGTCAAGAGGATTATTAGCATCAGTTAATACGCCTCCAAATCCTAAAGAAACCCAAATAATAAAAGTAATTAAAGATAGGCCTATAACAGTAGGCACAAAGAAAAGAGAAATTCTATCAGTCAATCTAGAAATAGGAGCCTTTGATTGACTTGCCTGTTTTACTAGTTCGATAATTTGCGACATGACAGTATCATTGCCAATAGATGTGGCTTTGAATTCAAAACTACCTTCTTTATTAGTTGTGGAACCAATGACTTTATCACCTACGTTTTTCTTGATTAATTTTGATTCTCCAGTCAGCGAAGATTCGTCAACGTGAGAATTTCCGTCAACAATAATTCCATCGCAAGGAATTGCCTGCCCTGGTTTTACAATGACAATATCTCCGACGACTAAATCTTCGGTTTTTATTTCGAAAATCTTATTGTTTCTTCTTACTGTTGCTACATCTGGCAATAATTCAATAAGAGATGCAATCGCAGATGAAGTTTTAGAAGTAGCTTTTGCTTCTAAGAACTTTCCTAGTCCAACAATTACAGGAATCATTGCTCCTGATTCTATGTAAATGTTCATTGCGTTATTCATTAACAGTTCATGATTGTGGTTAACCTGCCCCACAATAACTAAAACAAAAGAATAGATACCATAAAGAATGGAAACGGTAGAACCCAATGCGACTAGCGAGTCCATATTTGGGTGGAACTTTATTAAACTTTTGTATCCCGAACTAAAGTGGGAAAAATTTAAGATAATAATAGGGATTAGAAAAGCAAATTGGATGCTTATGTCTATTATCATTATCAAACCGTAATTAGGATCATCCATCTTTGGATAACCAAAAATCATTGGTCCCATAGAAAAGACCATTAAACAAATAAGCAACACAAAGCTAACAATAACTTTTGTAAATGTCTTTTTTAACGCGTTCTTTCTGTCCGCTTCAATCTGCTTCAACGTTCTATTAACATACAACGAACAAGAATAGCCGGAAGCGTTTACGGCCTCTATAATCGCATTTTCTTTAATGATCGAGTCATCGTAATCAACGTTCATGCTTTTACCTAGCAAAGAAACATTAACGCTATTAACTCCATTAAGCTTAGATACAGTTCTTTTGACATTGGCTTCGCAAGCGGAGCACGTCATTCCATTAATATCAAATCTTTTGTTCATAAATACCCCCTAAGGGTGTCTTTAGTATAATTAACAGCTCGATTATATGCAACAAAAATACATAAATGGAATCTTATATATAAATGCTCATGAAAAGGGTTTATAAGGGCCATATAGAACTAAAAGATACGCGCGAAACAAGCGATATAACAGTAGAAATCAACAGTTATGCCCCACCGTTTTCAAAGTGGGAAATCATCCATTAAATCATTGTTACTTTTTAATGGGAAATTTATGGTTTTAGGCAACAAAAAAAGCTGCCACAGCCTATATGCCATAGCGGCTTTTTACCTACTTTAAACAGTTAGTCGATAGCAATTTGATGTTGTTCTTCAACCTTCTTAACGTCTTCTTTTGGAAGATCGATTGACAAAACACCATCTTTATATGAGGCGTGGATATCCTTTTGTTCGATATCACCTACATAGTAGCTACGAGTAGCCGATCCAGAGAAGCGTTCCCTATGAACAAAGCCTTCTTTCTTGCCTTCTTCATGTTTGATAGAACGATTGACCTTAGCAGTAACGGTAAGATAACCATCTTTCAAATTAAGGGAGATGTTATTCTTATCGAACCCTGGTAATTCGACTTCGAGAGTATATTTATCTTGGTTTTCCTTGATGTCTGTTTTCATAGATAAGGCACCAAAATTCTCAGAATTTACATCTTCGAATAGATTATCGAAGAATGGATCCAAGAAGCTTCCAGCATAACGACCAATATTGTGTGACATAATTTAGACCTCCTAATGGTTTTAGCACTCTCGTATTTCAAGTGCTAACAATATAGTAAGCCTTTTTTCAGCAGTGTCAAGGGTTGAGTGCTAATTTTTTGATAAATCTTTGTATTCTCCGTTTACCATAGATAATAAATCGCTTGGATTTAGGCCGACTTGAAAGCCTCTTCTGCCACCTGAAACGTAGATTTTATCGAATAATTGAGCGGTCTCGTCTATAAATACAGGAAACTGTTTCTTTAAGCCAATTGGAGAACATCCACCGTGGATATATCCGGTCAAAGGCAACAATTCCTTTTGCTTTATCATTGAAATAGACTTTGAATTTGACGCTTTGGCAGCCTTCTTCAAATCCAGCTCACCAGTCACTGGAATACAAAAAACATAATGCTCTTTCTTATCGTTTTCGGTTACTAAAGTCTTAAATACGCATTCAGGATCTTCATTCAAACTATTAGCAACGCCTATCCCATCAACAATTTCCTCAGAATAGACTCTTTCATCGTATTTTATATTTGCAGCGTCTAGCAAGCGCATTACATTGGTTTTATTCATACTCTAGCCTTCTTACAAGTCATTATTATAGTCATATAAGCAAAAAGAAAAGCCCAGAATCAACTGAGCTAATCTTTTTTTGTTTAATTAATTACTTAACAACAGCAGCGCCGATTCCAGCAATCCCAGAAACTAATCCAAAGATACCAGAAAGAATAGCGCCAGTTTGTAATGTGCCAACAACTTCAGCCTTTGCGCCAACTAAACCAGCAAGTCCGCCAAGAATTCCGTTTAATTTTTCAGCATTGGTGCTAACAAAATTGCCAGGAGCAATGAACATGAAGATACCAGCGACAACTAGAACTAATCCAGCGACAGCGGCGACAAACTTGCCAATCTTAACTTTCTTAAAGGAAATAGCAAGTCCAGCAAGTAAAACAACTGCACCAGCAATCATCATGATGAAGCCAACTAAACCAAGAGTGCTTCCAGCCAATACTTGATTGCCGGAATTGTCTTTTGTACCAAAGAAGACATCGGTTCCTTTGTAGATGGAGCCTTCAGTTGTCGAAGAAGTAGTGACAAGCTTGCTTCCAGCAAAGTCCATGGTAACTGAGAAGACAATTGCTAATACGGCAAAGACGAGGGCTGCTGCCATGATGAAAACTGGCAACATTGATTTTTTAACTTTTTTAGCCATTTATTTATAGCCTACCTTTCGGTAGATATATTACCAATTTTAAAGAAACTTAAAAGTATTAATTGCCTAAAAATGAACGGTTTATTAGAAATGACTATTTTTTGTCTAATTCTGATAATAAGGAATTTAGCTTTCTTGCACTTAATAAAAGTTTCTTTTTATCTTCACTTGAAAGTAACTTTATATCTTCGTGCTGTTTCTTTATATCATTGATTTTATCTTCTTTTGGATAATTTGGATTTGATAAAACAGCCTTTAATCTCTTATCAAAAGCTAAGATTTCATCAACAGGAACCTTTTTAGAAGTTTTAGGTTTAGAAACAGGTTTTTTAGTCTCTTTTGCAGGAGCGTTAGCCTTTTTAGGCTCTTGCTTCTTTGACCTTGCTTCCTTTTTGGTTTCCTTTTGCTTATTAGGTTCTTCCTTTTTGGATTTATCCTTGCTAGGTTCTCCAACAAGTAAAGTTGCCCCATTAGGAACAACAACCTGAACGGATTCAGGCTTTTCTTCCTTTTTAAGGACTACTGGCTTATTTTCTATAGCCTTGGCCTTTTTGCTAGATTTAGATGTCTTTTTAGAAGAAGCAGGTTTAGATTCAGCCTTTTTGACATCATCTTTTTTCACCTCTACCTTAGGAAGAGGTTTCTCTACCTTTAGTTTAGTGACGTTTTCTTTTTTCTTCGTAATAGGTTCTTTTTTGGCAATAGGTTCTGCCTTCTTAGTTTCTTTCTTATTTGCTTTAGGATCCTTAGCATCAAAATCCATATAGACATGATAGCCATTAGATACTTTCTCGCAGATAACTTCAAAAGAAGAATAGAAGAAAGATGATTTATTAGATTTCTTTAATACTAAGTCAATCTTTTCGACCATATTCCTATAATCAGGAATAGTTAAATCGGCCTTACCGTGAATCAAAGGAAAATAAGGAACAGTAGGATCTCTATATAGAAGTCCATAATGAGTCGATACATCGTTTAATGCATCTTCAATGGTCCTGCCGTTTCCGTAATAAAGTTTTTTCTTAGCCTCTATCGGCGAAGCAGCAATAGGCTTGTTTTCTTCCTTTTTAACTACAGGGGTAGCCTCTTTTGGCTTAATCTTAATAGAATATTGCCTTAATAATGCATTTAATTTAGAAGCATCATAGGTAAGGGTTAATTTCTTCCTATCTCCTTCACTAAGTCTATTTAGATTTGTTAATTGGGTTTTGATATCAGCAATCTTCTTCTCAACTGGATAAGTAGGTGAAGTGAGTGTGTCTTTTAGTTTTGAATCCGTTTCCATTACCTTAACTAAGGCAAATGGAAAAGCTTTTTCCTTTTTCTCTTTTAGATTATCCTTTTCAATTGGTTTTGAATGGTTTTCTTTAATAGCAGGAGCGCCTTTATTATTCTCTAATACGCCTCCTGGAGCTATTTTATAGACAAATACTTTGTAACCTCTTTGACTAGCTAAATTATTTAAATTTACTAGATCGTATGCGAGTTTTTTGTCTTGCGTAATTACCGCGACTCTAGAATAGATTCTATCAGCCGATACTTTTACAAAAATTACATTGTCCGCAAAATTTTGGCTTTCTTTGATCTTTGAAACAGTTAATAGCTTTCTCCATTTTGCATGACGGACAATTTTAAGTGCCCTTTTAGCAGCAATGCGCTTTGAATCGCGTTTCTTGTTCTTTAGATGTTTCTTTAATTCATCAATGCATGTTTTGAATACAACGATTTGCTGACCTTTTTTGCGGTAATTCTTCGCGTCTATTAGAACATCCATCCATTCTGGAAAATTTTCATCCATAAGAGAACAGGTATCTAGGATTACATAGTCGAACGGATTCAATAGTTCGGCTAGTTCACTGGCCTTTTTCTCTTTTATAAACATAATAATAGAATGGTATTTATAACCTCCTCCGAAAAAGATTATACCCTAAAGAAAATAATCTAAGGGTAAAAATTTTAAAGGGCCTAGAATTGACTAGGCCCAGACGTAACTTAATTTTGTTTTGATAAATCAACTAGCTTAGCAGAACCAATGAAGTTCCTAACGCTAGAAGCTGCAGAGACTGCAGATTCTCTAGATGGATAAGTTTCACCCATTACTAGGACTGCTCCATTATCGGAGAAGACACGGAATTGATAACGGTTTTGCTTATCTCTTAAGATAGAAATTGATCCGGCAAGAGCTTTTTCCTTAATATTCTCAATTGCCTTGATAACAGCATTCTTTGAAGAATATGTAGTAGTCATAAATAGTAAGACACCATTAGAAGCAAGCAAACGACCTTGCCATTTCTTACCATCTTCAGCAATAAAGATTTCAACTTTACCATTTGCAGTATCATTGACTGGAGGAAGTTCAACCTTCCATTCCCTGATTTCGGCTTCCGGGATTTCCTCTAGGTCATTTTCCCTATAAGTCTTATAGAATTTTTCAACAGAAGCTAATGCATTTTGGGCAGATAACAATGTTGGATAGATTTCACCAGCAACAATTAAGCGTCCATCGTTAGCAGTAGAGATTCTAAATTGAGAGAATCCGCTCTTATCAGTAACAACGCGCTTAGATCCTTCTTTGACATTCTTGCGTAATGTAGCAATGCCATTATGTGCACCTTCTCTAGTTTTATAGGAAGAGGATACAAGAAGAATCTCACCATTATTTGCCTTTAATCTATATTTATAGAAACCAGCTTCTGGGAATACTTCATATTTTCCAGTTTGACCTTTCGTTGGTTTAGTAGCTTCTTTTGGAGCTTCTTCAACTTTAGCAACAGGCTTTTCTTCTTTTGATTCAACCTTATTTTCTTTAGGTTCAGCAACCTTTTCAGAAGCTTTCTTAGTTACCTTCTTAACAGGCTTTTTAACTACAGGAGCATCTTCTTTTTTAGGTTCTTCAGCCTTTGGCTCTTCTTCTTTTTCATCAGGTTTTTCTTCACCCTTTTCTTCATTTGCAGGTTCAATGTCTTCGATTTGATCTAACTTGACTTCTTCGCCTTTTTCTTCACTTGGCTCTTCAATCTTTTCTTCTTCCATGACCGGTTCGCTAGTCTCTTTTGATTTAGAACAAGAGAAGGCAAACATAAAGGAAGCAATAGATAAAATAACTAAAATTGCAGCAGCTATTAAAGAAAGAATAGAAGCTAATGCCTTTAAGTTCCCTTGGGTCAAGACCAAGCCTAATCCGTAGAAAGAAGCGACTCCGCCGAGAAGGAAAGCAAACATCCCAAGCAACATGGCAGGTTTCTTTCTAACTCCGACTCCAATTAAGCCAATTAAGAAGCAAGCGACTACTAAATAGCCCCAAACTCCATCGATGATGGCAACGGCTTTGAAATTGCCACTGAATGAAGAAGATTTGAACACCAAAACATCCTTCATCACGGGAATTAACCCGCTTTCTGCATTGAAAAAATCAAATTTTGAAATAAATGGAACAACAACTAAACAAATCGATAGCAATAAAATAACTACAGATAAAACTATCGAGATTGGTTTGATTTTCTTTTCGTTTTCATTCATACAAAATCCCTCCTTGATTTGATAATGATATTTTCGCTTCTTTAGAGAATAAAACAACCTTTATTTAAAAAATAAAACGTGTCAATTATTCAAAAAATATAATTCAGGCCACCCATGTATCTAAATACACATATCAACATGAATTAAATTTTAGTTAAAAAGCCTATTTATCGTTGTTTTTGTTTAAATCACATCACAAAATCACTACATGGGTCGCTTATTTTAATAAAAGAAAAAGACCACCAGGAATGGCATAGATATTCTCGATGGTCTAATTATTGATTTTATTTTCCGCCGATAGAAAGAGATTTTATATAAGCATCCCCAACAGAAACTGCAGAATCATCAATTTCAGTTTTATTAGAGAATCCCTTTAAATCCTTGAACATCTTGAAGAGATTCCCTGAAATGGTAATCAAATTCAATGGTTCAGCAATTTTCCCATCACGAATCATATATCCTTCCGCTTGGCAAGAGAAGTTGCCAGAATTTGCATTCATTCCAGTTCCTAAACCAGCAATTTCGGTGATATAGACACCTTCTTTAATTGAAGAAATAAGTTCATCAAATGTTGCTTTCCCTCCTTTAACGAAGATATTGGAGAAAGTGGTTCCAAATTTGCCAGATCCCCAAGCACCATTGCCAGTAGATTCGACTCCATCCTTAGCGGCAGTTTCCCTATTATATAAATAGGTTTTTAAAACACCATTTTTAATAATGAAATGATTTTGAGTCGCAACCCCTTCATCATCAAAGAAAGAATAGAATAGATTCTTGGCAAGTGGTTTCTCTTCAATTGTTAATTTAGATGAAGCAACCTTTTGATTTAATTTGCCTTCCAAAACTGAAGAATGACGTTGGACATTATCTGCAATAGTAGATGATAGATAATAGCCAATTAAAGGAGATACGACCGATTTATCCAAGACTGTTGGATATTTATTAGATGCACAAGGGGCGCCACCAAATTTAGAAACAGCCCTAGAAACGATGGATTTAGCAAATTTATTAACATTGAATTTAGATAAATCATTATCAATGAAGACATCATAGAAAGTCTTAGTCTCGCCTTTATCTTTAGCTATTGCACCAGCAAAGATAACGAAATTATTGTCTTTTTGTTTTAATTTCAATCCGAAGGAATTATAGAATTCAGAATAACCTTCACCTTCAACATATGTAACATCATCGGCATCGGTGATTCTAGAATCGGCAGCATAAATTGCATTTTCTAATTCCTTTATCAAGGCAATTTTCTTTTCAACAGGAATTAAAGACAATTCCTTATTATAGACGTTCCTCTTCTTATATTTAGGAGAGCCAGGGAACAAACCAATTTCACATGGCTTTTCTGAATATGTAGCAGTCAATATGATTTGGTCGACTAGGAAAGAGAAAGAAGAAGAATCGATCTTTTGACTTACCCCAAATCCCAATTTGCCTTTATATAAGCCACAGGCGATTAAACTTTGGGAATTAGCAACTTTATAAGAATCTATTTCATGATGGAATAATTTGATTGTAAGGCTGCTGGATTTAGATAATTTAATTTGGGATTGCTCGATGCCTTTTTCTTTGGCAAGGGCAAAAAACTTTGCAAAATTCATTCTAATTTTCCTCCTCTTCCGCCAACGGTAATTTCTTTTATCCTAATCGTTGGTTGGCCAACATTAACAGGAACTAATCCAGATAAAGATCCACACATACCTTGACCTAAATCAAGATCATTACCAACTCTATCGATGTTCATCAATACTTCTTTGCCACTTCCGATAAGAGTGCACCCTTTAACAGGTTCACAAATCTTTCCATCCCTAATAATATAGGCTTCGCTAGCAGAGAAGTTGAATTCACCAGTAGAAGGCTCAACAGATCCGCCACCGAAATTAACAACATAAATACCTAGCTTAGTATCTTTTATGATGTCTTCTGGTTTATCTTTGCCTTTAGCAATATAGGTATTAGACATTCTTGAAGTTGGGGCATATCTATAGCTTTCTCTTCTAGAACATCCATTAGCTTCCATATTTAGTTTTCTTCCGTTTGCCTTATCAACAAGGAATCCAACGCATATACCGTCTTTGATAAGTTGGTTATTCATCGTAACATGACCTTCAGAGTCAATATTATTTGAACCCCATTCGTTTTTTATTGTTCCATCATCAAAAGCGGATACGATAGGAGAGGCAATTTGTTTTCCAATAGAATGAGAGAATACGGATAATCCTTTAGCAGTTGAAGTCGCTTCTAATGAGTGGCCGCAGGCTTCATGGAATATAACTCCACCCCATCCGTTACCAATGACAACAGGGAATCTTCCTGATGGGCATTCTTTAGCAGTAAGCATCATGACGGCTTTTTCACCAACTTTCTTAGCTTCCCCTTTATAATCCAAGACGGAAGTAAAATAATCCCATCCAGCATATTTACCAGGTCCAGTGAAATAGCTTTCGATTCCATTTTCTTCAGTAGAAGCCATGGCAATCATGGTAAGTCTGCCTCTTTCTTCACTATTCTTATAATGCTTACCAACTTCACCTTCGGCATTAAAGATTTCAATTTTCTTCTTGTTGTTAATGAAATTATCAATTATGCGGACTATCTTTGGGGATACTTCCTTAGTTATTTGATAACATTCCTTAAGATATTTAATCTTTTCTTCAGGTTTAACTTCATCAAGGTGGTTCTTGATTTTATTAATAACCTTAACTTTTTGGTTTTCAATTTCCTTGACCGTAATAACTCTTTCCCCTTCAAATCTAGAAGAAAGTTTATTGGCTAGTTCCATTAGGCTTTTCTTAGTTAAATCGGAAGTATATCCATAAACGGATTCAGTTCCTTTTAGGATTCTAATTCCTGCTCCATAGGTAAGAGAGGAACCAACTCTATCAACAGTTCCATTTTCAAGAGAAATAATAGAAGATTCATTTTCTTCTAAATAGATTTCTGCATAATCTCCACCAGTTAGGAGGGCTTCATTTAATACTCCGATAGCAAGTTGTTTTGATATCATAGTAGCTCCTTTGCATGTTTTTAGCGTTTATAGTGTACTTTTAAAAAAAATAACTACAATAATTATGTGAATTTAAAACAGCTAAAAGAAATCGAAAACGCCAATTTCAACAAAATCAGGACTACTTTAACTAAAGAAGATAGGCTTCTTTTGAGTTGTAAAAATAATTTTATAAACAAGAAAATAGATTTCCTTAAATCATATTATTACAAAAGAAATAAGCTCATAGACCAAGGCGAAATTAACTACGTCTATTGTTTCAAGGAATATGAATATGAAGAAGACTGCCCAATAAGCAAAGTAATAGGAATATTTTCCTTATCAAGTCAAATCGAGGAAATTGATTTAATAAACGCGAAGAAGAAATTAGATGAAATAGACATTAAGGAAAATAGGAAATTATTTAATTTACTCCATAATAAATATGCCGATTTCCTTTATCTAGATATCGAAGAAGAAACTGGATTAAAAGATGGATATATTTCAATGTTAACTAGATATAAATCGATTATCCCTAACTTTACTTTAGGTTTAAATCCAGTTGTTTCTAGCAAGGGAATAAGCAAAGAGATGATTTTATTGCCTCCTAAATTTAGAGTTAAAAGCATTGATAAATGAACCAATTTCTCAATTTTCCTTTTTCTATTAGAAAAATAAGGTTGAACATGCAAACTTTTTTGTGTATCTTTATTGCCGAACTCTCTGTGTGAGAAGCCTCATACGGCGAAAGGAGTAATGGACATGAAAAAAGGAATCCACCCGGAATACCACAAGTGCAAAGTAACCTGCACTACCTGCGGTTCGACATTCGAAACTGGTTCTACTCTTGATGAAATCAAGGTTGATACCTGCTCAAATTGCCACCCATTTTATACCGGAAAACAACGTTTCGTTGCTAACGATGGTAGAATCGATCGTTTCAACAAGAAACTTGCCAAGTCTAGCAAAAACAAATAAGCCAATTTTATTGTAAAAATGGTAAAATAGCCGCGAGATAAACGCGGCTTTATTTTTCCCTAGGGAGGAAACAATCATGAACAAGAAAAAATTCTACATTACTACCCCTATTTATTATCCAAGTGGATCGCCACATCTAGGACATACATACTGCACGACTTTATGTGATGTCATTGCTAGAGGAAAAAGACTAAGGGGATATGAAACATATTTTCTTACAGGTACCGATGAACATGGCGAGAAAATAGAAAAGAACGCCATAGCAAAAGGAGTCACCCCGCAGCAATTTGTTGATGAGATTGTTGTTAGATTCAAAAATCTTTGGAAAGCAATGTGCATCTCTAATGATGATTTCATTAGGACTACAGATGCTAGGCATGTTGAAACTGTCAAAAAGATTTTTTCTCGTTTATTAAAGCAAGATGACATATACCTTTCTTCCTATACTGGTTGGTATTGCGTTCATGAAGAAACATATTGGACCGAAACCCAAGTTGGAGAAGAGCATCTTTGTCCAGAATGCCATAGACCAGTAGAAAGAAAAGATGAACCAGCTTATTTCTATAGATGTAATAAGCACGTCGATTCATTGCTTAAATTCTATGATGCAAATTCTAAATTCATCACTCCTGAATCTAGGAAGAACGAAATGATCAATACCTTCATTAAACCTGGTCTTCAAGATTTATGTGTCTCTAGGACTTCTTTTACCTGGGGAGTACCAGTAGAAGAAGATAAAAAACATGTTGTTTATGTTTGGCTTGATGCCCTTGTAAATTACATCTCCGCGTTAGGATATCTTCAAGATGATAATTCTAAATTCAAGGAATTCTGGGAAGATGAAGATTGTGAGATAGTGCATGTAATCGGAGCTGATATAACTAGATTCCATGCGATTTATTGGCCAATGTTCCTTGAATCTCTTGGGCTAAGGGAACCAAATAGATTATTTGTCCATGGCTTATTAATGATGAAAGATGGAAAGATGTCTAAATCAAGAGGAAATGCCATTTCAGCCTACCCACTTATTGATAGATATGGAGTCGACGCCCTTAGATATTATCTAGTCGAGGAAATACCTTTTGGACAAGATGGCGTTTTCACTCCTGAACAATTTGTCATGAGAATCAACCAAGACTTAGCAAATAACCTAGGCAATCTTCTAAATAGGACTGTCTCCATGATTGATAAATACTTCAACGGAATAATCCCTGCTTATGAAAAAGGAGTTGGACCATTTGATACTGATTTAGAACAAATGGAAGAAAACACCATCTCTAAATATGAATTACTTGTTGATGATCTAAAAGTTACCGAAGCTTATGCAGAGGTTATGAACCTAGTTAGCAGGGCTAATAAATATATCGAAGAAAATGCTCCTTGGGCTTTAGCAAAAGATGAAAGTAAGACTAGAGAACTATCTTCAGTAATGTCACATTTGGCACATGTCTTATTTACTGCAGGCATGTTGTTAAAGCCAATCCTAGTTACTAAATCAGATAAGATTTTTGACCAGCTTGGACTAAAAGAAGAGGGACGTGTATACGAAAACATACATAACGCACATCTTCTAGACAATATCAAAGTCAATAAAGGTGAGCAATTATTCCCTCGTCTAGATGCTAAAAAAGAAATAGAAGCCATTGTCGAGATGATGAATGGCCCAAAGGAAAAAGCCGCTATATAAAATGAATAAATCCATTCCCCAAATTCTAAAAGGAACTTGTGTCGATTTGTCTTTTGAAGGCAAAGGCGTTTTCAAATCCAACAAGGATGTCGTTTTTGTTGATGGGATGTTTCCTGGCGAAGAAGGGGAAATAGAAATAACTTACAGACGTAATGGGGCTTTATTTGGAAAGATAAAGAAACTAACAAAGGTTTCTAAAGATAGGATCGAACCTAAATGCAAAGTATGTTCTGCCTGCGGAGGATGTTGCTTCCAGCAGCTTTCCTATAATGCCCAGTTAGAATATAAAACCAAGAAGGTTAAGGAACAATTCACCAAGATTGCCAAAATGGATGTTAAGGTAAATCCTTGCATCGGGATGGATGATCCTTATTTCTATAGGAATAAAATCCAGATGCCTTTTGGAAAAGACAATAAAGGCAACCCCTACTGCGGCTTTTATAAATCCAATACCCATGTAATCGTTCCTATTGATACTTGCTATATAGAAGATATATGCGCCAAACACATTTTGGAAGCGATTAAAAAGCTATTGAAGTCATTTAAAATCGAACCATACATTGAAGATGAAAGATGGGGAATATTAAGACACGTCCTCATTAAAACTTCATTTTATAAGAAACAAATAATGGTTGTTTTAGTCACTGCAGTCGATGTTTTTCCTAGCAGGAATAATTTTGTTAAGGCTTTGATAAAAGAATGTCCTGAAATTACTACAATCATCCAAAACATAAACACAAGGGATACAAATGTCATCCTAGGTGAAAAACAAAGAATCCTATATGGAAAAGGATATATAGAAGATACCTTATGTGGGGTTAATTTCCAAATATCCGCGAAATCTTTCTACCAAACTAATCCTATAATGACTGAAAAGCTCTATAACTATGCGATTGATAAAGCTGAATTGACTAAAGATGATGTTGCTTTTGATGCTTATTCAGGAATCGGGACAATTGGATTAATTGCTAGTAAGAAAGCAAGGGAAATAATCTCAGTCGAATTAGTAAAAGAAGCCGTTATAGACGGGATAAAAAACGCGAAAAGAAATAACATCACTAACTTTAAGATGTATAACGATGATGCTTCTTCTTTTATGGTTAGGATGGCAGCAAATAAACAAGGGGTTGATGTTTTATTCATGGATCCCCCAAGAAAAGGTTCTGATAAAAGATTCCTTGATGCCTTATTAAAATTAAAGCCAAAAAGAGTTGTCTATGTTTCTTGCGATCCTACTACTTTAGCTAGGGATGTAGCATATATATCTAAATCTTATGAAATTAAAGACATACAGCCGTTTGATATGTTCCCACATACTTTTCATGTTGAGACTGTAGCATGTCTACGACTAAAATAGCGATAAACCTTATCATTTATTTAGAAAATAAATATCAAAAAGAATAGGTGATGGCAGTATGCTATTTTCTTTTTTCAATCAAACATGAGAAAGCAGACTAAAACTTATTTTGAAATACTGCCTATAATAGTTGTTTACTGCCTAAAATTTAATATTTTTAAGCAGAAAAGAGAAAACATTAATGAGAAAATTCGATTGTTCATTTTTAGAAAACCAAGTACCTGCTAGATCGCTAAATTTGACCGCTATTATTTATGATATCAAAGGCAAAAAAAGCGTCTATATTTAAAAGATAATAAGAAATAGCATATTGTTAGATATTGTTACATCAGCCAGAGATTATTGGATAACATTTGTTGCAACGATTCTGTCAAATAACACAAGTAACATATAATCAAATTTCCTAAAATTTCTATTAATTCAATAAATTAAACCCATATAATTAACCACGCTCATAAAGGCTACCGAGCGAGTCATATTATGAAACTTTGATTCATTAACAAAGCAAAGTTAAACAGGAGGGTAGACTATGAGCACACTTATTGAGTCGCGTTTGGTTGGACAATCAATCAAACACCTAAGGCTAAGTAGGAACTGGACTCAGGACCGCTTAGCAGCCA
>ENA-ORPK01000228-ORPK01000228.1-human-gut-metagenome-genome-assembly--contig:-NODE-228-length-54046-cov-8.192903_pt1 | contig 54046 bp, 37 predicted proteins | sample MGYA00242139_ERZ509068 | MGnify/ENA primary metagenome ERZ509068 (study PRJEB26280, sample SAMEA2338687) | human gut metagenome | biome: human gut; feature: human-associated habitat; material: faeces...
TCACGAGGTTCTCGTCCTTGATCTTGGCGGCGTACTGGCACGACGGCCGGTGGTATTTTTTCGCTTTGCGGCTGGCGACACAGGTTGCTTCCGCCGTGTACTGGACTTTCGGCGACCTTGGGCGCGCGTCCTACAAAACCGACCTTATTATGTTTATCGTCGTTGCGGTTTCGACGTTGTTCTTCTTTTTGAAGCGTTGGGATTTTTCGGCGATGTCGGGCGGAATTGCGTATGCGAAAACCCTTGGCGTGAACACTCGGTTTATGACGATTATGTCGTTGTTGCTTGCGTCGCTCATCACGTCGGTTACCGTATCGTTTCTGGGCATAATCGGGTTTGTCGGGCTTACCGCGCCGCAGTTTATGAAACGCATCGTCGGCGACGATTACAGATATCTTTTGCCGTCGTCGTTCCTTGCGGGCGCGTTGCTTTTGTTAATATCCGATATTCTGGGACGTCTTCCTATTTTCGGCACGTCGGTTCCCGTCGGCGTAGTGACGTCGCTTATCGGCGGCCCCGTATTTTTGGCAATACTTTTAAGGAGGAAGAAGAATGAATCTGAAAATATCTGATTTATCGTTCAAATATTCCTCCGGAAAACAAGTCCTGAACGGCGTGAATTTTCAGGCGGAATCGGGGAAATGCACTTTCCTTCTCGGCGCAAACGGAGCGGGAAAGACAACTTTGTTTTCAAATATTCTGGGGTTATTAACTCCGTCTTTCGGCAAAATCACCCTTGACGACGCGGATTTATCGTCGCTTAAACCGCGCGAAAAAGCAAAACTTCTGGGATACGTCCCGCAAAACGTTTTCTTCCCGTCGGGGAGCGCGTTCGACGCGGTGCTTCTCGGGCGACGTCCTTACATCAGATGGGGCGTTACCGAAAACGATTTGTCCGTTGTGGAAAAACTTTTCACAGACCTTTCCGTGGAAGACTTCGCAATGCGGAACGTCGACAGCCTTTCGGGCGGCGAAAAACAAAAAATCGCCATCGCCCGCGCCCTTGCACAAGAACCGCAGGTTTTGCTTTTTGACGAACTTACAAGCAATCTCGACGTGAAAAATCAGGCGGACGTTTTGTCTTTCATCAAAAAACTTACGGTGGACAAAAACGTAATTACCGTCGCGATCGTGCACGACCTGTCGCTTGCGCTAAGATTTGCGGACGATATCGCGTTTATGAAGGACGGGAAAATCCTGCGCCAATGCCCCGCGGACTGCGTAACCGCACAAGACTTTAAGGATACTTTCGACGTGAATGCCGACGTCGTTGAAATAAACGGCAAAAAAACGATTATATACGAGGACTGAAAATGAAAAAATCTGCTTTGATTCTTTTGATGATTATCGTTACTCTGTCGTCGCTTTTCGCTTTTTCGGCTTGCGATAAAGACAAAGGCACCGCAAACGGCAAAACAGTAACCGACCTTCTGGGGCGCGAAGTTACCGTGCCCGAAAAAATCAACCGCGTCGTATGCATCGGCGCAGGCTCTCTTCGCCTTTACACCTACGTCGGCGATTTGTCGAAACTTGTCGGCGTCGAGGACGTCGATAAAGACGGCACGGGCGTCGGGGGCGGACTTTCGATAAGACCGTATAAAATGGTCAACAAGGATTTGTTCAATTCCCTTCCGTCGTGCGGCAAGGGAGGTCCGCAAGGCTCGCCCGAAGCCGAAAAGATCCTTTCGTTAAACCCCGATATCGTCTTTTCCCTTTACACTTCGGACAAGGCGGCGATGGACGATTTACAACAAAAAATCGGGAAACCCGTCGTGGTATTAAGCTACGGCAAGACGGAAGCGTTTGACGCAAACGTCAAAAAATCCATTGCCCTTCTTGGCGACATTCTGAACAGGAAAGAACGCGCAAACGAACTTTTATCGTTCATTTCCGACACGGAAACCTATCTTTCGAGCATTGGCGAAGGCATCGACAATTCCAAAAAAGCAACCGTGTATCTCGGCTGCCAGAGCAACTACGGCACGCACGGCATTGAAAGCTCGTCGGCAAATTACTCCATCTTCGACGTTTCAAAAATCAGAAACGTTCTGGACGAGAACGGCTACAAAGGATACCAGAAATCGCTCGACCTTGAAAAACTCGTAAAAATGAATCCTCAAAGGATTATCCTTGACGCCGGCGGACTTTATATTCTCAAAACCCAACTCAAAGAAAAACCCGACTTCTTCAACAACCTTTCGGCTTTCAAAAACGGCGAGGTTTATCTGCAAATGCCCTACAACGCTTATTACACGAATCTCGAAACCGCTTACGCCGACGCATACTTCGACGCGTGGGTGCAGTATCACGATATCGCGCCAGAAAAACTCAACTTCGATTACGTCGAAAAGGCGCGCGAAATCTATACCCTGTTTTTGGGCAAAGATTGCTATGACGACGTCGCTGACCTTATGTACGGCGGCTTCCAAAAACTCGATATATCAAAAATCTGATATATATTTGCTTTAAGTCAGGAAGAAGCAACGCAAAATGCGTTGCTTCTTTCTTTTTGTTTTTTCGTTTTTACATAAATTTTTCTTTTATATACTTCGACATTTTTTTGAACGCGTTGTTCATTATTTCTTCGTCTTTCGCCTCGACGGTCAGTCTGATTTTTTCTTCCGTGCCGCTTTCGCGGATCAGGATTCTGCCCTCGGGCAGTTCCCCTTTTATTGCCGAAACGTAGTTTTGCAAGTCCTTGTTTCTTACGACTTCCGACTTGTTTTTCACGGCGAAACTTGCATTGATTTGCGGATATCGCGTAACTTTTGACAAGACGCTCAGCGGCAATTTCGTTTTCTTTATCGTGCTTGCAAGGTACACGCTTGCAAGAAGTCCGTCGCCCGTCGCCGCAAACTCGCCAAGAATTATGTGCCCCGACTGCTCGCCGCCAAGGACGTAGCCGCCTTTTGCCATCGCCGCCTGCACGTTATGATCGCCGACGTCCACGCGCAGCATACTCACGCCCATGGAATTTAAGTTTCTTTCAACGCCCATATTGCTTAAAACCGTGCAAACGACTTTCTTTTTGTTGAGTTTCCCTTTTTTCAGAAGTTCGCGCGCGATGATGAAAATAATTTCGTCCCCGTCGACTTCGCGGCCGTTTTCGTCGACAGCGATAAGTCGGTCGGCGTCGCCGTCGTATGCAAATCCGACGTCGGCGTTAAGTTCTTTCACCTTTTGTCGTAAAAATTTCGTGTCGGTCGCGCCGCACTCGTGATTGATAATTCGTCCGCAACCTTCGTCGTTAAAGGAATATACGGTGGCGTTAAGGCTTTCAAAAACGTGTTTCGCAACGTGTGAAAGCGCGCCGTTCGCACAGTCCAAAACGACTTTGAGCCCCGACAAATCGTCGGCGATTTCCGTCACCGCCCGCACGTAGTTTTCAAAATATGCTGCCCCGTTTTCGACCTTGCCTTTTTCGTTTGCGACGACTTTTCGCTTGCTTTCGATATGTTTTTCGATTTCGGCTTCTTCGATGCGGCAAAGTTTTCGTCCGTCGCTCATAAAGATTTTTATGCCGTTGTATTCGGGCGGATTGTGCGATGCGCTTATCATAACGCCGTAGTTTGCGTCGATTTCACGCGTGACGAAAGACACGGCGGGCGTCGGCACGATATCGAGGTTTATCACGTCCGCGCCGGCGTCGATAATGCCGCTTATAATCGCGCCGGATAGTTTTTCGCCGCTTATCCTCGTATCCCTGCCGAGCACGACTTTGCCGCCGTCCGCGGAATAACCCAGAAAGTTTCCGACAAGGTATGCAAGGTCGTCGCAAAGCGTTTCGCCGTAAATCCCGCGTATGCCGTCCGTGCCGAAGTATTTCATGTCAAACTGGTTTTTGACGTACTTCGTACGGTTTTCCTTGACGGTTTCGCGGCTTCGACCGATGCACATACAGTTTTTCGGAAGGTCAACTGTGACGGTCGTGCCCGCCGCGATATAGGCGTTGTTTTCAATATTGACAGGCGCGATGACGTTGCTGTTACTGCCGATAAAAACGCTTTCCCCGACGGTGCTTCTGTGCTTGTTTTTGCCGTCGTAGTTCACAAAGATACTGCCGCACCCGACGTTGCACAAATCGCCGATATCGACGTCGCCGACGTACGCGAGATGCGCCGCCTTGACGCGCTGTCCGACGGTCGCGTTTTTGATTTCCACAAAGTTTCCAACCCTGCATTCTTTCCCGACGTCGGCGTTGGTATGAACGTTGGCAAACGGCCCGACAGTGGTTTTATCGCCTATTTTTGCATTCCTTAACACGCTTTTTATGATTGTTACGCCGTTTCCGACTATGCTGTCTTCAATGACGTTTCCAGTGTCCAGGACACAACTGTTGCCGATCACGGTATTCCCCCTTATGTACTGGTCGGGAAAAACTATCGTGTGTTTGCCGATACGCACGGTTTCGTCGATAAAGACGTTGTCCGTCGATATAAATTCCACCCCGTTTTTTATATGGTTGAAAATTATTTCCAGTCGTTTATCGTTATTCATAAGCCCTCCGCGTTTTTATCATTATATGCGGAAGGCGGGTTGCGTTACACAAAAAAATCGCACCGATCGGCGCGACTTTTGTTTCGGATTTTTATAATTGTTTCAGATATCTTTTTATCGTGCTTATGAACTGCGAGAACACGATGCCGGGCTCTTCGAGGTCGGGCTCCCAGCGTTTCACCCATTCCAGCGAAACGGTTCCGTCGTATCCGGCTTTCTTCAATCCGCGCAAGGCGTCTTTGACGGGAATATCGCCGTAACCCAGCATTTTATATTTCGTTACTCCGTTCTGGACGACGCTGTCCTTGATATGGACGTAACAAATTCTGCCGCCAAGGTTTTTGAGCGTGGTGTCGATACTTTCGCCGTTGAAGCGGTACGGGTGATTTATGTCCCACAGTACGCCGCCGTCGCACTCTTCGACAAAATCGCGCAACAGTTTCGTGTCGCAAAAGATGCCGTTCGTTTCGATAAGAGGCAGGACGTTTTTGCCGCTTGCGTAACTTAAAATTTCCTTGTAAAGACGTTTGCAAAGTTGGATATCGCCGCCGTCGGGCATAGGTCTGTTGGTGCACATTACCCTGATGTACGGCACGCCGAGCGACTCGGCAAGGTCGATATAAGCCTTGGCTTCCGCAACCGCTTTTTCCTTTTCGGAATACACCGCAAGCGACGCACCCGACGTAAGCATGGTGATGCCAAGCCCGAGGCTTTTCAATTTTTCTTTGGTTTTTTCAATGTTTTCGGGTTTGAACTGTTTGACGTCGGGCGCATAGATTTCGCCGCCGATACCACGCACTTCAAAGCCGTCGTAGCCGAGATCGGACGCGGTGGATACCACTTCGTCATAAGACCAGTTCGGGCAACCGATTGTCGAAAAAGCAAGTTTCATCTCTGAAATTCCTCCTTAAAGTCCTTGTTATGCGGTTTCGATTGAAGCGGCGGTTTGCAGTTTCAGTATCTCGATCGCTTCTTCACGCATCTTGAATTTTTGTATTTTGCCTGCCGCGTTCGTCGGGAACGAGTCCACGAACCTGACGTATCTCGGCACCTTGTGTTTTGCCATTCTTGCGCCGACGAATTCCTTGACTTCTTCTTCGGTCATTTCTTCGCCCTCTTTCAGAATGACGCACGCCATGACTTCTTCGCCGTACGCCTCGGAAGGCACGCCGATGACCTGCACGTCGGAAACCTTGTCGCACGTATACAAGCACTCCTCGATTTCTTTCGGATAAATATTTTCACCGCCGCGGATAATCATATCTTTGATACGTCCTACAACCTTATAATATCCGTCTTCGTCCACGGTGCACAAATCGCCGGTATGCAACCAGCCGTCCTTGTCGATGGCTTGCGCGGTCGCTTCTGGCATTTTGTAATATCCTTTCATTATATTGTATCCCCTTGCACAAAATTCGCCGGGGGTGTTTATCGGAAGTTCTTCGCCGGTTTCCGGATCGATAATTTTGCACTCGACGCCCGGGAACGCACGCCCTACTGTATTGACTCGTTTGTCGATGCTGTCGGAAGTCGTCGTCATCGTGCAGCCGGGCGACGCTTCGGTCTGTCCGAAAACAATGACGATTTCGCGCATATTCATTTTGTCGATGACTTTTTTCATCACTTCGATGGGACAAGGCGAGCCCGCCATAATGCCCGTTCTGAGGCTTGAAAAATCAAAATTATTGAACTGCGCGTGTTCCAGCATTGCGATGAACATCGTGGGTACGCCGTGCACCGCCGTGCATTTTTCGACGCTGATTGCGTTCATGACGGGGACGGGGCTGTATCTTTCGACGGGCACCATCGTCGTGCCGTGAGTAATGCACGCCATCATCGCAAGCACAAGTCCGAAGCAGTGGAAAAACGGAACGGTGATGCAAAGTTTGTCGTTTTTTGTAAATTTCATACCGTCGCCGATGGTTTTGCCGTTGTTCAGGATATTGTAGTGCGTGAGCATTACGCCCTTCGGAAAGCCTGTCGTGCCCGAGGTATATTGCATATTCACGACGTCGTGGGTGTTCAGCGTTTTTTTATTTTCCTCATAAATTTCGACGGGAAAATCGCCGCCAAGAATTTTCAAATCCTCAAAATTGAGCATACCTTCGGGCGTTTCTTTCCCTGCAAAAACGACGCGTTTCAAAAACGGCAGATGCTCCGACTCGATTTCGCCGGAAGTCGTTTTCAGTTCGGGCAGAAGTTCGTTCACGGTTGCGACGTAGTCGTTGTTTTTGAATCCGCCGATCATCACGAGAAGTTTCGTGTCCGACTGCCTCAAAAGGTATTCCAACTCAAAAATTTTGAAATTAGTATTGACGGTTACAAGCACCGCGCCGATTTTCGCCGCCGCGAACAACGTCAGAATCCATTCGGGCGTGTTGGTTGCCCAGATTGCGACGTGATCGCCCTTTTTGACGCCCAAAGACATCATTCCGCGCGCGATGAGATCCGCCTCGTCGTTAAGTTCTTTCCAGGTGCGGAAGTAATTTCTGTCGGTATATCTTACCGCCCAGCCGTTCGGATTGTGTTTTGAGAGGTCGTCCAGGACGCCGCCCAAAGTGTTTTCGATAAATTCCATAAGTTTATAACGTTTCCGCCATAGCGTCTTTCACGCTGACGCGGAAGAAAGGTTCGAGATTAAAATAATTCCAGGGTTTTTCGTCTTCCGGCGGGGAAACCTTGAATACCATCGTCTGGTCGAGCGTGGGATGCTTAAAACGAAGTTCCGCCGCCCATAGCGCGAGATTGCATTGCGCTTTCGGACGATTTCCGCTGTATCGCATATCGCCGACGATCGGGTTTCCGATATGCGCCATCTGCACGCGGATCTGATGACTTCTGCCGGTTGCAAGTTTCACGCCGACAAGCGAAAGTTTCCCGATGGACTCGAACACCTTATAAGCAAGTTCCGCATATTTTGCGCCTTCGGTGACTTCCGGGACGACGCGGACGGTATTGCTTTTCGGATCCTTTTTCAGGTGATTTACAAGCACCGCCTGTTTTTCTTTGGGCGTATCGTAAACGACCGCAAGATAAGTTTTTTCAAACTCGCCTTCGCGGATTGCTTCCGACAGTCTTGCCGCCGCCTTTGACGTTTTTGCGAAAACCATAACGCCGCCCGTAACTCTGTCGAGTCTGTGAACAAGCCCGAGATACGCGTCGCCGGGCTTATCGTAAGTTTCTTTCAGATAATTTTTCAGAATCGAAAGAATATCGGGATCTTTCGACTCGTCTTCCTGCGACGGCATATTCTGCGGCTTCACCGCAACGAGAATATGGTTGTCTTCGTAAATGATTTTTACGCCTTGATATTCTTTGATTGCATTGTTTTCCATTAAAATATCGCAAGGGCGCTTGCGCCTGCTGGCAAGACGATACCCTCCTCCCTGGTATTCAGACCGATTTCGTCGGCGGTAATTACTGCGTTTTTCGACGTATTCAGCCCGAGTTTCAGCATATTTGCCATAACGGTGGGTTGAAGCCCCGTCGTGTAACTGTTGAGAAGATAAAAAAGCGGATTGTCCGACAAAACTTCTTTCGTTTCCCTGATGAGCGAAAAAAGATTGTCCTCGATTTTCCACATTTCGCCGCCAGGACCTCTGCCGAAACTCGGCGGGTCCATGATGATTGCGTCGTACTTCCTGCCGCGCTTTATTTCGCGACGGACGAATTTTAAGCAATCGTCGATGATATATCTGACTTTTGCGTCGGTAAGTCCCGACAAGCGTACGTTTTCGCCCGCCCTTTCGACCATCGCTTTCGCGCTGTCGACGTGGGTAACTTCCGCGCCCGCCGACGCACACGCAACCGTCGCGCCGCCGGTATAGGCAAACAGGTTCAGAACTTTAACGGGTCTTCCGGCGTTTTTGATAAGGTCGATCATTTTCGCCCAGTTTACCGCCTGCTCCGGGAAAAGCCCCGTATGTTTGAAGCCCATAAGTTTCAATTTGAACGTAAGATTGCGCCAACTCACGGTGAAGTTTTCGGGCATGGGTTCCAGGTATTCCCAATGGCCGCCGCCCGTCGCGCTTCTCACGTACTTTGCCGTCAGACCTTTGTAGTTTTCAAGGGGGAAAGATTCGGGCCAGATGACCTGCGGATCGGGACGAAGCAAAACGTATTTGCCCCATCTTTCCAGCTTATTGCCGTCGCCGGTTGCGATGACCTCGTAATCTTTCCACTCGGAATTGACTTGCATTATTTCTTTTTGACGGACAACGTGATTTTATCGTCGCCGATGTCCCATTCTTTGGTGTAGCCGTCGATATCGTTTCTGACTTCGTCGGCAAGGACGGCGTTCCTGACCGTCGTGTTGTCGTTCATAATCTTTTTAAGGAGCGCGGAATCCGTTTTGAACCCGAGCGTGATATGGTCGGTAACTTCAAAGCCCGCTTCCTTTCTCATCGTCTGGATTTTGGAGACGATTTCACGCATTGCGCCTTCTTCGATAAGTTCGGCGGAAAGCGCGGTGTCGAGGATTACCGAAATATCGCCGTCGACTTCGCTGCTGAAACCTTCCTTGTTTTTCACGGACACGAGAATATCGTCCTTTGAGAACTCGACTTCCGTGCCGTCGATATCGACCTTATACGTGCCGGTTGCGACTGCGTTCACGATTGCTTTTCCGTCGGCATTCGCAAGATGCTCCTTGATTTTGCCCAAAAGTTTTCCGTATTTCGGACCAATCGTTTTGAGTTGCGGCTTGATTTCGTACGTTACGAAGTCCTGTTCGCCCGACGCGTTAAGCACTTCTTTCACGTTAAGTTCGTCGGAAACGAGGGCTTTCAGTTCGTCGTCGAATTCAACGCCGGTCACGTACAGTTTCTGCAAGGGCTGGCGGTTTTTGATGTTCGCCTGATTTCTTGCGGCGCGTCCCAAAACGACAACGCGGATAACTTCTTCCATGCCGTCTTCGAGCGCGGTGTCGATGAAACTTTCGTCCGCCACGGGGAACGAGGTCAGATGCACGCTTTCGGGCGCGTTTTTGTCAAACGACCTGACAAGGTTCTGATAAATGCTTTCCGCCATAAACGGGGTGTACGGCGCGATGAGTTTCGACAGTTCGGTAAGGACGGTGTAAAGCGTCATATACGCGGCGATTTTGTCGTCGGACATTTCGCTTCCCCAGTATCTTTCGCGACCGCGACGGACGTACCAGTTGGAAAGTTCGTCCACGAAGTCCTGAATCTTCCTTGCGCTTTCGAAAATCTTATATTCGTTCAGACAGCCGTCCACGTATTTGATAAGGCTGTTGAGCCCCGAAAGCACCCATCTGTCCATGACCGACAGTTTGCAATCTTTAAGGTTGTATTTCGTCGGATCGAATTTGTCGATATCGGCGTAAAGTACAAAGAACGCATAGGTGTTCCAGAGCGTGCCCATAAATTTACGCTGCGACTCACTGACGGCTTCGGGATAAAACCTTGAAGGAAGCCAGGGTGCGCTTGACGTATAGAAATGCCATCTCACGGCGTCCGCACCTTGCTTGTCGAGTACGCTGAACGGATCGACGACGTTGCCCTTATGCTTGCTCATTTTGATGCCGTCTTTGTCGTTGACGTGTCCTAAAACTATGCAGTTTTTGAAACTTGCCTTGTCGAACAGAAGCGTCGAAATCGCAAGCAAGGTATAGAACCAACCGCGAGTCTGGTCGATTGCTTCCGAAATAAAGTCGGCGGGGTACACTTCTTCAAAAATTTCCTTGTTTTCAAACGGATAGTGCCACTGCGCGAAAGGCATGCTGCCGCTGTCGTACCAGCAATCCAGCACTTCGGGAACGCGATGCATTACGCCGCCGCATTCGGGACACGTGAACGTGACCTCGTCGATATAAGGTTTATGAAGTTCGGGTGCTTTTTCAAGACCGCCGAGTTTGCAAAGTTCTTCGCGGCTGCCGACGACGTGTTTATGTCCGCACTTGTCGCAAATCCAGATGGGAAGCGGCGTGCCCCAGTAACGTTCGCGGCTGATGCCCCAGTCGATGACGTTTTCGATGAAGTTGCCCATACGTCCCGTCGCGATTGTCGGCGGCATCCAGTTGACCGACAGATTGCGTTTCATAAGTTCGTCGCGAACCGCCGTCATCTTAATGAACCAACTTTCGCGTGCGTAATAAATAAGCGGAGTGTCGCAACGCCAGCAGAACGGGTAACTGTGTTCGTAAAGCATATCCTTGAACAGCAATCCCGTTTCGTTCAGTTTCATGATAATGGGACGATCGGCGTCTTTCACGAAAAGACCTTTGAAGTCATAAACGTCGTCGGTGAGTCTGCCGCGGTCGTCCACGAATTTCACAAAAGGCAAGTCGTAACGTCTGCCGACCTGCGCGTCGTCTTCGCCGAATGCGGGCGCGATGTGTACGACGCCGGTGCCGTCGGTAAGAGTGACGTAATCGGCGTTCGTGACAAACCAGCCCTTCGACGTGTCTTTGACGTAATCGAAAAGAGGTTTATATTTCGTATATTCGTAATCCTTGCCCTTTTTCACGCTGACAAGTTCGTATTCGTCCTCCTTGAAAAGGGACGGGATAAGAGCCTTTGCCATAATGAAGTATTCGTCGCCGACCTTGATTTTGGCGTAGTCTTCTTTCGCATTCATACAAAGCGCGACGTTGCTGGGGAGCGTCCACGGGGTGGTCGTCCAGGCAAGGAAACTCGTATTTTCTTCGTCAACGAGCCTGAACCTTACGAAAACAGAACGTTCTTTGACGTCCTTGTATCCCTGCGCGACCTCGTGGCTTGACAAAGCCGTGCCGCAACGCGGGCAGTAAGGAACGATTTTATAGCCTTTGTATAAAAGTCCTTTTTTGTCGATTTCTTTCAGGCTCCACCACACCGACTCGATATAATTGTCGTCGTAGGTGACGTAGGGGTTTTCCATGTCCGCCCAGTAACCGACGCGGTCGGACATGACTTCCCATTCGTGTTTATATTTCCATACGCTTTCTTTGCACTGCTTGATGAACGGCTCGATACCGTACTTTTCGATTTCCTGTTTGCCGTCGATGTGCAGTTGTTTTTCCACTTCGAGTTCGACGGGAAGACCGTGAGTATCCCAGCCCGCTTTCCTTAAAACGTGATAACCTTTCATCGTCTTATAGCGGGGAATAATATCCTTCATAACACGGGTGAGAATATGCCCGATGTGGGGACGTCCGTTTGCCGTAGGCGGACCGTCGAAAAACGAAAACTCGGGATTGCCGACGTTTTTTTCGACGCTTTTTTCAAAGATGTGGTTTTCCTTCCAGAAGTCCAGAACTTCCTTTTCGCGCGCCACAAAATCAAGACCGTTGTCAACTTTTTTGTACATTGAAAAACCTCAATAATTTATATATTTCAAGACATTATAGAAAATATATTATGAATTGTCAAGAAAAGCGCGCGAAAAAGGCGAAAGCCTTTGCCTTCGCCCCTGAAAAATCTTTTTGATTTACGCTTTTTGCACGACGTAACTTATATAAATCCTGAATCCGTTGTCTTTGACAAATTTTTCGCCGTTCACGGTAACTTCGTAATCTGAAACGTCGATATTTGCAGTGATATAATATTGATTTTTATGTTCGCCTGCGCTCATATCGAATGTTTTCGCCTCGACCGCTTTCGTGTTTTTCATTCGTATCAGCCTTGTGTTTTCGTCGGTTTTTTCGTATTCGTCCTGCAATCTTACGGTTTTGGTCTTTCCGTCGGCGTAATGCACTGTTGCGGTTGCTTCGCCGAAACTGAACGCGTCGCCTTCCGTGAACGTGAGATTTTCAACGTTCAGATTTACAAAATCTATGCCCGTGATAAAGTTCTTCACGGTAAAGAAGATTCTCCTTGCGTACGCTTCGGGATTTTTCCGATAAACCGCAATGATTTCGTATTCGCACGCCGTCTTTTTGAGTTTGTCAAAAACTTCTTTCGTGAATTCCTGTTTGAGGCTCAGGTCTTGTTCGTCGGGCGTGACGTAATACAAAATAATATCTTCGTCCGCGCCCGTCACGGGTACGTATTGCTTGCCGTCTTTGTCCAGTACGAGGCACAGTTTTATGGCGTCGATATATTCTTCGTACGACTTCCATTCGCCTTTCGTTTTTTCCGTCCATACGTCATTGAACCCGGGCGTGGGCTGCGAAAAATCTTTGTTGTTCAGCGTAACGCCTTTGACGGCGGTTTCTTCGAATACAGAATAATTGAACGTTTCAACCCCCGTGAGCAACGAAAGAATAAACGTTTTTTTGTCGGAGGCCGTTGTCGTGTCGAAACCGGAAATCTGACTTTCGGAAATTTCGACGGGTTCCGCTTTTTTCAGCGATTTGTAAATATATCTGATTTTCGTGTTCTGCGCGTCAAACTTCTCGCCGACAAGGTAATTTCTTCTCACGCTGTCTTCTTTTTTGACGGAAACGTATTCCTTTTTTTCTTTATCGTATTTCACGAATTCGAAGTCGTAAACAAAGTCGTCTTCGGTCACCTTATACGGCAGCACGACGTCGGTCGCGATGCAAGTGAAAGTGATGTGTTTAAGCCCTGCCGTTTTGACGTCGAAACCGCTGTAAGAAAGGTCGTAAAATCTATAACTGTTCGCGTCCCAAAGCGGAACTTCTTCGTCTTGTTTTTCCGTATTACGGTACTTTATCACAAATTTCATACCGATAAAGTCCGAAAAATCGATTTCACTGCGAATATCCGACACCGAATACACAGGCGCGCCGTGGTCTTCCGACAGCACAAAATCAACACTTGATACGGCGTTTTCTTCTTTTTGCACGATATACTTGAACCGCGTCGCAAGCCCTTTGTATCTTGCGGTAACGGTGTACGTGTCGACGCGCGCTCCCGTCGTGTTTTCAAGGGTAACGTCCTTGTCGGTCAGATCGACGAAGCGGTATTTTTCTTCCTTCGTTTTTTCGTTGTAAGAGTAAACTTTAAGGATACCGCCTTCGGGCGTGAAAGTTTCGCCCTCGACGTAATATTGCTTTGCGGAATACAACTCGATGCCGACGTCGACGAACTCGCCCTTATTTTTGTTGCACGCGGAAAGGACGGTTGCCGCCGCGATAACCGTAATCGTCGCAATTAAAATTAAAATCAACTTTTTATTTTTCATATTATTTATGATACAACATTTTCTCTCTTTCAGTCAACCCGTACCGAACATTAACGATAAACTTTTTCTTGACTTTATCGCGCGTTGGTGGTACAATACGCTTACTGCGCTAGGCGGGGGACTAGGGGTACCCTGTAATCCGAAACCCTCTATATGCGGGGCTGAATGCCGTATGCGGCCTTTTGTATGGTTGGTCGGCAAAAATAAGGGACGTTGATATCAAGGTCTTGTGCAATGTCGTCCCGTGAACCATGTCAGAGCTTGACCGCAGCAGCATTAAGCGGTTAACGGCGTGTGCCACGAGGTTACCTTGAAGGAGTTACCTGTTTTTGTATCACTTCGGTGCAAATTGTCAGGTTACGGTTGCGCAGTTTTTTGAAAACAAAGCGACGGGCTTTCGCTCGTCGCCGTTTTTTTGTCAATTATTCCGTTTGATTTTATTTGTTCATCTGCTCTTTGAAAAACTCGCACATTTTGTCGATTGTTTTTTTGCTCTCTTCCCAGTCTTCGGGATACAAAACGGCGTAAACGTGTCCCATTTTGTTTTCGCACTCGTCCGACGTCGGGAAATCGAGGGTATATGGGATTTTCTTCCTGTCCAAACATTCGATAAACCTGTTCGTATCGCCCTTCAACATATCGTTGAAGCAACTGTTGATGAACATCGGCGGGAACTTTTCAACCTTATTGTTGATTATATCGACGCTTTTATAAAACTTGTGCTTTTCATATTTCTTCGCCCCGCCGTAAAACAGCCCGACGTACGTCTTTGCAAGGTGCACGGGGAAATTCGCAATCGAGTTCGGATAAAACGCGGCGCAGGTAAACGCAACCCCCTTGAAAGTCATACGACATTTTTCGACCTCGTAAAGTTTTTCAAGTTCTTCGTCCGCGATAATCGAAAGTACAAGCCCTGCGTAATGCCCGCCTGCGCTGTCGCCCGTGATAAAGGCGTTGTTAAGGTCGATATTAAACCTTTCGGCGTTGTCGTAAACAAAGTTTATCGCCCTGAAAATCTCCTGCACGGGGACGGGCAAAGTCACGCTCGGAAACAGACTGTACGAAAAACTCACAACGACGAAACCGCGTTTTGCAAGCGCCTCGCAATACGGCGCGTTCAGATCCTTGTCGCCGTACATCCAGCCGCCTCCGTGAATATCGATTATTACGGGCAGTTTTTCGTTTTCCGCGCCCTCGGGACGATACACGTCCATAAGGTGCCATTTGCTGCCGTCGCCGAAATAATCAAGGTCTTTTATCGCGGACACGCCCGTGGTTTTCGTGAGTTTTGCCACGCGTTTTTGGTCGCTTTTTAAGACCTGTTTGTTCCACCACCAGTCAAGTAGTTTCAGTTCAAACTTCATTTTTTCACCTTTTTTCCGAAATGATATTCAATAAATTCTGCGACGCGAGTTTCAGCCTGAAAGCAGTCACGTCGTATGCGTTCTGGTCAAGTCCGTACGGATCGGGAATATCGCCGCCTCCCACGAGTTCCGAAAAAGTAAAAACGTTGTCGTACGGCAAAGCGTCTTTTTGTTTTTTGGTCATCGTAACGACGTAGTCGGCGTTTTTCACGACGTCTTCCGTGATGACTTTCGACTTTTTCTTTCTGATCGGAATATTAAGTTTTCTGACCGCAATCAATGCTTGTCCGCGCGTTTCGCACTCGTCGGGATTTATGAAAAGCCCGTACGACGAAACGTCGGCTTTTACCCCGCTTTCTTTGGCGTAAAACCTGAAAATCGCTTCCGCCATAGGGCTTCTGCAAGTATTCCCGGTGCATACGAAAACCACGCGCATCATTCCACCTTTCCCGCAACCGCTTTCATCACTCGGTTCATCACGGAGTCATACACGCCGCCACCCGTAAGATTGTCGATGATGATGAAGTCGGCGTCGTTTTCCGCAACGTGCAAAGCGTTGTAAATATGGCGCGCAACGGCATATTCGTCGCCGCCGAGATCAATAAGTTTCCTGTTGCCGTAAATTGCAATATGTTCGGTTAACGCAAGGATTTCAGGCGATAAACCGTCTTTTACTGCATTATCGTACAATTCAATCGCCTTCTCGGGAGTACTTGCGAGCACCGCCCTGCATCGTGGTGCGTAGTGCTTGTATTTCATGCCGGGGGCTTCGGCTTTTTCCACCTTGCCCTTGAACAATTCCACCTCGTTCAGAACACCTAAAATATCGCGCTCGGTGATTATGCCGGGACGTAAGATCGTGGGGATTTCGCGGCACAACGTGATTATCGTGCTTTCGATTCCCCCCTCGCATTCGCCGCCGTCAAGGATAAGCGGAATACGCCCGTTCAAATCGTCGTAAACGTGTTTTGCGGTTGTCGGCGACACGTGCGTCGACACGTTTGCCGAAGGCGCGGCAATAAGCGTTCCCGTGGCTTTGATGAAGTCGCGCGCCATCTTGTGCGCGGGGTATCTCACCGCGACGGTATCCAACCCGCCCGTACACGACAAAGGCAGATCGTCCGCTTTGGGAAGAATTACCGTAAGGGGGCCGGGCAAAAACTTTTCGGCAAGGCGGAAGTACGCGTCGGGCACGTCTTTCGCCACCCTGTAAACGTCCGAGAGCGTCGAAATATGTACGATCAGCGGATTATCGGACGGGCGTCCTTTTGCCGCGTAAATCTTTTTTACGGCGTCGTCGTTGAAGCAATCTCCCCCCAGCCCGTAAACCGTTTCGGTGGGGAATGCAACGACTTCTCCTTCTCTTATAAGTTTTGCGGCAAGGTCGATGCCTTCCGCTCCCATAACCTGCGTTTTCATAATCCGTGAATAAATAATATAAACGCCGCTCCGAAAATATCTGCCGGAACGTCGTAAACGATAACGTTTGTCAAGCGCCCTTCTTGATTATACGAAGTATACGTTCCACACTCCGTTTTCGTCCTTTGCGTAAAACGCCACGTCGCCGAACCTTTTCGCGTCGATGATCACTTCTTTGAACCGATTTTCGAAAATAACGTCGCCGTCGTAGTTTTTAAGCCCGAATTTCAAGGTCTTTTTATCCTGCGTGACGTACACGCCGTTGAAGAAGAACGCGCCTCTTTTTGTCGTGTACATATCGCTGACCGACGGATTTCCGACGTCGCGTCCCGTGTTGTCGACAAGAAGGTACGTCGTGCCTTTTTTGACCATTGCGTACTTTCCGACGAAAGCCAGACGGTCGTTGTTATAAGTGTTTCCGACGATGTCGGAGTATTTTCTCGTTTCGTCAAAGACGACCGTGCCGTCAAGTTTATAAGCGACGACGTACTTGCTTCCGTCCGCAACTTCTTTGACCGCGGTAACGATACCGTTGTTGTAAAAGACCTTGCTGTAAGTGCCTTCTTTTCTTAAAACGGTGTTGCCCTGTTTGTCATAGATAATAAGGTCGGAAGTGGAGTCCTCGTCAAAGCCGTAGCCGTCGACAAAGGTCAGTTTGACGTAGCGATAATCGTTGGAGCCATCGTCGTAACGAGTCGCGCTGCCCGACTTATCCGACAGCGAAACGTAAATATTCAGATTGCTGTCGATGACGTATTGCTGATCCTGCGTCGCAACGCGGTCGGCGTCTCTGGTGATTGCGACCGACACCCAACTGTATCCGTTGTTAATATATTCCGACAAATCGCGGCCAACGCTCTTTTTGTAATATTTATTGACGATTGTCGAGAAAATGCGGTCGGGAACGATAAGGGTTTTCGCACCCGATTTCATATCGTACGTCCACACCGAAATTTTGTAATAAGTGTATCGCTTGTCGATTTCTTCCTCTTCGGGCTTGGTCAGCACCTTGTACTGATATCCGTCGTCTTTGGTGCTGGACGTTTGTTCATAGCAATAAAATTTGTCGCCTCCGAGGTAATACGCCGCGCGGATTGCGCCCGACGAATATGCGCCGACGCCCTTGAACATACTTGTGATTTCGTTGCCGCTTGCAAGGTCGTATGCGACAACGTCGACGACAGCGTCCTTTGAAAACACCGACGTTGCTTTTATCATACGGGTTGCGATAATGTAATTGTCGGCAACGATATACGACACGTCATAAGCCTTTTGCGCCTGCTCGTCGTAATAATAGGTTGAAAACTTTTTGCCGCCTGCAACGGGCGACGCGGAATTGTTTGCGGCGTAAATCTGCCAGGAGTTATTGCCGTCCGAAAGTGCGTAATAGTCCTCAGACAACGTCATAAACATTTCGGACGTTTTTTTGGAATCGGCACTCACCGGAACGTTCAGTCGCGTGCCGTCGTTTCTGAAAAGTTCATATTTATTCGTGTCGGCATTGTACGCGCCGATGAATCCGTTTTCGACAAAAAAGTCCGCAGAATACACCGCGCCGCTTCCGATAAGGGTTTTCGTTTTAAGGCTGACGAAACCGTACCTGGACGAAGCGACCTTGCCGTTCTCGCCGAGGATGTCTTTCCTGACCTTCAACACGCCGTTTTCCTTGTCGTAGGCGTCGACGTACTCCTTGTACGTATTGACCGTGCCTTTTTCCTCGTAATACGGCATAAGCCCTTCGGGCAATACAAACGAACGATCGTGGTCGTAATCTGCTTTTCTCACAATGCCGCCGTGCTGCACGTAAATATCGCCGTAAGTTACGGCGGGGTTTTTGTCCTTACCCTTATTGCACGCCGTAAGCACCGACGCCGCAATTATTAAAATCAGTAAACTTAATAAAACTTTTTTGCGCATAAAAAAATCACCCTGAACAAAAGTTCAGGGTAAATTATACCAAAGAAATGCTTTTATGTCAATTTTAACCGCCGTGTTATCTCTTCCTTCCGCGATTCTTGAACATAAATAAGCCCAAAACCAGACAAATCGCAATCGAAATCCCCACGACAATCCAGAAGCCGTACAGTTTCCCTTCCCACGGCACGCCGGTATTCATGCCCCAGAACGCCGCAATCATGGAAGGTATCGCGACAAGCAGCGTCAGAATGGTAAGCGTACGCATGACGATGTTCAGGTTGTTGCTGATGACCGACGCAAACGCGTCCATCGTGCCCGTCAGAATGTCCCGATAAATATTACACATTTCGATTGCCTGACGGTTTTCGATGCCGACGTCTTCCCAAAGGTCCTGGTCTTCCTCATAAAATTTCACGCCTTCGGTGCGCTGAATCTTGTCGATGACGAAACTGTTTCCGCGAAGGGACGTCGAAAAGTAAACAAGCGATTTCTCGATATCCAGAAGTTGGATAAGTTCCTTGTTTTTCATGCTTTTGTTCAGCTCCGCCTGAATACGGGTGCTGGTTTTGTCGATCTGGCGCAGATATTGCAAAAACTTCGTACTTGAAACGTACATAAGTTGCAACAAAAACCTTGTGCGCTTATACGTCGCGAAACTTTTCACGCGGTTCATAATGAAGTTTTGCGTGATAATATTTTCTTTCAGACAAACGGTAACGACGGTTTTCTGGTTTGAAATGAACGCAAACGGCAAGGTCGAATAAGTATAATAGTCGCTGCCCTCGTCGTCTTCCATAACCGGGATATCGAAAAGCGTCAGAAGATTTCCGTCTTCGACTTCGATACGGGCGCGCTCTTCCTCGTCCAACGCGGCTTTGATATAGTCCTCGGGAAGCGCGGTAACGCGGCTCACGAGTTCGATTTCTTTGTCCGTGGGGTTTGAAAGGTTAATCCATTTTCCGGTGAGATCGACGTTTTCGACGCCGTTTTCGACGTCAAGCGACAAAAGCTGATTATTTTCGTCGGTATAGTAAATTTGAAGCATTTCTCCTTCCTCCAATACAAAATAAAAGCACGGGGACACCGCGCTCATCGTACAAGGAAAGAATTACTTACGCAAAAAGAACGGTGTCAACAATATTGATTTGCTTTTTACTTAAAGGGTCGTCCATAGTAAATTATTAACACCTCGTGTTCAAAAAGATAATGAAATAATAACACTTCAAAAATTTTTTGGCAAGAAAAAAACCGCGTTTACGGAAAAAAAGAGTTTTTTTCAAAGAAAACCGCCGTATTTTTGCGACGTTTTCCGCTTTAATCGCATAAAAAATCCCCGACGATTTGTCGGGGATATTGCGTTTATATTATTCTGCGTCGGGGTTTTGCCATTCGCCGTAGGCTTCCTGCTGAGTCGCCGCGTCTGCCGCGACATATTCCTCTTCCGCCGCCCTTTCTCTTTCAACCGCCGCTTTGTATTGGACGATGAATTTTCTGATGGAGTTTTTAAGGGTTTCGCGTTGAGCGGGCTCCTGGAATTTTCCGAAAGCAAGCACGAGAATGTTTGCCATTTTACGCATCGTCGCTTTGGAATAACCTTTTTCGATGGCTTCGTCAAGGACTTTTACGAACGGCTCGAACGGGATAACCTTTTTGGGTTTTTCGACGGGTTCTTCGACTTCCGCCGCGGGTTCTTCCGCAACGGGTTCTTCAATAGCGGGTTCTTCCGCAACGGGTTCTTCAACGTTGTCGTCGGCGAAAATTTCGTCGCGGATATCGTCAAGGTCTTCGTCCGCCATTTCAAGTTCCTGCGCTTTTTGTTTTTCAAGCTGATCCTTCTTTGAAGGAATAGGTTTGGACTGTTCGTGAATGATGACGTCGCGGATGCGATTTTCGATTTCGTACAGGCGGCTGTTGTCAACCTTGCGTTCAACGTGGCGTTGGAGTTTCACCGCGGTGTCGAGGTCTTCCAGCATCTGGTCTAATGCGGCGCCGGTCTTCTTCTCGGGCTTTACGAAAGCGTATGACAGCATAAGAATAATCGGGAGCGCAAGCACCACGCAGTAAACCGCGATATCGACGCCTCCGGCGCTCTTGACCTGAACAAGCCCGTAAACCACGAAAACAAGTGCGAAAACAAGCAATGCGATTGCGGTCGAAATAAGCCCGACCTTAAACTTTTTGCCGGAATATTTCGCCTTTATCTTGTCGGAATCGACGTATTTGCTGGGATAATCGAAACGTGCGCCTTTGAACGCCTCCCAACCTTCCATAAAAGTTTTGTCGGTTTTCTCGTTGAAGCAAGTTGCCTCGAACTGTTCCAGATTACCGTCGTCGATAACGCCGGATTCGTTTGCGAAATTGCCGATTGTTTTGCAGGATTTAATGAACCTGCGTCCCGACAATTTTCCGAGAATGCCGCCGAATACGACGAATGCGATAAGCGTCAGCCCGAGTACGATAACCAAACCGCAGAAAAGTGCCCTTTCGGGAACGCTGAAAGCCTGCCAAAATTCCACTGTTGACAACAATTGAGCAACCATAAAACACATCCTTTATTTCGCGTAGTAAAACAATGCTTGTTACAAATCTATGCTATTATAACATAAAATTAGTTAATTGCAAATAATTACGCGCACTTTTCAGCAAAAAAATTACTTTATATCTATAAAATGCCCGGTTTTGAAAGAATATAACAGGATTTTATCAACTTTGACGTCGTAGGCTTTCATGACGGCGATTTTATACGTTTTGAGTTGTCGCGCGTACTTTTCTGCAAGTTTTTCGTCGGAAAGTCCCGAATATTTGAAGTCGACTATGACGTTTTCTTCGCCGAAAAACGCAAGGTCGATCGTGCCCTGCACCAGAATATCGTCGGACGAGTCGCCGCCGACTTCCCCCGCCTGCAACGAAAGCATGAACGATTTTTCGCGGATATATCTGCCCTTTATCCCTTCCTGAATGACGGGGCTTTGAATACACCTTAAAATATCGTTTGCGTCGACAAGTTCTTCGTCGCCGTCTTGAAGGACGCCGTTTTCGACAAGGTTTTTCATAAGATAGTTTATCTCGCTCACGGTGTTTGTCGAGAAGTCGATGTTTTCCATGACGGCGTGGTACGCGATACCCGTGCGGCGATTATCCGACGACGGATTTATCATACTCGGCGTGAATCCTTCGTTTTCTTCGTCGCGGACAAGCCTGTTTATCTCCGTTACGGTATATTTCGGGCTTATACGGCTCGATTTTTCAAACGGATAAACGAAATCAAGCACCTTTTTCAACGCATTTCGTGTTTTATCGTCGCCTTTTGACAGATAAAGTCCGTTTTTTGCGACGTCATTCGGGTTTTCAACGGTCGGCTCCACGAAGTCGATAAGCCCGTATAAACCGTCATCCATCGCCACAGCGTACGTAATCAGGTCTGAAAATCTCATTGACGAGATGACCGGCGTCGGGAAATCGAACTTCTTTTCAAGCGCTTTATTTGTCATTCCCGTGACGTAAATACGGTTTTTCGCGCGCGTCAGCGCAACGTACAAAAGCCTTATGTTTTCGTCCGCTTCCCTGCGTTTCGTTTCCAGTTTTATTGCGGTATAGGCAAGCGAATCCGCCTTTAACCTTGTTTCCTCGTCAAAAAGTTTTATGCCCGCGCCGAGGGTTCTGTCAAAAACTATGTCGCTTTGTCTCAATTTGCCGCCCCAGCCTGCGTCACACCTTGCAAGGAATACGACGGGGAATTCAAGCCCTTTGCTTGCGTGGACGGTAAGGATTTTTACCGCGTCCGCTTCGTCGTCGGGGTTTGTGCAATCGTCGTCGTCGCCGTTTCGTATCGCCGCCGCAAATGATTGCAAATCGGGATACGCCGCGCCGTCCGAGATAAATTTTCTGACCGCCGTCATATCGTCTTTTCCGTTTTCGCCGGCAAGGACGTATGCGTCGAACGCGGTCGTTCCGACCACTTCGTACAAGAAATCTTTCACGCCGCAAAACGCCGCTCTTTTTCTTTCGTCCCATATAAATGCCAGAGCGTTTCTGCATTTTTCCGAAAGTTCGTCAGGCTTTTCCGCGCATTTTTTCACGGCGTCGTAAACGAAATCGCTTTTGTAATACTTCACGACCTTCGCGACGTCCTCGTCCGAAAATTTTCCGAAGTGCGACCTTAAAAATCCGACGAACGCGATATCGTCCAGCGAGTTATCGACAGCTTTTATAAAGCAGGAAAGTTCTTTTATATATCGTTTGCCCGCGCCTTCGATGAAGCCGTCGCTGGCGTAAGGAATACCGTTGTCGGTCAGCGCGCGCAAAAATCCGTCCGAGCCGCTTCCCCTTTTCCTGAAAAGCACCGCGATATCTTTGTATTCAAGCGGCGAGTTGTCGCTTTTGACATATTTTGAGCCGATTATTTTCTTGATTTCTTCGGCAACCGCGCTGCCTTCCGTATAGCCGCTTATTTCGTCCAATGACGAGTTTCTTTCGTGCGACATCACGCTGTAAACGCCGGAAATTTCGGTTTCTTCGCGTGAAGGATCGTTTTTCACAAACATAATGCGCGCGTTTTTCGACATTTCGCCCTTAAATCCGTCTTTTATGAAAAGGCTTTCGTTTTTATAATCGCACCCTCCGTGAGTGAGCGTCATTATCCCCGAAAATACGCGGTCGACAAATTCCAGCACGCCCTTTTCACTTCGGAAGTTCGCGGTCATCGGCAGCGCGCGACCTTGCGACTTTCCCGTTTCAAACGACTTCTTTTTGTCGGTGAAGATTTTGGAGTCGGCATTTCGGAAGGCGTAAATGCTTTGTTTGACGTCGCCGACCATAAACAGATTGCCGTCTGTGATTTTCAACAAAATTTCTTCCTGCAACGGGTTGATGTCCTGATATTCGTCCACGAACACGAGCGAGAATTTTTGTCTTATTTCTTCCCTGCGGGATTCGTCTTTCAGAAGTTTCACGGCGTATTTCGACAAATCGGCAAAGTCGATTTTGTTTTCGCGTTTTTTAAGTCTTTCGTACTCGCGGTCGAATTCTTCGACGACGCGCATAACGACGCGCATAAACTCTTTTGCGTCGTTCACGTTATAATTTGTGTAATCGACGAAAAGTTTTTCGGAAAGTTTCTCGATTATTTCGGCGGTTTTTTTGCGAGCCGTCGCAACAAGTTCTTTATCTTCGTCGGAAATTATGGATTTTCTACTGCTGAATTTCGGTTTCACAAACTCGGCGATTATTTTCTTCGCGTCGTCGGAGTTTTGCATATCCGAAAGTTTTTCAAGGATTTCAACGGAATACCTGAGTGCAGCGGCGTAATCCGGCGCGCCGCCGAGCGAGGTCACGTCAATCGCTCTTCTTGCAAACGGCAAAGTTTCCGCCGCAAGGTCGCGGTAAAAATCAAGTATGACTTTTCCGTAAACGCTGTCGGGGTTGTCGGTGACGCTTGAAAGCAGCATCGCCTTGAACTCGTCGGGACGCGGATTTATGGAAATCGCGTCGTAAATTTTCAACACTATTTCCGAAAGCGGGGTATCGTCGACGATGCCCGACGCGCGCGACGCAACGCGGATAAAGTCTTCCGCCTGTTTTTCGTATTCGTCGTTCATCACCTTTTTCAGGGCGCGGCGTTTCATATCCTTGGACTCGGTCTCGTCCATTTGCTGCGCTTTCGGCGAGATTTTAAGGTATTCGAAATTTTCCTTGATAATCCTTCCCAAAAAGGAGTCCATCGTGCCGATTTCGGCAAACGGAAGATTATCGATTTCTTCGCGGATTTTATCGACGTCTTCGACGTTTTCGTCCTTTGCGACGTCGAACAGCGCGTTGATGATTTTCAGTCGCATATCCGTTGCCGACGCTTTCGTGTACGACACGACGAGAATATCCTTGACAGGCACTCCTTTTACGACGTCATCGACGATTTTTTTGACCATTACCGACGTTTTCCCGCTGCCTGCCGAGGCGTACACGAGAACGTTGCCGCTTGCGTCAAAGACGTTAATTTGTTCGTTCGTCCACTTAGTCATCTTCGTTCGTCTCCTTTTTGATGCGGCTTTCGACTTTGCCGCCGTTTGCAAGCGTCATAAGGTCTTCGGGCGAAGATATGTTCGGGAAGCCGTCGCGGACAAACCTTTCGTCGCCCTCGTACGGACAAATATCCTTATAATCGCAGTAGCCGCACGCACTCGCAAGCGGAGACGGCGCGACGTTGCCGTCCAGAATTTCTCCGATCGCCTTTTCGGACAGTTTTTCGGCGTACTTTTCAAACGCAAGGAACGCCGTATCCGCCACGACGTTTTTCCGACTGCCCGCTGTTCCGTCGTTTTTCAGCGAAACGGGAAGAAAGTCGCTGCTTTTCCCCGCAGTCAGCGTGTTGTCCATCATCGTAATAATATCGGGATTATTTATTATGAATCCGCTCATTTTGAAGCGGTTTTTGCCTTTTGTTTTATATCCCACCGAAACGGGTTGATAAAGCATACCGACGGGATATTTCAGATCCTTATTTTTCGCGGCGTCCATATATAAAACGGGCTGGATTTTTTCGCCGCTGTAAATGTCTTTCACCGAAAGATTTTTTGAGTAACTCTTATAATCGATTATCGCGAAATACCCGTCATTTTCGTCGATGCGGTCGATACTTCCGACAAGGACGTACTCTTTCCCGTCCTTTTTGATTTTAAGCCCTTCGAAATCCGCCTCGCCCTTCTTTCCGATTTTCGCTTCCGCAAGGTACGGCTTGAAGTCGGATTTTTGGAACTGCGCGGCGATTTCCTTGCAGATTTTCGCGCCTTCCTTTTTCACGCGGTCGAAAGAAAGCTTGTTTTTCGCGGCGTCGAATTGCATAAAATCGGGGGATTCGAGCTGTTCTTTCACGGCGCGGTCGCAAACGCTTGCGATAATCTCGTCCGTCGGGTTTTCGTATGCCTTTTCTTTCACGAACTTTTCCATAATCGCGTGCATGAGCGTGCCCGTTTCAAGGGTACGAAGCACACCTTCTTCGCGCGGTTTCAGCCTTATGCCGTAGCGCAAAAACTGTTTGTACGGACAGGCGAAATACGTTTCCAGCTGGCTTGCCGAAAACACGCCCCGATCGAGCGACGTGTTGATTTTCACGCTTTCTTGCGAGTCGGACGTTTCAATAAGTTTTTCGACGTAAGATTTTTCTTCGTCGGGCAACAGCGAAAAGAAACTGCCGGCGTCGACTTTCGATTTTGCGGATTTTGCAAGCAGAAGTTTGTATTTGCCGTTTTCGTAAGTTGCCGTGTCAAAGGCGTACTCTTTCAACTCCTCATCCTTGGTCAACGCGCGTTTTTTGTCGGTGCGAACGGGCGAAAGCGGACTGCCGCCGACGGTGAAGTAATCCGTCATCGACGCAACAAACGCCGCCGCGCGCCCTTCCGTTCCCTTGTAATTTACGGGATACGACACGACGACTTTTTCGGGCTTTGTCAGAAGGGATATGAGTTCAAAGGCGTTGTTTTTCACACTCTCCTTCTTCGACGGGTATAAATCGAGTCCGTTTTTCAGAAGGCTTTCTTCTTCCTTTACGCCCAGCACGGCGGTATTTGCGACAGAGCGCGGCACAAGTCCTTCGACCGCCCCGCACACGTACATTATTTTTATTCCGTCAAAGAAACTTTCGTTGCTTTGTCCGACGTAAACGCTGTCGAGATACATCGGCACAAGCGCGACTTTGACGTTTTCAAACACGCCTTTCAAGGTTTCCGAAAACTCATAAAGCGAGAAAGTCGTGTCTTTCAGCACAACCTGCATTTCGTCGACGATATCGACGAACTTATCGTAAAACTGTTCGGCAGCCTTGCTTTCGACGGTTTTGATTTCGTCCGAGACGGTTTCCGAATATTCCTTGATTTTTTCGTTTTCCAAAAAAGCGTTAAGCGCGGCGACGTATTCTTTGACGTCCTTTCCGTCAAGTCCCGAAAAAGGCGCGGTTACGTCGAATATGCGTTTTCTGACGCTTTCCGCCGCTTCGTTTTTAAATTTTTTGCCAAGTTTGTTTGAAAGCGCGTTTTTCAGCACGTAATTTTCAAAAAGTTGCACGCTTTCATACCCTTCCGGGGTTTTGTAAAACAGCGGATTTTTGATAAGCGCGTTGACGTCCGAAAAATCGAAGCCGTCGGACGCGCACCTTATCGCCGACAAAATATATCTTGCCTGCGGCGCGGACGAAAAAGGTATTTTTTTGTCCAGAAAATAAGGCACGTCGTATCGCGTAAAGACGTTTCTGACGTCGTTTTCGTAGTCGTCCGACGACGGCACGACGACGGCGAAGTCTTTGTATCTCAGTTTTTGTTCGATTACCGCGCGGCGAATATTTTTCGCGACGTATTCCATCTCGTCCATGATGTTTTTCGCCTCGATAATCTCAACTTTTCCGTCGGTTTCGACGGAAGGAAGTTTGGCGTATGAAAACAGGTTTGAAAGTTGTTTTTTGACGTTATCGAGCCCGACGAAAGCGTACGTTACGTCGTATGCGATATTCGCGTCCGAAAGCCCGCTTGTGAGTTTTTTGAAAGCGCGGCTCGGGTACAGTCTTTTGTTTTTCGCGTCGTCTTCGGGCGCGATAAGTCCGACGGTCACGTTCCTTGCGTGAACGAAAAGACGGAAAATAATCTCATACTGGGTTGCGGTGAAATCGGGAAATCCGAAAATATATACGTCGGCGTCCGAAAATTCGTCGCCGATGCCCGCAGAAAAAGCTTCGAGCCGCGAGGTCGAATCAATAAACGATTTGTGCAGTATTTCAAGATATTTTTCGTAAATAATACCGACGTCTTTCAGTTTTTCGTCGTCGACCGCCAACGTGTTTTCGGCATTGACGCCGCTGTTTCGAAGAGCGGTGATGACGGCATACATTTCCCTGGGAAAAGTAACGTCGTCGACGTCCTTATAAACGGTAAGGTCGTTTTTCACCTCGTCGATTGCCCTTTTCAGCAGCATGACCGAGCCTTCGGGCGTCAGACACTTCCTGTTTTTCCCGCGCATTGCTTTCACGGCAAGTCGCATAAACGACGTAACGTCCACGTCGAATGTCGAGGGCAGCCCGAGTTTTTTTAATATATTCTTTTCAAAAGCAAGTGAAAACTTGTCGGGTACGATGACGATTTGCCTGCCGTTTCCGACGTTTTTTGCGATAAGCCGATACATATTGTCGGCGGAAAAACCGAACGTGTTTGAAAGAATGAATTTAACGCTCATAATCAATAAATAAAATAAGGTATAAATATATAATAATTATACATTACTTTTATCGTTAAAGCAACGCGCGCGCATAAAATACTTTATATATGCTTTGCTTTTTTTCGGAAGTATGCTATACTATCCGATATGAAAAAGGTTATTCTTGTTATTTTAACGGTAATTATTGCGTCGGTTCTTGCGTTTTCGCTTACCGCGTGCAACAGCAACGTCGCGACGGACAAACTTTTGCGCCTTAACTGGTGCGACGGCGGCTTTACGGAAACGTTTACTTATTCGGTATCCGGGAAAGTCGGCGAAACGCTCGTTACGGGCACGCTTACTCTCACCATTAAACCCGCCGGAAGCGGCTACGTCATCGAAAGACAACAAACGATGGACGACGGCACCACGATTAACGGCAGCGTCAGCTTTTCGAAATCGGGCAGTTTCCTGCCGTCCGAAAGCGTGCTGACCACCGAAAAAGGCGGCGTCAAGACAACGCAGAAAGTCGTCTACGACGGCAAAAAAGTCAGGTTTTATCAGGCGGACGGCGACACGATTCCCGAAGGAACGGCGGCATCCGAACACGATATTTCTTCGCCCTACTACGACAATATGCAGTTTTACACGATTATCCGCGGCGCGAGTTTCGACAAAAAGTTCAACCTTGCGTTCAGCACTTTCGCCCCGGGTGAAAACAACGTCGTGAAACTTCAATGCTCCCTGGGCGCAACCGAAAACAAGGGATACACGATCGGCGGCGTAGCAAACTCAACGGATTGTCAGGTCGTATATATCGCCCTTACTTCCGCCCCCGTTTCGACAAATCAGGCGTTCCGCGCGTACTACGCAAAGTCGGACATTGCGCTTTCAAACCACTACAAACTCAAACAAACGCTTGTGGAATTCGTGGAAGGCAACTTCACCTATACCTTAAAAGACGCGTCCGCAACCAAGGCATAATAATTTCATAAAACAAAACGCCTCGCCGTATATTTATTGTATGGCGAGGTTTTATTTTGCCCCGAACGGGCTTATCGTTGCAAACAACGCGTCGCACGACGCGCCTTTCTCGATTGAACAAAACGACGGCGCGATTATGCTTTTTGCCGCAAAGGAAAATTGCGAAAACGAAATATACGTGCCGTCCTATGCCGTCATCGACGTGAAAAATACCGTGCGAGTTTACGGCTCGGCGCAACTTATCGACTGGCAAAACGGTGCGTACGACGTGATTATCGAGCCGCAAAAGTACTTTGAATACGCCCCGCCCGTCCCTATCGCGCAAAACTCGACGACTTATAACGGCGACGAAGTAATCGTAACGATATATAAAGACACGAAAACCCGTGCTATTTTCGAGTGTTCGGGCGGCGTAAAGACGGTGGAAATCCCGCCGCTTTCTTCCCCGAAAATTTCCTTTTCCGAAACAAAGGAAGGACTGCTCTTAGTGATTTCGGGAACCGCTAAAATACAATACGTCCTCGTAATGCTTTTTGACGGCGGCTTCCGAAAACTGTTGTCGGTCGAAGCGGACGACGTGTCGTTTTCGTACGCGGGCGTAATTGCAACCGAATATCTGAAAGACATGCTCTCCCGCGTAAAAACCACGACGTATTCGTTTTCGGGCGCGGCGGTAAAAAGCAAAACCGAGTTTTCGTATCTTCAAGACCGCGTTTATCCCGACGAACTTATCCCCTATTTATTTTTGGAATCGCTTGCCGCGAAAGACTTTGAAAGAGCGACGGCGTGTCTAACGCCGGATATCAGGGAAAGCCCCGAAGTTTTTTTGGATTATTTCAAGCCTTTTGACGAAATTTCGCCGATAAAACACCAAAACGCGCAAAAAATAAGCGACCTTAAAAAAGTCGCTTTGATTTCTTATTCAGCCGAGCCGATTATCACGCCCCGCATGTTCGATTTCACAGTAAAAGACGGATTTATAACCGATATAAACTGATTACTTTTTCCTGCTTCTCGATCCGCCGAAAATCGCGATGATTCTGAGCATTTGCAAAAGTGCCATCGCAAAACTCATGACGTAAGTCATGCCCGCCGCGCGAAGCATTGCGTTGACCTTCTTTTCGTCGCGGACGTTGATAACGCCGTAATCGACAAGGTTTTCGCCCGCCCTTCTCGACGCGTTAAACTCAACGGGAAGGGTGATAAGCGTGAACAGCGCGTACAATGCGTAGCACGCGATTCCCAGGAAAAACAGTATGCTCGACGCGGGATTCTGGCTCAGAAAGATTTCCAGCAGTATGCCGATGAGAAGAAGAGGCACAGCCGCTTTCGATGTAACGACGCAAGCGGGAACAAGCGCGCCGCGAAGTTTCATCGGCGCATAGCCTTCCGCGTGCTGTATCGCGTGTCCGACCTCGTGCGCGGCAACCGCAACGGCGGCGATAGTATTGCCGTCGTGCACTTTCGGCGACAACGAAACGACGTTGGTTTTCGGGTTGAAGTTGTCGGTGAGATTTCCTTCGATTCTCACGATTGCGACGTCGAAAAGCCCGTGTTCGTCCAGAATTTTTCGTGCTGCTTGCGCGCCCGTAAGCCCCGAAAGGTTGTTTTCCTTTGAGTACTTTGCAAACCTGAACTGAACGACGAATCCTGCGATCAGCGTCAGCACGACAAGCGGGATAATTGCAATTGTAGTATATAAATATAAGTCTTCCATACTTATATTATACAATAATAAGTGCTCGTTTTCAAGCGGCTACGACACGTTTTTAAGCTCCCCTTTCAATTTTTCGACAAGTTTATTTATTTCGTCCTGACTGATTGAAAGTCTGTCAGCTTCTTCCATAAGTTGTTTTTCGGCGTCGGTGGCGTCGTCGGTCAGTCGTATCCCGAAATCTTTGTTGAGAATAGCCTCGATTTTCAAGGACACGTCGGTAACCGTGCTTTCAACGATTGCGGCGTCGGTATCGAAGCCGTATTTCCTTTTCAATTCGTCGTACGCGCTTGTCCATTTCGCCTTGAAAATTTTCAGCCTTTCCGTTTCCAGCGCGTATTGAAGTTTCATATCCGTTTTGATGTCAAACGCTTTTTTCGTCGCGACGGCAAGCACGTTCTTGACCTCGTCCTCGCATTTTTTGTACTTTTCGACTTCCGACGCAAGTCTTTGATTTTCATCTTTCAACCCGTCGACGAGCGCAACCTGCGCTTCCAGCACCTCGATGCGCCTTGCGTCTTTTTGAAGTCTTTCGTCGACCTCGCATTTTTTGTAACCGTTAAGTTCCGTTTTGAACGTTAAATTTTTTTTACCCACAAAAAAACCTCCGTGGCTATATTGTAACCGACGAAGGTCTTTTGAAGTTTTGAATTTTTTGTCGAAAAACGACGATAATTATCTGTTTTTGCTGTTTTTCGTGAGCATTTTGATTTTGAGATTGTAAAGGTTGTCGGAAAGGTCGACCTTGTATTCCTGCGTGTTCACCGTCCTTAAATACTCGGGGTAAAAATGCGCGATTTCGTTGTCGGCATATTTTGCTATTTCTTCAAGCGACGGCAGTTTATACACTTGTTTTCCGCCCTTGAACACCGTAACCATCAGTTCTCTCACGCTGTATTTTTCAAACGTGGTTTTCTTCCACGGGTATTGCGGGTGGAAAATCGTCAAAGGTTTATCCGTGTCGATTTTGTCCTTTTTGAGCGCGATAAGGTCGGCTTTTGCAAAGCCGTTTTCGTCGTAAATCCTGAAAATCTTTTTAAGTCCCGGGTTGGTGATTTTCGCCTGGGTGTCGGACAGTTTGATTTTGGGCACGAGTTTTCCGTTTTCTTCGATTGCACAAAGTTTGTAAACGCCGCCGAGCGAAGGCGCGTCGTAACTTGTGATAAGGCGGGTGCCTATGCCGAAAAGGTCGATTTTCGCGTCCTGCGCTTTCAGACTCAGCAAAACCTGCTCGTCGATGTCGTTTGAAACGCAGATGATGCAGTCGGAATGTCCCGCGTCGTCCAGCATTTTGCGCGCTTCTTTGGAAAGATACGCAAGGTCGCCGCTGTCAAGCCTGATCCCGAGAGGTTTATATCCTTTTTGTTTGAGTTCGTCAAAGACTTTGATTGCGTTGGGTACGCCGCTTTTTAAGGTGTCGTAAGTGTCGACAAGCAGCATACACCCTTCGGGATAAAGTTCCGCATACGCGCGAAACGCCGTCAGTTCGTCGGGGAAAGACATAACCCAGCTGTGGGCGTGCGTGCCTTTCACGGGGATACCGAACATTTGTCCGGCAAGCACGTTCGAGGTGCTTCTGCAACCGCCGATATACGCTGCCCTTGCGCCGTAAATGCCTGCGTCGGGACCTTGCGCGCGCCTTAAACCGAACTCCATAATTTTCGCGTCGGTATTCTGGCAAAGCCTTGCCGCTTTCGTCGCGATGAGCGTCTGATGATTAAGCACGCAAAGTATCGCGGTTTCCAGAAGTTGCGCCTCGAAAAGGGGCGCTTTGATTGTCAGAATGGGCTCATACGGGAAAATAATCGTACCTTCGGGCACGGCATAAATATCGCCCGTGAATTTGAAGTTTTTCAGCCTTTCGATAAATTCTTTTCCGAAAACGTTCAGCCCGTCGAGGTATTCCAAATCTTCCTTGTCGAAGTGCAGATTGTTGACGTAGTCCACGACTTGTTCCAGCCCCGCGCACATTGCGTATTCGAGCTTGTTTCCGCCACGATAAAAAACGTCGAAGCACGCCTCGTTGTCGGCGATGCCCTCTTTCAGATATCCGTTCATCATCGTGAGTTCGTAAAAGTCGGTAAGCAAGGTTAAGTTTCTCATATTTCTCCTTTAATCGTCGGAAGCGAGCATTTCCTCGACTTCCAGCGCGGCCTTATCGTGGTCGAGTTTTTTAAGTCCGTGTAAATAATACCAGATACCCAAAGCGGTGAACGTGGGTATAACGATGACGCAGGCGATTTTCGTTGACAAAAGTCCGTCCACGCGCAAAAAGTCAAGGATAAGACGAATCACGCAGTACCATACGCCGTAAAAGAAAACGAGCGCGCCGTTCACTTTGTTTTTGCGCCACAGACAATACGTCAAAATCGCGCCGATGAAATTATAGACCGATTCGTAAAAAAAAGTCGCCTGATACCAACCCGCCGCCCCGTTCACGGCGTGCGCCGCGTCGATATAAACCGAAAACGGCAGCCCGAAAAGTTTCTCGTTGGTGACAAGTTGCCCGTAGGCTTCCTGATTGCAGAAATTGCCCCATCTTCCGATTGCCTGACACAACAGCACAATCGGCACAAGCATATCGAGTATCGTGCCGAGTTTGATTTTTTTCCTTTTGCAGAAGATAAGCGCGCCCAAAACGCCGCCGACCATACCGCCGTAAATGGTGATACCGCCGTCCCAGATCGCGATGCAGTTTACGAAGTCGTCCCACGACTCGATGGGGAAATATCCGTATTCCTTATTGTTTGCAAAAACGTAAATCACACGCGCGAAAACTATGCCCAGCGGAATTACCCACAGGAAAAGTTCCAGCGTGTCGTCGGAAGAAATGCCTTTCTTTTTTGCCATGAAAATAAGAAGGATAAGCCCCAGCACCATCGCGCACGTGATGATAAGCCCATACCATCTTACTTCAAGATTCCCGATGCGGAACGCCACGGGATTTATATTCATAAGAACGTTGTATAACATCAAAATTCGACGCGACAAGCGCCCTCCTGTCTTATTGAAAGTTTATAAACGTGCTCCGCGCCGAAAACTTCGCTCATATGCTCGACGTATTCGTGCGTTTCCGCCTTTTCGACAAAAGCGATAATCGTCCCGGCAAAGCCGCCGCCGTGCACGCGCACCGCTTTCACGCCCGTGACGTGTTGCGAAAGTACGATACCCAAAGGTATGCGCTGAACCGTATCCGCAGGAACGTAGCAGTTTTGCAGAAGTTTGAAACTGCTGTCGCCGCTTTCGCCCACGATTTTGTAAAATGCGTCGGCGTTTTTCATATTGATTGCGGAAACCGCCTTATCGACGCGCAGATTTTCGTCAAAGAAGTGTATCGCGCGCATAATCGCCCTGCCCGAAACTTCGTTTTGCAGCGCGGGTATCGCGTCCAGAAACTTCTGATAATCGACAAGCCTTAAATACTTTTCCGAAAACTTTTCGGAAACTTCTTCCATTTCCGCGCGGATTGCGGCGTAGTCGGAAGTAAGGTCGGCGTGATTGCCGCCCGTATTCGTGATGACGATGTCGGTGTCGGTGAACGGATACTGCACGCCGAGCACAAAGGGATTTTCAACGTTTTCGAAATCGATCATCGAAACGCCGCCCAAAGATATCGCCGACTGATCCATAAGTCCGCACGGCTTTAAGAAATAAACGTTTTCCGCATATTGCGACGCCTGCGCCTTTTTCATTTTCGACACCGCGCCGTCGTTGTAAAGCACGTTGAAGATTTCGGCAATTAACAGTTCAAACGAGGCAGACGAAGAAACGCCCGCCGCCGCAGGAACGCACGAAGTAACGCTTGCCGCGAATCCGCCGACGTTGCAGCCGTTATCGACAAAGTATTTCGCAATGCCTTTCACAAGGGCTTTGCTGTCGCCCGCCTCGCTTTCGACGAAAGAAAGGTCGTCAAGGCTTTGTTCAAACGGGGCGTATCCTTCGGAATTGATTCTGACGATATTGTCGTCGGTTTTCGTCACGAACGCAAGCGTATCGACGGAGATTGCCGCCGTAAGCACTTTTCCGTGGTTATGATCGGTGTGGTTGCCGATAACTTCGATCCTGCCGGGGCTTGAAAAGAATTCCCCTTCCGCAAGGTTGAAATTTTCAACGTGGGCAAGGTAAAGATTTTTGTATCTTTCGGTCTGACCTTCCGCCGAGCCGTAAAGATGGGTTACCGTTTTTTCAAACTCCGACGAACAAGTAATTTCGTCGATTGACGTGATTTTTTGCATATTACCCGTAAATCCGTTGCATATTTCCCCGAATTACATTAAAATAAATTTGCTTTATCGGGAATAACGATAAGGCGATTATAACACAATCGTATAATAATTGCAATTATTATAAGGAGTTTTGACGATGACAAACGATATTAAAGTTGTTATTGAAGAGTTGCTTTTTTACGCAGGCAAAAACCTCGATATGTACGAGGAAGATTATATTCTGAGAAGGAATAACCTTCTGGACCTTCTGAAAGTGGACGCACCCGCGGACGCGCCCGTCGATAACTGCCGTCCTTTGCAGGAAATTCTGGACGACGTCAACGAATACGCAGCGGAAAACCACCTTGCCGAAGAATGGGAAAAAATCAACTTCGAAACCCGCGTCATGGGGCTTCTTATGCCGATGCCGTTTCAGGTTATCACCACGTTTGAACAACTTGCCGCAAGCGATCCCGCGCTCGCGACGAAATATCTTTACAACCTGTCCGTCAACAGCAATTATATAAGGAAAATCGACATCGACAAAAACATCGGCTGGAAAGTCGCAAATCCGCGCGGCGATATTATGATTACCATAAATCTCAGCAAGCCGGAAAAAGACCCGAAAGCCATTCTCGCCGCGAAAAACGCGCCGCAGACCGCATACCCCAAATGTATGCTCTGCAAGGAATGCGTCGGTTTTTCGGGAAACGCCGCACGCCCTGCCCGTCAGACTCTTCGTACGATTCCGATTATCCTCAACAACGAGGTATGGCATTTCCAGTTTTCGCCCTACGTATATTTTGAAAACCACTGCATCGCGCTTTCGGACGAACATCGCCCGATGCACATCGACGCCGATACCTTTGAAAGAATGTTCGACTTTGTGGAACTCTTCCCCGATTACTTCATCGGCAGCAACGCGGATTTGCCCATCGTCGGCGGCAGCATTTTGTCGCACGACCATTATCAGGGCGGCAGTAAGGTATTGCCAGAAATGAGCGCGCCGTCCAAAAAGTTTTTCACCCACAGTTCCTTTGAAAACGTCAAAGTGTCGATTGTCGACTGGTACAACAGCGTGATCCGCCTTGAAGGAAAGGACAGGAAAGAAGTGAAAGAACTTGCCGCGCATATCCTCAAATGCTGGCGCGAATACAGCGACAAAAACGTCGATATTTCCGCAAAGACAAGAAACGAGCCGCACAACACCGTTACGCCGATTGCAAGGTTTAACGACGAAAATCATTACGTAATCGATATGATTTTGCGAAATAACCGCACAGACAAGGCTCACCCGTTCGGTATTTTCCACCCCACGGAAGACCTGCACAACATCAAAAAAGAAGGCATCGGAATTATCGAGGCGTTGGGACTTTTCATTCTTCCGGGGCGTCTTGCGTCCGAGGCGCACGGTATCCGCGATATATTAACCGGCAAAACCCCGCTTGACTTCAAGACATTGTCAGACGAAAGCAATCCTTTGAGCAAGCATATCGGTATGATCGCGCAACTTGCAAACGACTTCGGCACAAGTCTTACAGAAGAAGAAGCGGCAACCCGCGTCACCGATTACATCAACGACGCCTGCGTCCGTATTCTCGATTGCACGGCGGTGTTCAAGCACGACGAAAAAGGCGAACAGGCGTTCGACCGCTTTATGACCTACTGCGGATTTTAATATGAAACTCTGGATAAAAACTTACGTCGGCGACAAAATCACAAACTCGATAGTTTTGTCGAAAAAAGGCGTTTCGCGCGACGTTTTCGATGAAATGCTGAAAGAAGCGGTTGACGCTTTCGACCTTTCGACGCCCGTCGTATTGTCGCAACACTTTCACCATTTCGCAAATTACAACAGCGTGAAATTTCTGCCACGCGACTTTGTGGAGCCCGTCGATTTCGACAAGCTCGTCGTGGAGAACGTGAAAGAAGACTGATTGCTTAAAAACGAAAGGGACTGTTCGCAGTCCCCTTTTTTTACGCTTAATATTCTTCGACGATTTCCGCAAAGTAAAAATTGTGGTAATCGGGCTTTTCGCCGTATGCTTTTTTCACGAAAGGCGAGATTTCCTGTCCCGAAAAATCCATTACCTGCAAAACCTTGCATTCGTAATACGCCCCGCACCCGTCGATAACGTACGTGTTCACTTTTTTTGCGGGCGTGATTTTAAGAGAAAGGTCTTTCACCTTATCGCAATCCCTTCCCGACTTCGTGCCGCAATACAAAAGTTCCTTTTTGTACTTATCGCCAAAAGGTACGCATAACGTGAATTCCTGTTTCTCGTCGATAATACCTTTTGTGAATCTGCTGTCGCGCACGGGGACAACCGCAACTTTTTTGCCCCACATTTCTCCGAAGAAGCCCCAGCTTGCGGTCATAACATTCGGTCTTTCGCCCGCGACGACGAAACAGCCGTGCGTTGTATAGTTTTTCAGCATTTCTTCCGCATTTTTGAATTCTGCCATAAATATCTCCTTAAAAGTGTTGTCAATTCCGTTTTTTTGTGTTATAGTGCGTTTGATGGTTTTCGGAAAACACATCAATAAAAAAACCGAGGTGCTTTGTGAAAAGGATTCCCGTTAAAAAAATCGCTTATTCCGCCGTGGTCGCGGCAATGTATTTCGCGCTGACCTTATTACTGCAACCCATATCGTTCGGTCCCGTCCAGTTCAGGCTGAGCGAAGCGCTTGTCATGCTTCCTTATATTATGCCCGAAAGCATTCTGGGGATAACGATAGGTTGCGCCGCCGCAAACGCGTTTTCGACCTTCCCCGTGTACGACGTGATTTTCGGCTCGCTTGCGACGCTTATTGCCGGCATACTGACGTCAAAGATAAAAAACGCCTGGCTTGCCGGGTTGCCGCCGGTGCTTCTCAATGCTCTTGTGCTGCCGCTTATGTGGTATCTTCTGGGCACGGACGCGGCGTATTGGGTAAATCTTATTTCGATTACTCTGTCCGAAGCGGTCGTGATATTCTTCATCGGCGTGCCGCTTGTTTTGCTTATCAAAAAGAAAGCGCCGTCGCTTGTGACGAGAAAGGCTTTTCTTGACGAAACCCCCGCCGACGAAACGAAAGAGAACTGACGCATTTGTGTCGGTTTTTTTTGTTATCACAATATATTGTGAATTTTCAAAAAGCGCGTATTTTTGCTTACCGTTCACGCGCGATTCGTGCTATACTTTCACTTACCGTTTATTATACGCCTTTGTAACGAAAATTACAAGGTCGATTTTTTTTGAAAGGGTTATAAAAATGTCGTTTTGCAAGTTTTCAAGCGATTATCTGATGGAGTCGTTCACGCTCGTCGATAATCTTTTTATGAATGAATATCTGCCCTATGCCGAAGAAGGGTACATAAAGGTATACCTTTATGGGTTATATCTTTGCACAAATCCGTCGGGACGCGACAACTCGGTTGAAAGTTTCGCGAAAGTCCTTGATATGGACGAAGATAAAATCCTTGAAATTTTCAAGTATTGGCAGGATCAGGGGCTTTTGGAAATCATTTCCGTGAACCCGCTGGAAGTCAGATATTTGTCGATAAAAGGCGCAAAACAGCCCCCGAAAAAGTACGCTTCGGGGAAATTCGCCGACTTCAACGTGGAGGCGCAACGACTTTTCAACACCCGTCAGATTATGCCCAACGAGTATTTGCAGTACTACGACGTGATGGACAGCACGAAAATTCAGCCCGACGCAATGCTTATGATTATCCAGTATTGCATCAACTATAAGGGCACGACCGTGCGCTATCCTTACATCAACGCCGTTGCAAGAAACTGGGCGCGCGAAGGCGTAAGGACTGTCGAGGACGTGGAGGCGAAACTCAACGAGTTCAACTCTCTTGACGAAGATATGCGCTCTCTTATGCGCGCTCTCGGCCGCCGCGGTTCAACCGATATCGAAGAAAAACAAATGCTTGTCAAATGGACGAAAAACTGGGGCTTCGATATGCCCGCGATACTTTTTGCGGCAAAACAATGCAAAAACAAAGGCGGCTTCAAAAAACTGGACGCCGTCCTTGACGAATATTACCGTCTGAATAAGTTTACCGAGTCCGAAATGAGCGAGTACGTCAAGGAGCGCGAACATTACCACGACCTTGCCGTAAAAATCAACCGCACGATCGGTGTGTTTTACGACAGCCTGGATTATATTATCGAAACGTACGTCAGCCCGTGGCTTTCAAAAGGCTTCGACGACGACGCCCTGCTCGACATCGCGAAATATTGCTTCACTTCAAACGTCAAAACCTTGCAGGGTATGAACCTGACCGTAATGCACTTTTATAAGGAAGGCTGCATCACGTCCGAATCCATACGCGATTACATCGACAGACAAATCCAGAACGACGAGTTCATCAAAAAAGTTCTGTCGCTTGCCGGGACAAACAGGTTCGTTTCGCAAAACGACCGCGAATATTACCGCGTCTGGTGCACCGAATGGGGCATGCCCGACGACCTTATTCTGTACGCCGCGGAACTTTCCGCAAACAGCCGCTTCCCCCTGCAATTTATCAATAAGCAACTTGCAAAGTGGCACGACGCGCACATAACCACGCTGGAACAAGCCAAAAAATCGGCAATCGCCGTCGAAAATCCGAAGTCGTCGGCGAAAAACTTCACGGAACGCGAATACACCAAGGAACAACTTGACAGCATCTTCAAAAACGTTCCCGACATCGAGGAATACGACATATGATGAAAAGCGGAAAAATCGTCCTTGCCGTTAAGGACGAATACAAATTGAAACACGACCGCGCGGTCGAAGTCGCCGACAATAACCTTGCCAGCGCAATGGAAAACGACGATTTCAGACGCATAACAAAGGCGCTTTCTTCCTTAAACTTCGACGTCGTATTAAAACAGGCGAAAAAACAGGACGCGTCGGACGAACTTCAAAAAATTAAACTTCTTGAAAAGGAGCGCGCCGCAACCCTTAAACGTATGGGCATGCGCGAAAGCGACTTTTTGCCGAAATTCGACTGCGAAACGTGCAACGACACGGGCGTGCTTTCGGGCAAATTCTGCGATTGTTTCAAAAAGCGTTATTACGAAACTTTATGCGATTTTCTCGGCATCGGGCAAATCCGAAACGTCACGTTTTCCGACGTGGATTTTTCAAAAATCAAGGACGCGAAACAAAGAAAAAAGTTGGAGTCCAACTATAAACTTTTCAAAAAATACTGCGACAAATATCCTTCCGTGAAATATAAAAACGCCCTCATAATGGGCGGCACGGGCGTTGGCAAAAGTTATCTTATGTACGCCGTCGCAAACGAGTTTATGAAAAACGGATTCAGCGTTTTGTACGTTTCGGCAATCAAACTGAATTCCCTTATGCTGTCGTACCACACGTCGTTCGTGTCGGAACGCGACGTATACCTTGCCGACATCATCGACTGCGACCTGCTTATCATAGACGATTTGGGAAGCGAGCAAAAAATCAAAAACGTTACCGATGAATATCTCTTAAAGATACTTGACGAGCGCGAAAAAGCCGATAAACCCGTGTTTGTGACAACAAACCTCAACGAAGAACAACTCAAAAACTCTTACAACGAGCGCGTTTTCTCACGACTTTTCAACGTGAACAAAACGATTATTTCCAACATTGACGGCAACGATTTAAGGCTTTTCTGATATTTCGTCGGAAACTTTCAACGCGGACGCAACCGCCCACATTATGTTGTAGCCGCCCGAAAGCCCGTCGATATTGAGAATCTCTCCGCCGACAAAAAGATTATTAACGCCCTTGATTTCAAGGGTGTTTTTATTTACGCACGACGCGTCGATACCGCCGCTCATAACCTGTGCAAGCGACTTATCGGAAACGCCCGTGATTTTGATTCTGAAATCGGAAACGACGTCGGCAAGTTTATTAAGATTTTCGTCGGTCGCTTTTTCACTTCCCTGTATGCCCGCCATATTCAGAATCTGTTGCGCGATCATCTTATGGAACGCGCCCGAAAGCAGTTCCCCGACGTCATTTGAAAATTCTTTCAGCCTTTTCAGTATCAAAAAAGTTTCGTTTTTGTTTTCATTCAGAAAGTTTAACGAAAGATATGCGTTTTTCGGTGCGCCGAGACGCGCATAGTATGCCGAATTATTGAACGTCGCAATGCCTGACAGTCCGAACGACTTGAACAGCACCTCACCGTATTCTTCGTGTACGACCTTGCTATTAACTATTAAGCCGACCTTTGCCTTTACCCTGACGCCGTTCAGCCCTTTGATGTACGTCGTGTCGGTTGAAAGAGGCGCAAGCGACGGCGTGAACTTTCTGACGTGTGCAAAGTCCGAAAGAACGCCCGTGGAATCGTATCCGAATCCTGCGTTGCTGCCCGTCGCGAAAAACACGTTCTTTCCGTAATAATCAACGTCGCAAGAAACCTTGAACACGTCGTTTTGTTTTGAAATTTTCGTGACGAGTGCAGACGTTTTGACTTCCACCCCGTTTTTTTGAATCGCGCGGCGATATGCGTCAAGCACGGTGTTTGCCGACTCCGACAGCGGATAACCCCTGCCTTCTTCGTCAAACCGCATAAGCAGTCCCAGACTTTCAAAAAACTTTTTGATTTCAAAAAAACCGTACTTTTCAAACGTTGCCGAAACGAAACTCTCGTCGTTATATTTCCCGACGTCGAAGTTTTCGTTCAGGAAATTGCACTTCCCCGCGCCCGTCGACAGCAGTTTTTTGCCGATTCTGTCGTTTGCGTCCAAAATCAGAACGCTTTTGTTTTTAACGCGGGCGGCAGCGGTCATTCCTCCGATACCGCCGCCAACGATAATAAGGTCGTAAATTTTCATAATTCAAAAAAATTCCCCACGGCTTTCGCCGTGAGGAAGTATACTTAATTTCTATTAAGCGGTGTATTCGACGATCGTGTACTTGGTGCCGAGTGCCGCCTCGAAAGTGGCTTTGTAGCCCTGTCTTACGCTGATCTTCGCTCCTTCGGTTGCGGTGAAGATGTCGCCCGTGAAGACGGGAACGGTCTTGCCGGTAAATCTTACTTCGAGACCGGTCGCGCAAAGAGCGAAAGCGTCCTCGCCGACAGTCTGAACATTTTCGCCGAATTCGACGTATTCAAGATCCGAGCAGCCATAGAATGCCGACGCGTTAAGTTCGACAAGCGACGAAGGAAGGATAACCCTTGTCAGAAGCGAGCAGCCGCCGAATGCCGAGTAGCCGATCGTTTGCAGCGTTTCGCTGGATTCAAACGTGAGCGACGTAATGCCGCGGCAGCCGTCGAATGCCGAGTCGCCGATTGCGACGACCGAAGACGGGATCAAAACTTTCTGGATAAGCACGCAACCGTTGAACGCGTTGCTGCCGATATATTCGATGCCGCTTGACACAAACGTAATCGCCCTTAAACTTATGCAGTTTCTGAACGCGCCGTCTTCAACCGCCGCGATTCTTGCGGTGATATCCGACAAGGTCACGCAGTTTCTGAACGCTTCTTGTCCGACGTAAATGCTTGCGTTTGCACTCATAGTAACGCTCTTCAACGCTTTTGCGTTTCTGAACACGCCTTCTACAAACCTGGTCACGCCGCTAAGGTTAATCGTTGCAAGTTGTCCGCAGTTTTCAAACGCCGATACGCCGATGGTATTGACGCCCTTAGTGGTGTTCACGTCGACGTTATTAAGGCTTGTGCTGCCGAAGAACGCTCTGTCGCCGATTGTACGAAGCGCGGCGGTCTTTGAGTCTGCGCCGTCCATCGTCGTGAAAGTAGCAAGCGCCGTGCAGTTTTCGAATGCGGAGTTGCCGATACGTGCGATGAAGTACGGCAGAGTTATCGTCGTCAAGGACGTACAATCCATAAACGCGCCGTCGCCGATTGTCGTAACAAGACCTGCCGGGTCGTATGCCGCGGGTGCAGGATCTTCGCCTCCCGTCGTTTCGGGCGTAATGAATTTCGCATTTGCGACGAAGTTTACCGTTGTAAGCTTCGTGCAGCCCTTGAACGCATATGAGCCGAGAGCGCCGAGGTTTTCGGGCAGATTGAGCGTTTCAAGCGCAGTACATCCGCTGAACGCATAGTCGTTAATCGCAAGTTTCACAGCCATATCGTCGGTTGACGTAAAGGTTGCAAACGTGATTGTGTTAAGGGCTTTGCATTCCGCAAACGCATATCGCCAGATTATTGAAATATTGCTACATTCCGACAGGTTGATTTTCTGGATTGACGAACCTTTGAACGCGCTGTCCTTGATGTCGGAAAGCGACGCGGGAAGAATTACTTCCACAATGCTACTATTGTTTGCAAAGGCGAAACTTTCGATAGATTTAAGGTTCGAGAAGCCTTTGAGATCAAGCGTTGCGTATTTCGTGTTTTCAAACGCATACGGCGCAATCGAAACGACGCGCGTATCGGCCGTGTAGCCGCCGCCTTCGCTCTTGTCGTAATACAATACTTTGCCGATATAGACAAATCCGCTTGCGGTGTTGAAGAAGTCCGTTTCGTGGAACGCTTTTTCTTCGATATAGACAACGTTCTGGAAAATACCAACCGAGTTGATTTTGGTCTTATAGAACGCCATCGTCTTAATCGATTCGACGCTCTCGCCGTCAGAAACAATCGAAAGTTGACTGTCTGCAAACGCGCTCATCGCAATTGTCTTAATGCCGCCAAGGTTGACTCTTGCAATCGACGAGCCGGCAAACGCACTGTTCGAAACGTTGTCGATGGGTGCCTTGCTGAAATCAACGACCGTAACGTTCTTTGTATTGTTGAATGCGGCGGCGCCCAGTTCTTTGAGCGCGATGAACTCAACCGTCGCGATGCCGCTGTTTCTGAATGCGGAGTTGCCGATAATTTCGACGCTGCCGAGATTTACCGCGATGCTGCCCGTGTTTGCAAAGGCATAGTTGCCGATTTCCGTCGTGTAAGGTTTATCGCCGTTTTGGGTTGCAAGCGTAACTTTCGTGACCTGCGCCACGTTCTGGAAGGCGTAATCCGCAATCGCCGTCGCGGTGTTGGTAACGACGATTTCTTTCAGTTTCTTGGGCAGATAATAGGTAACGCCGCCCTGTTCCGCCTTATACCAGTTGTCGTTTTGCGGGTTTACGGTCGTGAACAGTCTGCCGAGCGGGATTTCTGCCGAATACGCAAGATTTGTAAGGTTGTAGCAGCCTTCAAACACGTTATTACCGATTTGTTCCACGTTGTCGGGAAGCGTGATCGTCGTGATCCTTACGCAATTACGGAACGCGCCCGCGCCGATGTCAAGCCCTTTGAAGTTGCCTTCGAACACGACTTCTTCGATATTGCTGTTTGCAAATGCTTCTTCGCCGATGGTCTGAATGTTGCCTTTTATCGTAATCTTTTTGATAAACTTATTGTTTTTGAACGCGCCGTCTTTTATTGCGTGGACTGCGTCGTCGAAGTTTATCGTGAATTCGGTTTTATAGGAATCGCCCTTCTTCGCCTTGTTTTCATCGATGCCGACGATGACGCCGTTTTCGATGACAAAGTATTCGATGGGAACCCATTTTGCGGTAAGTTTGATACCGTTTTTAATGAATTCGGGATCGGTAATCGTTTTGTAATCGACGCTTGTGCCGTCCGCGCCGGTGTACTGAACTTCGCCGTACCACCAACCCGCAAAGGTTTTTTCGGTGGGCGCGCCTTCGGGCACTTTGAGTGCCAGCGGTTTGTTGAAGTCGACGTTCACGTTTTCGGGAACGACAACCGTTTCGGGTGCGTCACCGCGGTCGAACGTAACGGTTACGGGTTTATAGTCCAGAATCGCAACGTACGCGACGTCTTGTTCCTGCACTTTCACGTTAAGCTGGTTATTCACAACTTCGCCTTCCGCAACGTCCACGAGTTGTCCGTCCGCAGTCAGGCGTTTCCAGCATTTGAAGACGTAATAATTGTTGTCCGAAACGCTTGCCGTAACGCTGAATTCGGCGTTGTTGTCAAACGGCTTCGTATAGCCTTCAAGGTCGTATTCTTCGGTGCTTCCGTCAAGTTCAAGTTTGGCGCTTCCGGTAAGTTTCGTCCAAGCGTCCCAACCCGTGCCGATATTGACTGTGCCCATATCCGCGTCGGGCATTGCGATCTTTGATTTTGCCTTGTAAATTGCGATATGGAACTCGTACGGCTGCCATTCTGCGGTGAGAGTTACGTCTTCCGTGAACGCCCATTTGCCGACAAGAATTTCGTTTTTGTTGACGTTGTATTTCACGACGTAAGTTTTTGTGCCTTCCGAGTCAAGATAATACCAGCCGATGAAGCGTTTCGTCCCGTCGTTTGACAGTTTCGGAACGTCGGGGATCGCGTCTTGTCCCAAAACGACGTCGGAATTGTATTTCACGACGAACGTCTTGCCGTAGTTGTCAACGGTGTCCACGAGGGTTACGTTGATGTCTTTCGGGGCAAATACTGCCGTGAAGGTAATCGTCTTATTGATGGCGTGCTTTTCGTCGATATTGTATTCAACGCTCTTGTTCGCGCCGAACGGAGCGTATTCTTCGCCGTTCAGAAGCCAGCGGACAAGCGTATAGCCGTCTTTCGGGTTTGCGGTGAACGTCGCTTTCTGGTCGTAAGGCCACGCGTCGTTGCTGCCCGTAACTTCCTGCATCATTGAGTCGTCGTTTGCGTTCACGACGAGTTTGTAAGTGACTGCGTTGAATTTTGCGACAAGATCGATATCTTTTGCAAAGTCGAACGCGTGAACGCCGTTGCCGTTTTCGTCAACGACTTTGATTTCGTTGCCCAGGTCGTCGGTATAATACCAGCCTGCGAACGTCGCAAAAGGTTTTTCAACCGGGCGACTGCTGTCGGTCGTTTCGCCGATTTTGTTGCTTATAAGCTGTGCAATCGCTTTATCGGTCGCGCCGAAGTTTACGCCGCCGATAAAGAGTTCGGTTTCGTTGGTTTTTGCGAATTTTGCGCCATTTGCCTTATCCGCTTCCGAGATTTTGAGCGTGATCGAGTATGTATTGGTTGTCCATTTACCGAACACGGTGATGTCTTCGCGGTCAATGACGTTTATATCGAAGTCCCATTTATATTCGGTTTTCGAGCCTACTTTGATCGGTTTGCCTTCGTCGTAAACGGGCAATCCGTTTTCGTCAAGGCGGTTGTAGATTTCGGTCGCTTCGTCAGCCAGGCGCGCGCCCGATTTATCGGTCAAATAATATTTCCCTTTATACAATACGACTTTTCTGCCGTTTTCGTCGACGTATGCGAACCTTCTGTTGCCGTTTTCGTCCGCAAGGTAGTACTTATCGCCGACTTTCACAAGGATATTGCCGCTGTCTTCGTCCGCGTCGACAATTTGTCCTTTATCGTTTCTTTTTTCTTCCGAGTAATAATACCAGCCGTCGAAGGCGTGACCGACGTACGTGGCGATGCTCGGCTCGGTGGCTTTTTGTCCCTTTGCGACGTCGGAAATCGTTACCCCGGACTCGTAATTACCCTGAATCCTTATGACGCTCACGTCGTATTTCGGTTCAAGATATACGTTGATTTTGTAAACAGCGGTGACTTTGCTGTCTTCCGCAACCGCTTTGATATAGTAAACGTTGTCGCCGTTTTTAAGGTTTACGACAAGGTTTGTTGCGTCGTTGTTTATGGTCAGGCTGCATTCTTCGTCCTTCCATACCGAATACGTGGTTTTCGGGCTTGCCGCTTTTAACTTTCTTAAAACGTCGGTATCGAAGTCGAAACGCGACTCTTCGTGCGCGATTTCGTTATTTGCGCCCGTGACGTATCTCCAAACGCCGTTATCGACTTCCTTTTCGCCTTCTTTGGTTTTGATTTTCACTTTTTCCTGCGTGAAAACGCCGCCTTTAAGGTCGGCTTCCGTGGATTTTCCGTTGGGCGTCCAGTGGGCGTAAATTTTGACGTTTTGGGTGATTTTCGTTGCGAAATCGAATTTTTCGTCACCGTCTTTTTCGACAAACCAGCCGACGAAATCGTATCCCGCGGGACGGTCGTCCTCGGTAATTTCATACGCGCTGACCGTTCTGCCCTGTCGCACCGTGACGTTGGTGAAAGCCACGTCTTCTTCGCCGGATTCGGGATAGTTTTTCATGAAAGACACCCTGAAAGACGGCGTGGTCGGGGCGGGACCCTGATCGGTACCGTCATCGCACGCGACGAGAAGCACGGACGTGTATCCGATAAGCAGTACGAGCGTCAAAACTAAAAGCAACCTCGAAAGTTTTTTCATAAAATTTTCCTTCTTTTTGCCGATAATACTTTATTTGAGAAAAAATCTCTTGCATATATTTTATTATATAAATATATTAAAGTCAATATTTATCCTAAGTTTTGTTTTTAAGGCGTTCAAAAACGCCAAAAAATCGCGCTTTACACGGCGGATTTTTTCAAATTGTAAAAAAACGACTTGCGATTTTTTAATTTTTACTTTTGTCAAAAAAACGCGGGATAAAACAAAGCGGACGGCGTATAAAAGGAGAGAAATATACGTCGTCCGCCTTGTTTCAATATAATTTTTGGGGGGTTATATAACTTTATTAAACGTTGTAATTTATTTTCTTTGCCGTGCGTCTGATCTTTTCGCGGTCAAGCCCGACAAGCACCGCAACGTCGCGAAGGGACACGCCGCTTCTCGTCTGCAATTCGTAAATAATCGTTTTCAGAAGTTCGGGATCTTGAAGAGCGGCTTTGTCGGTAATGTTGAACCGACGAATAAGGTCCATCAGAACGTCGTCGCAGTTTTCGTAAGGTTTTGCCTCTTTGAATTTATATTCGTCGGTGCTGCCGCCGTACGAGGAAAGTTCCGGCACCTTTTTGAAAAGCCTTTTCAGTTCCTTGTAGTCGATGAAACTCAGTTGATTGAGATAATCTTTCGCGCTGCTGTACAGATATTCCCCGCTGTTGACGGCGACGCGCGCTTTCACGGGATTGTTGTGTACGAAATATATCGCGGCAAGAATTTCGTCGGGGGTTTTAAGAGCGTCGCTTTCGTATCTTCCGTTAAAGACGTATCCGCTCCTGCCGTTTATGCGGTTGAAAAACTTGGCGTAAGTCGTGTTCACCCTTCGCATAAACTCCGAAATGTTCTGCACGTCGTCGGAAGTCACGATAAGGTGCGAGTGATTTTGCATCACGCAGTACGCAAGGACGGAAACGCCCGTGTCCTTTGCCTTTTCCTCAACCGTGATGAGATAAAAGTTTTTCATATTCGGCTCTCTGAAAACGTCAAGCCCGGGAAGACCGTCCGTGAGAACGTGAAAATGTTTTGCGCCGCTGAAAATGCTGCCCCTTGCAACCCTTGTCATAAACGAACCTCATTATTTTATTATGTTTTAATTATACATATAATCAAAAACGCTGTCAAACGTTTTATGTCAAAATAACTAACACTTTGACACGATTTATCGACAAAATGATAAAATTGTATTGACAATACGCCATAATGCGGTATAATTAAGATGTACCTGGGTTGTACGATATGTAACTTATTTTCCAACCACAACTTTTTCAGGGATTACGATTTCCGTCTCTTATGTTACGCCTTGTCCTCACGGACCATGAAGGAAAACAGCGGTTTCGGATAGTTTGCCCACCTATGCGCATAGGTTGCGCAAAAAGTTACAGTCGGCAACTTGGCGATAAAACCGCCGCTCGTCGCGGCGGTCTTTTTTGTGCTTTGCCCGCGCGACGTTTTTTATATTTCGCATTTTCCCGAAAAATTTTTCGATACTGCTTAAATTTGCTTGATAATTTGATAATTTATGATATAATAACAAATGTTTTGCTGGTGTGGCTCAGCAGGTAGAGCGGTTCACTCGTAATGAACAGGTCGGCGGTTCGAATCCGCCCACCAGCTCCAAAAGACCGAAACGTGATAAGCGTTCCGGTCTTTTTCGTTTTTTGTTTTTTTTCACCCTCGCTCCCTTTTTTCCTCGTTTATTCCGCTCATAACCGCTCTTTTACAAAAAATGTACAAGATAGTGTATAAGATAATGTACAAGACGTTGACTGAAAAATCCTTTTATGGTATAATATTATTATAAATATCCAAGAGGCAAGGATTATGGAAAACAAATACGTTCCGCCATATGAAATAACCGACGAAATGTTGAGGCTTATCTCCGATATTATGGAAAACCTCGGCAGGCTTTCAGGCGTCAACAAACTTGAAAAGTTGCCACGTCTTCGCCGGGTGAACAGAATCAAGTCCATTCATTCGTCGCTCGCGATTGAAAACAACACGCTTTCTTTTGAGCAAGTCACGGCGGTTATCAACGGAAAACCCGTCCTTGCGCCACAAAAAGACGTTTTGGAAGTGCAAAATGCTTTTCGCGCCTACGAGAAGCTCGACGAGATAAATCCGTATAGCGTCGACGACCTTCTGAAAATTCACGGCGTTATGACGGACGGGCTTGTTAAAGAGTCGGGACAACTGCGCTCGGGACAAGTCGGTGTTTACAATCAGGACGGCAAAGTCGTCCACCTTGCCCCGCCTGCCGAATTCGTCCCCGGGCAAATCGCGCAACTTTTCGACTGGGTTCAAACAAGCAAGACGAATATGCTGATTAAATCGAGCGTGTTTCATTACGAATTCGAGTTTATCCACCCGTTCAACGACGGCAACGGCAGGACAGGCAGGTTTTGGCAGACGGCGTTGCTTGCAAGTTGGAAACCTATTTTCGCGTGGATCCCCATCGAAAGTATTATCAAAAACAACCAAGAGGCATATTACAACGCAATCGCGCTGTCCACAAGCCAAGGCAAGTCAAATATTTTTGTCGAGTTTATGCTGGACGTCATCAACAACGCAATCAAGGAACTCGTTGACGACACCAAAAACCACAGCAATCACCTGAACAACCGAATTGCCGAACTTTTGAAAGTTATCGAGCCTTATCCGCAATCGGCAACGGAACTTATGGAAAAGTTAAATTTGAAATCACGCGCAGGTTTCAGAAACAATTATCTGCAACCGGCGTTGGACGCAGGGCTTATCGGAATGACCGAACCCGATAAACCAACCAGCAAAAACCAAAAATACTTCAAAACCTAAAAACTCACCCACCTTTGCGGTGGGTGTCTTGTTAATCGGTAATAAGTCGGAATTTTGATGAGTACGTCAGAATAAAAAGAATTTATAATTCCCGCTTGAAACGCTCGTTTTGCACGGCGCGCCGCTTAATCCCTGCGGCAATTTTTCAACGCATTTTTTAAGATATATTACGGCGACCTGTTCGGAATTTTCCCTTGCGATTTCAAACAGGTTTTCAAAGTCGGAAACCACGTCGATCATCACCGATAGTTCAAAAAATCCGCCCGTAAATTCGCTTGCTGTTTTCAGGTGCTTTACGTATGCGCCGTATCTGTTTGCAAAATAACTTTCGGAAAGCACGCTGTCTTTCGATATTTCAAGGACGGCGTCGCCGTGCGACAATTTCAATGCGTCCAGAACGCTTGCGACAAACGATTGGTCAGCCATATCGTAAACGGGCTTCTTTTTCTTCTTAAAAAACTTCATAATAAAAAGGATATGCCAAAGCGACGGTGTTGTCAAGAAAATATTTTGCCGATAAATTCGTAAAAACGCTTGTCAACTGCGATAAATTATGATAGATTATAAACGCTAAATATATTGTGCCTCCTTGGTCAAGCGGTTAAGACGCCGCCCTCTCACGGCGGAAACAGGAGTTCGATTCTCCTAGGGGGTGCCAGATTGCGGGATTATATCCCGCCTTTTTTTATGCGAAAAAATGCTTACAAACGGGTGTTTTTAATAATTTTGCGAAAGTCAAATCGCCGTTTTCAAAGGAAAATTTCCGACAATTTTTTTAAATTGTCAAAAAAATTCTTTACAAATCGCGGATTTCATAATATCATTAATATATATTTGAAAAAAACACACGATATTTTTGAATTATGAAAAAGACCGAATTTACCAAAACCGCAATAATCAACAGCACCGTTAAACTCTTAAAAGCCAACGGGAAAGTTACCATTAAGGAGATCTCCGACGACGCCGGCGTGAATATTGCTGCGATAAATTATCATTTCACCGACAAAAAATCGCTGATTTCCGTCGTCATCAGGCGCACGATTTCCGACTTCAAAAAAATTGCCGACAACCTTGTCGCAAGTTTGGTGGAACTGAACACTCACCCCGAGGAAACCATTTCCGCATTTTTCAACGCCTGCCACGAATACTGCGCCGAAAACATCAACGTCATAAACTTTATGCTCGCCCCCGAAAACGTGGAATACAACAATTATTTCAACAAAACGGTAAGCCAGATGTTTTCAACGGATTCCGATTTGTGCTTTAAGGTCATTTCGTATATGCGCGCGACAAGCGCGGCAAGCGACAACGAATTGAAGGCAAGATACCTCGTCCTTCTGTCAACTTTCTTGACTCCGTTTTTCAGCACGTTCAATATCTTAAACGGCAATCACTTCGGGCAAATTTTCAACCTTAACGACCAGGAATTCAAGAAACTTTACATTGAACAAATCGTAAGAATAATCAAATCAAAATAACAAAACAATGTTTTTATAAGCAAAAATCCACGGTTAAACCGTGGATTTTGTCATATTATTTCTTTTATTGATTATCCTGTTTTCTTATTTCGGCGTGCCTGATTTTGCCGGAAATCGTCTTTGGAAGTTCCGTCACGAATTCCACGATGCGCGGATATTTGTACGGCGCGGTAAGTCTTTTCACGTATTGCTGGATGTCCTTTTTCAGTTCTTCCGACGGGGTATAACCTTTCGCAAGGACAATCGTTGCTTTGACGACTTGTCCGCGCACGGGATCGGGTGCGCCAGTTATCGCGCATTCCAGAACGGCAGGGTGTTCCATAAGCACGCTTTCGATTTCAAACGGTCCGATGCGATAACCCGACGATTTGATGATGTCGTCGGTGCGCCCGACAAACCAATAATAGCCGTCTTCGTTGCGCCACGCCGTGTCACCCGTGTGATAAAGTCCGTCGTGCATTACCGCTTTTGTCGCTTCTTCGTTGTTGTAATATCCGCGGAAAAGTCCGACGGGCGCGCCTTCCGAAATATCGACGCAGATTTCGCCTTCTTCGCCGTTTGCGGCAAGTCTGCCGTCGGCGGTAATCAGTTTGATTTTGTACTGCGGGCTCGGCATGCCCATGCTGCCGGGTTTCGGGTTCATGTGAAGAAGGTTTGCAAGCGTCAGCGTCGTTTCGGTCTGTCCAAAGCCTTCCATAAGCTTGATGCCCGTAAGGCTCAAAAATTGTTTATATACCTCGGGATTCAGCGCTTCGCCGGCGATCGTCGCGTATTTTATGCTGGAAATGTCGTACTTTGACAAGTCTTCTTTGATAAGGAACCTGAAAATCGTGGGCGGCGCGCAAAACGTCGTGATTTTGTGCTTTTCGATGACGGACAGCATATCGTCGGCATTGAAACGGGTGAAATCGTAAACGAAAACACAGTTGCCCATCAGCCATTGTCCGTACAGTTTGCCCCAGACCGCTTTGCCCCAGCCGGTGTCCGCAATCGTCAGGTGAACGCCGTTTCCGTCGATATTATGCCACCATTTGGCAGTGATAAAGTGTCCGATTGCGTATGCGTGGTCGTGCATGACAAGTTTCGGATAACCCGACGTGCCCGACGTAAAGAACATAAGAGCGGCGTCGTTTTTATAAGTTGCGTCAACGCCTTCGCCACGCTTGAACTCGTCCGAAAACGCCTGAAATTCCGTGTCGAAATCATGCCAGCCGTCACGGCTTGCCCCGACAAGTATTTTCGTTTTGACGTCGCATTGTTCAAAGGCTTTTTCCGTCTCGTCGACGATACTCCCCGTGGAACTGATGACGACCGCGCTCACGCCCGCAAGATTGAACCTGTATACAAGGTCCTTTTTCATAAGCTGATCCGTTGCGGGAATGACGATCGCGCCGATTTTGTGCAGCGCAACGATTGAAAACCAGAATTGATAATGACGGCGCAGAATAAGCATTACCCTGTCGCCTTTTTTAATGCCCAGCGACCTGAAATAATTTGCCGTTTTGTTTGTAAGACGCATCATATCCGAAAAAGTGAACGTTTTTTCCTCGTGATGTTCGCCAACCCACAAAAGCGCGGTTTTATCGGGGGTGTTTTTGCCCCAGAAATCCACCACGTCAAACCCGAAGTTGAAGTCGTCGGGAATATGAAAATCGATTTTTGTCAGTCTGCCCGTTTTTTCGTCAACGGTTTCGGTAACGTATTTTTCGTAAAGTTGCATATCTTTATCCTTATAAAATAAAATCCCCGTCTCGTTTTGAGACGGAGAATTAATCCGCGGTACCACTCAAATTGCTTTAACAGCCACTTACGCATCCATCAATGCGTTGCTCTGTAACGGGAGCGCCCGTCCCGACTTAATAGTTTCCGTTCTGTCGGGCGACTGGAAGGTGATAAGACAAAATCCGCATACCGCCTTACACCGACCGACGGCTCTCTGTGCTGCCAAAACTTTGTCACGTCCTCATAAACGCCTTTATATGTTGTTGAAAATAATTATACACGATACTTTTTGATTGTCAAGCAAAAAAAATTGAAAATATTATACGTTTTTCATATGTCGTTTCCAAAAGATTATAACGCAAAAAAAAGTCCCGTAAGTTAATTTAACTTACGAGACTAAAAGATGCTGGCTTATTATTTCATATAAACTCCCCTAAAAAGTCAGAATTTTGATGGATTTTCGGGGTTCTTGACAGGTTCGTGCGAAGGCGCGTACTTTGTCGTACGTAACTGAGCAGGGTTCTGTCAAAACGCCGAAAAGGCGCAAAATTATGACTTTTTAATTAAGGCGGGATTCAAGAGCCGCAAGTTCTTCCTCCAACTCCTTCGGGAGCTTGTCGCCGAACTTCTTATAGAATTCCTTAATGCCTTCGGCTTCTTTCTTCCAGGTTTCGGTATCGACGTTAAGAAGACCTTTCAGGGTTTCTTTGTCCACGCCGCAACCTTCAAGGTTGATATCTTCGGGTTTCGGAACGTATCCGATTGCGGTTTCGTCCGCGTCGACGGTTTCTTCGCAACGTTTCAAAATCCAGTCAAGCACGCGCATATTGTCGCCGAATCCCGGCCAGATGAAGTGACCTTCACTGTCCGTCCTGAACCAGTTGACGTTGAAGATTTTGGGTTGAACCTTAATCTTTTTGCCCATATCGATCCAGTGCTGGAAGTAGTCGCCCATATGATATCCGCAGAAAGGCAGCATTGCCATCGGGTCGCGACGTACGACGCCTACCGCGCCTGCCGCCGCAGCGGTCGTTTCGGAAGCCATAATGCTGCCGACGAAAACACCGTTGTCCCAACTTCTGGACTGATATACAAGCGGAGTGAGCTTTTCACGACGACCGCCGAATACGAAAGCAGAAATCGGAACACCGTTTGGATTGTCGAATTCTGATGAAAGGCAAGGGCAGTTTGCTGTCGGAGCAGTAAATCTTGAGTTCGGATGAGCAGCATATGTGCTCTTATCAGCCTTGTTGAACTTGGAAGCATCCCACTTGTTGCCTTTCCAGTCAATAGCGTTCGTCGGGAGATCCTTATTGAGACCCTCCCACCAAACTGTGTTATCATCAAGATTAAGTGCAACATTCGTGAAGATTGTATTCTTCTTTGTTGACTCAAGAGCATTGAAGTTCGACTTTGCGTTTGTTCCCGGAGCAACGCCGAAGAAGCCGTTCTCAGGGTTGATGGCATAAAG
>ENA-ORPK01000232-ORPK01000232.1-human-gut-metagenome-genome-assembly--contig:-NODE-232-length-53815-cov-4.357645_pt1 | contig 53815 bp, 48 predicted proteins | sample MGYA00242139_ERZ509068 | MGnify/ENA primary metagenome ERZ509068 (study PRJEB26280, sample SAMEA2338687) | human gut metagenome | biome: human gut; feature: human-associated habitat; material: faeces...
CCGTATATAAAAACCCGAGCGGCCGCAGCAGTTTGCTGCGGCTGTTGTTTGTAAATACAGCACAGGGACAGGCAATGAAGAATAAAATATCAGAAAATAAAATATTTATTGCAACGCCGCTCATACTCGGCGCACTCTCATTATTCGCATTTGCGATTTATTTTTACAGCGCAAATCACGCGCCATACACATATACCGATGTTATAATTGCAGGACCGATACTCTCATTTATCGGCGTAATTATTTCTTTCATCACACGAGAAAGCAGAAAAGCATGTCCGACATTGTGGATATGCGGGCTTTTCGCCTGCTTGTTCGGCTTTATAATATGTGTTATGGTTATTTTGATATTGGTGATGTTTGTTGCGGCGAGGGTCAGTGAATCGTGATGTTGATAATTGGAGTTTGAGGGTATAAAAATTTTTGCACTTATTTATCGCAAGCGTAAAGCCCCGTCGGATAACCGGCGGGGCTTTGCTATATTTTATTTGCCTTCGTTTTGGAGCTTCTGCATATCTGCGGCGCGGATAGCGGTTCTCATTATCTTGCCGCTGCTGGTCTTGGGCAGCTCTCTGACGAACTCGACAACGCGGGGATATTTATACGGTGCGGTCGCGTGCTTGACATGGTTCTGTATCTCCTTGACAAGCTCGTCGCTCGGCTCATAGCCCTTGGCGAGAACGATGGTCGCCTTGACGACCTGTCCTCTGTCGGGATGCGGCAGAGCGGTGACTGCGCACTCGAGCACGGACGGATGCTCCATCAGCGCACTTTCGACCTCGAACGGACCGATGCGGTAGCCGGAGCACTTGATAACATCGTCGTTTCTGCCGACGAACCAATAGTAGCCGTCGCCGTCGCGCCATGCGGTGTCGCCGGTGTTATAATATCCGAACTTGAAGCTCTTCTCCATCGCGGCGTCGTCTTTCCAGTAGTCGCGGAAAAGTCCGGTCGGATGACCCTGATCGACCCGGATGCAGATAGAACCGACCATACCGTCCTCGCACTCCTCGCCGTTTTCGTCGAGAAGAGCGATATCATAGCCGGGCGCGGGCTTGCCCATTGAACCTGGCTTTATCTCGACCCACGGATAGTTTGCGAGCAGGACGGAGGATTCACTTTGGCCGAAGCCCTCGTATATCCTCATGCCCGTCAGTCTCTCTATCTGATGGAAAACCTCGGGGTTGAGCGGCTCACCTGCAAGGCAGGCATGCTCAATGTAGCTGAAATCGTATTTTGAAAGATCCTCTTTTATCAGGAAGCGGTATATGGTCGCGGGGGCGCAGAATGTGCTCGGGTGGATACGCTCCATAGCCTCAATCATATCGATCGGGTGGAACTTCTCGGTGTCATATGCGCCGACAGCCGCGCCGCAGATCCACTGGCCGTAAATTTTGCCCCATGCAAACTTTGCCCAGCCGGAGTCGGTCTGGGTCATATGTATTTTGTTCTCCTTGACGCACTGCCAATATCTCGCGGTCGTTATCTGACCGAGAGCGGAAGAGAAATCATGGCGCACCATCTTGGGCATTCCGCTCGTGCCGGATGAGAAATAGAGCAGAGCCGTATCGGTGACAACGGTTCTCTTCTCGGGATCGGTCGGGCGCTCGAACTCGGTCGAATAGCCGCCGATAACGGAGCGGTAATCTATTGCGCCGTCAACGGGCTTGTCGCCAACGGTGACATAATATTCGAGGTTCGGACACTCGGGTAGGGAGTCACGGACATGCTGAACAACATCGTCGTCGCCGACGGTTATGAGCATTTTGACGCCCGCCGCATTGATGCGGTAGACATAGTCTTTCTTCATCAACTGAAACGATGCGGGAATAACTATCGCGCCGATTTTGTGGAGCGCGGTTATGATAAACCAGACTTCGGGGCGCTGCTTCAAAACGAGCATGACTATGTCGCCCTTCTTTATTCCCTTTTCGAGCAGGAAGTTGACAGCCCTGTTGCTGTTGTCTTTTACATCTTTGAAAGTGTAGCGCGCCATATCGCCGGCATCGTTCGTCCAGACGAGGGCGAGCTTCTCGGGCTCGATATCCGCCCATGCATCAACAACATCGAAGCCAAAGTTGAAATCATCGGGCACATTTATTTTGAAATTCTGCTTCATATCCTCATAGCTGTCAAAGTCATAGCGGGGACAGAAGCGCTTGATTATATCATCCATTTTTTCTTTTTCCTTTCGGGGGGTGTCGCAGTTTTATTCGTTGATAACGGTCAGGAATCTTGTTCTTCCGTCTACCGCCGCCTGGCCGTGCGGGAGGTTCGGATCGAAATAGATAGCATCGCCCTCATTGAGTATGAACGAGTTCTTGCCGACCGTTACCTTGACCTTGCCCTCAAGGACGAGATTGAACTCCTGGCCGGAGTGCATAACGAGCGCGGGCTCGGTCTCCTGCTCTTCGAGCGTGACGAGCATTGGCTCCATCTGGCGGTTCTTGAAGTTAAAAGCAAGGCTCTCGATATAATAGCCCGAATATCTGTCAACTCGAACTCCGTCGCCGCGTCTGACGATAGTGTAGCTGTCCATTCTCGGGGATTCGCCTGTCATGAGCACGGTGCAGTCCGTGCCGAGTGCCGCCGCTATGGCATAGAGCGCGCTGACGGGGATATCTTTTTCGCCCGACTCGTATTTTTCATATTCATCATGGGAGATATTCAGCTTCTCCGCCATTTCGGTTATCGATATTTCAAGGATCTCTCGCAGTTCCTTAATTCGCTTGGGTATCTGTAAAAGCTCGTCGTTCATTCTGTGCCTTCCTTTCCGTATATATGCGGTCTTGATGCGAACTATATTCTATTATTTTACTCTACATATATAGTTTTTTCAAGTGTACAGAGCAAATATAGGCTCAAAAATAATTGCGGTTTTGTTGTTTTTACAATAGAAACGCGGGCGTTTATATGCTATAATATAACACTGAAAACGAAGTGAGGAGGCTCGGTATGACAAACATCACCGAAGATATCAAATATATCGGAGTAAACGACCGCGAAATCGACCTGTTTGAGGGTCAGTACGAAGTACCCAACGGCATGGCATATAACTCATATGTCATTCTCGACGAAAAGGTTGCCGTCATGGACACGGTGGACAGGCACTTCACCGCCAAATGGCTCAAAAATCTCGAATCGGCTCTCGCCGGCAGGCAGCCCGATTATCTCATAGTTCAGCACATGGAGCCCGACCACTCGGCGGGCATTGCGGAATTTTCCGCGGCTTATCCCGACGCCGTGATAGTCGGCAACGACAAGACTTTCACGATGATAAAAAATTTCTACGGCGGGGATTTCATCAAAAATTCGCTTTCCGTCAAAAACGGCGACACGCTCTCGCTCGGCGAACATGAGCTGAATTTCGTCTTTGCGCCGATGGTTCACTGGCCGGAGGTTATGATGACTTACGACGCAAAGGACAAGGTGTTCTTCTCGGCGGACGCGTTTGGCAAGTTCGGCGCGCTCGACGCGGACGAGGACTGGGCGTGCGAAGCAAGAAGATACTATTTCGGCATCGTCGGAAAATACGGCGGACCCGTGCAGACGCTGCTCAAGAAAGCCGCCGGGCTCGACATCGCGGTCATATGCCCGCTCCACGGACCTGTTCTCAGCGAGAATCTCGGATACTATCTGAATCTCTATGACATCTGGTCATCCTACGGCGTCGAGAGCGAGGGCGTCTGCATCGCCTACACTTCTGTATACGGCAACACGAAAAAAGCTGTCGAGTATCTTGCCGAGCAACTCAGGGCCAACGGCTGCGCAAAGGTCGCGGTCAACGACCTTGCCCGCTGCGACATGGCGGAGGCTGTTGAGGACGCGTTTCGCTACGGAAAGCTCGTGCTCGCGACGACCACCTACAACGGAAGCATATTCCCGTTCATGCGCGACTTCATCGACCACCTGACCGAGCGCGGATACCAGAAGCGCACAGTTGCATTCATCGAGAACGGCTCATGGGCGCCGACCGCCGCGAGGAACATGGCGAAGATGTTTGAAAACAGCAAGGATATCGAGCAAATCGGTACTGTCACTATTCGTTCCGCGATGATCGACGAGAACAAAGCACAGCTCGACGCGCTCGCAAAAGAGCTTGCATAAAAAATAAGCAAAACTGCCGAATCTATAAAAAGATTCGGCAGTTTTTTATTTTAGTATAAATTCAAGCTTCCGGAACACATCCTTGCTCTCCGGCAGGAATGAAAGAAGCTGGAAATCATGGAAAAGTCCGTCGTATTTATAGAGCTTCGCATCGACGCCTGCGCTGAGCGCATTGGCGAAAGCCGTGTCGCTGTCGCTCTCCCCTACTTCAGCTGTACCGCAAAAAAAGACTGTCGGCGGAAAGCCTGAAAAATCGGCAAACGACACCGAGAGATATGGGTCGAGGAGGTCATGCTCCCCGGCATATTTCGGGCGGCGTCTGAAATACGCTTCGTGATCTTTGAATTTTTCTTTCCTCGCGATACCGTAAAACGGGTCGCTGTGGCAGTTTCGCTCATATGACTCTCCACAGGCTGTCATATCGCCCCAGAGCGAAAAGCAGACGAGTTTTTGTGACATCGGTCTGCCGGAATCACGAAGCTTCTGCGCGAGGGCGAGCACCAGATTTGCGCCGCTGCTGTCCCCGAGGACTACAATATTCTCGGGCTTTATGCCCTTTGCCGTCAGCATATCCCACGCGCACATGACATCATCGAGCTGCGAGGGGAAGATATATTCTGGCATGGTTCTGTAATCGACGCTGAAAACGGCGGCTCCGCCTGCGGCACGGCTGTATTTCAGTGCGAGGCGGCGATAAGCATCAATAAGCTTTATTTTGAAGCTTCCGCCGTGGATATGAAAAATCACTGTGTCCGTTCCTGACTTTTCGGGAATGAGACTTTCGACAAAGCACTCGCCGCAGGGAGTTCGGGTCATGGTATAGCCTTTCGGAGGCTTATATCTGCTGACTTTATTTTCTACCGCCGCGCCCGCGTTCGAACTCATATTCTCGTTCTTTATAAATCGGGAATGAAACACGGCGCTGAGCAATGCGCTTGTTATTCTTGCCGGCACGGAAGCCATAGTTATACTCCCCTGCCGAGCACGGCGTTCATATTTTTGACCAGCGGGTTCATGATGAATGGAATGAGCGTGCCCGCCTTTACAAAGCAATAGACTTCGTTCCACAGGGCATAAAATGCGAGCTTCTGCTCCGCTTTTTCGCTCGCGCCGTATTTTTTGAGATATGTGTCGCAGAGGAAGAAACGTTTACCGGTCAGGTTATTGAACTGGAACAGATCATATTCTCGGTCGGCATACATGGAGTTGAGCGGATCGATGAAACCGGTTATCCGGAGTCCCTTGCCGACCATTATGTTGCCGACATTCAAATCGCCGTGGATAAGGCAGGCGTCGGAGATGGACTGGGAGAAGATATCCGAAAATTTGTCTCTCGCGCGGCTCATGGTCGAGACTATTTCGTAGGACAGCTGTCCGTCCTCCGAGAGCTGTTTTGCAGCCGAATATACCTCATTCATAAACGGCTCATAGCACTCGAGCCAAGACGAGAACTGCGGGTTCATTGTGTCGCCGAATTTGTCGCACCGACATTCGTGGATGCCGTGGAGCGCGTCGGTCACTTTATCAGCGAAAGCCAGCTTCGCGCTCTTCGGATAAAGCAGCTTGCCGAACGACATAAAGAGCGTGCCGCCATCGATTTTGTCCATAATATAGCAGTCGAGCGGTATACTGCCGTCGGCGCCGCGGGAATATAATACTTTCGGCATACGCACGCCGCAGTTTTCAGACAAAAGACACAAATCATGCGTCTCTTTTTCGAGCATTCCGTCGGCGCGCAGGAACTTGACGACCGCCTCAATGCCGTCGCCGAAAGTCACGCTGACCGCCGTGCCGAACGATCCGCCGCCGAGATTTTTTGTTTTAACGCCGCTTTTTCCGAGTCCCTCTTCACATACGGCAAGCGCATATTCCGCCGCTTTTTCGGGTTCAAGGGATTTCGGGGTCACTCTTCCGACATTCATAACACCGCTCCGTTCCGTATTTTTTCAATACAAATTCTATCAAATTCCGCAGAAATATAAAATATCCCGGGGACGCTTTTTTCTATCCCCGGGAAACTTTATTCTGTCATTTTTCTGTATGCGTTCGGCGTCATGCCGTAAGATGCGAAGAATTGCTTATACAGCCCCGACGGGTTGTTGTACCCCGCCTCGCGGGCGATTTCGTCTATCGGAAGATCGGTGCCTTCTATAAGCTGAACCGCTTTTTGCAGCTTGTAGGACAGCAATAATTCCGAAAAGCTCGCGCCGAGATGTTCTTTTATCATGCGCCCCGCGTATTTTTCGCTGTAGCCGAGCGTTGACGCGAAGCCGCGAAGAGATGCGGAGCCGACATTCCCGGCGAAATAGAGATTCAGCTCATCAGCAAGATGCTCGTCTCTATTGTTCCCGCCGCGCAGAAGTTCAATAAATAAAAGTGAGAGATAATTTTCAATAGCGTGTTCGGAATAATCCGCGCCGCCGTAATATTCGCTGAGCAGGCGCATGACGATGAAATTGACCTGTTCGGAAGTTTTATCAAACACGGTCATTTCAGTGCCGATTTTTAAACCTACGGCGCATTTTTCAAAGAGCTTTGCCGGAATAACGGTTTTTATTATATTATCGCCCTTGCGGCTCTTTTCAAGAGAATGCACCGTACCCGGAGGAAGAAGGCACGCCTGACCTTTTTTGAGCGTCAATTTTCGCTCGGGATTTCTGAAGTGCTGGGTACACTCGCCGGACAGGACATAGATAAATTCATAGAACGAGTGACCGTGATAATATGGCTGCTGGCAGGCGGTATGCTTTCGCATATGAAATTTGTCGGACTTTCTTGTCGGGATAAACGGCTGACCGTTTGCGTCGAGCGTCTTGAGCGTTTCTTTATCGAAGCCCGCCGATATTATTTTGTCCGCCTCTTCAAATTCTTCGGATATCATCTGCTTTATGGCAGTCTCCGATAATGTAGCGCTATAATCCTCGCGCTCGTGGCGGTCAAAAAGCTGGGAAAAGCCGCTGTTCGTCATAGCACTATGCCTCAATCGTTCGCTTCTTCAGGTTCTGCCGCCGTTGCGGGCTCTGCCGCGGGAGATGTAGTCTCATGTGCCGCCGTAGCTTCGGTCGGCTGAGTTTCAACCTGACTTGTCGGCGCGGGCGCGGTATGGCTGCTCGGCGCGCGTGTGCCGGAGGCGGTCGAGCCGCCGAGGGTCGGGACGAGTCCCTGATTATACAAATCTATCGCCGAGACATGGTCGCTGCCGATATTAATATTCGTCTTGCCGTAGAGTGCCAATTGGAGCTCGCGCGCGGCGACGGGATAGTCAATAACCCAGGTATCGAGCTGCATCCTTGCCACACGCCCGTAATAAGTATAGATCCTCGCCGCAACATAGTTGCCCTCCGAGGGCATGACCATCTGCGCTATATCGTAGTTCATCCACTTCTGGGCGAACGCCTGAGTTAAAAGCGAGATTATCTCTCCCTTGCCGTAATTCGTATGGACATTGGGCAGGACGATATCCATAGCGTTGTTGAGCTGACCCAGGGATGCACCCTGCGCGCTCTTTATAAGCGCGGTTATTATCGTGCGCTGTCGCGCGGTTCTGCCGAGGTCACCCGCCGCATCGACATGGCGGATACGGGTATAGACAAGCGCCTGCGCACCGTTGAGCTTCACGGCATCGCCGGACTGAATCTTATCTATCTGAGTAGTTGTGCGGTTGATATACTCCGCCTCATACGGCTCGATTTTCAGCGTCACGCCGCCGAGCGCATCGATAAGCTTCGGGAAGCTTTTGAAATCGACGCTGATATAGTGATCGATTTCTATCTTGTAGTCGTTTTCGAGCGTTTCGATAAGAACGGGATAGCCGCCCCATCTATATGAATGGTTGAGCTTGCAGCAGCGCTCGGGATTTCTCGCCGCATCGGGGATATTCATATATGTATAGCTGTCACGCAGGAAAGAGACGAGGGTTATCTTCTTCGTGCGCTTGTTGAGTGAGAGCAGGATAAGGGCATCCGAACGACCAGTGTTGCTCTCGGCATCGTCAACACCAATAAGCAGGACATTTATAACATTCTTGCTCGAATATTTTTCGCCGCCGTTCTTCGCCCACGCCGTTATGAGTGCGTCGAGACCGGAAGTGTCCGCCGCATCATACATATTGTCGAACTCATCTTCGGGCGCGAGAGTATAATCCGGGTCGACCTTTCCGTCCTTATCTATATTGATAAGCCCGACTTTTGCAAAAACATAAATGCCCATAGTCACAGCTGCCAGCACTAATATTGCAACCACAACAATTATAAATATCTTCAGATTTTTCTTGTTGTTGTCCATAAAGAACTCTTTTGCGCTTCGTTTCTTTTCGCTCATAGGACATTCTCCTTCGTTCGCGCATATACGCGTTTTCTGCTTTTATCTTACCATACAATGGAAGCAATTTCCACCGTCTTATATATTTTCGGCAGAATACACATAAAAAGAGCAGCCCATAAGGACTGCTCTCTTAGCTCTATTTCGATTTCTGGGACTCGTTTTTAGAATTGCTCTTGGTATTCTTTGCGGTCTTTGTACTCTCCGCTCCGTGGACATAAGCATAGGTGTAATTATACTTATACTTGCCGCGGTAGTAATATCCGCTGTGCTCATCTTCGACGCAATTGAGAACAAAGCCAACTATCTTCGCATCGGCAAACTCAAGCTGGCTGACGACATTGACAAGCTCTTCTTTCTTTGTCGAGCCGGGACGGACGACTATAACAGCACCGTTGGTATGCTTTGAAATGACAGCCGCATCGATAACCGCAGAAACGGGCGGAGTATCAATAAAGATATAGTCATATCTCTCTTTGAGCGTCTCCATAAGCTCGGCAAGAGCATCACTGCTCAGAAGTTCGCTGGGGTTGGGCGGAAGATATCCCGAGAATATAACATCGAGATTATAATCGTCTATTCTGACTATGGCATCTTCAAGAGCGCAGGCATTGACAAGCACATTTGTAAGACCGGGCGATGACTTGCGCGCAAGAAGTCTGTTGATATTCGGACGGCGCAGGTCGCAGTCTATAAGCAGGACTTTTACATTGGTCTCGGCAAAGGTTATCGCGGTGTTGAGCACATTTATGCTCTTGCCGTCGCTCATGCCGCAGCTTGTGAATTCGACGACCTTGCAGCCCTTGCCGGGCATCGAGAAAATGATGTTGCTTCGCAGGGTGTTGTATGCTTCGTCGACGATGAAGCTGGTATTGTCGCCGAGGATATATTTACGCTCGGACGGAGAATGGTGGCTGCTTACTTTATTCTTTCTTCTGATAAGCTTCATTTAGACGCGCCCCCCTTCTTTGAAAAAATGGCTTTCTTTCGCCTTTATCGTCATAGAGAGTGAAATTCGGTATCTTGCCGACGACGGGAGCATCGAAGAGCTTGGCTATATCATCCTCGTCCTCGATATAGGAATTGAAGAGAACGAGCAAAACGATTATTGCAAGAGTGAGTCCCACGCCTATAACGCAGCCGATAAGGGTGAGTTTCTTGTAGGAGGGATATGCTATTCCTTCGGGCACACGTGCAAGGTCGACGACCTTGACCGAGCTTCCCTCAACAAGATTCATTATGGCGTCCGGGGCAACTTTGGCTATCTCATTGACTATCTTAGCCGCCTCTTCGGGGTCGTTGTTGTTGATGGATATTTTAAGTATGGGTGTGTCCTCAACAGCCTCGGCGGTAAACGATGCACGTATAGCATCGACATTGTAGTTCTCTCCGAGCTTTTCCTTGACTCTGTTGAGAACATTATCGCTCGTAAGCAGTCCCTGATATGTAGTAACCAGGTTCTGGGACGCGCTAAGGTCGGATGAATATATCTTTTCGTCGTTCTCGCCGGTGTAGTTCTGAATATAAATAGTTGCGGTCGCTTTATACTGCGGGGTTATAAAGAACTTGGCATAAAGGAACACGCCGGAACCGCAGACAATGCCGACAAGCAATATCAGCCAGAGCCTTTTGAGAACTTCAAAGAAAAGGCGTTTAAGGTCAACATCAAATGTTTTAAGTTTTTCCATAAGCAATCCCCTCTCGGTATCGTGGATATACAACACTATAATTATACATACAGCGACACGGTTTATCAAGTTATTTTTACTTTTTCTTACTTTACGCCAAAGCGGCGCATCATTTCCTTATAATTTTTGACAGCCTCGCTGTCTGCATCCTTCACTCCGCGCATCCACGCACGAAGCTCGCGGAACTGAGTGAATATTATTTTAACCGCCCTGACGGCATAGGCTATCGGCAAAAGTACGGGTAATTTGTCAACTATCCTGCTGCGGCGGCGCATCTCGGACGAAGAGATAAACAGCTTTCGTCTGACCGCCGCGGCGAAAGAGTTGCTGCCATCCTCATTTGCAAGGTACATTACCATATTGGCAGCCTTGCCGTAACTCCCGGACTCAAAGACATATTCACCCATCTCATCGAGTAATTTACTCTCCGGTTCATCGCCGAACCAATGGAGCGAGAGAGCCTTGAGATTACTCATAACCTCATCCAAATTATAGCGTTCAAAGACGGAGTTTATCTTCACCCAATCGAGCTCGTCTTTATATTTTTTCATATAGAGCGCCATATCGGCAAAGAATCTGACGCCGACTCCGCCCTGATGGAAATGGCCGAACAGATGACCCATAAGAAAAATATAATTGTCGCTTGGGTCGAAGTGATATTCAAAGCCCTCGCCGTCTGTATGTTGCCACGGCGGCGCAAAATACCCATCGAGCCCGGTCTCGCGCTGATGATCGAGCACGGATTCGTGAACCTCGACCGAGATAAACGGATCACGGTGGAAAACATCATGGTGACCTTTATGCCCTTCAAAGCTGTACCCCGCCTGCGTGAGAACTTCTTTTATCTTCTCGTGGCTGTCGAGATCGGCGTAGACATCTATATCCGCCATCTCGCGCATATCCTCGGACGGATAGAGTTGAGCAACATCCGCGCCTTTGAGAAAGATATGCTTTATCCCCGCAGACGAAAACAGGTTTTCGAGCTCGCCGCGCGTCATCTTCTGATTTGCACACTTGAACATGAGCATATTATGGCTGCCCTGGAGTTCCGTGACGATATTCGTCGGGACATTCCTGTTTTTGCGCAGGGCGTACCACAATATATTTGTCATATTATGCTCGCGGGCAAGTTTCAGCAGTTTTTCAAAATCGCCGCTGAAATCATCCGCACGACCGCCTTTGAGCACGGTGCGCACAAGAAAAATATAATCTTCGTAAAGCTTCTTCACTTATATCCTCCGCTTTCAGCCGTTAAGAACGACCGAAGTTATCTTTCTGACTATTTTATCATCCTGAACGATGCTGAATTTTCTGGCAAAGAGACAGCCGGAATTCATCAGCTCGTCATAATCCTCTGATTTAAATATGTACGGGTGACCGCGCGTCCAGTCGATATAGCGCAGACACGCCTCGTGGTCATCGTCGAACTTCTTGCTGTGCAGATTTGCCGCGAAATCCGAATTTATCATAACCGTCTGAACAAAAAATTCATCCGGGATATATGTGTGCTTAAATTGCCTGAACACAAAAGATTTTTGCGAGATAAGATATTTTGCAAACTCGCCCGTCACGCTGAACCACTGCGAGCCGCGCTGTATCTTCTTGCCCTTTATCCTGTTTATCCCGAGTATACGACCGATAACCGTTTCGGTCTTCGTGATAAAGCGATTAAAAAGGTTTCTTCTGCCTGAGGCAAAATGATAATATCTGACGCGCTCAAGTTCCTTTTCGGTCGGCTCGGGTGCGCCGAAATGGACGAATTCCTCGCCCTTATGCGCATAGAAATAACGGTGTATTTCATCCTGATTTTTCAGCGGCAGATCCGCACCGGAAAGAAGATGAACATAGTCATATTCGCGCCCGCTCTCAAACGCCGCTTCGAGCAGCTCATACTCGCATCTGACCATATCGAATCCACCCCACCTTATATGGATACGCGGGACGAACTCAACGCGGGAGTTTTGCAGAATATTCTGGATTCCGGCGATATCGAGCTTTGAATGGGAATCGATGTGTATATAAATGTCATTGCGCTCGTCATCAATACATTTGAGCAGACTTTCGAGCAGATCAAACTGATCGTGCGCTATTATCAGATATGCGTGCATGGTACACCTCCAATCAGCATTACTATTTTATTTTTTACGCGCCGAGGCGGAATACAGCGGCCACACGAAAGCGAAAATTATTGCTTTTACCTTTCGCTTCGCCGAAGCATCGCACCCGAGAAACGCCGCAAGGACTCCGCGTATTTTTTTTATGACTTCGCGCTTAAACCACGGCTCGCGGTCGATGCCGGAATGCATACTCTCCTCCGCACAGAACATAAGCACACGCATACTGATATCCGCCGTTTCTTTGCGCCCGAGCGACTTTCCGCGCTCGCTGCCACAGATATATTCGAGCACAGATACGCGGTCGATTACTTTTTTGTCATTGAGTCGGTTCATGAGGCTATCCGGAGCGGATTCATAATGATAGAGCCGTTTATCCGTATCTGCCTGCACCGAGACATTTTTGCTCACTTCATAGTTGAAGAGCCAGTCCTCGGCGATGACAAGGCTTTCGTCGAAACGAATCTTCCCTATCGCCTTTTTGGAATAGACGGAGCGCCAAACATTGTTGTGCTTGCCGCAGGCGGAATAGGCAACTATAGCATTTTTGTCGCTGAGCACTGTTATTTTGTCCTCCGCCTGAAATTCATCCGAGCAGAAAGAATCGAAATAGCCGCAGCCGGAGCGATCGGCGTTATTTTCAAGCGCATTTTTCATCAGGGTTTCGTACATATCAGGTTCTATGAAATCATCGGCATCGACAAAACCGATATATTCACCCGACGCCATATCGAGTCCGGCGTTTCGCGCGGAAGACGCGCCGTTGTTCTTCTTATGTATCACCCTGACGCGCCAATCGCGCTTTGCCCATGAATCGCACATCGCGGGGCAGGCATCCGGCGAGCCGTCGTCGACCAAGATAAGCTCTATATTCCCGTATGTCTGCGAAAGTATACTTTCAATGCATCTGTCAAGATGCTTTTCCGCCTTGTAGACGGGAACGATAATGCTGAGAAATTTATCCACCGAGTTCACCTCTTAACCCCCTTGAGTCTGAGCAGAAGTTTTGAGAAAAGATTGAACGGATACGCCGCAAAAAACAGACGGACAGCCGATCTGCCCGTATCACTCGGGCAAAGGCGGCATATTGATTTATAAAATCCCAACGCGGTTTTGAATCTTTCATCAGTCACGCCGATACGGTTGGCAAGAAGGGTATTAACGGCCGCATCATAGGCATATCGGCGCACGGCTTCCACCGTTTTATCAAAGCCGCGATCCGAAAAGAACTTCGCCTGAGCGGCAAAGGCTTCGAGAACATCGAGTCTGCGCGGCGTATATTCAGACATGATACTCCCCTGCCGGCTGAGATAAAAATACACAGCATCCTTTCTGACGGAAATGCAGCTGCACCTGTCAAAGAAGCGGTAATACACGAACGCATCCTCGTTGAGTCTGCCCTCGGGAAATGATATGCCGTCAAACAAATTGCGGCGATAAAGTCTGCCGCAGGAGATAACATAGGCAAACAGACCTTTTTGGGCTATGTCCTCGAACACATCGTCTTTTGAAAGAAGCATGTCCGAATCGAAGAGCAGAGCTTTGATTGGCTTTCCGTTTTCGTCTATTCTGGCGACATTCGCGATACAGATATCGCTGTTGTCGTGCCGCACGGCATCGGCGAGCAATTCAATGCAGTTCGCAGATATTGTATCGTCGCTGTCGAGGAAGAAAACATATTCACCCGATGCTTTGACGAGTCCTGCATTGCGCGCGGACGAGAGACCGCCGTTCGGTTTGTGAATAGCTTTTATTCGCTCATCTTTTTCAGCCCATGCATCGCACATGGCGGGACAGCCGTCCGGCGAGCCGTCATCGACAAGGATTATCTCAAGGTCGGTGTATGTCTGCCCAACAACGCTTTCGACGCACTTATCGAGATATTTTTCAACTTTGTAAACCGGGATTATTACGCTTATCATCTTATTTATCCAATAGTATCAGGCATTTCCGCCAAATGCAGTTTTTAGTTTGGCGCAAACTTTATGAAGTATAAGTTTGATGCCCCCATCTTTTAAATATCGCTTTAGCTTCCACCGCTTTTTCCAACGCAGATATTTCTTGATTCCTTTTTCTTTACCATATTTTTCAATTAAACTTATTTTTTTGTTGTTGCATAACTTCCAAAGTTCCATGTCTATTTTTTCTTTTTCGCCATACCACGAAGCGTTGAAATGATGTATACAGTATGTATTTTCGGTAATGTTTATTTTGCCAGTTTGCCAGTCCTTAGGACAAAAATAATCGCTGGGATAAATTGTAAGTGTGTCGTCTATGCGTTGAAACTGATTATTAAGTTCAATTCCATATTTTTTAACCGTCAGTTCGGTTATCACTTTCACATTTGTCGTAAGATCATATGAACCGTCATCTTTTTTGAAGTGCCTGCCATCATAGTCGCGAAGCAACAAACCTATCCATTCGCTGCCTTTTTCGGCTCCCATGATAGCTGTCGGTATATACTGTGTACTTTCAAAACCCGAAAACGCGGGTTCATTTAAAAAAGCATCAATTCCCATTATAAGTTCTGCGTCGGTGTCCATATAAACGCCGCCGTAATTGAACAAAGCGTAAAGCCTGACATAGTCGGTAACAAAAGCCCACTTTTTAGCTTCATATGCTTCTTTGACATAAGAATTACTGTTGATATCAAAATTTGACTCGTTCCATTCTATAATCTCATAATCCGGGCAATACTTTTTCCAACTTGCCAAACATTTTTGTCCAAGCTCGTCAATGGGGTTGCCGCCAAACCAACAATAATGTATCTTTTTAGGTATCATTTTCAACCGCCTTCTTCCTAAAAATTTTGGATTTTAAAATATCTCTTTCATGTTTGCTCAGCAGGGCAAAATAATTTATTACAAAAGATATTGCAGCAGTCAGACAAGACGCAGCAATGAGAGCAAACCAGCTGTTCAGGTTGAATATCTTTTTGACAAAAAGCGATATTCCGGTAAGAACAATAACAGCAAGAAGATTTTGAAATGCAGGTTTATAGAATATGGTCTTTTTAAAATTCAGGCATTTGGCACCGTACAAAGGTAGGAATGTAAGTGCGCGCACTATGCTGAACGCGGTACTGACACCGACTATTATCATAATTTTCTGATATTCGGTCGTTGCGAAATGGAGCAGGATAAATTCTATAATTATCGTTGCCGCAGAGTTGATTACAAGATACAAAGAGGACTGCTTAACTTTGTTCGTTGTTGTGAATATATTCCAAAGCGGCTCCAAAGGAAGAACAAGCGGAAATTCCAGAGATGCCACTATCGCTATAGTTTGCAATAATTTTGCATCCTGGGTAGGCGCCCAAAGTCCAAAAAACACATCACCATATGCATACATAATGCTGAGCGGAATGCACGTTATGAATCCCAAGATTTTTATTGACGATATAAGGTCGTTCTTTATCTCCTTCATATTGTTTTTGGCATAATTTATAGTAAGCTGTGGAGCAAATATAGATGATATTCCGCCGGTAAACGAAAGAATATATGCCGGCATATGCTTTGCTAAAGATATTATTCCCATTGCCGTATCTCCTATAAAAAGATTGGCAACAAGCAGATCCAAGCCCTCAGAAAGTATATTGCTAACTTTTGAAACACTGTTCCATACACCGGCGGATAAAAGATCCTTTATTTTTTTGAAATCGAAGTACTTCCTGCTTATTTTTGCAAACGGCAGAAAATGCTTTGTGCAGTATATATTAACAACCGAGTCAAGAAGGGTGCATAAAAATGTTGTAGCTCCTGTATACCATACTTTTGTGTCAAACAACATATATGCTGCAACTATAATACCCGCTCTGACAAGCGACAATATTATTCCGGTTCCTGATTGAATGTCCAATCTGTTCTGCGAAAATGTTGCAACGCCGAAAACAGAAACTATATTTCCATATAAAAAATTGGCAAATAAAAACGCCCACAGTATTTTTACATCGCTTACAATTGCAGCGGAAACATTGAACCAATTATTCATATTTATTACAAGCAGCACCGCGGGAACCGTAAGCACTGCTGATGAAAGTAAATTTGCCGCAAAAACAGAAGACATATATTTATTTGTCTCATCATAATCTTCCTGATGTATACTGATAGTTATAAACCTTCCTGCCATCGAATTCAGTGCCATTGTAACTATCGTCGCATAGCCCATAAAATTTCCGGCCAGGCTCACAAATCCGTTAGCCTCAACTCCGACTCTTTCTATTATAAAAGGTGTAAGGAAAAAGGAAACACAAAAGCCAACTACAGTAGACAGCAGATTTGCAGCCATATTTATAACAAGTTGCTTATTTTTATTGTTCTTCGTCATTATTGTAGGGTCCTCTCGGCCGTTTGATTTTTATCGTGTTCATTTGCAATTTTAAGAATAGCTTTATACGTCTTTAAGCATTAGCTATTAATCATACTATCATCAACACACCGCAATCCATTTTTCTTATGACATCCCTGCCGTGGCATTTTACATTCATCATGAGCTTATAAAGCGTGAACACATAAGCTATAAGGAACATGTTGAAATTGAGGTTCTACCATATCACTTCAAAAATTCATTAACATATACAAATAGCAGATCATCTTCTCAACAATTTATTAAAAGACACAAATAAACTTGGACTGATAGCAACGATGATCACTGAAACTTTATATTTAATCGAAAGATATCTGTTTTTCAAGATATATTTTCCGTACTTGCGAATTTCTTCAAATATTTTTTCAGAGTAAGTACCGCTGATTTCTTTTCCACCACTAACACTCTCATCGCTGCTGAGCAGCCTTGAAAGCGTTGCAAAAAGTATGCGCGCATGGCGGCAAATACTTTTTTCGTAGATATCGCTGTTATATCTGCTCTCTTCCACAAATCTCGCCGTTATTTTATATAGGTTCGCGCGTCCGACTGTCATGTCGGTAGAAGTGATTGAACCTGCACGCCTGACATAGTGATAGAAGCCCTCATCTGTAGATATAAACTTTGATGCTTTTTTCATAAGCCGATAATTCATATCAAGGTCTTCTGCATATTTTATAGTTTCATCAAAGCGTGTATCAGAAAAAAGTTCCAAGCGATACAGTTTCCCACACACCTCCGGTCTAATATTGTCAAGAATAAACTCTCCCAGTATATCCGAACCTTCTAATTTTTTATTTCCGGAGTTCTCTTGAAAAGTCGTTCCGTCTTCATATTCAATGCTGAATCCGCACATTATAATGTCCGCATCTTCGCTGATCGCAAGAAGGCTTTGCACAGTGCTTTCATCGATCCAATCATCCGAATCAACAAACATCACAAAATTACCGCAGGATATATCGAGTCCTGCATTTCTCGCAGAAGACAATCCGCCGTTCGGCTTATGTATAACCTTTATACGACCGTCCTTTTGAGCCCACAAATCGCACATAGCGGGACAATTATCCGGAGACCCATCATCAACGAGAATTATTTCAAGTTTTTTATAAGTCTGACCAACGATGCTTTTCAAGCACTCATCAAGACATTTTTCGACCTTGTAGACGGGCACTATCACGCTGACAAGAGCATCCTGCATATTTATCTCTCCTTTGTGCAAATATTATCAATCTGCTTTTTTGTCCCTTGCCTTTCTTATTCCGCGGATCATAATGTTATAAAGTCCGGGGCAAAGCCACAGTACAAGCGTTTTCATCTTATATTTAAGCGAATATTGTTTTTCGAAAAGTATCCGTTTTTTAAATTTAAGTATTTCGCCTCTGATTTCATCATACTTATAAAAATATTTTTCATTAGTTAGCACTCCGCTGAGCAGGGTAAACGCAGCGGTCATATACGCCCTTACGCAGCAGTCGTAGACTTTTGGAACCATATCATATTTGAACATCTCTTCAAATACTTTCACCATATCGAAAGAGTGATCATTCAGCACCCATCCATATCCGCTCAAATATTTATGAAAATAATTATATTTTTCTTCATTGACAAATGATATCTTTCCCGCCTTCTGCGAAATCACAAAGTTGAACAAAAGATCCTCGGAATACACTATCTCGTCGCTGAACCTTACGCCGTCAAAGAGCTTCGCTCTGAACAGCTTATTCCAAATAAATCCTCCATCTCCTCCCGAAACGACATTGTAGAGATATCTGTTGCGATCACATATGGAACTATCCAGTAAATTCTTATAGCCCTTCTTTTCCCCGGAGCGCTCGACAACATAATATCCACAAAACGCAATGTCGCTCCCGTTTTCGGCTAAGCTCTTCATAAGGAGCTCATAGAAATCATTTTCTATCCAGTCATCCGAATCGACAAATCCAATAAAATCGCCCGTTGCCGCGTCTAGAGCCGCATTTCTTGCCGATGAAACACCGCCGTTTGGCTTATGTATAACCTTGATACGCGGATCCTTTTGCGCCCAAGAATCGCACATAACGGGAGAACCGTCCGGCGACCCATCATCAACAAGAATCACTTCAAGGTTTTCATATGTCTGAGAAATTATGCTTTTGACACATCGGTCAAGATAATCCTCAACATTATACACCGGAACAACAACAGAAATTTTTCCTTCATCAACCATGTAAACTACTCCTATTGTAAAATCACATAATTATAGACTATCGACGACCCTGTAGAAATCATCAATCACTTTATCGTTTTGCTTTGAAAAATCGATATCTTCTATATTTTTCTTTATTGTCACTCTTTTGTTACCATCCGAAATGAGTCCGCATATTTTGCGGGAGATATCTTCTGCGGAAATATCAGCGATAACACCGGTCACCCCGTCCTCTAATGTAGCTTTACCGCCTACTGTCGCGGTCGAAACTATCGGCGCGCCGCAGATAAGAGCCTCCCTCAAAACCAACGATTGAGACTCATTCAACGACGGCTGAACCACAAGGTCGCACTGTGCAAAATATTTATACGGATTAGACCGCGATCCCAAAAGAACGAATTTGTCATTGAGACCGTAACTGTCGATCTTTTTTATAATATCATTATAATAGGCAGAAGCCTCTTCATCTTTTGGTCCAATAACATACCATCTGAAATTATCGACGCTCTGAGAAACTATCCTGCATGCCTCAAGCGCGAGCGCAATGCCTTTTTCTGGGCTTATTCTTGCACAGGTGACAGCATTAAACGTTTCCGGGTCAAACAGCCGCTCACTGCACTTTGCCAGACTTCTTATGTTTTTATAGTCAATTATATTTCCAACAACACCTAACTTGGGTTCAAGATACGGTCTGGCATTTGCAATTATATCTCGGCACTGTTCATTGACCGTGATTATTCTGTCGCAGTAATCCGTATACTTTTTGTCAAGATAATAGCCGTCCTGACTTATATGATACCACATAATTTTCTTTGACTTATCGTTCAAGCAATTAAACAGACTCTTCATTGCCGCATGATGATATCTGATAACTACATCGGCATGCTCTCTTTTTACATACATCAAAACCTTGACTCTGACAAGCATGTTGTAAATGCGCTCAGCTTTTTTAGCGCCCATAAGCTTACTTACAAGGTTTCTAATTGCACTGGGGAACCGATCACTTACCTTTAAAATCTTTACCTCGGAATCATCACTGAGTTTGTTTAAAACATCATATTCCTTGCCCCACATTATGAGAATTGCTTCATAGCCGTGTTTTTCAAATTCTGCACTATTGAGCAGATTAATAAGAGAGACTTCCACTCCGCCGAATTTTAAATCCTCTATCAAAAAAACAATTTTTCTGTTTTTCATTTTAAACACCTACCAAATTATAAAAGCTCTCAACAGCGACATTGTTCATCTTATCAAAATCAATTTTTTCAGTGTTTTCTCTAAGATGTCGAAGTAAATCGCGATTCTCGTAAAGCAGATATATCGTATCAGCAATTTTATTTTCATCGCACTGCGTTATGAGTCCCGTATTTCCTCTTTCTATCAAATATCTCGCACCTATGGTATCGGTTGAAACAACAGCTGCACCGCATATCTGTGCCTCTGCAATAGTTAAACACCACGACTCTTCTCTCGAAGGCTGAACATATAAATCACAATTTCTGAAATACGGATACGGATTGCTCTTCTGTCCCGCAAGAATAAAGGTTCTCTCAATTCCTTCGTTCTTCACCATTTCTTTCAGCGACTCAGCATACTCCAATCTATCCTCCGCAGCATCGCCGATTATATACCATCTCATATTGGGAATTTTATTTTTAAGTATCTTTGCAGCTTTTATTGCAATATCTATCCCCTTCTCAGGATCAAGGCGGCCGCAGGTCACAATATTAAATGCATCGTCCAAAAGCAAATCTTCGGCAGTCTCCTTTGACCTTTTCACTACATCTGCAGCTGGAATGATATTTGATACAACACAGAGCTTGTCAGCGAGATACGGTGCCGCCGCCGCGATAACCTCTTTACAGGAATCATTGACCACCACAACCCTATCGCAATGTTCCGTATATTTTTCATTCAGATAATAATCATTAAATTTACTCGAATGATACCACGCTATTTTTTTTGTCTTTCCCCTTATATGGGTAAAAAGAGTTTTAATTGCTGCTTGATGATAGCGTATTATTACATCTGCTCTCTCCCATTTCACCGCATTTATCACTGCTATGCGCGTGAACACATTTTTGAAAAATTCAGCTTTCTGAGTCCCAATAAGTTTGGATATTACAGGATACAGCAATTTCACAATTCGCGGGCGGACAATTTTTATCTTTATTCTTTCATTTCGCCTGAGCAAACCAATATTTTCATAATGATTTCCCCACATAATAACAGTGACCTTAAATTTATGGGTCTCAAAATCCAGCAAATTTAAAAGATTTACCAGAGACACCTCGACCCCGCCCGGCTTTAAATCCTCAATAACAAATAAAATCCTTTTCACCTCAGACATTTGGCTTCACCTCAGATAAACTTCTAAAAGTTCAACATATTTTTCAGTCATAAACACTGAACCACGCCTAAGCGCCGTTACAAGCAACTTTGTGTGCATAGGAAGTTTTCCCATATCGACATGTGCCGCTGCCGAACGTATATCCACATCCGCACAAATATTCTCTATAACCTCTCTGCGCTCCTTTTTTGAATGCGTGTTGACCTTTTTTGCCTCATTGCGAAGCAGAAAATTGACCATATACAAAAGATAATAATTGAGCTGAGAGGATATGTCAAAATTTGAATCAATATTCTTTTCTTTGAGCCGCTTATACGGCAGAAGGATTATGTCTTTAAGCCTTTCATCATAGGCGTTTGACATCGACTGCTCGGTTATCCTGTAATGATAAGTCGGCGTTTTTACGCAAGTTATGCTTTGCGAGTCGAGCATGCACGGATATATGAACGCCGCGTCCTCGCCCATTCGGATGCGCTCATCGACGGGCAAAAGATTTTTTTCGATCAGCTCTCTTCTGACGAGCTTGCTCCAGCAGTTCGGATTGACACCGAAGCTGTAGAACCGTCCATCAAAAAGCATTCTCGGAAATATCTCTTTTTCAAGACGTTCGCGACCGTAGAAACCTTTCTCAAAGCACTGGCTGCTCGGTTCGGCGCGATCTCCGTAATCGCAGAGGAAGTCGCTGAGCACCATATCGGGCGAATGCTCGCATACTGCTTTGTACATATTCAGGAATGTGTCCGGCTCGACCCAGTCGTCGCCGTCGACAAAGCCGATATAATCGCCGCGCGAGGCCGCAAATCCTGCCTTTCTCGCACTGAGCAGGCCGCCGTTTTCCTTATGTATGACCTTCATGTGCGCATCCTTCGCCGCATATTCGTCGCATATAGCCGGGCATCCGTCCGGCGAACCGTCATCGACTATGATCACTTCAATATCGTCAAGCGTCTGCGCCGAGAGACTTTCAAGACACTGACGTAGATATTTTTCAACATTGTACACCGGCACTATAACGCTTATCATAAATCTAACTCCTTAACCTCTGAGTTTTTGTAGATTAAATACGCAAGTCCTCTGAAGAGAGCAACAAACTTTTGTTGTACTGTAAGCATTGATCACATCATAATTTACGTAAGAGTCATATGCACTAGCGCGCGGTAAACTCCAAACTTCGATAATATTGATATCCTTCACGTCGACAATCCTTGCCGCCATCCAAACACAAACCGATCGACAACCCACTATTTTCAGTTGTCTCTTATAGCCTTAAACGGCATAACCGCGACTGGCGAAAGTGCATGTCCGCCTTTTTTGTTAATTGTCACGCTGTAATAATCAAGTTGCATCAAAATTCTTCAATTATACTTATAGTCATTTGTTTTTGGCTGCATCTTTTTCGCTGTTGCAAGAATTGACTAAGTCTGCAAAAAATAGATTATATATCGGCGGTACTTTTTTAAATATCTTCGCAAAAAACAAACAAATTTTGTTGCACACTTGTCTTACTTCAATTTTTTTGAACAAAAGCTGTACCAAAAATTCTATAAGCAGACATGTGAAAAAGAAAAATACAGCACAGAGCACCATCCATATTACCAAAGAATTTCCGAAATTCTGTTCAAACATTTTTGGGACTCTTGAGACAACATATTCTCTGGTTATGGGATTGTCATGAATCAGATAAACCCCAAAAGTCAGTGGTCCGACAGAACAAACAAAGTGCTTTATTCTATTGCTGAAGTCAATATTTACAAACAATAACAACATACAAACAACCGCCAAAACGGTGAACGGCGAACTGTACGTATCTGCAGACAGAATACTACTTATCTCCACATTTTTATACTGCTTAAAGAATGTCGGGATAAACTCGTTGTCAAGATACAGAAGCAGTGAAAAAAACACAAATCCCAAAAAGTAAACAATTTTCTTCTTTTTTTCTAAGATAAAATGGAGCCTGAAATATGCGCCGGTCATATACATGGCAACAAACCAAACTGTACTGTATCCGCCTTTGAGGATAAAAATGTCAATACCGGTATACTTTTTTACTACAGGAGCCACAAAACAAAACAAAACATAAATCACAATTAAAAAAATGCGATAACACTTTTTTGACATCTTGTGCGCGATCATATTTATAATCGGCATCAACAAAAAGAGTAATGTATATCTTGTAAAAAACCAATATTCATGGTGGAGCAGCGGAGTAAATATTCTTAATATTATATCGGCTGTAACAGGTGTTTTTAATATAAGCGTGGCTACAATATTAATAATTAGATTATAGAAAATGACTTCTATCCAAAGATACATTATTCTTGAAAGCTTATATTTAGTGTTGACATTTATATAACCGGATATCAGGAGATATGTATTCACCGCTCCAAAACAAAAGAATGTCACCAAATCCACCAAACCGTATTTGACAGAGAATATGTTCTGTTCCTGTAAAATGCCACCGTGCAAAATACAATGCTGTAAAACAATAGCAAACATTGCAACGATACGAAGGCAATCGACCCCGCAATTTCTTTGCTTTTTATAATCAGAGCCCATTTTTATTCCTCCAAAGACGGATTATATTCCAAATTCTGCCGAGTGCATTACACTTACAAAACAAAGGAAAAACAAATCAGACAACGACAAAACAATTATCATCAAGTTCAGTATAATCTCATTTGAACTATAAACGGAAACATCTCTCTTAATTGTACTTTTTCCATGCGGGGCAAAATATGTTTCTTGACGCCTTTTCTTGTTCAAATCGAGGCACAGCATGATAATCAGCGCTCCGAACATAGGAACGACCCAATGCATAAATCTTGTAAATATAAGATAACTTGAAATTGAGCCCACTGAAAAAAACATTAACAAAATAAAGAAATAATTTATTGACTCAATGTTTTCAATATTGTCTCTATTTATCAGATAATTCATGTAGATGCACATAATTATTACAGACAAAAGCAGAACCAAACTTAAAATTGTTGTTCCGCTGGTAAAGCTAATTACTCTGACTTTATTTTTAGCGGTTTTTTCTAAAAGAACATCAAAAAAGCTGTTATTAAATATCTTGCCTAAAAATTCAATAATATATGAACCAAATAATATGCCTACAAGAGATATAGCATTTAAAAATTTCAGCCTGAGTCTCATATTTATCTCAGTAAGCAACCGTAACCCCAAAAATATAACTGCAGCGGAGTGTATTCCCATGGCCACGAAATAACCCAGCCAAAAAGCCTTCTTCTTTTCGACCAAATCGAAATATAGGCAAAACATTGCAACGGCAAATGCCAAACCGTTTCTTATTCCGCTACATGTGTCATAATACCAATAAGTACTAAGTAAAAAGAGCGTACCGATAAATATATACAACTTGCTTATCTTATAGTAATTTGCAAATCGCCATATTACAAAGAGCATACTGCCATAAGTTAAAAATATGGTTATCGCCGGAAGAAAATTATTATTACCGAGTTTACTTACAAAGAAAAAATATAGTCCGCAAACCGGAACAGCATCGAAATTTCCGTAACCATCGCGCTGCAAATCAAAGTATCCGGCCAAAGACTTCTCTCTAAGCAAATTAAGCGAATTGTAATACCTTATCAGATCATCGGTCTTAAGCGGTTTAACATAAAACGCCATGATAGACAAGGCGAGCACGAGGGCTAGGAACAACCATTTTATATACTTTCGCGGAATAATAGGATAAACGACGCAGAACGCCACCACTATCGCAAGATATACCCACATAGCTATCCCTCCTCTGTTATAAACTGTACAAATTCAAGAGCTTCTCTCTGACGCTTTCAGCCGAGTAACGGGCACGCAGACCAGAAATATCCATCTCTGACCTGTCAAGTTTTGAAAATTTGCATACTTTCTCTACCCACAGCGAAACCGGCTCATCAAGAGAAATGCGTTCAAATGCATCGTTGACCTTTATCTCCTCGGGAACGCCGAGAGAAGTCACGCACGGGAGCGATGCCGCCTGCGCCTCTATCGGCGCGATGGGGAGCGCCTCGAACCTTGACGGGAACACGAACACATCCATGGCGTTGAGCAAATCGGGAACATCATCCCGGCTGCCTGTAAAAATCACTTTATCGGACACGCCGAGCTTTTCAGCCAGAGCCCGTGTTTCTCCGTCGTCTCTCTCGTCGCCGACAAGCATAAGTCGCGAGTTCGGCTCAATTTTAAGTAACTCTGCGAGCAGCGAGACAAGAAATGTCTGATTTTTTATCCAATAGATCGAACCCACATGACCTATAATCAACTCGTCCGACAGCCCAAGCTTTTCACGTGCGGCTGCTCTGCGCTGAGGGCTGAATTCATATTTCGCCGCATTGACATAATTCGGCAGAACATAGCCTCGTTTTTCGAAGAGCGTCTTCGAGCACATATATATCCCGGCTTTTTTGCTGCATCCGACGAGATCCGTGGCGTATTTTTTGAGCCAGCGCTGCATGATGCGCTTATATATTTCGGTAGCAAATCCTTTGAGGCGGCTTCTTGAGCGGTTGTCCTGCGTTGCGTGGCTCTGCGCTATGCGCTTCTTGACTCCCGCCTTGTATGCCGCACGCATCACTATGCCGTTATAAAACAGCAAATGCGAGTGGACTATATCATATTTTCCGTCTTTCATAGTTTTCAGCAGGAAAAAGTAATCTTTGATATAGTTATCAGCCGCAGACGGTTTTGTTATTATTTTAGCGCCGATATCTGCTATTTCGCCGATCATCGATTCGTCCATATTTTCGCCCTTGCGCACAAGGAACGTACATTCATAATCGTCGCTTTTGAGAAGCCTACAAAATCTCAGTGCCGCTATCTCGATGCCGCCGCGCCTCAATGTATCGAGGACTATCAATACTTTCTTTCTGCCGTTCAAACCTGTTTTATTTGTCATAAAGTCCAAGTGCCCTTTTCAGCTTTTTGATATTGTCAGTGCCGATAACGGCTCTCAGTCTTCCCGCCAAATACCGTTTTACCTTCCACATGGTTCTTCTGTTGAGGTTGCAGTTATCGCTCCATGTACCCGCGGAATGATGGATGGTGTAACTCTTTCTCGAAGGCTTGTTGAAAATACGTCCTATTGTGTTGGGGCAAAAATACACCGGCGGATAGAGCGTGAAGCCCTCGACGGTCTGTTTCTTTCCGTTCTGCTTGAGTCCATGCTTCAGGCACGTTTCGGTTATCACTACGGTGTTCGCCGTCATATCTACCGAGCCGTCCTCGAGGATAAGCTTTCTGTTGTCATAGTCATGAAGCAACTCACCCATAAAGCGCTGACCTTTGACGGAAGCCATTATTGCGGTCGGAACCGTATCTCTCGACTCAAAGCCTGAAAAAGCCTCGTTATCAAGAAACTCGTCTATGGGCTTGAGCACCTCGACATCGGAATCGAGATAAACACCGCCGTAGTTATAGAGCGCATAGAGGCGAACGTAGTCGGTAATGAATGCCCACTTTTTGTTTTCATATGCCTCTTTGACATATTGATTGCAGTTGACATCAAAGTTCTCTTCGCTCCATTTGACTATCTCATATTCGGGAAGATACTTCTCCCACGATGCCATGCAATTTTTAATGAGGTCGGGATATTCGGCTCCTCCGAACCAGCAAAAATGTATTACCTTCGGTATTTTCAGCATTGTTTTCTCACCTTTCGTAAAATTCAACAAGTGTCTTTGCGCATTTATTTATGTCCCAACCGCACTCGCTGACTTTTTCAAATGCGGAGGCGCGCAGATCGTCGGGCATTATCTTAATTTCTTTCGCCCAGACTTTCGGGTCAGCGTCGATTGATAGGCGTTTTATATGATTTGTTATACAGACTTCATCCGTCACTGTGTCGGACATGAGCACTGGGAGCCCTGCCGCCTGCGCTTCGACGACGGAGACGGGCAAGCCCTCTCTGAATGACGGGAATATAAAAATATCCATCGCGCTGAGCAATTGAGGAACATCGGAGCGCCTGCCCAAGAAATATATGCAGTCAGATACTCCGAGTTGATTCGCAAGTTTCTTGAGTTCATCAGTCTCCTCCGCGCCCGCCATAAGAAGCGCTGCATCAGGGTGCACTTTCTTTATTTCAGCAAACACACGCATAAGATATGGGTGGTTCTTCTGCGGAGGAGCCACTCTGCCAACATGTCCGACGACAAATTGGTTCGTGCCGAATCCGAATTCGCTGCGTGCGGCAGATCTTTTTTCTTCTGTAAACTCATATGCAAAGCAATTGATAGCATTGGGTAGCACCGTAAAGTTCTTGTCGTCCCCGTACCAGAAGCGTCCTGCGTCGCGGCCGCAGGCAAAAAGCCTGTCCGCCAAAAAGCGTGTCGGAACATTGAAAAGTCTGTTGCGCCATTCTTTTTTGGGATTGAGTGAATACCATGTTGAATGGCAGTGCGCCGCCACCTTTTTTATCCCGTGCTTCTTCGCTTTTGGAGCAATAAGGCAAGTCAAATAAGGCGCATGGATATGCACCGCAGCATACTCGCCCTTATGCTCTTCAAAGAAGTCGTCAAGCTCGGACGAGATGAGGCTTTTAATTCCGGGCGTATTTATTCTGAACACGCGCCCACCGAGTGCTTCTATATCAGCGCGTCTATCGCGCTCGCGCTCCTTGAAATACATAACATCGAATTTTATATCTTCCGGCATCGCACGAAAGTAGTTGAGCACGACGCTCATCACGCCGTTTGCAACGCCTATGTCCGGCACAAAGTGCAGTATTCTCATATTGCCGCCCCTATTCTCAAACGAGTCCGAGATTGCCGTAGATCGTCAGCATCTCGCGGTTGACATTTTCTGTAGAAAAGTCCTTGACCATATCGAGTCCGTTCTCGCCGAATGTGCGAAGCTTCTCGCGGTCGTTCATAAGCTCGAGTATTTTTTCCGCCATCATCCCGCTGTCGCCGACGGGAACGAGATATCCGTTGACCCCATCTTCGACTGCGTCGTTGTTGCCGCGCACATCGGTGGCGACTATCGGATTGCCCATCGCCATAGCCTCGATAAGGTTTATCGGCAGACCCTCCTGGAAGCTCGACGCGACCGACAGATCGCTCAGACCCACGAGGTTATTTATATCGCGGCGATAGCCGAGAAAATCGACATTTTCGGCAATACCGCGCTCGGCGACCATCTGCTTATACTCCTCGAGCCTTATCGGCTGACCGGGCAGGAGCAGCTTCACATTTTTATTCTTCTGCACTATTTTTTGAAGCGCATCGAAAAGCATCGGCTGATTCTTTCTGACCGAGAGATCTGCGGGATAGATCATAATAAAAGTATCGTTGTCGTAGCCGTATTCGGCTCTGAGTCTCGCCTTTTCTTCGTCGTCGACCGCCTTAAATCGGTCAAGCTCAACACCGACGCCGTGAACCTGATATATCTTGTCGGCTTTGAAATTCTTCTCGTGCGCGAGCGCATAATCTTCGCTGTTTATGGTTATAAGGCAGTCGGTATATTTTGAAAGATACTTTTCAACAGGATAAAAGAACAGCCAATTCTTGAGCGGCGCGCCTTTGAAGAAATGGAAGCCGTGCGCCGTATAAATTACTTTCGTACCTTTTTTGCGAGCACCTTTTGCCGCAAGACGAGCTATCACCGCACCCATCGGAGTGTGGCAATGTATGGCATCATAATTATTGCTGTCGATCACTTTTTTGAGCGTTTTATATGCCTTTATGTTATCGGGTCTCAGGGGACGACGCTCAAACGGGACTTCAAAAGTCTTGTCTATTGCCGACAAATCGAGTCCTGGCTTGTCCGCAGAATTATCCTTGAACGCGGCGTGAACCTCGACTCCGCGAGCCTTCAGTTCACGGATAAACGGCATATGAAACTGTCCGATATGGCTGCGCACAGTGGCGACAAATAAAACTTTCATCGGTTATTCTCCAATCGTTTTAGCGTTGCGAACGATAGCTGCAAATCCGGTGCGCATTACTGCATATTGCTGACTATTTCTTCAACGCATTGTTTGAGAGCCGCAGAGTTTTCCGAAAGCTCCTGCTCGCTCATGGCGGCGCACTTCTTTTCGTAATCGCGTATTGCACTCACACCTTCGTCAAAGATACGGCGTATCTCTTTGGTATCGCCAACCTTTGAGACATCGCAGAACGCGCGGGAAAGTATCGCACAGTTCGAGCCGAGCCTGTAATGCTCGGGGATTATCATTTCTGCCGGCAGAAGTCCGCTTCCGAGGGAGGCTATTCCGCCGAAGCCGTAGTTTTTGATTCCACCGGCTTTAAAGCGTTCAACGAGCCTGTCCACAGTGCCGTCCGCCAGCTCTTCAAAAAGGAATTTCTTGCCATAGGAATGAGAGAGGTCGTTGAGACCGATATGTATTTCATCGATGCCGCCGACAGAGATTATATCGTCTATCTGCTCTGCGGCTTCTCTGGTTTCGAGCAAAAGCGAAGTTGTCGCCCGACCGTCGATTGCTTTTATAAAAGTCTCGACTTCGCGGACGGTTTTGAAATACGGCAGCATGACAACATCAGGCTTGCAGGCGAGTACGCCTTCGAGTTCATCCGAAAAGCCGTCAAAAATCGGGTCGGTGCGCACGAATATCTGCGCGTTTTTGACCGCCGTTTTCATCTTCGGAATATCCGAAATGCTGTGCTTCGACTTCACGGAGTCCCAGTTTTTCTGGCGCTTCTCTTTTCCGTACTGTTCGAGGTCGATGAATATTCTGTCAACGCCCGCTCTGTCAGCTATCGAAGCTATCTCCGGGTCATTCGTTATGTACATCAACTTAAGCATCTTTGTTCTCCTTCGTCTCCGAAGTTTTGCCGACATTGTCATTGTCCTTCATCGTCAGGACATTCCAAACGGTCTGGAACAGAATTTTGCAATCGAGTCCAAGTGAGAGATTATCGACATATTCGACATCGTACTTTATTCTGTCGTTCCAGTCAATCGCCTTTCTGCCGTGAACCTGCGCAAGGCCGGTTATTCCCGGGCGCACCTCAAAGCGTCTGCGCTGAAAGTCGGTGTATTCTTCGAGCTTCCACGGATGATATGTAAGTGTCGGGCGCGGACCGATAAAGCTCATGTCACCTTTGAGGATATTTATAAACTGTGGCAGTTCGTCAAGGCTTGTCGCTCTTATTATCTTTCCGACACGGGTCACGCGGCTGTCACCCTTATACGAATACTGACCCGTTCCCATATGTTCCGCACCGACGCACATCGAGCGAAACTTATACATTTCAAATACTTTTCCGTCTTTTCCGAGACGCTCCTGTTTGAAAATCACGGGACCTTTTGAATCGAGTTTTACAGCTGCGGCAACAGCAAGAAGGATCGGCGAGGACACCGCCGTGCCTATGAGAGAAAACGTTACATCGAGAGCTCTTTTAACGCCTTTATACAAAAATATCCCTCCAAAGATATGCGCGCTTGCGAGCGCATTTACCTAGTTTTAATTATACCAATATATATGAAATTTTTCAACAGTCTTTTGTGTTTAAAATAGATTTATATCAGTCATATAAAAAATAGCGAAAAGCAAGCGTTTTTTTGAATATTCAAGCAACTTTTGCGAATAAAAAATCAGCAATACGGCAAAATGCCATACTGCTGATAAATTTTTTATTCCACTGACATGGTGACACGCTCGCTCTCGAGCACCATCTCATCCTCTTTTTTGAGGAAGGTGACAGAAGGCGCTTCCGTTCCGGGTTCTTTGTATGTCTTGACTATTTTCTTAACGACCCTGCGCACATCGGCATTGTCATCATACATTATTTCACTGAGTTCCTCGAGACCGGCAAAGAAATCGTTCTCGTTTATATCAATAGGTTTGCCGATATGTATGAGATTGTTTGCAGTCGCCTCGAGTCCCTCTTCGTCCATAAGCAACTCCTCATAGAGCTTTTCTCCGGGGCGAAGGCCGATAAACTTTATATCAATATCCTTGTAAGGCGTATACCCCGAAAGTCTGATGATATTTTCCGCAAGGTCGACTATCTTCACAGGCTCGCCCATATCGAGAACGAATATTTCGCCGCCCTTCGCGGAAGCGCCTGCCTGGAGGACGAGGGACACTGCCTCCGGAATGGTCATGAAATAACGGATAATATCCTTGTGTGTGACCGTTACGGGACCGCCGTTTGCTATCTGATCCTTAAAAAGCGGAATAACGGAACCGTTCGAGCCGAGGACATTGCCGAATCTGACCGCGACGAACTCGGTATCAGAATGTTTGTTATAGGTTTGGACTATCATCTCGCAGATACGCTTTGTCGCGCCCATAATGTTCGTGGGATTGACCGCCTTATCCGTCGAAATAAGTACAAAACGTTCGACACCGAACTTGTCCGCCGCCCGAACCGTTTTGAGAGTGCCGAAAACATTGTTCTTGACTGCCTCGTTAGGGTTGTCCTCCATAAGAGGCACATGCTTATGAGCCGCGGCATGGTAGACGATGTTCGGATGGTACCTTGCGAACACGGATTCAAGGCGTTTGCTGTCTCTGACGGAGCCTATGAGCACTTTGACATCGACTTCCGGATGCGTGCGCAGAAGCTCGTTCTGAATGTTATAAGCGTTGTTCTCGTAAATATCAAAGATAATAAGCTTGTGCGGCGAATGTTCCGCTATCTGACGGCAAAGCTCGCTGCCTATCGATCCGCCGCCGCCAGTGACGAGAACCGTCTTTCCGCTTACATAGTCCATGACGGAATCGAGCTTTATTTTTATCGGCGGACGGCCGAGAAGATCTTCTATATTGATGGAACGGATATTTGAAAGTCCCATCTTCTTATCTATCATCTGTCCGATGCTCGGGAGCGTCTTAACGACACAACCGGTCTTTGAGCAGCGCCGAAGTATCTCGCCCTTGCGTTCCGGAGTCGCGGACGGAATGGCAAAAATTATAGTCTTGATATTATATTTTTCGGCAACTTCCTCTATCTTATCGCATTTGCCTATGACTTTAACACCGTATACAGTGCTGCGCTTTTTATCCGGCGAATCATCAAGAATACAAACCGGATAATATTCCATAGCTGGACTTGTTTTTATCTCGTGGATCAATATATTTGCAGCGTCACCGGCACCGATTATCATGGTATTGTTGCGGTTTGACTTTGGTGTAATACCTCTCCACGGCTTGCGTCTGAGCGTTCTGAGCACCATTCTGACGGCCACTACGCCAGCACCGGAAAGCAGAACCGCCATAATATACACACTCGGCGCAAAATAAGGAAATTTCAGTGCAGTTCTGATGAGGGCAAAGGCTATCGATGAGCTCATAGCGCATACCGCGACTATACACGCATCGCGCATGGAAGCATACTCCCAAAGCACCTGATAAGTTCTCGACAAAGTGAACACGCAGGCATATATAACGGCGAGCACAACCATGCTCAGCCAAAAGCTGCCGCGGGTGATCTCTTTTACAAGTGCTTTAGCTTGGAATTCATTTCGCATCCATATGGAAAACATAAACGAAAGCATCAGCACAGCCATATCGAGAAAGTATAAAAGCGTCACTATCAAATCGCGCTTTTTCAAAGTTGCCACTCCGTTTCCCATCTCTATTATTGGTTAAATTATATATTCATATTTTCACACTGTCAATACAGAACTTGAAATATAATTTATGTATAATTTTGGTATTTTTGTATACTCGCATTGTCAATTTGCCGGACAATAATTTTCACACAGGTCCAAGTTCATAGCAAAAAGCACAGATCGAAAAATATCGATCCGTGCTTTCAGGTTCGTTTTCATATCAGAAGTTCGAGCCGTTCCAGCCCCAATGCTCCGCCTCTTCGTATTTGACATAGATATTGGCGGGAGCTATTCCTGTCTCTGCGGACACTGCGTCGCAGATAGCTGCGGTCAGCTTATCATAGACTGCATCCGACACACCGCCGAAAAGGCTCAGTTCGATATAAGCCATGGGCTCATCACTTTTGCCGCCGAAATACATTGTCGCTTTATCGTCAAACGAAAGCATGAGCCAGCGCTCGGTCTTTCCCGGAACGAGAGAGATTATCTTGCCGTATTTTGCGGCGAGTGCATCTCGCTTTTCTTTTGCAAGTTCGATATTTGTTTTCGTGCTGATATAGGGCATGGTTATACTCCTTTTCTGTTATCAGTTAATTCTGATGAAGTCCCCTGCCGGGACAGTTATACCGCTGACGGTCACATCGGATTCGGTATAGTTGACATAGATTTTTGCTCCTGTGTCGTACTCCGTGCAGAACACGCCGCCCATTATCTCGCTGTGCGAGGTCATGCGCGAACCCTGGAGATCCTTGAGAGCCGCATCGGCACGCTCATAGAACTCTGACGCTGAAGCTATCCAGTTTTCGTAATAGACTCCGAATGTATCCGTGCTGTCCTCGTCGGACTTATTCTTTTTATCCGCATAGGTGTCAGAATATGTCCACTCATAAGCGGGACTTGCACCGTATTCGACACAGCGCAGGAACGAAGTTTTGGCGTTTTCACTGAAGTTGAGCGGCTCTCCGGAATAACCGACTATTCCGTGAAGAACGAGCTGCAGGAACGGCACACTGACATATGCCGAGCGGCTCTGTGACGCAGAGGTCGGCAGATGCGAAATAAAGCTGACATTCTTTATGACGCGGAAATTGCCGGTGTCGGTCATAAGCTTCATATTAGCGGTCAGCGACGGAAGCTGTTCGGATATCATCTCCGCGCTATCCTGGCGGTTGAAGCCGTTCTTATAATCGGAATAGAGCAGACTGCCGACATCGTTGAGACAGAAGCCGGTAAACTGTGAGAATCTCGTATCTCTGAGTATCTCGATTATCGATCTTTCAACATACTTCATGCCGAGTAGACGTTTTGCGTATTTGTCTTTTCCGAGCGGACTCTTGTTTATTGCATTGTACTCTGCCTTTTTGCTGAAGATGCTGCCGGCGGTCTTACCCGAAGAGAACGAATCCCCCTTTGCCGCGGATAGCAGATTGACATCGAGATACATTTCCATGTTCTGCGCGTTGACATATTCGACAAGATCTTTGAGGTCGGAGCGAGTGCCGAGACGGGCAAGCAGAGACGCCGTCATTATGCTCGACTGATCCGTTCCACCGGTCAGTGCGCCCTTGTAGCGCAGTTTTATTGAGTTTATGCCCTTCGACTTCATTCGCGTGAGCATGTCGAGAGCCTGTTCAAAGTCGGTAAAGGTCTTTTCTTTTTTGAGATTCAGTCGCTTGAACGAGAACAGGGTGTCGTCCGAAACGCCGATAACGGTCAGATCAAGAGGCAGATACTCCTGCTCTTCGGCCGTTCTTGTCGAGAGTATTCGCTCTCTTATCAGCTGTTCACGCGCCGCAGCTGCCATGCCTGTATAATCTGCATTCGAGCCGCCGAGGAAACGTATGCAAAGCCCGATATCGCCGTCATAGGACTCAGAGCTCATATAAAACTTTCCTTTTGATTCGGTGCAGGGTGTGATATCAAACGACACGCCGGCTTCATAAAAATCGTTGCCGCCCCTGACTCTGTCCGCGCTGACGGTAGCTATCGCATCGCCGCTGTTGATTATTGTGACAAAGGCGTTGTTCCCCTGCTTCATACCATATGCGGGAATAAGAGCATTTGCGGTGCCGCTGTTTGCGTGACCGGATGCCGCGTCGCCGCCATAAACCGGGAAGCTCAGTTCGCTGTCAAATGAATCGTCTCTCGTGTCGGTCTTTATGAGCGCGCCGCTGCCGTCGGGGACAAAGATATAGTCGCCCTGCTGGGGTTCGGAATAAGCGCCGAAGAAGTTGAGAAGGCTGAGTTTCGTGAGCTTTGCGTCGGAATCCGCAACGAGGTTTTCATATTTCGCGCTGACATAGACGCTGCCGTCTTTTATCTGATAATTGACGACAAGCTTGAAAGCTATATCGCCTTTTTCATATTTTTCTTTGTGTGCAGTTGCAGTGTCGGGAGTGAGAATATAAGTAACGCTCAGGGCATCGTCGGCAAAGCTGCACTGGGCATTCTGGAACGACACGCTGTTATCCTGAGTATTGAGCTTATAGAGTGTGTCTCCGCTGACGATTTCAAGAGTCGCCGTTGCGGCACCCGAATTCTCCTGAGTCGGGAGCGCAGACCAGAGCTTTTCGCTGTCGTCATGGGAAAGATCGGCGACACAGACGGAATATGTGCTCTCGTCAAAGAGCAGCTCGATAAGTCCGGATTTGCCGACCTGCTGAAGGTTGGCTTTATCTCCGACGGAATGGAGCAGAGTCGATTCCGCCGCGCCCGCCTCGGTGGGCGTGCCTTTTATTTTCGTCACGGCAACAGGATCGGAGCACGCGCTCAGGGAGCAGAGCATTGCCGCCGAAAGCAGCAGAGCCGATATCCTCGCCGTTATTCTTTTTTTCCTGTTTTTAATAGCCATAACAAGATCTCCCATATCTATAAAATCGCCGCTTTGCGTTGAACTCTTCATTTGATTATATCATCTTTGAGCCGTTTATTCAACCTCGCTCACTTATCCACATCGAACCAGAAGCGCACGCCGCCGTGTTCGTTGACAACGCCGCACTCCCTGCCGAGCCGCTTTTGAATGGCTTTGACTATCGGCAGACCGAGTCCGAAATGGAAATCCTCGTTCTTGCGCTTCTTTGAAGATTTGTAGAAGCTGTACCATATTTTGTCAAGCTCGTCCTCGTCTATCGGGTCGCCGGAGTTATAGACGCTGACTCTGTATGTGTTCAGATTATCTTCAACCGTCAACTGAACTATCTTCTTGCCGCCGATATTCGACACGGCGTTTGACAGAAAGTTCTGGAGCACGAGCAGAATAGTCCGCTCGTCGCTGTGGACGGTCAATCCGTCCGGAATGCGGTCGATGAGCTTTATCCCGTTTTCGTTGAACATCATCGAGAACGCCGCAAGCTGACCTTTTATCATCGCGCTCAGATCGAGCTTTTCGCGCGTCGGGACATATGAGCCACTCTCGAGCTTTTCAAGATTAAGCAGCTCCATGACTATGCGGTTCATCTTGCCGGTCTCTTCTAGGATTATGTCGCAGTATTCCTCGCTGCCCTCAGGGTTGCTGTTTATGCCGAGCTTGAGTCCCTCGGCGTAGCCTTGAATAATGGCTATCGGGGTTTTTAATTCATGCGAGACATTGGCGATGAAACTCTTTCGCGACTCATCAACAAGCGCGCTGTGTTCAAGTTCTTCGGTCAGTTTTTCGTTTTTGTCCTGCAATTCGTCGAGCGTTTCGCTCAGGGATTCGGAGAGTATATTGATATTCTGCCCGAGGTTCTGAACATCCGTCTGCGGATAGCTGACGCATTTCTTGGAGAAATCGAGCTTCGCCATAGACTCCGTTATCTCCGCCATCGCCGCAACGGGACGCGAGAAGCGCAGATTGGAATAGAGTATAATTGCGCATGCCACGGCGGCTGATATCAGCGCGAAAGCAGTCAGAAGAAATGACGCCGTATGGGCGTTTCGCTCGACCTGATAATAAGGCAGCCACAGACGCAGGGTATCACCGTTTTTGAGCTCAACGCGGTATCTGTAATATCCGCTCGCCTCGCTGTCCTGATATTCATATTCGTCAAAACTCACACTGTCATCGAAAAGATCGAACACGCGCACGCTGCGTCCGATAGCATACATGCTTTCGGCGGTTCGGTAATAGACGCTGTCCCCGTCGCCGGAATATAAAAACTTTTCGCGGTTTGAATAGACGGTGTTGCCGTCGGGGTCAAAAACCTCGATCATATAATAATTGTTGTCGGAGACATAGGCGAGCTGCTGATAGTATTCGTAAGACGCCGGATCCTCGTTGTCGAGCGATTCGCGGATGCTCTGCATATTCATTATCTCCGCAAAGGCATAGACGGAGTTGAGCAGCACGCCGGGGCGCAGTGCGACAAGTATTGCGGCAAGCACTATCAGGACGGTGATGAGCTCAAAAGCCATGCGCCGTCCCGATTTTCTGATTCTGTCATTTTTTCTTGCCGACCGACGGCTCAAACTCAGTTCACCTCTATCTTATATCCTGCGCCGTAGACCGTGCGCAGATGGCGGCTGCCCCAATCACCGAGCTTCGTGCGAAGGCGCGCGACATGGGAATCGACCGTTCTTGAATCGCCGAGGAAGTCAAAGCCCCAGATATCGTCGAGCAGCTGCTCACGCGAGAAAACCCGCTCGCGGTTCGAAGCGAGCTTATGAAGAATGCCGTATTCTTTATGAGTCAGCTCGATTTCGTGACCGTCGCAGACGACGGAATGAGCCACAACATCGATGACGAGACCGTCTATAACTATCTTATCGGTGGGATTGTCCGCAGTGCGCTTTAAGCGCGCTTCAATGCGCTTGACAAGCACGGTGGGGCTGAACGGCTTTGTTATGAAATCGTCTGCGCCGCACTCAAAACATTCGAGCTCGTCGAACTCTTCGCCGCGCGCAGTCAGGAAAATGACCGGGACATCGGAGGTTTCGCGAATCTTGCGGCAGACCTCCCAGCCGTTCATCTCCGGCATCATTATATCGAGCACAGCCAGGGCTATATCGCTGTTTTCCGCAAAAACGTGCAGAGCCTGCGCACCGTCCTCCGCCTCGACCGTTTCAAAGCCCTTGGCGGTGAGGAAATCCCTGATAATGCGGCGTATCTTCGCCTCATCGTCCGCGATAAGTATCTTCTGCAAAAGTTACCCTCCTTCCGGGTCATGCATCTCTGCGCGCCCGGGACAAAAAATCAATTATTACTGATTTTATCACATATCGACAAATTTAACAAGGTGTCAGCACAGCGAGGGGCGCTATTTTCCAAAATTATATCGACGCTATTGCAATTGGGCGGCAGAATAAGTATAATAGATAACATAAATTCAAAATCGGGGAGTTTGCAAACCGTGCAATTCTCGCCGAATATAGGGAGGGCATGACCTTTGTTAGGTAAATTTGTCAGAGTCAGAATAACAAACCCGGTCGGCTCCCTGAACCGTCAGTACGGATACAGATACTCTCTCAATTTCGGCTCTCTCGAAGGCAGGCGGCAGTTTGACAACCGCTTCGCAGGCGCCTATATCATGGGCGTTCATCATCCCGTCAGGCACTTTGACGGGCGCGCAATTGCCGTGTTATACAGAGAGGGAGAGCGCAAGGGCATACTTGTCGTTGCGCCGAAAAACATGCGTTTTATCGGCTATCAGATAGCCGATGCGCTCGCCTTTGCGGAGCCCGAGGGCACATACCGCCTCGAGTGTCTCTATGAGCGCTCTTGCGGAGCCGTCGTATGCCGCAGAATAAACGACGAGATTAGACTTCTTCTTATCAAGAACAGCCGCAGTGCCCACTGGGGATTTCCCAAAGGTCACATGGAGCGCGGCGAAACGCCCGAGCAGACTGCACGGCGCGAGGTTCTTGAAGAGACCGGGATACACATCGACATCATTCCGGACTTCACCGCAAAATCCGACTACACGATTCAGGGCAAGGTCGAAAAGAGCGTAACCATCTTTTTGGCAAAGACCGAAGACACAGAGACGATAATTCAGCGCGAAGAGATAGACGACTATATCTGGCTCGGCTTCGACAAAGCGCTCGAAACGCTGAAATTTGAAAACGACAAGGCAATTTTGAAGAGCGCGCGTCGTTTTATGGACAAGCACGGAATTTTTGAAACAGATGACTGACGGCGCAAAAACGCCGAAAAAGAAAGGAAAAGAACATGACTCAAGAATTCGCTCAGGGTCTCGTCGACTTTTTTCAGAACAAGATTCCTAACGAACTGATAATCTTTATCGTATCGCTGCTACCGGTTCTCGAGCTGCGCGGCGGCATGATAGCGGCGAAGCTGCTGCACGTTGATTTTTGGCGTGCGTTCGCCATATGCTATCTCGGCAACATCCTGCCGATCCCGTTCATCCTGCTTTTCATACGCAAGATATTCCAATTTCTGCGCGACAAGCCGGTCTTTTCCAAGATCATCAAAAAGCTTGAGATACGCTCAATGCGCAACAGCGAAAAAGTCAAACGCTGGCGCGACTGGGGTCTGCTTTTATTCGTTGCCATTCCCCTGCCCGGAACGGGCGGATGGACCGGAGCACTGATAGCTGCCCTGACCGACATGAGGATAAAGAAATCCTTCCCGATAATCGCCCTGGGCATTCTTATTGCGGGAATAATCATGTCCGTCATCACCTACCTTGTGCCCTCTTTCTTCGGATTTTAATGTTCGGCATATAAGGAGGAGCAAACATGAAAAAAGCGGTATCATTCATTCTTGCGGCAATTATGCTCATCATGCTGCCCGCAGGCGCATTTGCGGACAGCGCACGGTGCAGCTGCGACACGCCGCCCGTCGTTATGGTCAACGGCTTCGGCACCGAGCTCTATCACGACAACGGCGACGGCACACAGAGCGCTGTTTTCCCGATGGGCGCCGTTGAGATAGTCAGCGCCATTCCGAGCCTTGCCGGCGCATTCGCGGCTCTCGCCGCAGGCGAGCATGAGCTGTTCCGCACGCTGCTCTCAAGGGCTATGTTCAAGCTCATGGGAAACATGATGTGCAACACGGACGGCACGGCTAAGATATCGGCAAAGTCATATCAGACGCCGACCGACACGGATATTCACAAGAGGGATATCCACGGTCAGTATCAGGGCGAAAATGACGGCGGGCGCTACATCTTCGGCTACGACTGGAGACTCGACCCCGTCGAAAGCGCACGCGAACTTGAAAAATATATCGAAGAAGTAAAGGCAGTCACCCGCCACGACAAAGTCGTGCTCTGCGCGCACAGCGAGGGCACCTGCGTTGCGGCTTCGTACATTTCGCTCTACGGCTCAAAGAACATAGAGAAAGTCGTTTTCCTGAGCGGCGCGTTCCAGGGAATAACGCTCGTAGGCAATCTTTTCACGAAGAATCTCGACGTCAAAGGCAAGGCGGACGCATTTGAGCTGTTCATAGAAACCTTCCTCGGCGGAGACACGACGGGCGATTTCGTCAGCAGCCTCTTCTCCGTGCTCAAAGACGCGTTCATAGTCGATATGCTGCTGTGCCTTGTCAACAACATCCTTGAAGAGGATCTTGACGCGCTCTACGACGAGTGCCTGACAGAGATAATAACCACGATGCCCGGCGTTTGGAGCTTCGTGCCCGACGACTACTACGAGGACGCGAAAAAGGCTCTCTATTCCGACACGGGAAGCAAATATTCGGCTCTGACAAAGCTCACCGACGGCTACCACTACGGCGTTCAGGTTGGGCTCGGCGACAGGCTCAAAGCGGAGCAGAAGAACGGTCTTGCAGTCTGCGTGAGCATGGGATACGCGATAGCACCCATCCCGGTATATGACAACTGCGTTGACCAGACCGATATGCTCATCGACACGAAGTTCGGCTCGCTCGGTGCGACCTGCGCACCCATAGGCGAGGCTCTCAAGGCGGACAGTGCAAACAAATATCTTTCGAGCGACCTGCTCGTTGACGCTTCCACCTGCGCTTTCCCGGATTCGACATGGTTCGTCAGATATCAGGATCACAACGATTTCTGCGACGCCTACAACGACTTCGTATATTATCTGCTGACCTCTGACGGGCAGCCGACAGTCACATCGAACGCGGCGTTCCCGCAGTTCATGGCTTGCGACGGGCACAAAGTTCTTGTCCCCGCGGGAGCGCTCCCCGAAGCCGACACAAGACCTAGCATAATCAGACTCGGCGAGAACACCTATAAGCTCATAAAGGAGCTTATAGATTCGCGCAAAAACTAAGCTATAAAAAAATCGACCGTCCCGAAGCTTTTGCCGCGGGACGGTTTTGTTATGTCTTTTAATATGCCTCGAATCTCGCGATAGTCGCAAAGCAGCGGGTCTCCTCGATAACGAGTTTTATATACTGCATTCTCGCCTCTTCAAAGCGGCAGATGCGCTTCGAGCCGATGACGGTGCCGGCAAATATCTTTTTCCACTTGCCGTTTATCTGACCGTATAGCGAGAATTTTTCTATCTGCTGACCTGTCGCGATATGCTCGGAGAGCACAATCTTGTCGATATCGTAATCATCGCCGAGGTCGAGAGTCAGGGTCGCGTGGTCGGGATCGAAGCCCGAGTGCCAATACTCGTCGGTGGTGTGGGTCAGAGCCATCTGACCGCGATGCTCCTCATCGAGATGGCAGGAGTCGGTCATTATCGAATCGTCCGCCAGATCCTCGTTGAAGTCTATCTGAAGCTGCGCGCCCATAGCGAGCAGGGTCTCGACATCGCGCTGGGCAAACAGACCGTCTTTGTTCGGCGGGATATTGAGCAGCAGGCTCGCATTCGCGCCGACAGAGTTATAATAAATCTCCATAAGCTTCGACAGCGGCTTTACTTCATAGTCCTCGTTGAGATGATAGAACCAGCCTTTTCTTATCGAGACATCAACCTCTGCGGGATACCAGATGAGCTTCGACACATTTTTTATAGCCTTGCGGCTGCCGAGGTCGAGCGTGGTAGCGCTTATCCTCTTCGGCGGCTTCTCCGCGGTCTGCTGAGACGCGGCAGCTATCAGCTCCTGATTGCTGTAATAATACGGCACGACATTCCACTCGCTCTTGCGGCAGACTCCCGCCTCGTTTCCGCACCAGCGGACATCCGGACCCGTGACGGAAATGACCGCCTCGGGCTGACACTCGCGTATAAGGTCATAGTAGCCCTGCCAGTCATATTCCTGCTTGCGGCCGTTCTTGCCCTCGCCGCACGCGCCGTCGAACCAGACGCAGAATATATCGCCGTAGTTCGTCAGCAGCTCGCGCAGCTGGTTCTTGAAATATTTATTATATGCTTCGCCCTCGCCGTAGCGGGGATCGTGCCTGTCCCACGGTGAAAGATAGACGCCGAACTTGAGACCGAATTTTTTGCACGCTTCGGCGCATTCGCGCACGACATCGCCCTGTCCGTCTTTCCATTTGCTCTTTTTGACGCTGTAATCCGTATACTCGCTCGGCCACAGGCAGAAGCCGTCATGGTGCTTGCAGGTCAGGATAATCGCTTTCATGCCCGCCGCGCGGACTGCCGCCGCCCACTGATTCGCGTTGAGCTTCTCGGGATTGAAGAGCACCGGGTCGTCGTTGCCGTTGCCCCATTCGGAGTTTGTGAATGTGTTCATGCCGAAGTGGATGAAGGCGTAGAACTCAAGCTCGTGCCACTTGAGCTGGCGTTCGCTCGGCACGACCGCCGCCGCGCGCTTTATGTAATCGTCATTCTTCTTCATATCTGCTTTCCTTTCGGATATATGATACATGATGTATATAAAGATAACATAAACTTCGCTCGAAGTAAACTTATCAGACAAAAAATCCGCAGCAAATTTTTCTTCGCTGCGGATTTTTATATTTATTCGACCGTTACGCTCTTCGCGAGGTTTCGCGGTTTATCGACATCGCATCCGCGCCCGACCGCCGTGAAATAGGCTATGAGCTGGAGCGGAACGACATTGAGCGAGGGCATATATTCAGGCAGAGTACTCGGCACCTTTATGGCGACATCCGAAAACTCGCCTGCGTTCTCGCAGTCCTCACCGACGAGCGCCGCAACATATGCGCCACGGCTCTTGACCTCACGGATATTGCCGAGGGTCTTTTCAAAGAGATCGGGCTGGGTTGCGACGGCAAACACGGGAGTACCCGGCTCGATAAGCGATATCGTGCCGTGCTTGAGTTCGCCGGCGGCGTAGGCCTCGGACTTGATATAGGATATTTCCTTGAGCTTCAATGAGCCCTCGAGCGAAATTGAATAATCAAGCCCGCGCCCGATGAAGAATATGCTCGAAGCCTTTGAGAACCGCTCGGCGACGGGCTTGAACAGCTCTTCATTTTTGAGTATCTGTTCAATCTGCTCGGGCAGGCGGAGCAGCGCTTCGCAATGCCGCTTTTCTTCCGATTCATCGAGCCTGCCGACTGCCCTTGAAAGGCGCAGGGCAAGCAGATAGACGGCGGCGAGTTGGGCGGAAAACGCCTTTGTTGTGGCGACGGCTATCTCGGGTCCCGCCATGGTGTATATAACATCGTCGCTCTCTCTGGCAATCGTGCTCTCGACGACATTGACTATTGAAACAGTGTGCGCGCCCCTGTTCTTCGCTTCGCGGAGCGCCGCCAAGGTGTCCGCCGTTTCGCCCGACTGGCTGATAACAACACAAAGATCGTTATCACGGACAACGGGGTGTCTGTAGCGGAATTCGCTCGCGAGGTCGCATTCGCAGAGTATCCCCGCCGAGCGCTCTATAAGATATTTGGCGGTCATTCCGACATGCCACGCGCTGCCGCAGGCGACGATATGAACGACGCCGATATTTTTTATCTGCTCGTCGCTGAGGGTGAGCTCCGGGAGATTGACTTTTCCGTCAACTATTCTGCCGCCGAGCGTATCGCGCACGGCTTTCGGCTGCTCGGCTATTTCTTTTTTCATGAAATGCTTATAGCCGCCCTTTTCGGCGCTGTCCGCATCCCAGGTTATATGCATGAGTTTTTTGTCTATCGGCTTGCCGTCGGAATCGAAAAATCCAACCGAAGTTTTGCCGACTATCGCAATCTCGCCGTCCTGCATGACGGCGCAGTCGCGTGTATATTTGAGCAGAGCCGGGATATCGGAGGCGAGATAGTTCTCCCCGCTACCGATGCCGACTATCAGCGGGCTGTCTTTTTTGGCGGCAAGTATCTCATCCGGATGATCGCTCATCAGCACCGCGACGGCATAAGAGCCGCGCACGCGCTTTATAACTTTCAGCATGGTCTCAAGCGGATTTCCGTCATAGAGGCTGTCGAAAAGCTGAGCGAGAACCTCCGTGTCGGTCTGCGACTTAAACTGCCTGCCCTGCTTTTCAAGCTCGGCTTTGAGTTCAAGATAGTTTTCAATGATACCGTTATGGACGAGGGTGACGCGCCCGCTCGAACCCGAATGAGGATGGGCGTTTGCATCGGTCGGCGCGCCATGGGTCGCCCAGCGGGTATGACCTATACCCACGCTCCCCTGCGGGGTGCCGACTTCGTCGAGCTTCTGCTGAAGGTCGCTTATTCTGCCCTTTGTCTTGACAGTGGTTATCTTTCCGTTTCGGCATACGGCGATGCCCGCCGAATCGTAACCCCTGTACTCCAGCTTCTTCAAACCATCGATCAATATCGGAGACGCACTGTTATCTCCAACGTAACCAACAATTCCACACATATTCTGTTTTTCCTTTACAAAAATATTTGTGCATTGCTCTCCCCTCTGTCTGCGCGTCGCCGCGCTGTTTTATAAGAGAGCCTGTGTCCCCCGCACTTATGGGGCAAGAAGCATCCGCCGAAAATTTCGATGACTTCTTCCTCGTCATCTGCAAAGGCTCGCAGCCTTCAGTGCTTGCAGACCCGGCGCTATTTTTATGACCGAAAAATTTTAAAACGGTTTGACAAATTTCCTTTCTCGATATTACACAAACGGCACTGAAACGCAAATGCAGTCTTATTATATGCAAAACGCCGCCAAAAGTCAAGTCGACTGTCTCAAAAAGAAAAAAGACCGTTCTGCAAGGCATACAGATCGGTCTTTAGTATATGTTTTTTCGTGCGGTTTACTGCTTCGCTTCCTGCTTTTCTGCCTTTTCGCGCTCGCGGCGTTTTTCGGTCGGCGCGGGGTCGCAGAGCTTCATGAAATCGACCTTGCCCATCCGGGTGCGCGGCAGAGCGTCGAGAATGATGATCTTCGTCGGGCGCGAGAAGCGCGGCAGATTTTCGCTGCAGAATTCATTTATTTCTTCAATCTTTTTCTTCTTGTTCTCCGGCTCGCTGTCGAGCGCGACATAGAGCTTGACTATCGGCTTTGCCTCGATATAGCCCTGAACGGCGCAAGCCTCGGTTATCCCGGCGACGCCGATGACCTTTTCCTCGATATCGGACGGATAGACATTGTAGCCCGAGATAATAATAAGTCTCTTTTTGCGGCCGGTGAAGAACAGGAAGCCGTCCTCATCGATATAGCCGAGGTCGCCCGTGAGCACCCAGCGCACGCCGCTGTCGTCGGTATAGACTCCGCTTGTCGGCTCGTTTAAATAGCCCTCCATAAGAGTCGAGCCGGAGACGGCTATCTCGCCGACGGTATTTGCGGGCAGGCGTTTTTTGTCCTTATCCCATATCTCGACGCGCATACCGTAAAACGGCTTGCCGACGGAATTGCGCTTGAAATCGGCATATGTATTCGCGCAGCAGACGGAGCTGACTTCGGTAAGTCCGTAGCCGCGGAAAAGTCTGCCCTTGCCGCCCCATTTGGCTATAGTCGAGTTAAACATATCGAGGAACTGCTCGGTCACGATATCGCCGCCGCTGAAAAGCAGCTCGAGATTGCGCAGATGCTTGCCCTCGAAGTTCTTCTGCTCGAACATCTTCTTATACATATTCGGCACGCCGACTATGAACGAGACTTTATATTCGCGCATAAGCTCGTTCGCCTTGCGCGGCTTGAAGCGCGCGACAGGGATACAGCAAAAGCCTTCGCACATGCTGAAATGCATCGACACGCCGAGACCGAACGCATGGAAGAGCGGCAGGACTATCATCGAGCACTCGACGCCGGGGGTGTTGTGATGCTCGACCTTTCCCGTCTTATAGGCGAGCTCGTTGAGCGCCTTTGAAGAGAGCTTTATGGTCTTGCTCTTTCCCGTCGTTCCGCCGCCGTGAAGATAGACGGCGATATCCGAGCCGTTGTTGTGGACTCCGTCCGAGGGCGGGCAGCGATGGATCGCCGCGCGGTAGCTCAGCGCATTTTTTATGCCCGACGATGCGTGCGCCGCAAACAGCTCATAGCCGCGGAAAGCCGGATGAGCCGCAGGCGAAACATAATCTGAATTTGAGCACACAACGCACGGGACATTGTGGAAATTGAGCATATCGACATAGGGCTTTGCGAGCAGATCCATGAGCATAACGCCCTTTGAGCCGACCGCGTCCATGGTCTCCTTGAGAAGCTCGGGCGGGGTCAGCGGATGCACGATATTTGCGATAACACCTATTTTATTGAGCGCATAAAAGGCGACGAAGCTCTGCACGCAGGTCGGCAGGAACACGGTGTACACATCACCGCGCCGAAGCCCCGCGCTCTTGAAATACGCCGCGAGACGGTCGATATCGGAAAGCAGAGCTGAACGCTTAATCCTGTGACCGAAATGAATCGCGGCATCATAGTCGCCGAACGCTGCAGTGTTGTTCTTGAAATACTCGTAGCAGTTGTAGCTTTCGGTTGGTATCATATTTATTTTCTCATCTCCCACAATATATTTTATATGCAAGGCAATAAAATGTCAAGACAAATGTCGCAGATAATGACCGTTATATATTTCCGTTAAAAAAACCGTTCCGAATAATTCGGAACGGTTTTGCTTTGTCTGTCAATAGCTGATAACAAGTTCATCCATGCGGACGAGGTCATCATCCACAATTGAATATCCGTCGTCCTCGATAATCACCTGGAGCGATATCGTGACGGGGTCGAGATAGCCGATATTATCAAGATTCTTTTCAACCTCGGTGATTATTCCGTCCGCCCAGAGCTCCTCGCGCTCGAAGTCAGAGAGCTTATCGAACTTCCCTTTTCTCGCGCGTTCGCCATAGGACTTCTCGAAATCGTCGATGCCGTTTTCCTCCGCTTTTGATATGACATCTATCGGATAGACGGTCACGCTGACAAGAAATCTGTCGGAGCTTCGCGTTACCTCGCCGACCTCATACTTACAATGGGCATAGAGCGTTTCGAATATCTTCACCAAGCGCTGATAAGTCGCGTCGGATACCTCGTCGATATCCATGCACATTTTGAAATATTCAACCTCGTCCCGGATATACTGCTGATACTGGGTTTCGCATTCTTCGGCAGTGCCGCCGACCGATTCCAGATACTCGTCGCTGTTCTTGTTGAGATAGACAGAGTCGAGCGTGCCGCGGACATATGCGCCGATCTGCGAGCGCGACGCCGTACACGAGCACAGCATGAATACGCACAGCAGAACCGCCGCAAGCGCGGAGATCCTCTTAACCATTATTCAACTACTCCTATATAACCGATCAAATTATCGGAAACTAAAGAGAAGTCTATCACAGTAATTGACAAGCCGTCAACAATATTCCGTATAAACATACATTTTTTGCGGCTTTTCTGCAAATATTTTTGATAATTTATAAATGAATCCTAAAAATTACCGACACTCGAACCAATCGGGACCCGGGCGGTAGCCGTTATCCAGTCCGTGCTCGGCGCAGAACGGATGCGAACGCAGGACGAAGCGCAGGGTATTCATCGCGCTGCGGAATATCTCCGCGCGGGTGATGCCATCCGGCTTGCCGAGGCTCTCGAGCAGAGTCGGGTCATATTTTGCCTTGCGCGAGCCCGCTCCCGCGCCGGGCATGAGCACATCCACCTGTCCGCGCACGCGGTAGGCGTTGTTGCGAAGCAGCGGGAAATCCGGGTCTTTGCTCGCGCGCATCCACCAGTCGGTCATGACGCAGCCGTCATATTCCCACTCGCCGCGCAGTATCTGCGTGCAGGTGCCGTAATGATAGTGTCCCCAGACGCCGTTTATCTTATTATAAGAAGTCATGATATTGAACGGGTGCGCGGTTTTGACGCATATCTCAAAGCCCTTGAGATAAATCTCGCGCAGAGCGCGCTCGGACACGCGCGAATCGTTATAGATACGCATGGTCTCCTGATTGTTGCAGGCGAAGTGCTTCGGGCAGGCGGAGACTCCCTGCGACTGGATGCCGCGCACGACCGCCGCGCCCATGGTGCCGGCGAGCAGCGGATCCTCGGAGAAATATTCAAAGTTTCTGCCGCAGAGCGGATCTCTGTGGATATTCATGCCCGGGGCGAGCAGGACATCGGAGCCCTTGCGCGCCATCTCAGCGCCCTCGAGAGCATACAGCTCGCGGACGAGCTGCTGATTCCATGTGCTCGCGAGCAGCGTGCCGATAGGCAAGAGCGAGGCATAGCAATGGAGTCTGATGCCGGAGGGGCCGTCCGTTGCGCTGACGGGCGGCACGCCTTTTTTGCGCAGAGATTTAAGTATTCCGCCGTAAACTGCGGCGTTGCCGGGAGTGCCGAGCTTGCTGTTCATGACATAGTCGCCGCGGCAGAGAGCCTCAAGCTCAACATCCTCGAGCTGAGCCGTGAAGCCCGCAAGGGTCGCTCTGTTATTGGCGACATCTTCGAGTTTTATGCCCTTGTCGCCCGTGAAATCGGGAGCTTCGGGCAGATTCTTCTCTATCTCCTCGCGGCGAGAAACGGTGCTCAGCGGAACAGATTCATATGCTTTTTCTGTTTTTCCCTGTTCGTCGGTCGCGGCGACAAGGCGGTCGAACGCCTCTTTCGGGGCGCAGTCCGCGCGGCTCGCAAGGCGCTCGGTGACACGAAGCACAGGTTCCGTATGAACGCCTATCTGCTCGCAGGAGCGCACATCGGTGCCGGCATAGATGGGATAATCCCCCGCTTCGAGCACATAGCAAAACGCCGCGCCGGATTTGCCGTAGTCGTCGAACGACGCCATATTGGCGCACGGGAACGACACGACCACCCTTTGCTCTTCACCCGGCAGAAGAGTGCGCGTTTTTTCATATGCGGCAAGGCTCTTTGCCGCCTTGCCGAGCTCGCCCTGCGGCGCGCCGTAGTAGACCTCAATAACCTCTTTGCCCGCGGCAGAGCCTACATTCCTGACTTTTACGGAGACTATTATTCTGTCGTCAGCCTCCATGACGGTCTTGTCGGACAGCTCGAACGAAGTGTAGCTAAGGCCGAAGCCGAACGGGAACATGACCTTTTCGGGCGCGAAGGTTTCAAAATATCTGTAGCCGACGAAGATATCCTCGGCGTAGTTGTTATATGTCTTTTTGCCGAAGTTCTCCGCCGCCGGATAGCTCTCGTAGCAATCGGCAATGGTATCGGGCAGCTTGCCGCTCGGCGAAACTTTGCCGGAGAGAACCTCGCCGATGGCGTTTCCGCTCTCCATTCCGCCCTGCCAGACATAGAGCACCGCGCCGAGCTTGTCGCCGTATTTATTCATCCACGACATATCTATAATATTGCCGCTGTTTATCAGCACAACGGTGTTTTTGAAATTCGCGGTCACCTTGTCAAGCAGCGCGGTTTCATCGTCGGTCAGATAATAGCTGCCCTTTTTGAGTGTGTTTTCCCTGTCCTCGCCCGCGGAGCGGCCTATAACTACAACGGCGCAGCTGCTGCGCTTTGCCGCATCGGCGACGGTCTTTTCGTCTATCTTCATCTCATCGTGATAGCGCGGCCATGCGCCCCAGAAGCCGTCGTCCGCCGGGTTATTCTTTATCCAATCCGAGTATATCTTTTCAATCTGTTCGTCGACTTTTATTCCGGCGTTTTTCATGCCGTCCACAAGATCGACGCAATAGGGCTTGTTGACATCGCCTCCGGAACCGTAGCCGACGAAGAAATAGTCCCTCTGAATTCTGCCGAAGATGCAGACGTTCTCATCTTTTTCTATCGGCAGCACGCCGTTGTTTTTGAGCATGACTATGCCCTCTTCGGCTGCAATTCTTGCAATCGACTTCATCTCCTCCGGAGTATCGGGCGAGCCGAGCTCGCCTTTGCTCAGACCCTGCGCGGTTGCGGAAGTAATCAAATTGACTGCTTTTGAAAAAATTCTGCGTACTTTGTTGCTCATTGTATTATCTCCTGTTCGGCTGTTATTTGCGTTTCATTGCGCGTATCTTCGCCTTGTCCTGCGGCGTGACGCGATAAGATTCGGTTATCTTCTGAAGCGACTTGTTGAAAGTGAAATCGTCGAGGCGGTTATCTTCGAGATACTGCCATGTTTTTTTCGGCGCATGGACAAAGAACACGGAGACCGCCCACGCGACCGCCATTTTCACATAGTAGTCGTCGTTGGTTATCGCATCAAACTTCCCGAAAGCACGGGCGGCGTACTCATCGTCCGAGAAATAATCGAGCGCCGCGACGACCGCAAAGCGGATATCATAGGGCTTATCGGAATCAAAATACGGCTGCAAAAACTCCCAGACCCGCTCCCTGTCTTTTTTGAAAAACTTGAGGCTGTTCACGAAGCTGTCGCAGACAGACCAATTATCTATCTCCGGCACAAAATCCGCCACCGCTTTCAGATGCTCTTCGAACGGCAGATCGGCACTTGCAATAACGAATCCGCGCACAAGCTTTTCTTCAAACATATCGCCCTGCGGGAGATCGGGCATAACGCCCTTGGGGCTTTCTTTTTTTATCCGTGCCGCGACCGCTCTCAGCTGCGGCAGGGGAACACCGATCATCTTACTCTTATCGACATTCGGCAGGAGCGACAAGCCGAACTCCCTGTACTTTTCATCTCTGAGCTGTTCGAGCTCATTTCTTATATCCATATCGTCCTCCGTCGAGATACTTATATGATTTTAACACATATAACACGCTTTTTCCATATCCAAGACCAAAAATTAGGCAAATGCGCATAAAATTTTTGACTTTTGCGGCGCAATATTGTATAATGATTTCAGCATTTTCTCGCATACGCAAAATGAAAGGAGTCATGAGATGAAGAAAACCAATTTCAAGCGTGTTCTCTCGTTCTTCCTCGCCGCAGTGATGCTCTTCGGGATGCTTCCCGCAGTCTTCGCGCAGGACGCGGACACGAAGGACGTTGACTACGCGATAACAAACCCCTACGCCGCGGTTGACTGGAAAAACTACGGTCAATACAAGGCGAGCCTGCACAACCACAGCATAGTTTCCGACGGCGACAACGATTTCAGATATGTCATCGAGACCTATTATTCAATGGGCTACGACATTCTCGCGATAACCGATCACGGCACCGTTGACAGAGGCTGGACAGAGCCGAACTATGTTCCCGCGCTCCAGCTCGCGCTCGGATTCAGACGCGAGAACGGCTTCGAGAAGCCGACGGGACTGACTCAGGAGCGCTACAATCAGATAACCTCCGGCAGCGACAGAGGCGGACGCGGAATGCTCCGTGTCCCCTACGGCATCGAGAACAACCCGACTTCGTTCAACAACTCGCATGTCAACTCCTGGTTCGTTGACTACGGCAACGGCGTTCTGGGCGGCACGAGCGACTACGAGACGCCGATAAAGAACGTTGAAGCGCTCGGCGGTCTTTCGGTCATCAACCACCCCGGCGAATACACGGGCGCGCGCAACGAAAAAGATTTTGACAAGGCATATAACGAAGACTACGACTACGACATAAACAAGTTCGCCCGCCTGCTCAAGATGTATCCCTCCTGCCTCGGCATCGATGTCAACTCCAAGGGCGACTACCGCACCCGCCACGACCGCAAGCTCTGGGATATCCTGCTCCAGAAGGTCGTACCCTCCGGGCGCAATGTCTTTGCTTTTGCAAGCTCCGACGCGCATCGCCTCTCCGCCATGGACAACGGCTGGACGATAATGCTCATGCCCTCGAACACGGTCGACAACCTTAAAGAGTGCATGAAGCAGGGCGCGTTCTTCGCGGGAAGCAGATATATAAAGAACACCCCAGAGCTCGAACAGTTCAGCAAGGAAGTCGGATATAATGTCGCGGACGAGAACGGCCAGTGGTACGCATCACCCGATCTTGTTCAGCCGGCGATAACAAACATCGCCGTTGACGACAAGGAGGACACGATAGCGATAACCGCGGAAAACTATCTGACGATTCACTGGATAGCGGACGGCAAGGTCATTCATGTCGGCTCCGAGATAGACCTCGACGACTACTCGGACGAGATAGGCAGCTATGTCCGCGCCGAGGTTTTCGGTGAGGGAGGCATCCTCTACACCCAGGCGTTCACCCTCGACTACGACGGCGCACCGGAGGCGGAGAACAAGTTCTTCTTCGACTGGGGCAATGTAGTCAAGCTTTTCGCCGACACGATTCTCTACGTATGCGGAAAGAGCGAGCTGTTCTGCAAAATCTGGTTCGCGCTGACCCACAACGACGCATTCGCAAAGTAAGTTAATAAAAAGCGGCGGCAAGCCTCAGGTGGTTTGCCGCCGCTTTTTGTTTGGTTATGACTCTTTTTCGTCTTGGTTTTTCATCTGCTTTTCAATCGACTCACGCCATTTGCGTGTCTTTATCATCTGAGCGCGTCTGCTCCAGATGATATAAATGAGCACCGGAGCGATAATAGTCGCCGCCTCCTCATACTCGCTGTTATATCCGAAGATAAACAGGTACACCAAAGCCGCAGTTGCGATAACATCAAAAATAATGCCGATAACAAGATCCATAATTTTCTCCTTTTGCTGTAATTTTTATTTCATTTTATCATATTCCGTTTTTTGTCAAACGCTTTTTCAATAGCGAACTTTATTTTGACAAAAAATAGCATTTTGCTCATTGCAAAATTTGGCAATATGCCGTATAATAACTTTGCAGAGTCCGTTTTTTGGTACACGAAATATTTTATAATATATCCGTAAATCAAATCGGAGGATATAAAAATGGCTAAAAAATCAAACCAGAAAATAAAACTGCTCTATCTGATGAAGATCCTGCTCGAAAACACGGACGACGAGCACGGGATGACGCTCGCCGAGATATCGGATGCGCTGGGCGAATACGGCATCGACGCGGAGCGCAAGACGCTCTACAACGACATTGAAGTGCTCTGTCTGTTCGGGCTCGACATCGAAAAGAGAAAAGGCAAAAGCGTGACTTATCATGTCATCAGCCGCGAATTCGAGCTGCCGGAGCTGAAGCTTCTTGTCGACGCGGTTCAGTCCTCACGCTTCATCACGCACAAGAAGAGCAACGAGCTGATAAAGAAAATCGAGGGCTTTGCGAGCCGATATGAGGCGCAGGAGCTGCAGAGGCAGGTCTTTGTCTCGAACCGCATCAAGGCGATGAACGAGAGCATCTACTACGCCGTCGACTACATACACGACGCGATAAACCGCGACGCGAAGATAGCGTTTCAATACTTCACCTGGGACGAGCACAAGCAGAAGAAGCTGCGCCACGGCGGAAAGATATATCTCATCAGCCCGTGGGCGCTGACCTGGGATGATGAAAATTATTACATGATAGGCTACGACTCGGACGAGAACAAGATAAAGCACTACCGGGTCGACAAGATGACAAAAATTCAGCCAACCGAAGAAAAGCGCGACGGCGCGGAGTTCTTCGCCGATTTCGATATGGCGCTCTATTCAAAGCAGACCTTCGGAATGTACGGCGGCCGCGAAGAGACGGTCACACTCCGCTGCGAAAATAAGCTCGCAAATGTCATGATAGACAAATTCGGATTCGACACTGCGTTTTCAAATATCACCGACACACATTTTGACATGCGCGTAAAAGTGTTTGTGAGCCCCGTGTTCCTGACATGGATAATGAACTTCGGCGCGGATGTGACAGTCCTCTCCCCCGAGAGTGTAAAAGACGAACTCACAGCCCTCGCGTCGGATGTGCTCGCACAGTATAAGTGAGCAGAGCAGCAGTCCCTATTAACAAATTAAATAAAGCAGTAAATCCTATCCACGGCTTTCGTGAGTAGGATTTTTTCATTTCGGCATGAGATAGTGATGTGTTGATAAGTTGGTGGTTGCAGGTATCGGATATAAGTAGTCGTATCAATATTGTAAATTGGTACAATCGCGTAGGGCATATATTCCGCCGCAAAAATTGCACAATTTTATTGCCGCGCAACTTGTAGGGACAGCCCTTGCGGCTGTCCGCTATCGG